>JACCDP010165149.1_pt1 | contig 41061 bp, 38 predicted proteins | sample 7445841 | NCBI WGS metagenome assembly JACCDP01 (sample SAMN15323441, study PRJNA562643) | freshwater metagenome | isolation source: river surface water | place: USA:Blue River Watershed | collected 2017-08-17 | reverse complement strand
TCAATGATAGCTGCCTTCGATTGTCGATATATTTTAAATTGATTCATTGCACGATAAAGATCATTATCGAATTGCGTTTGATACTTGTAAAACTTAGCCATTTCATTTCCATTAGGCAAGAGTTGAGTTATTTTGATATCTTCTAAAAGATGAAAAGCAATATGAAGAAACTTATTCTTTTCTATGTATTTTGTCACGCCCTCTTTAATTTCTTTCATGGCAAATCTAATTGATTCAGGTCTTGAGATTAGTATCTCCCAAGTGCTTTTGTATTCTTTAGGTTTTTGTTCTAAAAGCATAAAAGCATGAGGCATTTTGTTTTTTATCATATCGAGGGATAAATCTAGGTAAGCATCACCTTGTTCTTTAAATTCTTCAATTACTCTTAAAAAAAACTGATAATGCTCTTCTTTTTCAGGGGAGAGATCGCTGAATGAAAAGCGTTCGAAAAAGGGAATATGAAGTGAAGAGATTACACTATCCAAAAGCCGCTCTTCCGACATATTGATTTTAATGTGAGCCGCTTCCGCTTCACGAAGTCTAATTTGCCTAAAAGAGGCTACAGTAATACGTTCTACTAATATGGCCTCCATGGCATCCCGAGGCTTGTAAGTTTGATTGATACCATCTGCGATTGCATTGAGCAATTCTCGATCCTCTCCTGGAAGGATAGGAATTTGCGCGAAAATACCATGTGTCATTGCATTCATAGATGATCTTTGTTTGCCTTCCACTGTTTTAGGTCCAGTAGATTTTTTTGCATTCTCTTGATTTGCGAGAATTTGAGCATCACTTGCCATAAATATTTCTCCTTAATTGTTTTGTTTACTAGCACTTATTGCTAGCCAATTTAATATGGAGACGATAATAAAAATTTCAAGTAAATCAATGACTTATAGTAAAGTTAAACTTTACAATCTTTAATATAAAAAGGCTGAATGGCTTATATTTTCAGGGCTTGGCGTTATTCATGCCGGACTTAAAAAAAAGTAACGATAAATTGCTAAAGATTAGCAATGAATAAAGAAAACATTAGCCCATGCTTCGCCCAAAAAGGTCTATTTTTGGAAGTGCGAATAGATTATAAAATTCTCTTAAGCGTGCTTTTATAACTGACATAAAGCCCCAGAAATAAACACGCAAGAATGGCATGTTCGTGATGGAAGGTAGTGTTGACTAAACCAATACCAAAAGTTGCTACCCACGCACTAAAAGATCCGGCCCAAAGCAAAGTTTCTTCACCTGATCTTTTTGCGCGCCCAAAAGTTTTTATCAACGATACAATCCAGGCCAGCATGAATAAAAAAGTCACGATGAGCCCTACAATGCCTCGTTCAACTAGAGCCGTTAGATAAAGATTGTGTGAGTGACCAGGGAAAAAATATTTATCGGGATTAAACGTCTCCGTCCTACTTTCAACTGATTTTTTGAGTTGATCTAAAGTTATAAAGTGCCAATTACTCATACCTATACCTAAAATTGGATGAAATCGAGCAGCTTCTATGGAGACATTCCATACTCGATCGCGATAGGCTAAAACATTATTATCGGCGCTATCCGCGATGTGTTTTTGAATAATGCTTGTTTTTAAGAGAATGGTTAGAAGAAGAATGCCGATGATGCTTAGTATTCCTATCCATCTAATCTTTTTATTTTTACCTAATAAAATAATAAGAGACAAACCTAAAATGGCCCCGATACCAAAAGCACCTCTTGACTGCCCAATAATTAAACTGATAAAAAATAAAAGACTTAACATTCCAAGCAGGATAGTTTGGAATTTTTTTTGTAAGGCTTCTTTTTTTATATTAAGCGTACTTAAGAACCAGCCCAAGGCCGCCCCAAAAATCATGACCAGATAGATGGCAGAGTGGTTGACGTGACCCACCGAATGAATTTCTAAAAATTCTCTTGAGTGAATGACTAAATATTCATAAAGTCCCCAAATAAGTGGAGGGAGCGTGCTCAAGACGATTAACTTAAAAAGAAATTGGTAATTTGCTTGCGTGTAATGAGCCCGACTTAAGAACCACCCCGTCAATATTGCGGTCAGGAGCACCTTGTAACCCTTCCATTCTTCTAGATGCTGCATGCCCGCAAAAATCGTACTCAACAATGCGGTGACCACGATGGTGAGGAACATACTATCCCAATAAGACCAATGAAACTTCTTTTGATTAAATGTTAAAAACTCTGTGAGGAGTCGTGTGACTAAGTAGAATACCAAAAAAATATTCTTAGGCCCCTCGACACTTGGTAAGCTAACAATCATGAGGCTTAGCATGAGTAAATCGATCCACATAAGATTTTTTTTCATACGTTCTTTTGAGTTTGTGATGATCATCAGAAAATAATCCAGTTTAAAAATAATATTGAATCAGATCTTTTTAATGAGAACATGATTAGAAAGAATAGTGACATTTGCTTAATAAATAATTTCTGATTATTTTAACTTATCCCTGGGTAAAATACGGTTATGAACTTTTATTTCCTTCAGTGGGTTGACCCATCATCTTTTGTTTACGTCTTTTTGGCACTTATTCTAAACGTGGCGGTTGCGATCCTCTGGCATAAAAAAATTTATAAAAGATTGGGTCTAAAAGTCTATCAAGCGATTCAGCGTATTCATTTAGCAGAAACACCTCGCCTTGGCGGACTCATTCTTATAGCAGTGTTAAGTCTTTACGCATTTTTTCATGCTGAAAAAGAAGTCTCAGCGATTTTAAAACTCTCACTCACGTCCATGTTGCCCTTACTCATCGTCGCGTTTAAGGAAGACCTCTTTCATAATGTTAGACCCATCCTAAGGCTCATTGCACTCCTAGTAAGCGGTCTCTTATTTGTTATTTTTTTTAATGGACCATACCCTAGTTTTAATGGCACATATTTAGAGGTATTTTTTAAATATCCATGGACATTGCTCTTCTTTTATCCTCTGTCTCTCACGGCGCTTGCCAATGGCAGTAACTTAACCGATGGTGTGAATGGGCTTTGCGGTATGATCTTTTTAGCTATTTTGGGAAGCCTTCTTTATTTAGCTTACCAAGTAGGGGACAATACACTCATGATGGTGATATGGATCGTCATGATGCTTCTTGTCAGTTTTATGTTTGTGAATTACCCAAAAGGACATATATTCTTAGGTGACTTAGGCGCTTACGCCTTGGCCTTTTTAACAGGTATCATCACCATTATTTTCTTTGGCCGTCATCCAGAAATTTCACCTTGGTTTCCGATTTTGATATTAATCTATCCCATGACAGAAGTAGCCTTCTCGATGATAAGGCGTCTTTACCGAAATCAACCAGTATTTAGGCCCGACACCAAGCATCTCCACATCAAGATCTTTTATTTTTTAAGGAGCATCCCTGAGATGAAGCGCATAGCCAATCCAACCGTAACCCCCTTGCTAGCGATGTTATGGATGTATCCTCTGATCGTAACGCCCTGGGCCTTTAAGAAGCCACTCCTGATCCTACCTTTTATTTTGATATTTTTTATGATCTACGGCGGGCTTTATCGAGCCATCCCAGCACCAAAGCAGGTAAATAAAGTTACTTAAATAGGCTATCAATGGCTCAAAAAAAACCAAGTTCTGTCGCTATTCTCATGTGCACCTATAACGGTGAACTCTACCTAAAAGAGCAGCTCGAATCTATTCAAACGCAAGACTATCAAAACTGGACGCTCTATGTGAGTGATGATGGCTCAACCGACCAAACACTTCCCATTTTAAAAAGTTACCAAGCGCTTTGGGGTAAAGATAAGCTCCATATCCTAAAGGGGCCTCGACAAGGCTTTCAAAAGAATTTCATGTCACTCATTACATCCAAAAAAATCCACGCCGACTTTTATATGTTGTCTGACCAGGACGACGTCTGGCTCCCACAAAAAATCACAACTGCCATCTCATGCCTTGAAGCTCAGGATCAAACTCGTCCGCAGCTCTATTGTGGCCGCACAAGTTACGTCAATAAGAAATTAAAGTTTATTGAGCATTCAGATTTATTTGTAAGACCCAGATCATTTCATAACGCGATCGTGCAGAGTATCGCAGGCGGCAACACCATGGCCTATAACAATGCCCTAAAAAAGATTCCCAGTCTTTTTCCAGAGGTAAGGATTATTTCGCACGACTGGTGGCTCTATATCTTGTGTGAGCTATCAGGGGGTACGACTTATTACGACGTTAATTCCTATATCCTCTACCGCCAACACGAAAGGTCTCTCATAGGGGCTAATACGACAGTGATGGCTAAATTAAAAAGGCTCTATATGTTGCTATCCGGAAAGTTTATTGAGTACAACAATTGTCACTTTGAGGCTTTTAATACTATCGCATTAAACATTGCGAACCCATCTCACATTTCTCTTATCGACCGTTTTTATACCGACCGCCATAAGGATCTTAAAACTAGACTTAAGATGATAAGAGGCTTAGGGGTATATCGTCAGACGCGGGACGGCATGATTGCCCTCTATTTTGCTGCCCTTTTAAAGCGTCTCTAGAGCCTCTTTCAATAGGTCCGCTAAGTGGTTAGCGGACCTTAGAAACTCTTTGTTTTTATCCTAAAATCGTCTCTCTCTCTCTCTCTCTCTCTCTCTCTCTCTCTCTCGGTTTGAATTAATCTTTATTTATGTCAAAATGAAGTCAACAATGGTTGACATTCAGTTGGCAAAATTTTAGGTTAAGTTGGCAATGATTTAGCCATTGGCAATCATAATTCAAAGAAATACCTTAAGACACTAAGGGAAGAATTTGGATAAGTTACAAAAAAAATTTGCCGCGCACTTTAAAGAGCAGTTAAAGAAGCGATATAAAAAAGTCCCCTCGACCAACTTTATTGCGAATGAATTTAACTTACGTGCCCATGATAGTGCGACAGTCTCTCGCGAGGCTGTCAGAAAATGGCTGAATGGTTTAAGCTTTCCTAAGTCTGATAAGTTATCTGTCATGCGGAAGTGGCTGGATATTCAAACCGATCTCTTCGACAAAGACTAAAATTAAACTGCTAAAATAAGGCCTATGGCTATTCTTGTCACAGGTGCTGCCGGCTTCATCGGATCAAATTTCGTGTTGGACTGGTTTCAACAATCGAACGAAGATGTCGTGTCTTTAGATCTTCTGACATATGCCGGCAATTTAGAGAATCTATCCACTTTAGACAGCAACCCACATCATCATTTTATTAAAGGCAATATCGGGGATAGGGCGCTCATCTCAGAGCTCCTCAAAAAACATCAAATAAGGGCGGTCTTGAATTTTGCGGCAGAGAGTCACGTGGACCGATCCATTCATGGGCCGGGTGATTTTATCGAGACCAATATCGTCGGCACCTACAACCTCCTTGAGTCGGTGAGATCTTTCTGGAATGACTTAGACGAAGATCATAAAAAAGATTTTAGGTTTTTACATGTGTCAACCGATGAGGTCTATGGCTCACTGAGCAAAACAGACCCAGCATTTAGTGAAATAAATCGTTACGAACCGAATAGTCCCTACAGCGCGAGTAAGGCCGCGAGTGATCACCTGGTCCGTGCCTGGCACCATACGTATGGGTTGCCTGTACTCACTACCAATTGCTCAAACAATTACGGACCCTACCACTTCCCAGAAAAATTAATTCCTTTATGTATCTTGAATGCGCTTAATGGCAAGCCGCTCCCTATTTATGGGGATGGCCAGCAAGTAAGAGATTGGCTCTATGTGAAAGATCACTGCAGTGCGATTAGAACAGTATTAGAAAAAGGCAAACTAGGTGAGACCTACAACGTCGGTGGTTGGAATGAGAAGGCAAATTTAGACGTGGTTAAAATCTTATGCGCTATTCTCGACGAATTAAAACCTAAGGCTGATGGCACAAAATACGAATCACAAATCACATACGTCAAAGATCGCCCGGGCCATGATAGACGCTACGCGATTGATGCGACTAAGTTAGAGCGTGAATTAGGTTGGAAACCGCAAGAGACATTTGAAACCGGCATTAGAAAGACGGTTGAGTGGTACTTGGCTAACCAAGATTGGGTGAGTCACGTCGTGAGCGGTGAATATAAGCATTGGGTTGAAAAACAGTACGCATGAAAATCTTTCTCACAGGTTCAAATGGCCAGGTCGGTTTCGAATTACAAAAAAAATTAAATTTACTTGGCGAAGTCATCGCGACCGATCGTGAAGAGTTGGATCTAACAGATCCTGATGCGATTAGACAGATTATTGATCAAACAAAGCCCAATATCATCATTAATCCTGCAGCTTATACGGCGGTGGATAAAGCAGAATCAGAACCAGATCTCGCTTACCTTATTAATGTCATGGCTCCAGAAATTTTAGCTGTGAAGGCAGCTGAATTAGATATTCCCTTGGTTCATTTTTCGACGGACTACGTGTTCGACGGATTAAAGAAAGGTGCCTACGTCGAGACAGATCTAACCAGCCCACAATCGGTTTACGGTAAAACAAAGTGTGAGGGCGAAGAAAAAGTTCGCACACACGCAAAGCATATTATTTTAAGAACGAGCTGGGTGTTTGGGAGTCAAGGCAATAATTTTTTAAAGACGATGTTGCGTCTCATACAAGAAAAAGAATCGCTCAACATTGTGACTGACCAATGTGGCAGTCCTGCTTCAGCATCAATGTTGAGTGATGTAACATTTAAGATTGTCGATGCGATTTTTAAAAATAAAAATTTTAATGATTACGGAACATATCACGTGACAAGTGATGGTGAAACGAATTGGTTTGAATACGCAAGTTTGATCGTCGGTGAATTAATAAAATTAAATGCCAACATAAAATATGGGCCTGACCAGATTCGTCCGATAATGACATCGGAATATCCTACCGCTGCCAAGCGACCACTTAATTCAAGATTGAATTGTGAGAAATTAAAAAAGACCTTCATGCTAGAATTACCTCACTGGGAATCGGAAGTTAAAAAGGTTTTAAGGGAAGTCATCTAATTGGCAAATTTTAAGAAAAGAAAAGGCATCATACTCGCGGGTGGTTCGGGCACACGTTTGTACCCTGTGACACAGAGCATCTCTAAACAATTACTGCCTGTTTATGACAAGCCCATGATTTATTATCCTTTGTCCACCTTAATGCTTGCAGGAATTCAAGATATCTTAATTATCTCAACACCCGACGACACACCGCGCTTCAAATCTTTACTTGGTGATGGAAGTCAGTGGGGCTTAAATATTTCCTACAAGGTACAACCGTCCCCCGATGGCTTAGCACAAGCTTTTATCCTTGGCGACACTTTTATCGGAAACGATTTATCAGCACTTGTTTTAGGCGACAATATTTTTTACGGCCACGACTTTAATGAGCTGTTAGGCAATGCGATGAACAGAGATGATGGCGCGACAGTATTTGCTTACCACGTTCAAGATCCAGAACGATATGGCGTTGCAGAATTTGATAAGACTAATAAAGTTTTATCTTTAGAAGAAAAACCAAAAAATCCAAAATCAAATTATGCAGTGACGGGACTTTATTTTTACGATAAAGATGTGGTTGCTATGGCTAAAAGTTTAAAGCCGTCCCCTCGCGGTGAATTGGAAATTACAGATCTCAACCGACTTTACCTAGACCAACAAAAATTAAATGTGGAAATCATGGGGCGCGGCTTTGCCTGGCTCGATACCGGCACACATGATTCATTATTAGAAGCAAGTCACTTCATCGCGACACTCGAAAATCGTCAGGGATTAAAAGTTTCATGTCCTGAAGAAATTGCTTATCGTCACGGTTGGATTAACGCATCACAATTAGAAATATTAGCTGCACCGTTATCGAAAAACGGATACGGTCTATACCTCCAACGCGTCTTAAAAGAAAAAATCCTCTAACGCATGAAAGTGAACCCACTCGCCATTCCTGATGTTCTGCTTATCGAGCCCGAAGTTTTTAGTGACGATCGTGGTTTCTTCTTTGAAAGTTTTAATCGAAATAAATTTGAAGAAGCGATAGGTAAAAAAATAAATTTTGTGCAGGACAATCATTCAAAATCTCTGAAGGGTGTGTTACGTGGCCTTCATTATCAGTTACCACCCAAGGCACAAGGTAAGTTAGTGCGTGTTATTCAGGGTGATGTATTTGATGTCGCAGTGGATCTCCGACAATCATCTCCAACTTTCGGCAAGTGGGTCGGTGAAATATTATCTGCCGACAATAAAAAACAACTCTGGATACCCGAAGGTTTTGCGCATGGATTTTTGACTTTAAGTGACACTGCAGAATTTTTATATAAGACGACAGACTTTTATAGCAAAGAACATGAGAAAGCGATTAATTGGGATGATAAAGCTCTTAATATTGTTTGGCCTATCAAAGAGGTATTTTTATCAGGTAAAGATACCATCGCGCTATCTTTTAAAGAAGTGCCATACTTTAATTAAGTTACCAAGTTGTTGGTTCTAAATGCAATACTTTGTTAGTGAGTTTACTGATCAAATCTTCCGAGTGAGATGCGATGACTAGGATAGATGATTTTTGGATGTAATCATGAAGTCTTTTTTCGGCCTTGATTAAGAAATCACTATCACCCACACTTAACCATTCATCCATCAAAATAATATCTGCAGGAATGGTGGTAGATACTGCAAAACCTAAGCGCATATGCATACCGGTTGAATAAGTGCGGATGGGCATCTCTAAAAATTTTCCTAATTCAGTAAAGTCAGCAATCTCTTCTTCAATCATCTTAATTTGTTTTAATGTCATACCCATCATGATGGCGCGCATGCGGATATTTTCATATCCTGTGGCCTCACTATCCATACCGAGGGAAATATCAATGAGGGAAGCAATACTACCTTCAACTTCTATTGTGCCAGAAGAGGGTTGATAGATACCCGCGATGGTTCGAAGGAGTGTGGATTTTCCAGACCCATTAGGACCCATGATACCAAGCCTGTCTCCATCTTTGAGGTCTAACGAAATATGGTTTAAAGCCCTCACGACATTAATCTGAGGTGCCTCATTCGTCATCTTTTTTAAGAATGTATTCTTAATAGATCGCCCGTGATTCGAATATACAGGGATGTCGACAGAGACTTCTTTAAGTTGGATGGTGGCCATAATTTATAACCAGAGCGCGATGCGTGAACGGTATCGGCCCAAATAATAGGTGGCCAACAAAAATAGAATAAGAATAGAACTCAATGACCATATATAATCGCTTAAAGAAGGAAAACTGCCTAGAAGGGGTGCTCTAATCATTTCTATCCAGTGATAAACGGGATTCATGTCAGCCAAGTAAAATCTGTTTTTTAAAGTCTCCACTTGCCATAAAATTGGCGTGAAAAAAAATATAATCTGAGTCGAAACACTCACCACCTGAGCCATATCCTGGAAGCGTGTACAAAAAATCGTAATCACAGTTGCAAGTAAGGTGATATTAATTTGAATGAGAATGATATTAGGAATGGTCACTAAGCTTGGCCATGTAAGACCTTTACCCATAAAAATTAGGACCAGCGCAATAATAATACTGTTATGCATAAGGACTATGAATTGCCTTACATTAAGCCTTAGGATAAATATCGGAAAGGGTAGCCTAATCTGTTTAATTACCCCCTGAAATTGAAAGAACCCACTCGCCGCATCTGAAATCTGGCTACTCATCCATCCCCATACCACAAAACCTACCGCGAAAAAGGGGAGGTAATTTTGGAGATCACTTCCAAAGATATGGGACCATAGAAAACCCAGCATCATAACCATGATACCTGTCGAGATCGTGACCCACCAGGGGCCTATCATGGAGCGACGGTACCTTAGTTTAATATCTTGGACAGCCATATAGAGCCATTTTTCGTGGGAGGTAAAACCCGCCTTTAGTTCTTCCAAGCCTACCTTTAATGTCGAATGAAGCGTCATAAGTCTTTCAATTATAACCTAGCGCAATGGCTGGGGTTGGAGACAATAGCCCATGAAAATGTATTTAATAGTTGGCAGAAATGGTGATTGCCACTATAAAATAGGGGGCAAGAACGATCAACAATCTTAATTAAAACAAAGTTTGCTAAACGGTGTTAGCAAAAAAGAATTTAATTAAATATTTTAATGGATAAATCTTTTGATTAAAGATGAATATTTTGATTAAGAAAGTTTAACCATGCTCAGTAAGCCTTGAGTTTTGAAATTCTAAAATAATGGAAAAAATAAAATGTTTAAAAAAAGCATCATAAATCTATTTATCTCTAGAATTAATATTTTTAATTTTGAAAAAAAAATAAGATCTGTCGAGATAAGGGAAAAAAATTTAAATGAAGCATACAAAGATTTAGATAAAGCATACAAAGATTTAGATAAAGCATATACGGATATAAACAAATACAAAGAGTCGTTAGAGACTATTCCTGCCGAATTTAATAATGAAGAAAAAAAAATTATTAACTATGTCTTAAAAAATAATCTTTCAATGACTCAAAATATATCTCTTTATAACACCATCAAATATTGCAAATATATTATCGATAATAAAATTGAGGGGGACTTTGTAGAGTGCGGTGTTTGGAGAGGGGGGCACGCAATTCTAGCCGCTAAAATATTTGAGCTTTATGGCTCAAGAAAAAATGTATATCTATTTGACACGTTTGAAGGTATGACGGCACCGATTAAAATAGATCAAAGACTTGCTGACAAACTTTCTGCAAAAACATTATTAAGCAATGATAAAGACGCATATTGTTATGCTGACTTAGATGAAGTTAAGTCAAGCTTTGCTAATATTAACCTACTTAAAAAAAATATTTTTTTTATTAAAGGAGATGTAGCAAAAACTTTAAAAAATAAAAATAATTTACCAAAAAAAATTGGATATCTAAGGCTTGATACAGACTGGTATGAGTCTTCCAAGATTGAATTAGAAGTTTTATATCCTCTTTTAAGTAAAAAAGGGATATTAGTCTTTGATGATTATGGTTATTGGAAGGGGCAAAAGAAAGCTACTGATGACTATTTTAAAAAAATTAAAAAAAATCCATTGTTACATTACCTATCAAACGGTGCAAGAGTGTTTATTAAAGATTAAAAATGAACCCTTTAAAAAAAATTTCTCATTACATTAATAGTCCAACCAATAATAATATTCCTTTATTTTATCTTTATGGCAGAGATAATAAAAACATCTACAGCCCACTTAAGAAAATAAAAGAAAAAGTAGAAGAAATTGGATATACCCTGGTTTTTTTAAAATTATTGAAGATTTTATTCAAATATTTGGTTGTTATTTTCCTTAAAATTTTTATCAAGCCTTTTTTGCTTTTTTTTAGGATTTTGAACCAAAGAAAGTTGCTAAATAAAAAAGAAACAATCCTTATAGTTTGCCATGAAGCAAGCATTACGGGCGCTCCAATATTAGGGTTAAATTTAGCATTAAAATTTCTAAAAAAATATAATGTTGTTTTTATCTCTTTGGGGCGTCCTAGCGATCTCCTCAATGACTTATCTAGCGCTGGTGTTATTGTTTATAAATATCAATTTTTTAGACATCTCCCTAAATTTTATAACTTAATAATCCGAGCAAAATGCAATAAATATAATTTCAAATTTGCATTAGTTAATAGTATCGAATCTAGAGATATATTGCCAATATTGAATAAGTTGTTTGTTCCAACAATCACATTAATTCATGAATTTGCGTCGTATTCAAAACCCAAATGGCCAGTAGTGCAATCTTCATTTTGGAGCAATAAATTTATTTTTTCATCTAAAATAATACAGCAGAATTTTTCTGATATCTTTCCGTATGTAAGTAAAACTGACTCCGTTATCCTCCCCCAAGGCAAATGTGTTTCAAATCGCAATTCATCAAATATTTTATATAGCTATGAACAAGCTAACTTAGTTAAAGCATTTAATCTCAACGATAAAAATTTATTTAGGATTGTTGGAGCAGGACATGTAGACTATAGAAAAGGCGTTGATTTATTTATAGAATACGCCTCAAGTTTAGCGAAAATAAAAAATATTCATTTCTATTGGATTGGAAATGGATATGTGCCTGATTACGACGGAAGATATCCAAGTTTTTTAGAGGATCAGGTAACCAGGCATGGGCTCAAAGATAGAATCTCTTTTATCCCTAGCACTTCATTATTTGAATTTATTCTAGATCATACAAATCTCTTTGTCCTTACATCCCGTCTAGATCCTCTCCCTAACGTAGCAATTGATGCAATGTATAAAAAGGTGCCTGTACTTTGTTTCGATAATACGACGGGTATTGTTGATTTTTTAAAAGAAAAAAAATTAGCTAAATATTGTATAGCCAGGTATTTAGATATAAAGCATCTTGCACAATTAAGCTTACCATTTATAAAATCAAAGAATTTTAGTAAAAAAATTGGCTACGGAGTATACAGAGCTGCTAAGAGTTATTTTGATATGAACCAATACATCAAAAATCTTAAACTACATATTAATGAAGCAGTCTTACTCAATAACCAAGAAAAGAATAATTATAATCTCATTATAAAGTCGGGTAATTTTAGACATAAGTTTGCTTATCCTGGGATCAGTGATTTTAATTTAGCCCTTCGAACATACTTGCGATCTTGGACAAAAAATTTTTCTGCAGTTTTTTACAAGAAAAAACCATTTCCAGGGTTTAATCCTGGCATTTACGCTGAAAAAAATAATATTTTAGGATTAAAGGTTGATCCATTTGTTCATTTCTTAAAGTCCAATATGCCGGAGGGTGTATGGTTAACAAAATTAATAACTGAACAAGAAAAAATAAAAAAATTACCAGATAGTAATATCATTGCACTTCACATTCATGTCTTCTTTCCTGATCTGTTGCCTGAAATTATAAATAGGCTCTCATGTAATGCCATAAGACCAGATTTATTTATTAGTATTACTGATGCAAATTATCTAGAAGACGTAAAGAAAGCTTTATTACATTATAAGGGTAATGTTGTTTCAATCAAAATCTACCAAAATCTTGGTAGAGATATAGCGCCATTTTTAATTGGCTTTGGAAAAAAAGCTTTTGAAAATTATTATTTTGTGGGACACATACATACAAAAAAATCATTGGATAGCAATGATGAGAGTATGGGGAAAATTTGGCTTAACTTTTTACTTTCAAATCTTTTAGGATCCAATAAAAATAATATGATGGATAAAATTTTAAGTTATATGTTTGCAAATAAAACTATTGGCTTAGTATTTCCAGATGATCCAAATATTGTCTCATGGGGAGATAATTTTACTTTAGCGAAAAAACTTTCATTAAAAATGAAAATTAAAACACTCCCTTTCTATTTCAATTTCCCAATAGGTACAATGTTTTGGGCAAAAACAGATGCTCTTTCGGAGCTATTTAAATTAAACCTAAAGTGGCATGAAATGCCAGAAGAGCCTATTCCTTGGGATGGCACAATTCTTCATACCATTGAAAGAATAATTCCATTTGCCGTTGAAAAAGCAGGATTTGAATCAGCTGTTACTCATGTAAAAAATACAAGCCGCTAATAAAATGATTATAGGAAATGGGCTCATAGCGAAAGCATTTATAAATGATTTTTTAGAGAATAAAAATACTCTTATCTTTGCATCAGGGGTATCTAATTCTCAAAATAATGACTTAAATGAATTTTCAAGAGAAAAGTATTTAATTCAATCTAATATAAAAAAAGGGATTAAATTTGTATATTTCAGTACCTGCTCTATTGAGGATCCACTGCAAACGACAAGTAAATATGTTCAACATAAATTGCATATGGAGAGTTTAATAAAGCAAATGTCTGAGAATTTTCTTATTGTTAGATTGCCTCAAGTTGCTGGAAAATCTGAGAACCAATATACCTTATTAAATTATCTTTTTAGCATGATAAAAAGAGGAGATCTATTTAATGTCTTTGAAAAAGCAACTAGAAATATTATTGATATCGACGATGTTAAAAAAATACTTAATTATATTATTTGTAATAATTTAGCTAATAATTCTGTCGTCAATATTGCCTCTCCTATAGAAACCCCAATATTAGATATTGTAACTATTTTCGAAGATATAGTTGGGAAAAAAGCTAATTATAAATTACTAAAATCTGGCTCTCATTGTCCTGTTCGTAATAATTTAACAATAGATGTTGCAAGGCAGATCGATATCAAGTTTGATCAAACTTATTTGGTCAAAACTCTTTACAAATATTACTCTTAACACGAAATTCTCCTAAATAAATATAACATTATCAAACAAGGTAAAAAATGAAAAAATTACTAGTCTTTATAGCAAGGAAGCCAAAAACATTTCTTTTTGTCTCTTGTTTAATTTTCTTAGTTATAAGTTGTTATCCGGTTATATTCTTTAATAAAAGCTTTGTTTCCCCATCAAATATTTCACAGTTATCAGATTCTTCTGGGGAAATTGTTCCAGGTTACTTAAATGAAGTGAACGGAAGTTATATTGGTGCTGATAGGGGCGCAATGCTGTGGGGCGTTGCTCCAAATCTCAAGGTTGCAGCTGACTCAATCCTGTGGTTTCATGAATTTCCTTGGTGGAATAGGTTTGTCGGTGGCGGGACAGCTCTCTATTCACAAACAAATAATTTGGTTTTGGATCCGACAAATATATTCTTTTATTTATTTGGTTCAAACTCATTATCGTATGATTTAAAATTTTTACTATCTAGGCTTATTTTTTCAGTTGGAATTGGACTTTTAGGATTCAAGATTTCAAAGAATATAGTTGCCTCAACAATCGTAAGCATCTCCTCTCTTTTTATTGGCTATTACCAATATAGATTTAATCATCCAGCATTATTTGTTACGACTTATATACCCATCCTGCTTTTGTCTTGGTTAAAAATGCCACTAACTTTTTATGGTAATTCAAAAGCCAATAAAATTTTCGGAGCCCTATCTTTAACCTTTATATCATTCCTTCAGTTAAATTCGGGGCCAATTAAAGAAACTTTACCCTCTGCTTTTTTTATCCACATGGTTGGAGTGTCAAATTTCATATTATTTTTTTATAAAAAAGGTCAAATAAAGTACGGATTAAAGTCTTTGAGTATTATGTTGCCTTCACTTTTTCTAACCGCTTCTTTTTATTGTTTTTTATTTTTAGATTTTCTAAATAAAAGCTTTACGAATTATGATAATCCAGCAGTAGAGCAGATGCCAATTTATACTTTTTTAGGGTTTTTTCAAAATAGTTTTAACCTAAATGGCATCGGATTTTCATCGAATTTATTTTTTCTTTTCTCCATTTCAATTTTCTTTTCGCTAGCTCTTTATAAAACAAATAAAAAAAATGAAGACATTTCTAAACTTCTATTTATATTCTCAGCTATATTATTTTCCGCTATATACGGAATAGTCCCTAATTTACTTCTAGTGAAGATTCCATATTTAAATAATATTCATCACATATTTGATGTTCTAAGCATCCCATTTTTTGTTTTTTTGTCTGTAATTGCCGTGCTTGCAATTGATAGTTATTTATCGATATCTACCAAATTGCAAATAAAACATTTTAGATTTTTTCTTTATATTTATATATTTCTTTATTCAATTTTTATTATTTTTACTGGTAAATCCTTATTAGTTCCATTTCTATGGACTTTAATATTATCTTCCTTTGTTTATTTTTCTTTAAATAGGCTACCTAATTATAAATATTATATTTTTGTTATTTTTTTTATCGCAACAAATTTTGTGAATGCTCAGCACCTTTCCACTGGTTTAAAATCTATTGATAAATATCTCATTCGGCCAACCGGTCGAGCTGATTATTCAGCTGAGTCAAAATCAATTTCTTTTATTAAATCTTATATATCAAAAAAAACACCAGTAAGAGTAGTTGGTTTTAATGAATATCTCTTCCCAGGTTACAATGCTAGACTTGGTATTGAAGGCCTTGTTTCTGTAGAGCCTTTGAGGAATGATAATTTTGAAAAACTTATGGATTACACTAATTTCAATTATGCTAATGACTGGCATTGGTTACGTCTATTGACACATGAAAATATATTAAAAGTAGATAAAGGTTTCAATTTAATGAATGTTGGCTTAATTCTTACAAGAAAAGACATTAAATTGCCTGAAAATTATAAGCTTATTCATGAAAGTGATTATCGAGTTTGGGAGAGGCCTAATGTTTGGCCAAGAGCATATTTTACTAATTTAATTTTACCAATTGACTCGCAGGACGCACTTCAAAAGTATATTAAAGACTTAAGTAACATTTACTCTGCTAGTATTAATTTAGATGATTACTCTCGCTTAGGCATACCTAATACAAATAACTCAAATGTCTTGAATGCCTCGGCTTTTAATTATCGATTAACAAATAATAGAACAATTTTTGATATTCATGTGCCTGGCTCTGGATTTGTTGTTCTTTCTGAGAATTTTTATAAGAATGATTTTGAAGTTTATGTTAATGGCATAAAAGTTAATTGTTATAGGGTTAATTCATCCTTTAAAGGCATTTATATTAAAGACCCGGGTTTAAAGCACATAGAATTCATATACCGACCAGAATATTTAAATGTCTCTATTAAGCTTTTAATTATCGGGTTTATTTTACCGCTTCTATTTATATTTTAAGAATATGGAATTTTAAAAGGAAAAAATAGTATGAGCACTAAAAAGAATATTTCAATAATCATCCCATGCTTCAATGAAGGTGAGGTAATTGGTGAAACTATCAAAAGACTTCAAAATGTGACTCAAAGTTTAATAAATTATAAATTTGAATTGCTCCTAATTGATGATGGAAGCAGTGATCAAACAAAGATACTTATAAAGAAATCAATGCAAATTTTTAAAAATATCAGGTTAATTTCTTTTTCACGGAATTTTGGGCACCAATTAGCTGTTACCGCTGGCATTGACTATGCAAAAGGCGATGCAGTAATTTTAATAGATGCTGACCTTCAAGATCCGCCAGAAGTAATTGGGCGAATGATTGAGAAATGGGAAGAAGGAAATGAAGTTGTGTATGGAACTAGGACGCAACGTCATGGCGAATCATTTTTTAAAAAAATTACAGCTAAGTTTTTTTATAAATTTTTAAATTCAATGTCTGATGTCGCTATTCCTCATGATACTGGAGACTTTAGATTGATGGACAGAAGAATTGTAAATATTTTAAAAGCCATGCCTGAGAGGCAACGTTTTGTCAGGGGTATGATAAGTTGGATTGGATTTAGACAAACCTCAATTTTTTACGAAAGGCAAAAAAGGTATGCAGGAGAGTCAAAATATCCGTTTTTCAAAATGCTTAAATTTGGTATGGATGGAATACTATCTTTTTCCAATAAACCATTAAAACTAGCAATTCTACTCGGCTTTATAAGCTCACTTTTTTCAATAATAATTATTGCCTTTATTATTTGGTCTAGATTATATACTCATGACTGGGTAAAGGGTTGGACGGCACTTATGTTTACAACCTTATTTTTTGGCGGCATGCAGCTAATCGCAATAGGTATATTGGGTGAATATATTGGAAGAATCTATGTAGAAATAAAAGGAAGACCTATATATATAATAGATGAAAATATCTAATTTTATTATTAAGCCAGCGAGTGAATTTGATAGGCACGCTATAGCCTCAATACACTTCAATTCGCTAAATAAGGATGTAGTATCTATTTTAGGAATAAAATACCTAGAAGATGTTTTTTATGAGTATTTATTTTCTAAAGTTACAACTTTATCTTTTGTTGCAATAGATCAAGATACAAATCAGGTGTGTGGCTTTGTAATAGGCAGCCCTGAGCAAGATATCTACAAATCTATGATTTTAAATAATTTTTTAAGAACGATAAGGTCTATTTTTGTCAGTATTATAAAAAAGCCAAAAAATATTTTTTACTTTTTTTCCATCTTTCTTTTATTGTTCTTTGGTAAAGGATATAAATATTTAAATTCTGATTTTGAGCTGGAATATATCGCGGTGGAGCGAAAGTGGCAAGGGAAGGGTGTTGGAAAAGCACTAGCCAAAATAATAATAGCTAGCGCAAGCAAATCTTATAAAAAATGTGTCGTCAAAACATTAGTCAGTACACCCATAAATATTAAATTTTATGAAGAATTAGGGTTTAAGAAATTTTTAGTAATAGGTAATCGAGTTTGGCTTGAATTTAATTTTAAGAAACAGTTCATACGTGAAGGAATAAAATGAAAAGAAAATTATACACTTGGGAAGACTGCTATAAATTGTCAATTAATGAAGTACACAGTCTTTACAAAAAATTTGTGAATCCAGGACAAGTTGATTTAATAAGTACATTCCAATTCGGTAAGGTATTGCCTAAAAAAGCATTAGGCATGTACATAACAACCTCAGATGGTAAAAAAATTTTAGATTTTACTGGTGGAATTGCAGTTCTAAATCACGGACATAATCATCCACGAATTCTAAAAGCTCGCGAGGCATTTCAAAAAAAATTAATTCCGGAGGTGCATAAAAATTTCTTTTCACCTTATATTGCAGGATTAAGCTCAAATATTGCTAATCTTCTTCCCGGAGGACTTAATACTAGTTATTTTTGTAATTCTGGAGCTGAGGCTGTTGAGGGCGCCGTTAAGTTGGCTTATAAATTTTATAATGGTAAACGAAAAACTATATTAAGGGCTGATATAGCATTTCATGGCAAACTTCTTGGCGCAGCCGGATTAACTGGATCTCCTGAGTTGAGATTTCAATTTCCCACGATTCCCAACATAAAAACTTTTAAATATAACTCAATTGATTCAGTAAAAAAATTGATTCATGAGAATAGAAATAAAAATTCGTCAGATATTTATGCAATTATAGTCGAACCCTTTAATGCAAGCAGTTTAAAAGAATGTTCGAAAGAATTTCTATTGGAATTAAGAAAAATTACAAAGAAAGAAAATATTATTTTAATTTTTGATGAGGTTTATACTGGCTGGGGCAAATGCGGTAACCTTTTTTATTTTATGAACCATGATGTTGTTCCCGATATTGTTACTTATGCAAAATCATTTGGTGGAGGTAAAGCTTCAATATCTGGATATACAACTCGAATGGAAATTTTCAAGAAAGCATATGGAAATTTAAGTGATGCTATTTTACATAGCACTACATACAATGGTTTTGGTGAGGAAACAATCACTGCTATTGAAGCCATTAATATTATAGTGGAAGATGATTACATTGGTAAGTCTCGAAGAATTCATACCCTTTTAAATGTAGAATTAAATAAATTAAAAACTAAGTACCCAGAATTAATCCTAGATGTTAGAGGTTGCGGTTCTCTTAATGGCATTATTCTCAACAATAAATTTCCTCTAAAAATAAATAAGTTATTGAAACTAGTACCCTCCGAGCTTTTTAAAGACGATAGATTTATGTCAAAGTTAATAACTGGTGCTGTAATTAGTGATTTATATAACTCTCATCGAATCTTAACTTTTTATGGCGATAACAAAGAAATACCTTTAAAAATTTCACCATCATTAATAGTTTCAGATAAAGAATTAATGTACTTTGTAAATTCACTTGATAAGGTTTTATCTCAAGGCATCTTTAAGTTGATTGCTAAATTTGTAATGCAAAAATGGAGTTAATACCATAAAAATAATCTTTAAAAAATATATTCTTTCTCATGTATCTTTCACATTAGAAGGGCTCTCTAGTGAAATGGAGAGCAGACGTATTGCAAACAAAATAGAGGAAGTTTTAACCGGTTTGCCTTCGATATATCTACTACCTATTTATTTATCAATTGTAATCATTAATTTTATTTCTTTTTTATTCTTTTTAAAACTGTTCAGGAAATTAAACAAATACAATCAATATAAAATCATTTCTAATTTAATTAAGTTACCACCTTTTAATTCACTCAATAAGCTCATAAGAAATTTAGCATTATTTTATTTTTATAAATCTGACATTTAAAGAAGGATATAAATTTGAATTACCCTGTTTCATGCGAAAACCTTATTATTGGTTCAGGACCAGGGGCTGCGGTTGCGGCATATGAGCTCTCAAAGGCTGGACGCGAAGTAATTGTTTTGGAAGAAGGCAGTAAGCACAATAAAATTTTTTATAAAAATTCTATTCAAAGCCTAACTAGCAAACTCTACAGAAACGGAGGTATTTTCCCTTTTTTTGGAAAACCTTCGGTTGGTTTTGCCGAAGCTAGATGTTTAGGAGGTGGGTCTGTAATAAATGGCGGTTTAATATGGAGAACTCCTAAGTTTGTTTTAAATGAATGGGTAGAAAAAAAAATTCTTCCTAGAAGTTTTATAAATTCCTTGTTGAGTCATTTTCCTTTCTTGGAGTCTATGTTAGACGTTGGTTATAGTGCTGAAATAAACTCAAATGAGGATTCAAATATAATCAAAAGAGCGTCAATTAAGCTTAAATGGAAATGTGTTAATGTTCCAAGAGCGGGTGGAGCCCTATGTAAAAATTCAAACAGATGCCCTACAGGTTGCCCCAGGGCTGCAAAAAAAAGTGTTGATCTAAACTATCTTTCTTTAGCTGTGAAATTTGGGGCTCAAATATTCACATCGCATAAAGTCGTTAAACTTCTTCATGATAAAAAAAATATCCTTGAGGTTCATGCTTTAGATTTAAGATCTAATAAAATTATAAAATTTAAGCCAAAAAATGTTTGGTTTGCAGCTGGCGCCATTCATACCCCATTTCTTTTAAAAAAACATGGTATTAGTAAAAATGTAGGGAAAAAATTACAATTTCACTTGAATCTAAAATTTATTGCGGAGTTTGATAAAAATATTGACGCTGAGGACGGAACTATTTTTACCCAGCAAATTCAACAATTCATCAAAAAAGGCATTTTATTTATGCCTACTAATTATCGCCCTGAGTATCTTGCTACATCTTTATCACATTTCGATAATTTTACTATTAAGCATGTTTTTCAAAACTATAATAAACATGGAATGTTTGTTGCCCAAATTAGGCCATCCTCACAAGCAAAAATTTATAGTTTTGCCGATTCACCAATTGTTACTTACAAGCTAAAAACTCAGGATTTTTTATTAATTAAAGACTCATTTAGATTGATGACAAAATTACTATTTAAGTCAGGGGCAAAAAAGATTTATTGTCCCGTTTCAAATTTTAACCCTTTAAGAAACGAAGAAGATTTAGATATCTTATTAAAAAAAATGAAGCCAAATGATCTTCAGATGATAAGTGTTCATATTATGAGCTCATGTCCAATGGGTTCTGCAAATGATTCAGCAGTTGATTTAAGTGGAAAATTGAGAAACTTCAAAAATATTTTTATTGTTGATGCAAGCGTTCTTCCAACAAATATTGGGGAAAGCCCTCAAGGAACTATTATGGCTTTTTCTCATGAAATACTTAAACGCTTTATTTCAGCAACATGAAAAATAATTTAACTAAATTTCAAGTAATTAAATTTTTACTAGGTTTTTTTATTTCAGCTTTTTCCCTAAAATTATTTGTTAGTAGTATTAATTGGAGTGATTTTTTTAAAATTCTTTATAGTATTAATTTCATTTTAATTGCTTTTGTTTTTTTTTTAGTAGCCCTTACTTATATTATTAGGATAAAGAGATGGAATCTTTTGACTTGTAATGCATCGAGTTGGTATAAAAATAATATAAATTACATTTATTTATATAGCTGTGCCTTAAACGTTTTATTACCATTTAGGGCGGGAGATTTTTACAGGATATATAAACTCAAAAGTAAGCAGTTTGGGCTTATTTTTAATGCTTCTAATTTAATCATTGAAAGATCTTTAGATTTTTTTGTAGTTTTTTTCTTATTTATAGCATTGAATTTTTCTAACTTATTTATGATTTTGGATAGGAATATAATATTCTTCTTATCTCTTATTTTTATCTTCTCATTTTTTTCTGTGATTTTTATATATTTCTTTAGGTTCAAAATAAAGCAATTAAGTAATAAATTCATAATAAATTTTATTAATAATAGTAAATTTTTTCGTTTCAAATCGATTAAATATTTAGCTAAATTAATTGTCATTTCATTATTAATTTGGATTTGCGAAGGATTTTGTTATTGGCTGGTAGCTATGTCATTAAAGTCTGAATTAAGCTCCAGTTTTTATATTTGGAAAATTTTTCCAATAGGCACTCTCGTTACATTAATTCCAAGCATGCCGGGGTATATCGGCACCTATGATTACATTATGCAATTTTCTCTAAATTATTACTTTGAGGATATATCTGCTATTAGTTCCTATATTATTTTAATTCATACTATTTTATTAGTTTCCCCGATATTATTAACCTTAATAGTTTATTTACAAAAAAAACTAATTTCAAAATTCACCTAAATAAGGCCAGATTAAGATTATGAAAAAAAAATCAATTATTATCATTGGGGGAGGGTTTACCGGACTGAGTGCAGCATATGATTTAACTCAAAAAAATTTTGATGTAACAATACTTGAGTCTGAAAAATCGATTGGTGGATTAGCAGGATCTTTCGACATTCAAGCAAGTAAATTAGATAAATTCTACCACCATTGGTTTAATAATGATTTGCATGCTATCCAGCTAATTAAGGATTTAAAGTTAGAAACAAAACTGTTAAAAAAGCCTACAAACACTTCTATGTATTACTCAAATAATTTTTTTAAGCTTTCCTCGCCTATTGATTTGATTAAATTTACACCTCTCGGATTTATTGACCGATTAAGACTTGGTTGGCTTGCTATTTTGGCTCGTAGAATTAAAGATTGGAAATCTTTAGAAAATATTACAGCTAAGGAATGGCTTATAAAAATTGCAGGACGCGATGTATACAAGATTGTCTGGGAGCCATTACTTATTGGAAAATTTGGAATATATTCTGATAGAATATCTGCAGTTTGGTTTTGGAATAAGATTAAACTAAGGGGAAGTAGCAGGGGTAAAAAAGGTCAAGAGGAGCTTATTTATTTTAAAGGTAGCTTTCAGTCCTTTGCTGAGGAAATTGCCAAAAAAATTAAATTATTTGGAGGAAAGATAGCCGTAAAAAATACTGTTACGTCTATTCATAAAAAAAATGATAAATGGGTGGTAACTTCAAGCAAAAAAAAATATTCCTCTGATTATGTTTTAGTAACAACTTCTTTACCTCTTTATAGTAATTTAATAAAGAAATGGGCAGATTCAAATTATATTAATAAGCTAAGAAAGATCCCATATCTTGCAAATATATGCTTGATTCTTGAGCTAAAAAAGCCATTATCTGATATTTATTGGCTTAATATTAATGATCCAAATTTCCCCTTTGTTGCGATAATAGAGCATACGAATCTAGACTCTAAATTAAACTATTCGAATAATTCCATTGTTTACTTGTCAAAATATCTGCCTTTTAATGATAGGCTTTACAAAATGACTAAAAAAGAAATATTGAACTACTCGATCCCTTATATCAAGAAAATGTTTCCTTTGTTTACGGAAGATTGCATCGTTAATTACCATTTATGGAAAGCAAGGTGGGCTCAACCGGTAGTTTTAAAAAATTACTCAGCTTTGATTCCTTCTGAACTAACTCCATATCCTAATCTCTACCTTTCAACAATGGCTCAGATTTATCCGGAAGACAGGGGAACAAATTACGCTATAAGGCAGGGCAGAAATATTGCTATTAAAATCGCAAATAATAGCTTTTAATATGTTTAAAAAAACGCAATTTTTTGTTTTTTCCTTATTATTAGCAGCTTTAACATTTTACTTATGTTCCTATAGTTACATTCAATTAAATCTAGTCAACTCAAGCCAGCATCCCTTAAAAATTCAATTATTCGAGAAGAATAAAAACCAATTTACAGAGAAAATGTCTCATGAATGGAATCTCATTCCAGAAATTAGCTATGAAATTAGAAAGCCAATAAGACTAAATAGTGCTAATGAATTTAGAATTTATTTTCTCCGTAATAATATAAAAGCAAATATCCATATTCTAGAAATTGAACAATGTAACTTTTTAAATTTTTGCGTTAAGAGAGAATTAAAAGATTTTCAAGGAAGCAATAATGTAAATTTTTCGTCTGTAGATCGAGGGAAATTTTCTATAACCAATGACTCAATTGAGAATAGTTATGCTTCAATAAATTTAAAACCGGTAAACATTTTTTACTTAATTTCTCCAATTTTATTTATTTTCTCCCTAGCATCAATTTGTTATATTTTTTTCAAGACGGCCAAGATTAAATATCTTCAAATAATAAAAAAAACTTTTAAAGCATCAATCATAAATAATAGAAAATTTTTTTTACCTATTGCGTTATTTAGTTTTATTTTTATTTCAAGAATTTTTTTCTTATACACCCCAACACTTGAATTTGATGAATCATACTATGGGATAATTGCTCAAGGTTTTTTAAGGTTAATACTTCCGTATCAATACATATTCGATCATAAACCTATTTTTCTTGACTATTTGTGGACAGCCGTTTTATTTATTTTTGGTTCAAATAGTATTTTTTCAATAAGAATAGTTTCTATAATATTTATTTCCCTAGGCGCTTTTTTTGTTTACCGTATAACCTTCCTCTCTTTTAAAGATAGATTCAAATCTTTAATTGGAGCATTTATTTTTATACTTCTGAATTTTAATTTTGACGGTTTTGCTTCAAATTCTGAATTAATTGTAAACTCCTTTATATTAGGATCAATTTTTTTCTATTTAAAGTATGTATATTCAAATTATGAGGATACTAAATTTTTAGCTTTATCTTTAGTTTTTGAAGTTTTTGCTTTGCTAACCAACTTTATAAGCGCGCCAATTATATTTCCTTTATTTTTTTTACAATTTTTTACATTAGTTTTAAAGAAAAAATTTAGAGAAATATTTTTTAATTTAATTATTTGTTCTGCTATTACTTTTTTGCTCTATCTTCCTTTGTTAATAAGTTCTGATATCTTTTCTTATCTTAAGATTCAGTTTAATTTTCTCCTGACTTATCAATCTGATGGCGCTAATTTCAGAAATAATATTAAAAATCTATTCTCAATTTCGTATAAATATTTGATTTTAATGCTTCCTTTAATTTTTTATTTTATTTTGAATATGCAATTATTGAAAAAGAATAAATTTATTTTTGCTTCAATTATCTCCCTTGCTTTTTCCTTACTTGCTGTTTACATTTCAAAACGTTTTTACTCTCATTACTCTTTATTATTGATTCCATCTATATCACTTTTTTTAATTTATTCAATCCTATCTATCAAAAATTATGAATTAAGAAAATATATTTCTTTATGTGTACTTTTCCTTTTCTTAAATAACATCTTTTACCCATCTTTTAAGGGAATAAAAAATGCTTACCCCTCTATAAAAAATGCATTAATTTATAATGATACTGATCCTATCTTTAGCATTGCAAAATACTTAGCCCGCAATACTAAAGATAGTGATTTTATTTACGTATATGACAACCACCATCTTATTTATTATTTATCAAATCGAAGGCCAGCTACGATTTTTGCTGGGAATACTATGACTGATAATGAAAGATGGCTTAATTTAATTGGCTCATCACCCACGCTAGAAATGTCTAAGATTTTTTCAAATAAACCACTATATATAGTTAAGGGCGAGAATTATTGGCTTACTTTAAAGAATACTCCGCAGGATATAATCTTTAAAAATCACCTCATTTCTGATTATAGTTATTTATTTAGTTACGCTGGTACTGAAATTTATAAACTTAAATGCCTTATAGATTAATATGAATATTTTTATAGCTGGTGGCGCTGGTTTTATTGGTTCTCATTTTGCAAGAAGAGTCTTGCTTATTCCCGATATTTCCTCTGTTACTATTTTTGATAATTTTTCTTCAGGTACTTTAGATCATTTACAAGACATCTCACTTAATCCGAAATTAAAGATAGTACGTGGTGATATAAAAGATATTAATCATCTTAAAAATTCAATGATGACTATTGATTTGGTAGTGCATTTTGCAGCTAATCCCGATATTGCAAAAGCAATTACTCAGCCTGATATTGATTTCTGGGAGGGTACGTTTTTAACACAAAATATTCTTGAGTCCATGAGAGTGAATAATGTTAAAAAAATTCTGTACACTTCAGGAAGCGGTGTATACGGAGAGCAGCCTAATATTGAGTTTAAGGAGTCTTATGGCCCATGCTTTCCAATATCTACTTACGGCGCAAGTAAATTGGCGTGCGAAGCACTTATATCCTCATATTGCCATATGTTTGGAATAACAGGCCGTGCATTTCGATTTGCTAATGTTGTTGGACCTATGCAAACCCATGGAGTCGGCTATGATTTTATTGGAAGACTTATGCAAAATGGACAGCAATTAAGAATTTTGGGAGATGGGACGCAATTAAAGTCCTATATTTATGTTGATGATGTTATTAATGCAATGATGCTTGTTTACGAAAATTCAAAAAAAGAAAATGCAGCGTGCTTTGATGTTTTTAACGTAGCCACAGATGACTATATAACAGTTACTGAGATTGCATATATTGCAACTAATGTTGCTGGGCTCTCGAAAGATTTGGTAAATTATCAATACACTGGTGGCGATAGAGGATGGAAAGGCGATGTTCCAAAAGTTCTATTTGATGTATCTAAAATTAAGAATTTGGGTTGGAGAGCAAGCAAGACTTCTTTTCAGGCCATTGAAGCCTCAATCACTTCAATGCACCAACAATTGATGGGTAACTTATGAGATATAAACTAAAACAAGAGCCCACTAAAATTGAATTTTTATTGCCAAAATCTAAAAATTTTAGAAACGAACAGCCCGAAATTAGTATTGTTGTTCCAGCTTTAAATGAGGAGTTGACGATTGGAGAATTTGTTGAATGGTGCCGGGAAGGTTTAAAGAAAGCAAAAGTTAAAGGGGAAATTATTATTGTGGATAGCTCTTCTGACAATACTCCAAATATAGCACTAGCTAAAGGAGCAAAAGTCTTAAGAACCCCAAAACGAGGCCTTGGCCAGGCTTATATTGATGTTATTCCGTTCATTCGCGGTGATTTTATAATTATGGGCGACTGTGACCTAACATACGATTTTCGGCAGATTAAAGTATTTATAGAAAGCTATAAAAAAGGTAATGAGTTTGTCATGGGCTCTCGATTTATTGGTTCTATTGAGGATGGGGCTATGCCTCCTCTACATAGATATTTTGGAACTCCATTTACAACATGGATTTTGAATAAAATTTATGATAGCTCCTTTAGTGATATTCACTGCGGTATGCGAGGACTTACTAAAGAAGCCCTTCTTAAAATAGACCTTACATCGAAAGGATGGGAGTACGCATCAGAGATGGTATTAAAAGCTTCAAGAATTGGATTAAGAATCAATGAAGTGCCTGTCAATTTTTATAAAGACAGAGAAGGTCGATTTAGTCATCATAAGCGAGCTGGATTTTGGTCTCCTTGGTATGCAGGCTGGATAAATTTAAAAGTAATGCTTGTATTTAGTTCAGATAGTTTTTTAATTAAACCAGGAATCTTATTAATTCTATTAGGTATCCCTTTAATTGTTTTATCGATCTACGGCTTCGAATTCTATGGAAAATTCGGATTTGGATTGAATACTCAAATTCTTGGTTCTTTGATAACAGCTCTTGGATTTTCATTTATTCAGATTGGCTTATTGGCGAGATATATAAATGGATTAAGACGCGGAATTGAATTATGGGTGCTAGATAAAATTTCTTATGATAAAGGTATGTTAGCGGCATTTATTCCTACAGCCATCGGAATATTTTTAGAAGCAAAATTTGTATCAGAATATTTAAACAATAACTTTATAGTATATTCTTCATCAATATCAATTTTAGGATTATTTTTTATCGCTTTTGGATCGCAACTGTTTATATTTACACTGCTATTGGAAATGATAAGAAGATCGATTTCTCAGAAAAAGAAGATATGAAAATCCTTGTTGCAGGTTCGTCAGGTTACTATGGGTCAATTTTAACAAAATTTTTTATAAAACAAAAAATACAATTCACCGGAATTGATTTATTAAAATCAGATTTTTTGAATGAAAAACATCAAATAATCTGTGACTTAAGAAATTATGAACAATTAAAGTTTGGGTTACGAAAACATAAATTTAATATAATTATTCACTTAGCAACACAGATTGATTTTGCGGTAAATAATCAAAGTGAGCTATATGAAAATAATATAAAGATCACACAAAATCTCGCAAAGCTTGGTCTTGAAAGAAAAATAAAAACTTTTATATTTACTTCTTCTAATTCTATATTTCTTGGATTAAAAAAGGAAAAAATTACAGATTTAGATCTTCCAGCACCTATTGATATGTATGGTAAATCAAAATACGACTCAGAAAATATTCTTGCAAATTACAAAAAAAAATTTAATGTACTTATTTTAAGATGTCCAAATATTATTGATGCTGGGCGCATAGGAATGATGTCAATCTTATTTGAATTGATAAGATCAAACTCTACATTATGGGTTATTAATAAAGGTAAAATAAGACATCAGTGTTTGTATGCCCAAGATTTAAATATTGCGATAAAAAAAATGCTGTCTTTGAATAAAAGTGATACATATAATATAGGCTCAAATTATGTCCCAACATTTAGAAAGACATTTCAAAATCTTATAAACAGTGCTCGAAGCAAATCAAAAATAAGATCTATCCCAAAGTTTTTCGCACTAATATTACTTAAAACTTTATATGCTCTTAAACTATCTCCTATGGGTCCTTATCAATTTAGAATGTTAACAATAGGCTTTGAATTTGATCTAACCAAAATAAAGAGAGAGTTAAATTGGGTACCAACTAAAACAAACACTCAAATTATTGAACTTGCATATCACTCTTATGTTCAAGGATTAAAAAGTTCAAACAAAAAACAAAATGCAAACAGTGCTCCAGTTAGAATGGGGGTTTTAAAAGTTCTCAAATATATAAAAATCTAGGAATATTGATTTGAAAAAATTCAATTTGAACAAATTATTTATTTTGTTTTTAAATTCTAGCTTCTCTAAATTTATCATCATTGGAGGTATAACTTTTTTGTTGTACTACTTTTTTCTTTGGTTTTTTTTTGGGGTACTAAAAATTTTTTATATTTTTTCGGTTGCTTTATCTTATATTATCTCCGTTTCATTTCATTTTTTTGCAAATAAAATTTTAACTTTCAATAATGTAAGTAACACTAAAAATCAATATTTCAAATATTTCTCTCTTTCGTTATTTAATTATTTAGTTCAAATTCTAATAATAAAGTTTTTATATGATATCAACAGTCTAAATTTTTATCTAAGCGCTTTTTTTGCATCTTTAACCACTATGCTTTCTGCATACCTTATAATGAAGAGATGGGTTTTTAAGGAGAATTAATTGATTATTGCGCGAAGTCCTTTAAGAATAAGTTTAGGCGGCGGCGGTACTGATTTACCATCATATTATCGCGAACACGAAGGTTTTTTGTTAGCTGCGGCAATAGATAAATATATTTATGTCACTATAAATAGACCTTTTTTAGAGGGTATTTTTTTAAAATACTCTGAAATAGAGAGCGTTAAAATTGTTTCTGATATAAGACATAAAATTATTCGTGAAGTGTTATCAATAGAAAACTTAAAAACACCTCAAATTGAAATTACAACTTTAGCCGATATTCCTGCTGGAACAGGTTTGGGTTCTTCAGGAAGTTTTACTACTGCATTCATTAAGGCCCTTTATGCATATCGAAGAAAGCATATACATCAAGAAGACCTTGCGGAGCTTGCTTGCCACGTAGAAATTGATAGATTACGCGAGCCTATAGGGAAACAGGATCAATATATAGCTGCTGTTGGAGGAATTACAAGTTTTGCTTTTCATAAAGATGATAGAGTAATCTCGGCCCCTGTAAATTTATCTATGGATACTATCTTTGATCTTGAAGATAATCTATTGTTATTTTTTACTGGTTTCGCCAGGAGTGCTAGCAATATCCTTAACGATCAAAAAGTTCGGTCTGAAAAAAATGATGAGGATATGATGAATAATTTACATTATGTAAAAGATTTAGGATATCGAAGCAAATCTGCATTGGAAGGTGGAGACACGCAACTTTTTGGCGAATTAATGCATGAGCATTGGGAGAATAAAAAACGTCGTTCAGGTGGTATGAGTAATCCAGATATTGATAATTGGTATAATTTAGCCATGAAAAATGGTGCTATTGGTGGAAAGCTTGTTGGTGCAGGTGGCGGAGGTTTTTTAATGTTCATGGCCAAAGATAAGGTGAAATTACGTAAATCAATGAAAGAATCTGGTCTTGAAGAAGTTCGTTTTAAATTTGATTTTGAAGGTACAAAAGTTATTCACTCTTAAACTATGTTGCCAGTTGCTATTCTTGCAGGCGGTCTTGCAACTCGATTAAGGCCTATTACTGAAAAAACCCCCAAAGCGCTTATTGAAATAGCTGGTAAGCCTTTTATATTTCACCAGCTTGAATATCTTCGCAAAGAAGGCATCAGAAAAGTTGTTTTATGCTTAGGCTATCTTTGCGAAATGATTGAAGAAGAGGTAGGTGATGGCTCTAAGTTTGGCCTAGAGATAAATTATTCTTATGATGGAGACTATCTTCTAGGGACTGGGGGGTCAATCAAAAAAGCTCTTCCATTACTTGATGAAAATTTTTATGTTTTGTATGGCGATTCTTTTTTGCCAATCCACTTTAAACCTGTCGAAGATTTCTTTTTTAAAAGTAAAAAGCCCGCATTAATGACTATTATTTTCAATGAAAATAAATGGGATAAAAGTAATGTAGTTTGCAATGACGGATTAATTTTAGAATACAATAAAAAAGAGCCAAAGTCTGCAATGAAATTCATTGATTATGGTCTGGGTGTATTATCTAAATCATTATTTGATAAATATGAGGAAAAGGTAACATTTGATTTGGCTGATCTTTATTATCACTTATCAATTCAAAATCAATTGGCTGGCTTTGAGGTTAAGGAAAGATTTTATGAGATTGGTTCCCATAAAGGAATCAAAGAAACTGAACTATATCTATCTGCTATCTAGGGGAATATTATGTCTTACGCCGCACAACACTTAAAAGAAGCTACTGAAATTATTCAAAAAATAGATATTGAATCTATTGAAAAAGTAGCTGATTTATTAGCGAAAGTTAAAAGTGATCAAGGTCGAATTTTCTTTTTAGGTGTTGGCGGTAGTGCAGGTAATTGTTCTCACGCAGTTAACGATTTTAGAAAAATTGTAGAAATAGAATCTTATGCTCCAACCGATAATGTTTCTGAATTAACAGCAAGAACAAATGATGATGGATGGCCGTCAATTTTTGAGCCATGGCTTAAATTAAGTAAATTAAATTCAAGAGATGCAGTCTTTATTTTTTCAGTAGGCGGCGGTAACTTAGAAAAAAATATAAGCCCTAACTTAGTTAATGCTTTGAAGTTTGCAAAAACTGTAGGTGCAAAAATTACAGGAGTAGTCGGAAGGGATGGTGGATATACAGCCCAAGTTGCAGATGCTTGTGTCATTATTCCAACTGTCAATACAGAAACGATTACTCCCCATTCAGAAGCTTTTCAAGCAGTTATTTGGCACCTATTAGTATCCCATCCAAAATTAAAAGAAAACCAAACCAAGTGGGAATCTGCTGTTAAAAAATAAAATAGCTTATGAATAAAGCTATTTTTTTAGATCGTGATGGTGTCATTAACCAAGTAAATCTTGTTGAAGGCAAGCCCTATCCCCCCAAAGATCTTAGCCAACTTATTTTATTACCTAAAGTTACCGAAGCCCTTAAATTATTAAAAGAGATTGGCTATTTGTTAATAGTTATTACAAATCAGCCAGACGTGGTCAGAGGAAAAACGAAACTTGAAACAATTGAAGCAATTAATCAATTTTTGAAAGACTCGCTTCCGATCGATGATATTTTTACTTGTTACCATGATGATATTGAAAATTGTAATTGCCGCAAGCCTAAGCCGGGTAATATTTTAAAAGCTGCTGATCAATATAATATAAATATCCCAAATAGTTTTATGATTGGCGACCGATGGAGGGATATTGATGCAGGTCAGAGTGCTGGCTGTAAAACTTTCTTTATCGACTATTGTTATCAAGAAAAACAGCCTCAATCTTATGACTATAAAGTAAAATCTCTTTACGAGGCTGCTAAGATTATTTCGGAAATGTAATAAATGAAAAAAGTAGAAGACTTAAAAGTTAAGATTTTTGCTGATGGTGCTGATAAATCAGCTATGTTGGAAATGTATCAAAAACCATTTATTAAAGGCTTGACAACAAATCCTACACTTATGAATAAGGCTGGCATTCGTGATTATCGAGCATTCTGTAAAGACATTCTCATTTCTATAAAAGATAAGCCTTTATCATTTGAAGTTTTTTCAGATGATTTCAAAGAAATGGAAAGACAGGCATTAGAAATTGCAAGTTGGGGTGATAATGTTTACGTTAAGATACCGATTACTAATACAAAAAGTGAAACTTGTTACGCCTTAGTTAAAAAGTTAGCCAAAGAAAAAGTAAAATTAAATATTACAGCTTTGATGACCTTAGATCAGGTATCTCACGTTGTTGAATCCTTAGACGCTTCAGTCCCATCTTATATATCTATATTCGCAGGTCGAGTTGCTGACACAGGTAGAGATCCGTTACCAATGATGACAGAAGCATTGAGTCGTATGAAATCGAATCCTCTGTCTGAATTAATATGGGCAAGCCCAAGAGAACTGCTTAATATTTTTCAGGCAGACGATATTGGTTGTCATGTGATTACGGTAACAAACGATATTCTCAAAAAAATTTCTTTGATCGGTTACGATCTAGATAAGTACTCATTAGACACAGTAAAGATGTTTTACAATGATGCGGTTGTTGCGGGATTTAAGCTGTAATTCAAATCTATTAATTGATTTGAATTTTCAAGATATTTCATAGCGGTATCTATTTTTGTCCATCGACCTTTCTTTAATATCATCCCAAGATTTGCGCCTGACTTTAGTAAGTTTTGAGCCGCCCCAACCCTCGTTGAATGGCCGCTGATTTTTTTAAGAATCTCTTTATCAACATTAGCTTTGATTGCTAATTTTTTATAGATCTTATTAATCTGAGCTTTATTGAGTGACTCTGTATACTGCTTATTATTCTTAATGCCCCTAAATAATTTCCCTGTAATTATTTTTGAATGCTTAAGCCAATTGAATAAATACATTTTTGTTTCGCTATTAATTTCTAATATTTTCCCCAGCTTATCTTGATCCGTTTTACTACTTTTAAGGCGAATTTTTATTTGATCATTTGTATTAATAATATCTTCTACATCAAGCGATACAATCTCACTCCTCCTACATAAAGTGTCATAAGCTAAACTCAATAAAGCTTTGTCCCTAGCGCCCCTCAAGTCATCTGACGTGGCTGCAATCATTCTATCTAATAGGCCTTTATTAATTCCATAAGCCTGGCTGCTGGCTCTACCAAGATACCTATGCATACGACGCATCTCTAATTTCACATCAGGATCATTTATAGGATCATTAAAACGATTAAGTTTATGGATACTTGCAATGGATGCTATTGCTATTCGAATGCTTGCAGACTTTAAGTTCCCGTCGGATATTTTCTTAATAAAGTTGACAACTGTGGATGGGTCTGCGGGCAGGGCATACTGTTTGATTTCATCGCAGTATTTAATAAAGTTTTCGAAATTAGATTTGTATGCGCGAATGGTGGCGGGAGCATATGCACCCTCAATCTTTTCTATAGTCTTTTTTAATAATTCTTTTGCTGTATCATTACTTATCATAAGTAACCTTTTAGTGATACTAAAAGGATCATTATATAGGCTAATTAGATTGATTACAAGCGAACAAATTAGAGCTGCAAGAGCTTTGTTGAGAATTTCTGTGATTCATTTGGCTAAGTTATCCAAAGTTGGTGAGGCAACTATAAAGCGGATTGAGGCTGGAAATGGGCTTCCGTCAGCAAATATTAAGACTTTAGATTCATTAACAAAAGCTCTCGAAAAAGCCGGAATCGAGTTCATCGGAACACCTGACGACAGGCCAGGAGTGCGACTAAAATGAATAACCATTATAATATTATGGTTATTAAAAAACTAATTGAAACAACCCCTAAGTCATTGTATTTATTAAGAGTAGGGGAGCTGACCCCCTTTGAATTGGCTACGCTAATGCCCGTTAGCGGGAGTGTAAGTCTATGACATCGACCGTGCTCGTCACCGGCGGCTTAGGTTACATCGGTTCCCACACGGCGGTGGAGCTGATAGATCGTGGCTTTGATGTCGTCATCCTGGATAATCTATCTAATAGCAGCGAATCGGTGCTAGGTGGTATTGAAAAGATCACGGGCAAAAAACCTAAGACCTATATCGGTGACATCCGCGATCGAGAAATATTACAAACCATATTTAAGACTGATCACATTGATAGTGTCATGCACTTCGCGGGCCTCAAGGCCGTGGGCGAGGGCGAAGAGAAACCACTTTTATACTTCGATAATAATGTGACGGGAAGTATCACGCTTTTTGACGAGATGGTGAAAGCTAAAGTGAAGCAGGTAATTTTTTCGTCATCGGCGACGGTGTATGGTGAGGCTTCGAGTGTGAAGTATCACGAGGACATGCCATTAAACCCTATCAATGTTTACGGTAAGACGAAATTTATGGTGGAAGAGGTGTTACGCGAGATGAAGCGAACTTACCCAGAGTTAGGGATTGCAATTCTTCGTTACTTTAATCCAGCTGGTGCTCATCCATCTGGTTTTATTGGAGAAAATCCTCACGGTACACCTAATAATCTTATGCCCTATATCGCTGATGTGGCAATGGGTAAAAAAGAAAAACTTTTTATTTTTGGCGATGATTATAAAACGCCTGATGGTACCGGATTAAGAGACTATATTCATGTGAAAGATTTAGCATTGGGCCATGTGAGTGCTTTAGACGTATTTGAAATTAGTACCGATATCATTGCATTGAATCTAGGAACAGGTAAACCTTATAGCGTGCTAAACATAGTACATGCCTTTGAAGAAGCTTCAGGACAAAAGATACCTTATGAAATCGTGGCAAGACGAGAGGGCGACCTCGCAGAATATTATGCCGATCCAACCTTAGCTGAAAAAATTTTAGGATGGAAAGCTAAGCTTGATCTTAGTATCATGTGCAAAGATGTTTGGCGCTGGAATAAATATAAAAATGATTAAAAAAGTAGATGTTGCAATTCAGTCCTATAAAAAACCTGAGTCATTAATTCTATCGTTATTAAGCCTTCATAAAGTAGCTAGAGACTCTGTAGATATTGTTTGGATTAACGATGATAAATCAGGCGATGGAATTACAAATATCTATAAATCGGATAATCTTAAAAAAGCCCTTTATCCATGGAAAATTTGCGTCAGGGAAAACAAAAGAAGAATGGGATGGTGGCTCTCTTTTGTTCGTGGATACAACCCAGATTATTTAACGAAGCTTTATAAGATTATAAGAATGCTTTTTAATTTTTATAAAAATAAGAATTTCTTTGTCGATAAACATGATATCCGTTATCAATGGGCTATAGATTCAACCGATAAAGAATTTATTTTTTTAATGCATGATGATGTGATATTTAAAAAAAATGTTATCGCCAAATATCTTGCAAGTATTTCTAAAATGAAAAAGCCAGGAATTATCGGAGACCTTGGTCAATGCTGGAGATGTCGTTACCAAGCTTTTGGATGTAGGCCAGATAGAATCTTGAAAGGTTTCCGCCCAACCACGCATTGGCCTATAACAAAGATTTCTTCTGGTGATCATAAGAGAGCATGCCGTATAAATGAATGGTCAGCATTAATATCAGTAAATGCAGCAAAAATTATTGAAAAGAAATATCAAGTTTTTTTTGGGAATTATGATGATAGAAGCGATTTAGGGGCTTATTGGTTTGGATGTTCAATAAGTGAAAATTTTCAATTTGATGACCCTATATTTTCTCATGAGAAAGATGATTACTATCTTCATTGGGAAGACGGTATCACAGGTCATTCTGCGTGGGTAAATCAAGGATTTGGAAGAAATTCATATGATAAAAAAAAATTAATTAAAAAACTGTACAAAGATTTTAATTTTAAAATTAATGGATAGCGTTTGAAAAAAGATAAAGTGACATTAGCAATCACTTCCTGTGGAAGAATGGATTTACTTGAAAAAACATTGATCAGTTTTTTTAAATTTAATACTTATCCAATAGATAAAACAATCATCATCGAAGATAGTGGAAGTCAATTTGACCAGAAAAGAATTGCTAAAATTATTCCAAGTCGTTATGAGTTTATTATCAATAAAAAAAATATAGGACAAATTAAATCTATTGATAAGCTTTATAAAAAAATAACAACCCCTTATATCTTTCATTGCGAAGATGATTGGGAGTTTTATCAGCCAGGTTTTATTGAAGAGTCACTTAAAGTTTTAAAATCAAACCCTAAAATTTTTACAGTATGGCTTAGAGCACATAACGACACAAATGGCCATCCTCTTTCTTCACCTGTTAAGCTCAAAGGCTCAGATAAATATAAACTTTTACAGAAGAATTATAGAAAGATTTGGCACGGTTTTACATTTAACCCCGGATTGAGAAGGTTGAGCGATTATTTAAAGTTCGCACCTTACGCTAAACAAAAATTATTATTGCCTGAAAAAAATAAATCAATTATTTCTGAAGCAGACTTATCAATTAAATATGAGAAGTTAGGGTTTCGATCGGCAATAAGTAATCTCCCAGATGGTTATGTAAGGCATATAGGTTACGCTCATCATGTTCCTCAAGAGTGGGAGAGAGGCATATTTAAAATCATAATTGTTTCTCTTAAAAATTTTGCAAAAAAAATACTGAGTAAGCTGCGATGATTAATAAGTTAGGTTTTAGACCTGATATTGCAGGATTAAGAGCTTTCTCCGTAATTATCATTCTGATCTACCATTTTTTCCCAAGCTATTTAAAGGCTGGCTTTATTGGCGTTGATATTTTTTTTGTAATTTCAGGGTTTTTAATTACTCAAATTTTATTTATTAAGAGCCAAAAAAGCTCTCTCTTTGGTTTTTGGAAAAGTCGATTTTTAAGACTCACGCCTGCATTATGTATTGTGCTTTTAGCCTCAATCAGTGCTGGTTGGTTTCTTTTATTGCGAGATGAATATATAGCATTATCAGAAGCTATTCTGGCTTCATTAGCTGCCCAATCTAATTTATACGAAATGTTAAGGAGTGGCTATTTTGAGAATACACAGTCCTTAAAGCCTTTATTGCATCTTTGGTCCTTGGCTGTTGAAATTCAATTTTATATTTTTGTGTCTATTCTGATTTTCTGGCAAAGAAATAATAAAAAATTTTTATGGGTATTAGCATTTTTAATAGTTTTATCTTTTATTTTTAATTTAAAGTTTATCGACTCATACAGCTCGACCGTCTTTTATTTATCTCCTTTTAGAGTTTGGGAATTTTTAAGTGGCTCATTTATTGCCATTTATCAATTAGATAAAAAAATTCCAGCCTATTTTTCGTATCTAGGTTTTTTATTAATTTTAATTGCATTGTTTATGATTAATCAGCAATCAAAATTTCCTGGCTTTTTAGCGCTACTTCCAGTTTTGGGCACAAGCTTTATTCTTTTAGTAAATCAAAGAAATAAAGTTAGCACTTTTTTATCATTAAAATTTTTAGTACTTATTGGCTCTATAAGTTATTCATTGTATCTGTGGCATTGGCCTATATTAGACTTTTCAAAACTCATCCTGGGAGATTTGACACCTTTTTTTAGAATCGGATTGATATTTTTTTCTTTTATATTGGCTTACTTAACAACTTTTTATATAGAAAAGCCTTTAAGAGATAAAAAAAATATCATCGGGTTGATATTTTTTTTCGTAATAATTTTGCTGTGTGCTTTCTTAATTCATTTATTCGATGGCATACCAAGTCGTTCAGCTAATCTTAGAAACCAAGCTTTACAAACAAATGAAAATTTATTGATGGATTATCGCAATAATTGCTTACCTTTTATTAGTAACATTAACAAAGAAGATCGTTGCCAAACCCATTATTATAAAAAAAATCAGACTTCTTTATCAGTGATTGGCGATAGTCAGGCTAACGCTTTTACAACAGTTCTTGACGCTTTAAAAGATAATAAAAATTATATTCAATTTGGCCGAGGTATGTGTCCTTCATTGCTAGAATATGGGCCTCAGCAATGTCAGAATTTTGCAAATGAAATCTATGCATACATTTCCCATGAGAATAACTTGCAAAAAGTTATTATTGCAGCGCAGTGGCCATTATATGCTGAGGGTATTAGCCTTGAAGGAAAGAAATTTACAAAAGAAATTTTTTGGGAATCTCTTGAAAAAACCATAGTTGCTTATAAAAATTTAAATAAAAATGTTTATATTCTCTATGTTGTTCCCTTGGGTGCTCAACCTCGAAGATGTTTTAATAGATTTTTTGGATTACCTAACGAGTGTGATTTGTCTTTTAAAGAAGAAGAGGTTGGTTTTAACAAATACAAACTAAATCTTGATAAATTAATTAATAAATATAATTTAAAGGTCATTGATCTTCATGATGTGTTATGTGAAGGGAAAACTTGCAAAGTTAAGGTTGATAATCAATTGCTATATTTAGATAGCTCACATCTTTCACGAGCGGGTGGAGCCTATATTGCCAAGAAACTTAATACTAATTTAAAAAAAGACTTATTTAACTAATAGAAATGAATAATTTAATACGTCCCATTTTTTTCATGGATAAATCCATATTCTTAGTTTTAATGGCAAGAGTTTTTAATAGTTTTTCTGGTTTAATTTCTATATTTTTTATTGTTAGATACTTGTCCGCAAGTCAGCAAGGCCATTATTATGCTTTTACTAATCTTATTGGATTCAGCGTATTTTTTGAGTTTGGACTTAGTACCTTAATCATACAGTTAGTAAGCCATGCCTTAGTCTCCTCCAAAGTCAGTTCGATAGATTTTTTGAAGTTAACAGATCAAAACAAGAATTTTTTTGGATTACTTAAGAATATAACGTCTTTTTCTTTTATGTTGGCTTTGCTGATGTTTGTGGGCATGTTCTTGGTGGGCTTATTTATTTTCGCTAGTTCCCCAAATCTTTTTTTGCCATGGATACTTCTCATATTCTTAACTTCATTGAATTTTTTAATGAATACTTACCTAAATATTATAGAGGGATCCGGAAAAATTAACGAAGTCGTCAAAATAAGATTTTTTGCAATGTTAATTAGTGCGCCTATGTTATGGCTATGTTTTTCTCTAGGTTTTAATGTGTACGCACTCTCAATTCAACTGGCCATATCTATATTTGTTATTTGGTTAAATCTTAAATACAAAGAGTTATTTATTGAAGCCTTTAAAATCAAGAGCTTTAACAAATTCATGGATTTTTTTAGAGAAATTATTCCTCTTCAAGCCAAACTAACGGTTTCTTTCTTTTCTAATTATATGAATTTTCAAGGCTTTATCCCCTTGATTTACTTAATGTTCTCCCCAGAATATGCGGGTAAATTTGGCATTACATTGCAAGCGATAACTGCTATAAATGGCTTCGCTATTACTTGGGTAAATACTAAATTTTCATATCTAAGTAATTTAGCGGCCAATAATTCTAAAGTTATGCAATTAGAATTTAGAAAACTTTTTTTAGCTTCAACAGGCGTGCTTTTTCTTTTGCTTATAGTTTTTCTAACTGTAATTTTTTATTTGCAGTCCATAAATTCGATTTATATCCATAGGCTGCTTAACATCGAAAGCATCATATATCTTTGCGCAATCAGTTTCGCTATTCATGTCTACTCAGCTATCAATATATTTCTTCTTTCCTTTAAGAAAGATCCGCTTTTCGAATTAAATTTATTAAAAATAGTATTTTTATTTGGTGGAGTTGCGTGGATATTTTCAAGTCAAAGATATGGAGATTTTCTTTATTTGTATTTTTTGAGTGCTATTTTTATTAGCTTATTTGGGTCAATTTATGTATTTTGCCGTCATAAAAAAAGAAAGTTTTAACTGGTTAATTATGAGCCTATATGCGACTCCCCGCGCTCTTTAGCTAAGATCACTTGTTTTTGACGTTCGGTTAAGCTTTTTAATTTTTCTGGGGTATGGGTGTTATAGCAATGAGGGCATGAAATGCCTGGCGTGTACTTGTCACTTTTTATATCATCTGCAGATAGGGGATAGCGACATGCATAGCACTGATCGTAATCACCAACTTCAAGCCCATGCTTAATCGCAACACGCTGATCAAATACAAAGCATTCACCTTGCCATAGACTATTCTCAGGTTTTACTTCCTCTAAGTATTTTAGAATGCCGCCCTCGAGATGATACACCTCATCAAAGCCTTCACTCATCATATAGGAAGAAGCTTTTTCACAACGAATACCGCCGGTACAAAACATCGCGACTTTTTTATGCTTCTTTGGATCAAAATGTGTTTTCACGTATTCGGGGAATTCGCGGAAGGTATTGGTTTTTGGATTCACTGCATTTTTAAAAGTGCCAATGGCGTATTCGTAGTCGTTACGTGTATCGATCAACACAACTTCAGGGTCAGTTATGATGGCATTCCAATCTTTGGGTTTTACATATTTGCCTACCATTTTGGTGGGTGATACACCAGGAACGCCTAAAGTCACAATTTCTTTCTTAAGTTTTACTTTCATGCGGTAGAAGGGATGTTTATCTGACCAAGATTCTTTATGACCCAGACCTTTAAAATTACCTTCAAAAAACGGATCATTTTTTAGATATTCAAGAAGTTCTAGAATAGATTTTTCTGGGCCGGCCACTGTGCCGTTGATACCCTCACTCGCTAAGAGAAGGGTGCCCTTGATATCACGTGATAGACAAAACTGTAACAAGGGTTCACGTAAACTTTCAAAGTGAGGGAGACTCACAAAATGGTACATCGCAGTGGTGAGATAAGTGTGTTGCATAAAGCGAATTGTTATTTATTAATGCTCTCAAAAATGTTATTTTATCAGTCTTTTCAACGT
>JACCDP010146243.1_pt1 | contig 41101 bp, 50 predicted proteins | sample 7445841 | NCBI WGS metagenome assembly JACCDP01 (sample SAMN15323441, study PRJNA562643) | freshwater metagenome | isolation source: river surface water | place: USA:Blue River Watershed | collected 2017-08-17 | reverse complement strand
ATTTACTTAACGATGGAGATATGAATTATGTCTAACGAAATTAATAAATACATGGTAAAGTCAGCTAATTGGTCTATGACCATTAGTGTAAATGAAGAAATATTTGATGATCCACATATTGAAGCGTGCACCAGATGTATTGAAGAAAAAATCAAAACATTAGAGCCAGCAGAAGATTTTCTAGTTAATCCCATCATGTTTGTTAAAAGTCTCAAACGAAAGAATAGTAAAGAAAAGATCGTTAATACATACAAAGTACTTTTAAATGCCGGATTTCCAAGCAGAGCTGAAACACTACGTAAAGTATTTTATGCATCTACAGACGTAGATCTAGCAACAGAACCGTTATCATCATCTAAATTCTAATGGACAATATATTTGATCAACAACAAATTGCAAAAAAGTTAGAAGAACTGGATGCTTTAAAAGCGAAGGTCGAACAATTAATATCTTTAAGTGAACTTGGTCAAGATGTCAAAAAAGAGTTTGACGAATTCAAAGAGTTACGATCCAAAGGAGTTACAATTCCACATTTGGAAAAACAATTTGCAGATCAAGTATATCCAAAAAGACCAAATCTAGGCAGATACAGCAAACCGATTACCCAATCGGAAATTCAAGAAGCAATAGATAGAGCGCCATCTGCAAAGATGGCAGCTAAATTGTTAGGTGTATGTTATTTAACTTTCAAAACACATGCTAGAAAGTATGGTATACATATAACAAAAGGTTGGCCTATCGTAAAAGGAACTAGATCACCCAGAAGTCTAAGTAATCCCCACGTAGGAAAATATCCAATAAATGATATTTTAGCAGGCAATCATCCCGACTTTCCAGTACACAGACTCAAAGACAAATTGATAAGATCAGGTATCAAAAAATCTGAATGTGAACAATGTGGTTTTCACGAACGTAGAATTACAGATGGTAAATTGCCTCTATTATTAAACTTTGAGGACGGAAACAATAAGAATCATAAATTAGAAAATATGAGACTTCTTTGTTATAATTGCACATTTACGAGTGGTAAAGGATATATAAGTAAAGGACCAAAAATATTTGATCCTGATATCTTACAAGATAGCAAAAAAATACTTAAACAACGATTTTAAATAACAATGAGTAACTACCAACACTTATTATCTAAACATGGTATATTGGTTTCATTTAACATCGCCAGAAAAATAAAACAATCACAAATACGAGCTATACGTAAAAAACTAGAAAAGTCAAATACAGACCCCAAGAAACTCGAAAAAGAAATTGACAAAGAAATAAAGTCACATACCCAAAAATATCTCAATCAAAATGATATACCTGGGATGGTAACATCAGACTCATACGGAGAAAAAATAACAATAGAGCCAAAAATACAACGTAAAATATTAGCATTAGCTAACAAAGTTGTTGACTTTTGTAAAACAAATAAATTCACAAAAGAACACGTTATCTTTTTTATACAGGCAGTTTTTCACCTACTTAAGATAACAAATGAAGATGTAGCCAAGTTTAAGGAAAAATATAATATTTCCCAAGACCCAGATGACGACTATTTAGATGAAGACGAAGATGACGAAGAGCCAGGATTTTAATGAAACTTATGGATATATTAAACATTAATGATGTTGTACCTTTAATAGAAGGAAAAAAAGTTGTATTTGTTACAGGTGTTACCGGCCAAGACGGCAGTCACATGGCAGATTATCTATTAGCAAATACGGATTACTTTGTAGTAGGTGGAGCTAGACGACTAAGCATCAAAAATCATGAGAACATAAAACACTTGGAAAATAACCCAAGATTTAAATTAGTTAACTTTGATTTGAGTGATGCACATAGTATTAGCAAAATCGTAGAAAAACTAAAACCAGAGTACTTTATTAATTTGGCTGCACAGACGTTTGTTGGTTCGTCATGGGACTTTCCAGCCCAAACGTGGGAGTGTAATACAACTGGAGTAATTCATATACTAGAAGCCATTCGACAACACAAACCATCTTGCAGATTTTATAACGCTGGCAGTAGTGAAGAATACGGAAACGTTGCGTATGTACCCCAAGATGAAAATCATCCAGCAAAACCTCGTAGTCCATATGGAGCTAGTAAATCAGCTGCTAGACAATTGGTTAAAGTATACAGAGAATCTTACAATCTGTATGCAGTACAAGGGTTGTTGTTTAATCATGAAGGTAATCGTAGAGGTGAGGAATTTGTTACTCGTAAGATTACAAAAGGTGTAGCTAGAATTAAGAAAGCTATATCCGAAGGAAAATCATTTGAACCAATTGAATTGGGTAATGTAAAAGCTAGAAGAGATTGGAGTGATGCCGAAGACTTTGTTGATGGTATCTGGAAAATGTTAAATCAAACACATCCCAATGAATATGTTCTTTCTAGCAATGAGACTCACACCATTGCTGAATTTGTTTGGTATGCTTTTAAAGCAGCTGGAATTGAAGGAACATGGCATGGTGAAGCAGAATCGTCTGAGTTTAGTATTAGTACCAAAGATGCAATTAAATACGAACCAGTCGCATCTGTATTAGTCAAAATTAACCCAAAGTTCTATAGACCAGCAGAAGTAGATTTATTGTTGGGAGATAGTACCAAAGCTAGAAAAGAATTGGGATGGAAACCAGAAACATCATTTGAACAACTTGTAGAAAAGATGGTGGTCAATGATTTAAAACAAATTGGACTATGAGTGACTCATATACATTATACAACAACACAGTAATGGATCATTTTATTAACCCAAGAAATATGGGTGATATAAAAGATGCTGATGCAATCGGTGAAGTGGGTGCAGCTGCGTGTGGGGATATAATGAAAATTAGTCTTAAAATAGACGAAGAAACCAAAAAAGTTGTTGATGCTAGATTTAAGACTTTTGGATGTGGTAGTGCTATAGCAGCTTCATCTATGGCTACCGAATTAATTAAAGGTAGAACCATAGAAGAACTTGAAAAGAATTTTAGTAATGATAATATAGTAGAAGCATTAGGCGGCCTACCACCAGTAAAAATTCACTGTTCGGTTTTGGCACACGAAGCATTAAGTGCAGCATTAGAAGATTATAAAAAAAGAAAAGGAATATAAATTATGTTTAACAATAAACTACAAGGAATGAATCAAACTCCAAATGTTAATTTTGGATTAAAAGACACACAGCCAGTACAATGTACAGATTGTAAGGGTGAAGTATTTCAAAACGGAGTTATCTTTAGAAAAGTAAGCAAAATTCTTGCCGGTACAGACAAAGATGCATTGGTACCTATTAATATACCATATTGCGTTAATTGTATGACAGCACTTGATGAATTGTTACCACCGGAGTTGAAACAACCAAAATTCTCATTGGAACAATAAAAACAAACCCCTCTATGAGGGGTTTTTTGTTATACTACGTTGTATTTTTGTTTAATTGTCTTGGGAAAGTATTTCAATCGGGAAACAACATATTCAGTATCATAAAAAGCACACTGTTGTTCATTACCTATATAAAATTTGTTGTGATCATCCAAATAATCAGAAGATCCCAATTCATAGTCCAACAAAATATCTTCATCATCCAAAAATTCTTTTTCAGCTCCAAATTTACCACAGATAATTTTATTGCCAATTTTCTTAGCGGTGTATGTACACAGTCCAAATCCTTCGCCACGATTTAATGTAAAATAAACATCTCCCATTTCATGTATCGTATTTATTTCATCGTTATTTAAGTTTTCAAAACAAAATATAACTTTAGGTGGATTATCATATTGTTTTAATAAATTAAACAGCTTATACTTCAAAACATCGGTTTCTTTTGAAGAGAAAAATTCAAGATATGTTTTGATAAACAAACATACGTTATCGTCGCTAGTAAATTTTGTACAAAAACTATTAATTACCTGACTTATATTTTTTCGATTACAATACTGTGATATGTTATAATAAACCGTATTTTGTTGCGTTATGGTTTTTATTAATGAAGGGTTTTGAACAAATTGATATCCATCAAACATTATAAATCTATTATATAAACTATAAGAGTTTATATTTGTTGTTTGAAATGGAAATATATCGTGGTACCAAAGATTTAATTTCTTATTAACACCACTTTGTTTAAATGTTTCTATATTAAACTTAGAAGGAACTATAACTTCATCGACACTGTTATTGATGAAATTAACCCATGTAGGATGTAATTTTGTAGTTTCCCAAGTGGTTAATCCATATACTTTTGTGTCTCTTGAAGTCTGATCAAAAATAGGCTTCCAAGCCTCAGGTGTATGATGAATGATAACAGAATCATAATCAATTTTATTATTTAAACAATTAAAAACTAATTGTTCTTCTTCGTTTATTGGTTTATAGAAATCTGAAGTTGTAAACTTATCATGCCACTGTACATTATAACCAGACTGTAATAATTGATAAATATAGTTTCTAGCAGCATAACTGTATCCTGTATAACTGTTTTGTGATATGTATAGTACATTTTTTCCTTTTATGAAACTTAAATTCTTGAATTCATAACTATACAAACATCTATAACCCTTTAATAAAATTACTTTAAATGTAATACCGTTTTCAAAAAACGATATATCTTTGTTAATTCCAGAATAATATTCAGTGTTTTCATTTAGATTAACAGCATCAACATATTTTATATTTTTAGATAAACTGTCTTCCCAAATAAATAACCCAGGTTCATTGTTGACCGATTCATTTATTCGTACTTTAATTAATAGAGGATTGTGTTGCTTTTCAATCAGTGTAACCGACATAACAAAGATAACTATTGTAAACTAATCAAGCAACATTTTTTTATTACTAACTTTCTCGTCAATTACTCCCATTTTTCCTTTAAGCATCCTTAAAGCAGCTTTGGGATTCATTTTACCAAAGTTAAATCCCATTATTCCATACTTTTGACAAAACTCTTCTAACTCTCGAATATCTCTTGGGTCATACTGTTGAATTGGATCATTATTATAACCAGTATCATTATCTACACTTGACTGTTTACGTCTCAACATAGCTTGATATGGATCAAAACCATTAATAGATGGTACAGGCGCACTCTGTTGACGCATTACCATCATAGCTTGTAAGTTACCCATGCCTATTGTCGGCCATTCTTCCATAACTTAGAAATATGTTGTAAATCCAAAATATTCGTTCTTATTTTTTGCGTATTGAGCAAATGCTAATGCATTTGTCTTCATTCTTCGTTGAATTTGAGATGGTCCACTCTTTGCATTTTTATGATTCAAATATTCTTTTGTAGCATTGGCCCAATCACCACTATTTATCAATCCAATTGTTTTTGGTCCAATGTCTCCTCTATACAAAGCATTTATAACTGCGTTTTTAACATATATTGGTAAACTCGTAAAATTACTAATTTTCTTAGATGCTAATTTCTCTTTAATCTTAACATCCATATTAAATAACTTTTCAATTTGATCATCTGTGAGTTTTTGTTGACCATTTAATACTTTATCATAATTTACAGTATCTCCAAATAAAGCCTTAAATAATTGACGGTCTTCTTGGCTATTATTTAGATAGTGACCAATTCCAATTGTAGGCAAACCAGCACTATCTTTATAAACAGTATCTTTTTTACCTTCCCAATGACCTACATAGTCACTTGTTTTTTTGTTTAACAAAGATGCTTCAGAATCTTTAGTAGTAGTTTGTACAATTGGATTAGATGGTTGTTTCACTTTGGCAGCATCAACTTTACCAGTAGTTGCTGCTAATCCTAATGCGCCAGCAGCAACCCAATCTTTCCATCCTTCTTCAAGATCTTTTGCGATTCTCACTTCGTCCAGCTTTCTACCTTGTGGACCAAAGTGATCTAGGTGGTGATACACATCGTCCAAGTATTCACCGGCCAAGTTTAACTTAGCTTTTACCCAATCTTCCAACTCAGAATTTGGTTGCAACATTCCCTCTAATTCTTTAGCGTCACTGTTAAGTTGTTTCAAAGCACCCATAGCCATACTGCTATTGAATTCTTTGAGCATGTGACGTACAACTACTTCATATATTTCTCTTACTGGTTTACTTTGTGTATGTTTGCCAGCTTGTCTTAGTCTTCTAGCTTTACAATGTGCCTTTTGACTAAAACCTTTTGGGTTACTACAATTAATACTCTTCTTGTATGTATTACTCCACTTTTCATCTATTTGATCTGCAGGAGTACCAGCTTCCTTTTCATCACGATAAAACTTCAAATAGTCTCTGACTGTAGCTACATAATCACAAGCATGATTCAATTTAGCTTTAACCCAATCTTCTAAATTATCATTTACATCAAACATCGACTGTAACTTTTCACTATAGTCAATGATCTTTGTAACATCGCTTTGTGACATTTCTGCATTTTCAAAGAAACGATACTTTACCAACTTTTCTTTTGTCAATGCATGTGGTAATAATTGTGTTAGTTTATCCACAAGAGACTTATACTTAGGATCACCTTTTAAACCATGAATAATTGATTCTATACCACTACGAGTCAAGTGATGCAGTTCAGGTGGTAGTTTAGCTAAATTCTTTCCAGAATATTCAGATGATATTTTGGTTAGACCATCAATAGCATCAGTAGCATATTTTACGTATTTGTCTCTTTGTGGATCCCACATATTATTACAAACTTTCTTTTAGTTTACGAAGTGTCATTGCCAATCTAGCACGTTGGCCCAATTTACCACCTTTTTTAGCAACTGCAGCTAATTTACCAGCAGGTATCTTTTCGCCGGTTGGTACGTGTAGTGCCTTCTTTAAAGCCCCTTTTTTATCAGGATTAATTGCTTTTTGAATCCACTTTTTCTTGGTTTCATCAATTTCATTTGATTGTTCTGGAGTAATGTCACCCACAGATTGATCAACATTAGCTTCACCACCAGCAGATCCTTGTGGAGGCAATTGATCTTGATCCATAGTTGGAGCTTGATCTTGTGCTTCGTCACCTTCTGGTTGTTCAGGTTGTAGTTGAGTCATCAATAAGTCGTGTAATTTTTGTGCAAGTTCACGATCAAGAGTAATGGTTACGTTTTCTTTTTCAGCATCCACACTTACATCGTCTTGTTCAATCTCACGAATCATTCGTTTGATAGCTTCTTTTAATTGTTGTTTATTCATAGTTGTTTGTTTATTTTCTGCATATCCGACAAAATCATATCCACCACCAAATGTGCCTGGACTGTCTGATGAAGCAGATGATGGAAAGGGACTTTCCATAGCTTGGGCTGGATAAGCTTCACTCATTCTCCAACCGCCGCCCTTAGATTTATACCATCTAGCTGCCCATCCATTAGCATAAGCACTTGGATACACATCAAATTTGGCTCTTGCTGCAGCTTTGGCTCTAGCCCATAACGCTGGATTTGTTGGTTTTGGTCTTCTCTTACCTTTTTTCTTCTTTTCTTCTAATTCTATATCAATTGTTTTATTAACAATCGGGTCACTGTTTCTACCGTCTACTTGACCGTTTGGAGTATTACCTGCTTTTCCATGCATATTTCCTTTCTTCAAACCACCATGGCCAACTCTAGACGAATCGTTAAATCCTTGATCAGGATCTCCGAATCCAGAACTATGGGATGGTTGAAATTCACTAGCTAACCCAGCTTTGATTAGTTTGGTATAATACTGTGGATCCTCCGTTAAATGATCCATTGCAATTTCTTGTGCAATTTCGTGGTCGTTGGTATGTTCCATTTCAATCTGTACACCGACGCTTAATTGATTTGGATCAACTTGATCGGTTGGGGTTTTGTCGCCAACTCCGCCTGGTACCTTTACTAAATTATTAATCATTTTTCATTCCTTGTTGAAATTTTTCAAAGCTTTTACCACTTCCAGCACCTGGATCTATCATCCATCTGCGACCTCTCATTGGATCACTTCCTAAACTAGGATCGTGGAATCTACCGTCGCCGATATAGTGCCATCCTTTATGAAGTGGTTCTGGCTTACGGTATTTGGGAGGTCCGTCTTTAGCAAAGTTTCTCATATTAGCTCCAATTTCTACGTTGTTTCTTCTTTTCATGTAAATCTCTCATTATTTCAGCAATAGCCTTTTCTTGAGGAGTACGATAATCTTCAGGTGTTGTAATTTCATCTCCATCACCTATGTCCAACATATGAAGCTTACTATAGTATTGAGGATCCTTTTTCAAATTACTGACAACATTTTGTTTAGCCACTTGTTTATCTTTCAATACTAATTTTTTCATTTCATAATCAATACCCATAATAACTTCATCCGGAGTTACTTTATATTTGATTTGTTCTACATCTCCCACATAATCTTTTGGATTTTGACCAGTATAAGGTCCAAATGGAGATATTTTTTCAATAGAGTCTTTTGCACCAGCTGTAATTTTACTTTTATCAGTTAAAGTACCAAAGTGATTTGGATCTTGTGATACATCAGGACTTGTAAAAGTTGACACATCAGAAGCACCAGAAACAGCTCCTCCTTGAGCAAAAGGTAACCCTTGCATCATTCTGTCGCCGGTATCTCCCAATTCTTTTAATGTTGACATAACTATAAATATAAAAATTTAAAATTAAATCAAACAAAATTAGGCATTTGTCCCATTGAATGTTCGTACAACAAACTATTAGTATTTAATACTCTTTGTATATTTAACTGTTCAGATACAGACTTTTCTAACCAATCTCTACACTTTACTAACTCATCACAGGTTATATAATCTGTATAAACAAAAGAACTGTAATTACCTGGAATACCTTTATAATATTCATACTGAGTAAAATTATCTACTTCTACTGAATACAAATTATCATTGTTTATGGTATATTTCCATATTCCATTCTCTACTAATGTCGAATCGTCATAATACTTGCTACCTGGTATTACAGTGATAATAGTTACATCAAACTCATCAGGCTTTACCGATAACAACCAATCATGTGTTTCTTGTATGGACTCTTTTGATTCGCCTGGATGACCTATACTCATAAGAGCTTTAACACCTATACCATATTTTTTAGCAATTTCTATACACCTTGTGTTTTCTGCTTTAGTTGCTTTTTTATTTATATTTTTAAGTATTTTATCACTACCTGATTCAAATCCGACCAATAATTTTTTAAATCCGGCTTTTGACATTAATTCTGCTTGTGTCTCATTAAACAATTCAGCTTTAATACATCCTCTGAATAAAAATTGAACGTTGTGTTGTTTTTGATACTCAATTAATTCTTTTAATAATGAATAGATACTTGAATTTAAATTTAATTCATCATCATAAAACATGAATGCTTTAACATCATATGTCTTATAAAGTAAATCTATTTCTTTTATAATATTATCAACTGATCTATTTCTTATATTTCTAAATGTAGGACTGTTTCTTCCACTACAAAATCCACAATTAAACGGACACCCCAATTGACTTATTAAGCTCAGTCCTCTGACTCCATTTATTGTAAATTTGTAAGAGTTTACATCAATCAAATGTCTTGCTGGAAACGGCAATTGATCAAATTGTTCATCTTTTAAGAACAAATCAGATTTAATATCATCTGCATCAACATATTTTTCTCCATTTATTGCTTTAAATATAGCAAGTTCTCCATCTCCACACACCAATGTATCAAATTCATTTTTTAATTGGTTCATGGATTTTGTGGCTCTTCCAATTAAATTCTTACCTTTTTCTTTTTTGTATGCGGAATTAATTAGAGTTACATGCGGTCCACCTAATATTACTCTTTTATTGTGTTGTTTTAATACTCTATTAATTTCTACCACATTAGGCAATTGTGGAGTTGTAACGGTTATACCGAATAAAGCGTCGTCAATTATGTATTTTTTTACCGTATTAATATAATCTTTATCGCCTGAAAGATCTATTACATTCACATCGTAATATGTCTCTAATACAGATGCAATTTTTAATATTCCCAATGACATAAAAACTTTTTCGTCTAATAAGAATGGAGACGGAGGAATTATTAGATGAATTTTCATATTATTATTTTATCGTCTTGAATTATAGCATCTGTATTAGATATTTCGTGATCTGCCCAATCATAACCCTCAAATATTTTTCTGGTTTTATTTATTTTAATACGATATTTTATGTTGTCTATCCATTTAAAGTGATAAACTTTATTTAGAGTAGAATTATGAATTTTTACATTATCTGTGACAACTCCATGGCCACCAAGTGTAAGAAAGACTTTTGGTTTAAATATTACGATTTTATAATTACATCCTTTCACAACATTTTTTGTTAACATACATCTCTTAGGAAATTGATCAAATATGCAAATATCTTTGTCTACTGGTTTTAATCTATTTTCTTTATCTATGCAATCAACAAATAGTCCAAAACCACAATCAAATTCATTTTTAGTTAAAAAACATATATATTCCTCTAACTTATAATATCCATATGACATAAATTCATCAATATCTGTTTTTATCAACCAATCAAATTTAACAGATTCATTTTTTTGCCATTCTAAATATCTGTTGTGGGCAATCATAAAGTCGTAGGAAAAATTCTCAATCGGATATATAGGAACGTTATAATACGTACATATATCTTTAAATTTTGCATAATTTTTTTCATAATTTAAATGACCGTACGGCAATATAGTCATATTTTTTGACATAATACCGTGGTTAATGTAATGCTTAATGTAATGGTGTAGTAGATTGAAATCTAATAATTCATGTTCGTCTAGGTGAACGTATGTAAATAATCCTATTTTCATTTTACTGGGTGATAAAAGTGCGGTTTATTTAAATCAACTTTTATATTATTTGGAGTCCAACTTATATATTTTTCAATATCGGATCTACCTTTTTTAAGATCTGTAAATTGTTTGGCTAAAACTCCTCCTCTTATTTCACAAAACATATCTTTATACAAATGTTTATTTGTGAAAAGTTCATTTACGCATTTTTTTAATATATGATTTTTAAAATATATACAAGTTGATTGTCCATATGAATATAAAAATTTAAAATAATTATGATGGTCGTTTAATGATCTGTATCGTTGTATCCACTCCCAAGTTTCATTGGACGGATCCGATATATTATTTCCAAAAAAATCTAAACTTATATCAAAAAATAAATTAATCGGAGTATTACATACTGTATCATACTCATATAGAAAATAAGAATCGTAATTTGGATATTGTAAATATCCATCGTAGATAAATAAATCTGGATCAAACCAATCAATATTATGATATGGATGTGTGTCCCGTAATGCAAAATTTGTTGGATATTTATTTTTGTCGGTGACAATTGAATTTGGCAGTAGATTATATCCCGTGAACCCAATTGGTTTAATATCCCAATCAGTATTTAATTGTTTAAGATTGTTAAATCTATCAACAATTACACTATTCACTTCATGATGGCTAAATAAGATTAATTTATTTTTCACTATGTTTTTTAATTAGTTCAATTTTTTCCACAATAGTTTTTGATGACCCTCCTGCACAATGATATATAAAACAAGAGTCATTTACAATTCCGTCTATAGCGTTAATTTCTATAAGATCTAATTTTTTGGTTCGTTTATTAAAAATTTCATTATTTCTTAACTCTAATATCATTTTATACTGATCATGCCAAGGATGGTCTATCGGATCTGTCATAAAGCGATTCAGCATATTTTTACCAAAGTTATCATTTTTGATCAAAAATACGCCATTCTCAATATAACTTTTATCTTCAACGTACCAATCAGGAGCGTTTTTATTTTCCCCTATTATTAAACTATAATTATTATCTATCAATGATCTAATATCTTTTTTTCTATCTACAAATAAACAGTCAATATCAATCCATAATATCCATTCATACGAATCGATCACGTTGTCGATAATTTTATATTTATTCCAACCCCAATTATATTTTTCATTGTAATAATTTTTGGTTGATATATGTAAATCGACATTGTGTATGTTACAATAATTTAAAAAATTAGGAATGGAATTTTTTGCAATGTCATAATATAAATCGTTAAATCCAGTTACTAAACAAATATCTTTCATAAATACTATGGTTTCATTATAATCCACGATTTCCAATAATTTTCAGGACTGCCATTTTTAGTAATATAAAAATAATTTTTTAAACTAAATTCATTTATAAATTCGTCTACTGCTTGCACTACGCCAAATTTAGTATCTGATTGTTTTATATAATATTCACAATAATCGTGACCTGAAAATATTCCACCACTTTTTACTTTAGGATACCAAGCATATAAATCTTTTTTTACGGATTCATATGTGTGATCTGCGTCTATATAAACCAAATCAAATGTGTCATTTTCAAATGTGTTAGCGGCTAGTAATGAATCCATTTTTAAAATCGTTGTGTTTTTAAATTTATCTCTAAATACTCTTTCAAATTGTTTTATTTCTTCTATGTCATAACTTAAATCGTTTTGATTTGGATGAGTATATTGATCCCATAAATCGACAGCGACTGAAACCCGTGGATTATTTTTAATAAGGTGTGAAAAATATTCTCCATTTTTTACGCCAACTTCACAGACGGCATGAGTATTATTGATAAAATTTGAAATTGATTCTCTGTCATTAAATTGTACCATATATATAATTTATTAAACAAAACTATTATAATAATCTAGCTATTACTATGAATAAATTCACAATATTAACATATAATAATTATGTTGGTATAGTTACAGATGCAATTTTATTAAAAAATTTAATTGAAACAAAAACTCAATATAATGCTAATATAAACTATATCAATGACGTAAACATCGATAAGGCAAATATAGGTATTTGGATTCAAAATTTTAATATCGAATTGTTAAATAATTTTAAAAAAAATATATTCTTTATAAATGAAGAGTGGGCCGGCGTACATGAATTAAATAATCTTCATCTATTTGATTATGTAATTTGTAAATCAAAATATGCTAAAAAAATATTAAAACCATACTGTAATGTTATTTACATGCCGTTTATATCACATAATTTTTACAACTCATCAATACAGAGAAATAATAAATTTTTACATTTCATGGGTAAATCGATCCAAAAAAATACAGAGTTGGTTTTAAAACAAAATATTGCTTTGACATTAATAGATTCTGATAATCGTTATACAAATTTACGCGGTAATATAAATCATATTAATTCATATCAACCTACAAATGTTATATCAAATATACTTAATTCACATAATATACATATTTGTATAAGTTTATACGAAAGTTGGGGACATTATTTATTTGAGGGGTTATCGACGGGAGCAGAAATAATATGCAGTGACATACCGTCTTTCAGAGAACAACTTGATCCATCGTTGGTTCACTTTATACCGAATAATTTAAATGCAAATATAAACTACATGTACGATTCTGATAATCAAAATAATACATTTCCACTTCGTAAAAGTTTCTATACAAATGAGTTTTTATTTAAATGTAAATTAGATAATTTTGAACCTATAGGCAAAAACAATGAACGACGAAATATGTTCAATAATATCATAGATAAAAATTCGACTAATATAATTAAATTTTTGATTAATCTGTAAGCAACATCATCGATTTATTTATTTTTTCAACAAACATATTTTTGTCAATTTTTATATTTGCACATATACAGTCGTTAATTCCAGCGTATATATTAATATTAGCATCGTCTACTACAACTGACATGGGAAATACTACATCAACAATTGTTGGAAATGCATTTAATTTACGTTTCCAATTATAATAATTTAACATAGTTTCTATATCAAATTTAACCATTGTCGGAAATAAAGGAAATGAAGTATAAGATATTGGGTTGAACAAACTATTTAGTTTCAACACGCCACAATGGTATATTAAATTAATACCATTGTTATAATCGTAACTATGATATATTAAGTACTTCGACCCGTTTATTTCAAATACATTTGTACTTAATCCAGGTTTTCCATATTTTTCTATCCATGGATCCCAATTAATATGCTTTTTAAATATCACGTTTTCATAATTGTCTAATATTGTATATGGATTTGCATGATAGATGATTTTGTCTTCATAAAACTGCCAGTGTTTTTCGTAATATGCATTTTGTTTTTTAAAATGAGTAAATATTTTTGTCTCTAAATTGTACTTTTTGAACTCTACATTCAATATTTTCTCAATATCATTCTTATCTCGTTTACAACAACATACACTAATTTCAGATTCATTTATAAATCTAGCGTCCTCGTAACTCCACAGATACGAGTCATCGGTGTTATGTTGTAATAAAACGATATCTTGATCATCTACAATATCACTGACCAATAGTTTGTCATCAAACTTACTTTCTCTACGAAGTATAGTTCTGCCATTAAAATGAGAGGGATTGAAATAGTTGTAAACACCATCAAACTTTTTAAATAAATCAATTTGTAAATTTTTTAAATCAAATATCATAAAATCCCAATTTATTAAATTGCTCTTTTACAATTAACCAAACATGACTTTGATACGTATCTTCACGTGTTGGTTCTAAATACTGTTTATATATATCATATGCAGCATATGCATAATTCTTAGTTTTTTCTTTGTTGAGAAGCGCTTCTTCACAAATTTCAATAAAATTACTTAAATCTGGTTTAATCGTATAAGAAATATCTTTCAGTTTGTCACTAAAAAGCCAGGGATATTGATCATTTTCTAAATCAAAATTAGCTAACATAGTTGATTTAAAAGTCATACTCTGTGGATGTCTATATGAAAATTTTGTATGACCTGGCAAACATAAACTCAGTGTACTTTTTCTAAGTTTTTCATACCATTCAGTCTCAGATAAATATTGTCCCTTTTTAACAAATTTAAAAGTTTTATTATATTCTTCTTTTTGTTCGTGAACATCGATAATACAATCATTAACCAACCAACCATCAAAATGATTTTTTACAAACTCATTTTCCCATATCCTATTAAGTGCTTCAATTCTCCAATTCTTTCCACCGAACCAATAGTTTCCTGTCGTATTTCCTATAAAAACTATTTTGTTTTCTTTATCTTCATACACAACATCGTCAGATTTTACATATGGCAAAGTATATCTAGGAATTCTAATAAATTTTTTCTTTAATATATCTTTATGTTTTGGACATGCATTTAAAAATCCTTCATTGATCATATACACAATCCACGCATCAATTCTATTAATTATTTCAAAATCAACTTCATTATTATAAATTGCTTGTCCATCATCTAATGAATATAAAACTATTTTTCCTTTAAACTTTAATAAATTGTCTTTGAATGAATTTATTCTATCACACATCTCTTTATGAGGGTCGTTATTCTTAGCTGAGAAATAATCAATTAAAACCATATCATATCTTGTAATATTAATATGTTTTATACTGTCAATTTCGTAAATAGTATGATCTTTTTTAAGAGTATTTATAAAATGTTTTATTCTATAATCCATACTATCCATGTTTTTTAACCAAGCTATATTCATAAATTAAATTCAATTAAATTGAGGATTTCTTTAAAATTTTTTTCAAAATATTCGTATTCGTATATTTCTTGTAATTTTTCATTTTTTATACGAGAATGATCATTTTTTGTTATTAACGTCAATCCAGATTCTACGTCATATGTTTTTATATCAACCTCCAATAAGTTAATTTGAGATTTTAAAATAACTTTCCACACATCGCCTGTCCAACATGGGTCCGATGGAGGTACCGTTTGGTGTTCATATTTTTTGGGAAACGTATCGTGTAATAATATCGTACCTGAGTGTTTAAGTATTTTTAATGAACACAACAAATCGTTATATGCAGTATCGAATACGTGAAGGCCGTCGATAAATATAATATCAAATGACTGTGTATTTAATTTAAAAAATTCTTCGGATTTCATATGAAACATAGGAATCCCACGAAAATCAGAGGGATCTACAGAAACCTTATTAACAATATTAACATTATCAAAATTAGAACAATCATCAACTCCGATCTCAAGGTAGGATGAGTAATTATTCAGTCTAATTAAAGTATTAATTATTTTAGTTCTAAAATGCATAATATTAAAATTGAAGGTTTTCATGCTTACAACACTCTCCACCACAATATACGTGTGGAGTTTCCCATGACAAATCAAACAACGTAGACCATTTTGACCAATGTGTAAATAAATTTGATAAAAGCGTACTATTTACAAATTTAGAATTTTCACATAACAATTTAAATTCGTCTTTGAATTGTTTATCTAAATTTAGATGTAATTTATAACATAAATCATTCTGTGTTATAACTCCTGTACGTTTTTGAAATTCTCTTAATATTTTATATTCTTCTGAGTTTAAATACTCACTAACGCCATCTGATATTGATATATTAATACACGGATTGAAATAAACGGATGTTGTAGCCGACTGATAAATCGCAATATCTGGTTTATAATGACAAATTGGATATCTTACATAAACCCACGGCTCTTCTGAGGATGTATTGTATATTCCACCGTGGCCACCAAAGTTTGTAACCGCCGAACATTGATGTCTTGTTTTTTTAAAAAACCTATCTACCGCTACATTTGGATTAATATTACTTTGATTTGTATGAAACCTTATACTTTTCATACACCAATCAGCATGGTCAATTGGATAAGAATCGAAGTTATACATAAAATCTTTACAGGATTCTCCTACAGGAAAACGTATAACGTTCGTATGTGCATCCCAATGATGGGGAATAAATGGAAATCTAACTATAAAACTATTGCTTGATTCACACGTATGTATTATGTTTTTTAAATTATTCAATAAATATTGTGTAGGTCTTTCATCTGAATCTAACCATAAAACATAGTCGTTTATATCAACGTCATATAAAAAACAATTTCGTGAAGCTTCTAAATCTCCACAATAAAAATTTAAAGTTTCTACCACAACGTTTGATGGCAAATCTTGAAATTGTTTTTCTAATTCAATAGGACCAGTATTTACTACACGTATTGTATCAAAATATTTTTGACATACGTCTATCGTATTTTTCACGAACAAAAACCTATCGTCTGCGCCGTATAATATTCTTAAATGTATTTTCATGCACGTAGTAAAATTGTATATACTGAATTAATAAATCTATATTGATTGTTATCAGCATAAATTAATTCTAAGTTAAAGAAAGATCTTAATTTATCTGTTAAACTTGTAGACGGTGTGGTAGTAGAGAAAATTTCTAATGTTATTATTTGTTTTCGCCAATAATATTTTGTAGTGTTATACACGGACGAGATAGCGTCGTTATAATATGCATTAAATAATGTATCCAAATCATCTACATTTTTTATACTCATAAAATGTATTACATTTCCAACCATATGAGGTGCAAGTATTGAATGTAAATTTGTAACATTATTATTTATATCTATATTTAATGTAGTACATAAATTACCTCTTTGTAAAGCTTCATTTGAAATACAAATTCCTCTCCATCTATATTTAGAATCCAAAACTTCAGTAGATTTTTGATTATTTATATCAATGTAAAACCCATCAGTCATTTCTTTCAAAACTTCATTTAATACCCAATGATTTTCTGTATTATTATATAAATTCTTCATGTTGTAAAGTCGTTTTAAATTCGTAAAATCTGTTAATTTTTCCATTAATCCATTGTTCCAACATATTTACGTTGTCTGTAAACACACACCCTTTACAATCTTCGCATGGAATAAATTTATGACTTATTTTTTTATCTACATAATCTAATATATCACTTGCTCCACATAATTGATACTTTTGTGCAAAATGAGTTACGGAACTATTTAATACCACGCTGTCACATGGATAAACTGTTCCTGGTATTCCGGTTGCATGAAAAGGTTCTTCACTCAAATATGGTCTAAAATATGATTGGTGGCATATTGTGGTTGAGGGAGCTTTATGAAACTTGTATTGATGGAAAAATCTATCATCATTCAATTCTTTAAAGACAGAATCTAATCCAGAGTGAACTCTGATTAAAGTTTCTTGTTCCAATAAACAATTAGGCAAAACTCTTATGTATTTTGCGTTTAATTTTGTTGCTAATGTTGAAATTTTCTTGAAATATTCTTGAACGGAACTGTGTTGGATTTGTTCGTGTTCTACCGTAAATACATGTGACATTCCAAGAACACATTCTGGATTTAATAACTGTGTAGGAATGTTGATTTTGTCTTCCCATCCCTCAAACAAATTAATACTTACACGTACCCACGAAAACATTCCCCATACATCGTCATTTACTAATCTAGCGTTTGTACCGTTAGTAATCAATGCAACAGATAGATTTTGTTCTTTTAACCATCTGATCAATTCATTGAAATGTTTATACATCGTTGGTTCGCCTCCGCCTGTTAAAATTACAGCTTTTAACCCTCTAGATTTCAATTTTATTACATAATCTTTGATTACGTTAAGTTCTATTCTTGAAGAATTTTTTCTATAAGTCACCGAGCAATACGGACATTTTAGATTACACGCGCCTTCTGGCGAAATGTGTGTAGAAATTATAGTATTTGAATCGCCAATTTTGTAATTTAACATTTGCTCTTGGTGTCTCCAAAATTTAATTCCGGTTGATGTAAATGAATGTTCTGATTTAGACTTTTCTCTATTTGTATATTCGTCGGATACAATATTATCTGATTCAAAAAAAACAAAACACGATGCGTAATCGTCCGTGTTTTGTAATTTTTCCTTTACTTTTGATAAAATTTTATCGTCGATCCTAATCAAACTACAATAATTATTTGAATCAAAATATTGAACGTGGTCTATTTTATTAACAATTTTATTTCTATCATTTTTTCTAATAAAATAGTAATAGGTTTCGTCTTGATGAACCTCAACTGTTGCTAAGTTATTTTTTAGTTTGATAATTTCTTTCATATTACGGATCGTAATAATCTTCACTGTAAATTTACATACGTTAAATTAAAATATTACATCTTGATCGATCATTATTCTAGTGATTTTAATGCCTAAAATACGTTCATCACCAAATACAATATGAGGATTGGACAACTTGACTTCAAATGTTTTCTTGCCGGCAGTTTTTATTTTAATTACACTTACACAGTCAGGATCCAACTGCAACTGGGTATCTTCATAAAGCAACGTGTTTTCAATCTCAGATTGTACCGTTAATGTAATGTAGTTTATATTAGAAACAATTCCGTCAAACTTTGTAGATGTCCAAATCCACTTTTTGTTAGAATCAAATTCAGGAGAATATATTCCGTTTATAAGTTGAAACTCTCTATTAGTATCGTCTATCTGATTAAATCGAATTTTCATAACATTCTTTCATCAATTCATAAGCATGTTCCAAATCTGGATATGCCCACTCTTGGTCTACAGAATAATTAGTACTAAACTTATCCATACCACTTACTTTATCTATTTTATATTTTACTAACCCACTATAATTCTCACCAAGAAAATCTATTTGTCCACCATACCCAGTAGTAATTACTTTCTTTTTGTAATTAAAAGCGTCGAATATAGTTAAACCAAATCCTTCACCCTTATTCAAACTAACATAACAATCACCAAAACTATGTAATGCCAATATCTCTTGATTGGTTAAATTTTCAAATATAAGAAATATATCGATACCCACTTTATTTGTTAATTGTTGTACTTTGGATATACAATACTCTATATTTTTTTGACTATAATCCTTGTAATGTAACTTTAAAATCAATTGAGTATCTTTATATTTTTCATTAAGTTTATCAAACACCGTAACTAAGTCTTCTATACCCTTTCTGAAATTTAATTCTCCTATACTGTAAAACGTAAACTTGTCGGTGGGTACTTCGTTTCTACAGTAGTCATATATCTTTACATTTGACTTTTTTAAAAGATTCTGTGGGTGCCATATATGAGGCACAATCTTGATCTCACTGGTTACTCCAGAATCAATAAACGATTGTTTATTAAACAACGATGGTACCCATACTTGTGACACTAAATTGATGTGTTTTACCCAACGATCAGGTAATTTACTTGTTTCCCACGTACAATATCCAATAATATCATTGATGTGTTTATGTTGATAAACTGTACTTTGCCACAGATCGGGAGTACTATGAATTATTAAACGATCATATTTTGAATAAGAACGATCAATAACGCTCTCAGCCAAAGCATCCACATAGTAATGTTTATCATTCTTGCTATTATCAAAACATAAAGGAGACCATGTAATAGGAACGTTTCTTAAAACATAATCCGCCAAATAGCCTTTAGCGGCACTAGCATAACCACTAGTGCCGCTTTGGCCAATATACTTTATAACACCGTCTATTGAAAAATCAATAGGACGAACTTCTTTTACTTTATTAGTAGACAGTTTTACGTACTTAATCATTTAGTAACCGTTTTTATCAATTTAGCAATACAAGCCATAAACGTAATTTCTTTGTCTACAACCATATTACTCTGATACATATATTCTGCTACTTCAATAATTACAGCAATTTCTTTACCCGAAGCAAATTCACCACACTTTTCATACAATTCACTATAAAGTTCATCAAATGATTTTGTGCCTGAATCAGCAATTAATTGACGAATTTCATTAAAAGCCTTGCTGTTGGTCTTACAACCCTTCAACAATTCAATTAACTTGTTCTTAAGATCAAAACTTGCGCCTTGAACCTTAATCAACTTCAAAGTTCCACTTGTAGAACTTTGTTGTAGAAAATTGACAATCTTACGAATATCTGGATAAAAGTTATCCAACACGATTTTTAAATCAGATAGTTCATACTTTACCGATTCTGCATCCAGAATATTCTTAGCATAAACTGCTACATCTTTCTTAGCAGGCGGTTCAATATTAAATACCTGACAACGACTAATCAATGGAGAAATAATCTTTTCTACATAATTACACGTTAGAATAAACCGAGTTGTCTTGCTATAAGTCTCCATCAAATTACGAAGAGACGCTTGTGAAGCAGCCGACATATAATCAGATTCATCCAAAATAACAATCTTCAAATCATTAAACCCCATAGCAGATGCAAAAGGTCTAATCTTATCACGAACGAAGTCTACCCCAGTGCTATCAGATGCATTAACATACATCACATCACACGGAATATTCTTTGTTAGAATCTTAGCAAGAGTAGTCTTGCCAGTACCAGCATTACCGTGAAACAACAAATGTGGAATGTCCTTTCTAGAAATAAAATCCTTAAGAATACCCCTAAGTTGTTCACTACAGATATAGTTATCAACTACATCAGGACGATACTTCTCAGCCCAAAGACTGTGTTGTTCTGTATTGACTGACTTTTCTTCTTCAAAGAAACTCATAATCTTAATCTACACTCTTGATTTCAATTAGGTAGTAACTGCTATTGAATAGATCATTATTAAACTCTACATGTAGAATTCCATGATCACTAATCTTTAGTACAGCATTTTCACAATCACTGTTACTTGTGAGAATCTCTTTTAGATACTTTGCACTAAAATGAATTGTCTTGCCAAGACTATCCTTGCCTTCAGATGGCTTAACGTCAATATTAATACGATTGCTATTAACATTGCTATATCCAATAGTCAACTTGATCTTATCCTTCTTATCCTTTGAGAATGTCATCGTATCTACATCACTCAAAGCACTCTTTGCCTTGACAAATGTTGTTACAAACTCTTTTGTAAGAGGAATTTCCAAGTTAAACGGAGGCAACTTCTTGAGATCAGGTACCTTTGGAATGACACTTAGATCAGCAGTTACATACTGTACATCTGTGCCTTCACTATTCAATGACAGAGATACAATCTTTTCTTCACGTTTGTTAAAAGCGATATCTACCTCTTCTGTTAGAACATTCAACAACTTCTTAAGTTTAGTTGTATCATTAATACCAAACTCTGAGTCTACTAGACCAGCGTCATCTTTAATTGTTACATAACTTAGAGCATTTTTATCATCACTGATAGATGATGTCTTAATTTGTTTGTTTTTGTTGTCAACGACCCACTTTACACTTTCAATGGACCCGTTGAGTGAATATTTGTCGATAAATGTATTTAATACTTGTTTCTTCATACTTTATTATAGTAACCTATTTTAGCTTGTTTGTCAATTGTTGAATTCAAAAAATTCATTTAAATTTTCATTCATTTCTACATCCGAACGTAAACACTTTGTACCATCTTCTTTATACAAATCCATGGGAGAAATATAAAAATGATTGATGAGATAATCAGCATATGCTACGTTTCTCATTTGGTAATATACTTTTATATTACTTTGAACCGTTCTAAATTCAATGTAATAAACCTTTGGGTCGCTTAATCTATATAATTGGCTCTTAGGAATATAAAGTTCTGTATCAATAATTTGATTTTTTGTAAACTCTACATATGGTCCACGTTGTCCAATAACAACTCGTTGATATCCATTAGCAATTAAATTTGGATAATTGGAAAATAACGGCATTTTTTCACCATCGATTGAGATGGTTAACAACTCACTATATTTTTTCATAACAATTAAAAACTAAAAAACTCTCCCAACTTTACATCTGTTTCATTTGGATAATCCCAACTCAAAACGTTGTAAAAATCAATTAACTTACTCTTCAATTCTTGTTCATACATCGCTTCACGATCAACATATTGTTCAACAAACTCCATGATACGTTGTGGATCAGTACCATCAGCCTTCATTGCAATACATTCAATACCATATTGGTTTTGTTTCAAATATACCCACTTGATCTTTTGACCATGAAAGATTTCTGGAATGTCCTTATTCAATCCCCACAATTTCAAAAGATCATTATAGTAACACCCAGCCTTAACTTGAGCAGGTGCTCCTTTAATCATTTGAAACGGTTGACGACTCTTAGGATTATAATCATTAACCTTGTCCTGACTAACAAACTTTACACTGGTATTCTTAGCTATCTCAATAACTGGATAACTTGACATGTTTTCTTTAAACTTAAGAATAGTGTCATCAATGTGTTCTTTTGGAACCTTACGTAAAACATCTTGTAAGAATTGTTCCATAAACTTACGAAACCGAATTGGAAAACTAGTACGAACTACGTCAATACCCTTGACTTCCAATTCATCACACTCAATGCCACCCTTGTTGATAATAAACTGAGCATAACGTTTCTTAGCTAGCCAGAATGACGTTTTTGCAATAACTTCTTGTTTTGCATCAAATCTGTGTTTCTGTACATTAAACATACGATCTGCCATAACATTGAATGTATCGTTAACGTGTTTTTGTGCTTCACCACAAACTTGCAAAATTGCTTCTGTCATCTGTTTTTCATCATTCAAATCAATGTGAGGCAGTTTATGCTTGATGATTGGCAAAGCGCTGGCAAAGCAAGAATCTGTATCTACATAGATAACATAATCCTTATTTTCAGAATCGTTCAATGTCTTCTTATAGTATTGATTAATTGCTTTATTAGCCGTCTTAATAATATCTTGACCTGTTAAGGTAACAGCACTCGCGTTATCCTTGTCATAAAATCTAAAAATCGGTAGACCCAATACACCATAGATTGAATTAAGTAATACTTTTTGTACTTTTTGACGCTGATCATAAAATTCATATTTTTCCCACTCCTTTAAATCTGCATGTTTCTTTGCTAGTTTACGAAGATCTTTGCGTTCATCGAACCACTTTACCAAGATTTCTGGAATAACTCCCGTTTTATCTTTCTTACACATTACACCATTACTAGCAATACTTAGATTGCTTTGTGTAACTAACTGTTTAAATTCTTCTTTGTCGTAAACAGTTGATCCAATGTGATATTTACTAATTTTATCTTGAGCAAATAAACGAGCATTAAATGCGTATAATCGTTGTTCAAGATATTGATCAAATGGAGTCTTCTTCTGAGCGACATCACTTAGGTTTTCATAATCTTCACGAATTTCCTTGGTGCGATCTTCAATATAACAATCGTCATATTCGATCTTATTGATAACCGCTACTTTAGTTTCAGGTGATAAGTTAAGACTGATGATGATATTCGGATACATTGATGTAAGATCCAAATCAAACACCCAATCATAACGACCTGGCACAGGATCTTTAACATAAGCACCTTCAAATCCCTCTTCACCTTGTTCCATTTGGTTTTCATATTCTTCACGACCATCAATGAGTTTATTCTTTGCTACTTGACCTTTACGTCGAAGATACATAAGAATAGCTCCTTCAATGAATCGGGAACTCATTGTGAAACAATCATATGGAACATGACCCTTGTGACAGATAGCTCTTGCTTGTTCAATAAATTGAAGTTTTTTCTCTAAGGCAACAATGATCTTTACGTCATTCAAGTTATATTCAATATACTTGTTTAGATCACTCTTATACAAATCATCCAAACTACCATGATATGTAATCTTTTCCATTCCCACCACTTTTTTACCAATTGCACCTAGAGCATAACTTGGTTCTTGCTTAATGTTCCATTTCTTATACAAAACCATGTAATCGATAAATGATACACCTGCAACAACAATCTTACCACTCCAATCATTCTTATAACAAACTTGGATAGGACTCAATCGTTTAGCTTCACGATCACTCAATACACGTTTAATACGACCATACAAATACGGAGTATCGAATTCATCGATATTCCATCCAGTTGCAATAGTTGGTTGAATTTCTTCCCACTTTGTCAAAAAATGCATCAATAGACTAGATTCGTCTTGAAATCCACGTACTTCTACATTGTCTTTTTTATAATCTTGAAGTCTGTGTTCTTTATCAAGAATAAAAGCTGTATATTGTTCTGTTGCAGCGTCATATAAAGCAATGGCTGTAATTTCCTTATCAGCTTCGTCTACCGTTGGAAATCCACCTTCGGTACTAACTTCGATGTCATAATAAACAACTCTATGACCAGTAGAAGAGTCATCACTATCTTCATAAGCATCAATCAATACCCGAGTTTCTGCCGGTACGTCACTTTCAAACAAACTAGGATCTTTTGGACTAAACTTGTATACCTTTTCAAGTTCATCTCCATAAATACTCTTGTACATACCACCCTTACGTTTACGATAAGCATAAGATTGATACGGAAACTTTACATAACCCTTTTCGTCATCCCACAAATGGACCGTATTGTCCTTTTTCGAAATAAATATATTTTGATACATGATACTACCACTATACCTTCAACTTGTTCATAAGTCCAGCATAAATTGACCGATGTTCGTCTTTGATGTGTTGAGCACACTGTAACAGTCTATCCATCAATTTTTTGTGTTTAATTGCAACAAATAATTCGGGATCAAGTTCAACCCCCGCTAATACAGGTGGGTTTATCTTGTTTATACAAAACCATAACATTGCCAACTCATCTTCCGTTAACGACTTTAATTGTTCTAATTTCATTTTAATTTAAAACCAAAAATATTTTGACCGTGATTTACAAATAGTGTGTTATCCAATCTAGACTTAAGTACAGTTAGTTCTTTGGAATGTACTTCTTTTTCTTCATCTTCTACTTCTTTAACACTAAAACTATTACCCAACTTGGTAACACTAGCTTCTCTAGCATTCATAACAACTTGTGGGGTAACCACCAAATAATCTCCAGATTTTAATTCTTTCTTCTTCTTTGACTTATTATCCAATGCAGTCACTGTACCGCTAACTACATACAAGTGGGTGAACTTTTCATTAGATTTAACAAAGAATGTAGATTGGCCAAACGCTACACTACATAGTGATGTAAGCAAAGTATTTACATTGGTACTTTCACTCACACAATACAGTTCACCATTTACAGTGAAGTTAAACATTGCATCCTTTACTTTAACAACTTCAGGCAATTTAAAATCGTTCACATATTCTGTATGTGTTTGATTGAAGTATGTAGATGTGTTTTCTTTATGAAACACTGCAATACGATATGGTACTATATATGATACACTAGAGTTGGTTGTATTAATATTGAGACTATTGGTTATGGTATATGTTTTACCAACTGTAGTAGGTAATACACTTAGTTTATTAGTGATTACCTCGGTTAATTCCACTTGTCCGTTTGTATCATAAACAAAAAGATCGTTGGCGTGTAGATTAAGTACTGTCAATAGAATAGTTAGAAATTTCTTCATATACAATATATAGTTTTTATAGATTGACTTTTATTAATTATACATTAAGATGATAGAATGTCAATTGAAGAAATTAAAGAAATAAAAAAGAAACGAGTCAGCTTTAGCCAATATTCTACATTTTTGAAATGTCCACATAAATGGTATTTAGATTATGTTAAAAATCTAAGAGTTAAAGATGATAACATTAATACCACGTTTGGAACAGCAATTCACCATGCGTTTCAAACATACCTTACCTCTCTTTATAAAGAAGGTGTAAGTGTTGCTGATTCTTTAGATGTGAAAAAATTGTTTCTTGATAAGTTCAATGAAGAAATCAAAAAGGTAAAAGATGTAAAAGAAGAAGAATTTACCGACTTCATCTTTGATGGCAATGATATCGTTGATACTTTTTGTAAATCTGCTAATAGATTGAAGTATTTTCCAACCAAAGATTATGAGTTGGTAGGCATTGAAATTCCACTAGAAATTCCAATTAAGAATAACGTAGAATTCGTTGGGTTTATTGATATTGTTCTAAAAGAAAGGGATAAAGAATACTATCGTATTATTGACTTCAAAACATCCAGTAATGGATGGAACAGTTATATGAAAGAGGATGTAAGTAAACTTGCACAATTACATCTATATAAGAGTGTTTATAGTAAAAAGTTTAATGTTCCCCTCAATAATATTGAAGTTGAATTTTTCATTGTTAAACGTAAGTTGTATGAAAACGCAAGTTTTCCTCAAAGCAGAATTCAAATATTCAAACCATCTGCTGGACCAACTATTATCAAAGAGTCGATTAAATCATTTGTCGAGTTTCTTGATTATGGATTTACCCCAGACGGAAATTACAACGAAGCCAATCAGTATATAAAAGTTCCAGGCAATGCAAAGAAAAATTGTAAGTATTGTACACACTATAAAAAATTGTGTGACGGCAAAGCCACCAAATTATAATTAATATCTCATATATGTACATATCTATATATGTACATATGTTATGGATCAATTTGTTACAACAGTAAAACTTAATCAAGAATTATATAATCAGTTTAAAGAACTGAACATAAGAGGCAAAATATCTTTTCAAGACTTTGCAAATAAGTGCTTAGAAAAGTATCTATCCGATACTAAATTTCAATCAGAAATCAGCGAAAGTATCGTTCAAAAGTTAAGTTTTAATGCTCCATTTTCATTGTCAAAGGAATCTAAATGAAAAAGAAAAAGATATTATTATTAAGTGACGATCTAAGAATGCATAGTGGCGTAGCTACTATGAGTCGAGAATTGGTACTAGGTACTCTTCAACATTATGACTGGGTACAAATCGCTGGAGCGATCAAACATCCTGAACAAGGTAAGATCGTGGATATGAAAGATGCCTGTGATAAGTTAAATGGCAGAAAGGATAATTATCTTAAATTGTATCCTGTAGATGGTTATGGTGATGAAGAGATTCTGTACCAAATCATGGCACTTGAAAAGCCAGACGCTATTATGCACTTTACAGATCCTCGTTTCTGGGGATGGTTGTATAACATTGAACACCAAATTCGTAGCAAGATTCCTCTAACATATCTAGACATTTGGGACGATCTACCATATCCAATGTGGAACAAACCATTCTATAAGAGTTGTGACGCTTTATTTGCAATCAGTAAACAAACTGATAATATCAATAAGTGGGTACTTGGACCAGAAAACTGTACCAGTATCTATGGAGATTTTGACAGTAACGGAAATTTAATTAAGGAGAACATTTAATATGCCAGTAAAAGGAAAGCATCTATTACACTATGTACCCCACGGTATTAATAGTAATGAATTTAAACCTCTACCAACCGGAGACTCTTCGATTGCTAAACTAAAGAAGGATTTACTTGGTGATGGCGAATATAACTTCATTGTAGCATTTAATAGTAGAAATGCACATCGTAAACATCCAGCAAATCTGATACTTGCATTTAAATCGTTTTGTGCTTCTATTGATCCAGAACAAGCTAAGAAATGTGCTTTGATTATGCATACTGACAAAGTATGTGAAGCTGGTACTGATCTAGTAGCTACAGTACAAGCGGTATGTCCAGACTATAAAGTAGTCTTGGATGAATCTCGTAGAACCCCAGAGGAAATGGTAGCATTTTATAACTTGGCAGATGTTACTGCCAATGTGAGTTCCAATGAAGGATTTGGTCTAAGCATTGCAGAAAGTATTATGTGTGGTACTCCTGTAATTGCAACAGTTACTGGCGGTCTACAAGACCAGTTGGGTATTGTTACAGACGATGGTAAGAATGTACAATTTAATCTAGAGTTTGGTACAAATAGCACAGGTAAATATACAAAACACGGAGTGTGGGCTAAGCCAGTTTGGACCAAGGTACAAAATCTACAAGGAAGTCCTCCTACACCATATATCATGGATGATTTGGTCAATTATACAGATATTGCTGATGCTATTGCTTATTGGTATCTAGTTGGTAAAGAAAAACGTGAACAATATGGTGTCGAAGGTCGTAGATGGGCAATGAATGAAGGTGGTATTAATAGTTTAAACATGTGTGAACAGTTCATTAAAGCAATGGATTTCACATTGGCTAATTTTACACCTGTTAAAACATTTGACATTTTTACTGAAATTGGTTATGATATTAAATCATTACCTAACGATAAGTTGGGATTTGATTTACATGTTGTAAACTTAGAAACTATCAAACAAACAATTCCATGAAGATTCAAGTTTTAAAAAACGATACATATCAATCTACGGATAACCTACCCAAGAAAGGTACTGATAGAGCTACTGGTTTCGATGTAGTTGTTACCAGCGATCCAGAAATTGTTGGTGAAAAGTATGAGAATGGATCATACAAACGTATTGACTATATTCAATATAAAACCAATCTTAAATTAGCAGTTCAAAAAGACAGAGTATATAGTTCTTTTGGTTACACCGATTTGGACTATGATATTCTAGCATTTCCCCGTAGTAGTGTTAGTAAGTACAATTTAGTACTAGCTAATTGTATTGGGTTGATTGACGCAGATTATCGTGGTGAAGTATTACTTCGTTTTAAGTATATCTGGCAACCAGAAGATTATAGATCTGTCAACTATATGTTAGAAGGAAAGCCTAATATAGATAAGATCTATAATAAAGGTGATAAAGTTTGTCAACTTAAGATTACCAAAGTAGAAAACGTTGAATTCATTCTTGTAGATGAATTGGATTCTACCAATAGAGGCGATGGTGGATTTGGTAGTACAGATGTTAAAAAAGGTGATTCGGCAGAAGCGGCACAGGCTCAAATGAGTAAAATAGAGTCATTGTACAATAGTGCTGGAGGAGTACCGACCCCAAATAAAAAATATACACAGTTAATTAACGAAAGAGAACAAAAACAATTTAATCAATAATATGAGCAAACCATTATGTCTAATTTCAGGACCAGTATTTAACCGTAGCGGATATGGTGACTGGGCAACAACAGTTGCAAAAAGCATCATTCGTTACGATAAGTTTGATGTCAAAATCGCCCCTACTAGATGGGGCAATTGTCAAAGCAAAAGATTTCTTGAAGATCTAACAGATCCAGAAGACAAGATTCTAGCCAGTAAGTTTTTGCAAGGAAATTTAAATAAACAACCAGAGGTATTTGTTCAGTTAACAATCCCAGAAGAATTTCATCCCGTTGGAAAATTCAATATTGGTATGACGGCTGGTATTGAAACTACTATTCCACCAGGCAGTTGGATTGAAGGTGTAAATAAGATGGACTTAACGATTGGATTGTCTAACCACGTAAAGAAAACATTTACAGAAGTTAAGATGGCAAAACAACTTGAAAATGGTCAACAAGTAAGTGTTCAAGTTGAAAAACCATTGGAAGTTTGTTTCTGGGGAGCTGATACCAATATCTTCAAAAAGACCGATGAAAAATTAGCGGCCGTAGAAGAATCATTATCCAAAATCAAAGAAGCAAGTGCATTTTTGTTTATTGGTCAATGGACACATGGTGGATTGTACAATGATCGTAAGGATATTGGAAACCTAATCAAGACGTTTTGTACAGCATTTAAAAATCAATCTGAGAATGATCGTCCATGTTTGATTGTTAAAACAAGTGGTCATAGTTATTCAACAATTGATCGTTTTGATATGTTGAGTAAGATCAAGAAGATTCGTGACAGTATTGGTACCAATGTTCCAAATGTATATCTATTACACGGAGAACTAAGTGAACCGGAAATGAATGCTTTGTTAAATCATGAAAAGATTATAGCACACGTTTCATTTACTCATGGTGAAGGATACGGTCATCCAATGTTGTTGTCTACACTGAGTGGTAAACCACTATTGGCTCCTAACTGGAGTGGTCATTTGGACTATCTAAATCCATCACTAGCAAACCTATTGCCTGGTAATTTAATTGACGTTGATAAAAAGTCAGTAAATCAATGGATTATTAAAGAAAGTAAGTGGTTCAAGGTATCTTATTCATTGGCAGAAGATAAAATGAAACAAGTTTATTTTGCTCGTAAAAGTGATAAGTTTACTAAAAATGCTGAACTTCTACGTAAAGAAAATGCTGATAAGTTTAGTATTCCAGCAATGGATAAACGTCTATGGGAATTGTTAGACAAGTATGTACCACAATTTGCTGTTGAAAATCAGTTTGTGTTACCAAAGTTAAAGTCTGTAGGCAACGCTGGTGTTACCGAAAACAAAATAGTTCTTCCTAAACTTAAGACTGTCTAATATGTTTTTATCTTATCTAGTAACATGTCATAATGAAACAGATAGTTTAGAAAAGCTACTATCTAAATTAATTCAATATAAAAAGGATAACCATGAGATTGTTCTTCTTGACGATTATTCAGATAATCCAAAGACTGTGGAAATTATACAAAAGTTCAAAGACAAGGTAAATTTCCAACAACATAAATTAGACAAAAACTACGGTGCTCATAAAAATTATGGCATCGGACTATGCAAGGGTGAGTGGGTATTTCAATTGGATGGTGATGAAGTACCTACTGACACTTTAATTGAAAATATTGATGCAATATTAGAATCAAACGACAACAATGAGGTAATTTGGCTACCACGTTTAAATTACTTCATAGGTGTAACTAATGAAGATGTACAAATGTGGGGGTGGAGATTGTATGATGGTATGATCAACTTCCCCGACTATCAATCACGTTTATATCGTAACAAGCCACATATTCGATATGAACGTAGACTACATGAAAAAGTAGAGGGATTCAAGACGTATGTATTTATTCCTCCACAAAAAGACATTGCTATTATTCACGAAAAGACTATAGAAAAACAACGTCAAACTAATATAAACTATAACAAAATGTTTACCCAAGAGGAAAACAAAGGTTATGCTGTAAAGGCGGAATGATAAAGATCAAAATATACGAACTTGATAAACATCGTAACGAAACGACATTTAGACCGTTATTGTTACAACAACATTTGTTTAAAGAAGTTGGTATAGAATTCGTTACAGATGGACCGGCAGATTTTGCATTTGTCGGTCACGCTAGTATTGTTAATAAAAAAATATCATTAAACGAATCTACAACTCAAGGAGTGGAGTTTCTAAATAAAGTTAAAGAACCGTATTTTATCTTTGATGGACAAGATGCAGCTACTTTAATGGGAGTGTATGAAGTTGCGTCACGTACCAATCCAATTTATATATTAAAACCAACTCTCTACAAAGATAAAACTGATTATTTAAAAAAGACTGTTAATGGAAGAATTTATTGGGGAGACGGAAATTATAATCTGCCAAATTTAGATATATTTGATAAAGTGAGGTTATCTCATTTTAACTGGTTATCTACAATGAGTCCCATATGGTACGAGTATAATCCAAATAAATCGTATGACATCAGTTTATTATTGGGTAGGCGATCTACTGATAGTATCGAACACGATATAAATCAAACACCACATTATAATAATCATAGAGAAAATTTGTTTAATACAGTTGATGCAAAATATAAATCTGCTTATTTGGATAAAGGTCAAAGATTATCTAGAGAAGATTATTTAAACACAATGTATAATTGTAAGATCGTGTTGTCTCCCTTTGGATTTGGTGAAGTTACACCAAGAGATTTGGAAGCAGCGATGTTTGGTTGTGTACTTATAAAGCCAGATATGTCATATTTAGAAATGATTCCAGACGTTTACATTCCTAATGAAACATATGTTGCATGTAAACACGATTTTTCAGACATAAACGAAAAAATTGATTATGTTCTTTCTGACCATTCAAATCTACAAAAATTTTATACAGAAAATCTAAGAAAAAAATATATTGAAGAAAGTCAACCCGAAAAGATGGTTATATACTATTATAATATGTTTAAAACTGTAAAAGGAGTCTCAATCGAATGAAAATTGGTATAACCGCCCCAATGCATTGGTCAGATCAGTATAGAGCTAGAGGCAACGAATTTATTAAAAAAATGGTTGATTCTATCAATGGATCGGTAAAATATGATCATGTCATCTACGTAATAGATAACGCCAGTCAATATAAATCGGATATACACACATATCCAAATGTAAATTACACTTATATTGAAGATCAAAGTATAGGTGGTATAACTCATGCTTATAACGTTGGAATATACAAAGCATTCAAAGATGAATGTGACATCATAATAGTAACAAGTGATGACGTAGAATTCAACCATACAATAAATAAGTTTATAGGTTATATCTCAAGAGACTCTGAGAGTTTAGATAGCATGTATGGTCCGGTCACGAATGGCGTATTAACTAACGATCAAAAATCAAACGGGCCTGGAATGGGAATAAAGTACTTACCTGTTTTGAATGGTTTTACATTTGCTTTTACACGACAACATTATGAAAAGTATCGACCAACCAAAGACACATATTTAAATGAACAGGTTATTAATAAATGGCACGGACAGGAAAATCAATTTATTACAAATGTTAACAAAGGAGCCAAGTGTAAAGTATTGAATTTTTGTTGGTTAATGCATGATAAACAACGTGGTTGGAAAAAATGTTTAAACGAAATTAAGTGATATGAAGATTAAGAACAAATATGTTACGGGTACACAAGTGATGTTTTATGAAATCGAAATGTTTAATGATACAATTTCAGGCATTATCAATACCCTAAAGTTGGTAGATAATAGAGAAAATCTATCATATCACTTCACCTTCAATATGTCTGAAGCATTTGAATTGATAGACACTTCAAAAATTTCAAGAGAAGAATTGAAATCCAAGTTCGTAGTTCAGATAGAACGTCTCAAATCAAACGGAGTTAATGTCAAATATGATATTTTAGAAGGAAAAGAGCCATATAGTATGGCAAATTATCGAAGAGATTTCAACTATCTGAACTGTACAAACAATGACATTTTAATATGGGGTGAAACTGACTGTTATATGCCAGCTGAAACGTTTCCCATATTGGATCAAATTCACGAATATTCGGCTTCCCAAAACGTTTGGAAGTATGTAGTAACATTCGCTATCAGAAAGATGTGGGATTCTAGTTGGTCTGTCTTAGAACATCCACTATTTGAAAATTGCAAATATTATGAAAAAACAGAACCAAAATGTTTCACTGAACAATCATCTATCCGTTATGTAATGTCTATTGAAGAAATGAATGAAATAAATTCAAAAACAAAAGACTTGGATATTAGAATCTTAACAAGTCCTCGGTTTGATGGATCTGGAGCCACATTCTCTACAGATCTAATTAAAGCTGGCGCCAATATACCTCTGGCTGCGTTTGGCATAGCATCAGATGATACGTTTATGATGGAAGCGTGTAGAAAGACCATGGGTAATCAATATGTACAATATGTGGTTAAAAACGTTTTAAAAGTACATAATAGAGAACATCCTCGCAAACGTAATTATGCTTTAAATATACAAGGTCAAGAAAGTACCCAAAGCAAAAAAGGCGATTGGTATAAAGTTATAAGAAATACAAACGAACAAAATCTACATATGTATTCTCAGACCAATCAAAATAGGTTCTTCACTTATCAAGATTGTTTAAATACGTTACAATAAATATATGGGTTATATTCTACCAGAAATATATGAGGCAATGGCAAGATCCACAAAGAGTGATTTGCCAAGAATTTTAATCGAAACAGGTACATTTAAGGGTGGATTAGCATATCGTTACCTAGAAAAGTATGGATCAGTAGACCCGTTCAGAAAACTATACACATTTGAGTTGGGGGAAGAAATTTGTCAAATTGCTAGCAAACGATTGAAGTTGTTTGAACAATACATCGGCGACACTTCACAGTTTGATCTACATACAGATGACAAAGATACCGATTTTAAATCAAGAGAAACATATATGCACGATACAATTGAGTTGATTAATTCAGATAGTGTACGTGGTTTACAAGAATTGTTACCCTCTATAAATGAAAGATGTTGTTTTTGGTTGGATGCACATGCGGGCGCAGCAAAATATGCTCGTGGTCCTAAAGATGTACCTCTGTTGGATGAAATTGCTGCAATCGGCAACCATCATATAAAGAATCATCTTATAGCAATCGACGACGCACATTTGTTTGGTAAAATACAGTATGACAAGAATACAAATGAAAAAACGTGTGATTATACAGAAATAACAGTTGATAACGTAAAAGACGCATTGATTAAAATAAATCCAAACTATAAAATCGAAATTATAAGTCCATATCAACACGAAATGTTGGTTGCATATGTATGAATATCATAGTATTTCATCAACCCTATCCACAGGGAAATTATAAGTTAAATGAGTTTGTAGCCAAACAACTCAAGGACCAAGGTCACACAGTATATTTGTTACAACAATTAAATGGATTGACTTGTACCGAAGAATTTGTTGAAGAGATCAAGTCTGTACAACCAGATGTATTATACTTTGAAATGTTGGATAGAGAAACGTTCAAAGCAGTAGAACAACTTGATTGTAAGAAAATATTGGTCTATGCAAGTAGAGGCATACTTCCAAACTTTGAGGAAATTGCAAATTATTACGGTAAATGGTTCACTCATATTTATACAAATTCAATTAACCTTCATAAGTTGTTTGTATCAAAGAATATACCGTCCGAACATTTTGAGTATTATTTCAGTTGTTTAACTGACAGTGAATGTGTTTTTACCCCAGAGTATTTTAATGATTGTGTATTTCTAGGCATGGGATTTGCTAGAGTAAGTGATAAACATTACGAGAGTGAACGTAACTTATTCTTCGATGGAATTCCAAATATTAAGTTTGCAATCTATGGAAATGGATGGCCAAACCTACCTCACTATAAAGGATTGTTACCACCCGATGGTATCGGCAAATTATATTCAAGTGCTAGATCAGCTATAGGTATCATTGGATCCGGTCAACGTGGTATGGGCATGATCAATAATAGATACACAGAAATGATGTATTGTGGAGTACCTATATTCAGTTTAAACTATAATACAATTGATTGGTTTGGTGGTAACGAGTATATCAATTTTATTGAAAATAAGAATGACATTGTTCAACTACTAAAATCTGATACATTGAAAACAAAAGCTAAAGAATCTAAGAAGTTTATTCGTCAAAAGCATCAAGATTTCTTTGATAAATTAAACAACATAATTAAATGAACATTTGTTTTATAAGTCAAAATGGACATATTGGTAAGATTCCTCGTAACTTTCCAAATTGTAGAACCGAGTTAAAATAGATTCAGTTCTACAATTTTATATTAATATATATAATATATGAAAAAACAAGTTAAGAAATTATGTGTTGTTTGTAAAACTGAATTTTTTGTTATAAAATCGAGACAAAATTTGGCAAAATTTTGCACACGTATATGTTCTGATAAATTTAAAATTGGAAAAAAAACTTGGAATTGTGGTAAAAATTATACCGAATTATATGGTGAGAAAAAATCGGAATATATAAAATCAAAAATCAGCGATAAAATTTCTGGAAAAAATAACCCCATGTTTGGAAAAAAACATACGGAAAAATCTAAAGAATTGATGCGTCATAAAAAAGAAAATTTTGTTCCATGGAATAAAAACAAAAAATTTCCAGGCATGTTTAGTAACCATAATAGATTTGGGCCAAATAATGCTTATGTTAAACATTTATTAAAAGAACAAAATATTACTTATGAAGAATATGAAAAGAAACAAGGAGAATTTAAATGTTATCGTAGAATGGTAACATATATAACAAATTTACAACCAATTCATTTACTTGAAAATTATGAAAAAAGAGGAAAATGTGGAGTAATGGGTAAGTATAATTTAGATCATATATACCCGGTTTATATGGGATTTAAAAACAAAATACCCCCAGAAATTATAGGCGATATATCAAATTTAAGGTTTATACCTTGGGAAGAAAATTTAACAAAATCAAACAAAATTTTAAATGAAAATATTATTCATAACGCAGCTTCCGTTTGTCGGCAAAGTTAATAGAAACCACGAAAACATGCGTACTGAATTTTCTTGGATGTGCGCACTCAACGCAGATCATCTATCTTTTGATTATATCTGCAAAAATAAAGTACCCAAGTATGATCTAGCTATTATAATCTTACCAAAGAAATTAGAGATAATCGATACAAATCAGGTATTAAACATTTGTAAGTCTATCGGCAAAAAAGTAGCAGTAATGCAAGAAGGTCCGGCTTGGTACTATCAAGATTATAAATACGCAGATCAAGTTAATTATATTAACTTCTTAATTGAGATGGATTTCTTGTTGGTTCACAATAAAAGTGATATTCCATACTTCAAAGGTATATTTAAAAAACCCACGTTTAATCTACAATCTTTAATGATCGAAGATACTGTTAAAGATGTGTCCCGTCAAAACAATCAAATGCCTATTATAGGTGGTAATTTCTGTAGTTGGTATGGTGGTATTGATAGTTACTTTGTAGCACAGAACTTTAATAAACCCATCTTTATTCCAAGTATGGGACGTAAGATAGAAAACGAAGATCAATTTCCTAGCTTGCATCATCTGCCATATATGATGTGGAATGAATGGATACAAGCTCTCGCCAATTTTAATGTTGGTATACACTTGATGCGTACACATGCGGCTGGTACATTCGCTCTTAATTGTGCTTATCTGGGTATACCTTGTATTGGATATAAAGGACTAGATACACAACAAACATTACACCCACAACTATCAGTTGAAATTGGCGATATAGAACAAGCAAATAGTCTAGCAATTAGACTACGAGATGATAAAGAGTTTTATAATTATTGTTCACAAAAGGCTAAGGATAATTATAAGATGTTCTATACAGAAAAGGTATGGTTGGATAACTGGAAAAATATTATAAATAATATATGAGTCGTAAAATTAAATTTGTTGTACCCACGGTTTTTGCTCGTAAAGAAACCGAAATACTGTGTGTCGAAAATATCTGTCATCAAGCATTAAAACACAATGTTGAAAATGAAGTTCACATGGTTTGTAACTTTGAAAGTATTGAATTTGATCAGTGGGTACCAGAACATCCACAGATTCAAAAACATGTATCTCATTTGATGCATAGTATATCAAAAGCATTAAATGTAGTTGCTAAACAAGAAAATACAAAAGACTTTGATTATTTCTGTTTTGTACAGTCAGATGTGTTTTTTGAAGATGAAACTTGGATTGAAAAGTGTATCGAAGTATATGAAACTCATGGTAACGTAGGAGTTATTGGTACCAGACCACATAGTGCTTTTGAAAGATACAATAAATTGATTACCAATATTAAAGTAAACGGTATTAATGAAATGTATGAAGTATTGTGGTCAGATGGTATTATGTTTTTTAGTACCAAATTATTTGATCGTATAGGTTATTTTGACGAACAATTTTTTGGAGATTGTGAAAGCAATGATTTTTGTTATAGAGCATTTGAACACGGTTACACAAATATTTACATTCCGGCTAAAAATTTGAGGTTCAAACATGAAATGGTAGGATTTCATAAAAAATCACCAAAAACAGAACAGTTATTAAATAACGTAGAAAAATCACGTAAACTATTTTTCCATAAGTGGGAACACATTTTTAGAACCTATTTCCAACATATTTATGACCAACAGGCAGCATTGTATAATAATGATAGCTATAGAGGATAAAAACTCTAAACATCAACATAAATCCTATTACGAACTAACCAAGTTAGCCTGGCAAAAGTATTGTGACAAAAACAGTATAGATTTTGTTCTAATAACAGAACCATTACCAAATGTAAAACATGCTAAATGGAACAAACATTATGTATTTGACTATCTAGGAGACACGTATGAAAAAATTGGCATGGTTGATTTTGATACAATGCCTCACTGGAATTGTCCAAATCCATTTGACTTATATACTGACGAATTTTGTGGGGTAATAGATAACTCTTCTCTGTATTGGTTGGATAATAGTCTTACCGCTTATAAATCAGCATTTCCAGAATTAAACATTGATATCAAAATCAGTGAATATATTAATAGCGGCGTGCTGTTTTTCACAAAAAACCACAAGTATATTTTTGATCAAGTCAAGGATTTTTATCTGAAAAATCAAACCGTTATTGATAATTGGAACGTACCAAATACAGGTAGAGATCAAACTGTGTTAAATCTGATACTTAAAAAGAACAATGTAAACAAAAAGTATCTACCACATTCATGGAATACATTTGCCATGATAAAGAAAGGATATTTCTTTTACAACGATAAATTGAATGATCAAACTCCATTCTTTATAAAATATGGCAATATCTGGCATTTTACTGGGTTTTCAATTGAACAAAGAACACAACTGATTCAAGATATATGGAATCAAACTAAACAGTTATACTAATGAAAAAGAATGTAATTTTTATACCAGCGGTTGTATCCAATAAAGGGGAGAAAAAGCTACGTAGTACTCCTCTTATTAACAAAATATTTGAATATAGCATAAACAGTTGGAAACACTTTGCTAAGAAAAACAATTGTGAAGTTGTGGTATTAGATCAACCCATCATGGATTCCAATATAACCAGCATGGCATGGCAACGTTACTATGCACTGGATATTCTTGAAAACAGTGGAATAAATTATGATCAAGTACTAATCGTTGATGCCGACACAATAGTTCATCCAAACTGCCCTAATTTCTTTGAAATGACCAACCACAAATATACGGGTGTACACGATGGTGTAGTATATGAATGGGTCATGAGAAGTGTTGAGTGTTATAGTAAGTTTGTTTTCAACAACTATAAGCTGGATATTTGGACATATCTCAACGGAGGATTTCAGATATTCAACGAAAGTCACAAAGAACACATCAACAAGTTCAAACAGTTTTATATCGATAATAGACAAGGTTTATTTGAAGTAGAGTCAAAAATCAAGTTGGGTACAGATCAAACTCCGATGAATTTCTTTTTACAGATGAACAATGTGGAAACAACCGTGCTTCCATACGAATATAATATGACTGGTTTGAATCTATCTGAAGGTCTAACTGAAGATCTTGTTTATACCAAATTGGGTTGGGTTTACCATTTTAATGGCATACCAGATACTACATATGGTAACAAGGTAGAATATTACATGGCAAAGACATATAATAAACTTTTTTGAATTTATAAAATATAAGTATAATTAATATGAAAATTAGTTTTATCCAACCATCCCGTAATAATCTAAAATATCTTAAATGGAGTTACGAAGCTATTCGTAAAAACCTAAGTCACAAAGAACATGAAATATGCGTCGCAGACGACTTTAGTAATGACGGTACACTTGAATGGTGTAAAGAAACGACTCAAAAAGATCCACACTTCAAATTCATCCGTAACGACGGGCCAACCCGATTGGGTCACACAATTCTATATGATCGTCTTATAAACGAAGTTGCTACCAATGATGTGGTAATGATCTACCACGCAGATATGTATGCATGTCCTAACTTTGATAAATATGTAGAGAAATATATTCAACCGGGTACAATCGTTAGTCTTACCCGCATCGAACCACCTCTACATCCGCCAGGACCAGAAAAGATCGTACAAGCATTTGGAACTGAACCAGAAGAGTTTAATGAAGCTGGTTTATTGAAATGGTTCAATGATACCCGATTGACCAGAAAAGATAAAACCACAGAAGGAATCTTTGCGCCCTGGGCCCTCTATAAGAGTGATTTCCAATCAATTGGTGGTCATGACGATCTATATGCTCCTCAGAGCAAAGAAGACAGTGATATCTTTAATCGTTTCCTATTAAAGGGATATAAGTTTGTACAAACATGGGAAGGTTGTGTATATCACATGACTTGTAGAGGAAGTAGATACAATCCTACGTTGACTACAGTTGGTAAAGAAAGTGACGAGTGGTTGGCTCAGAACAATAGAAGTGCCAGAAACTTTATTCGTAAGTGGGGACATTTCGTTAAACACAATGATACTATGAAACCAATCGTACCTAAACGGTATGATGTAGGATTTGTGGTTCGTAATTGTGATGACTATAAATTGGCTCTATTAGAACCTTGGTGTGATACGATTTATACAGACGTATCATATGATCGTTATATCTCAGCTGAACAAAAGAATACCAAGTTTGATTTGAAGAAAAGATTAAAGAGATACGAAGAACCCAAGACAAACGATATTGTTATTGAATTTGACGCTACCAAATTAAGCAATCAATCTTTTGAATTCTTTAATATGTTACAGTTGATGCTTGAAGACAGTGGACAAGTAGGTGAGTTGGAATATGATATCTTCAAATTAAAAATAAATAAACTATCTAACTATAGCAATGATCTAATTAATATAAAAGATAATTGGTATCAAAATAAACTAGTATGAAGAAAACTACAATAGGTATCGTTGGTTATGGTTATGT
>JACCDP011256794.1_pt1 | contig 41110 bp, 36 predicted proteins | sample 7445841 | NCBI WGS metagenome assembly JACCDP01 (sample SAMN15323441, study PRJNA562643) | freshwater metagenome | isolation source: river surface water | place: USA:Blue River Watershed | collected 2017-08-17 | reverse complement strand
TATCTTCGGAAGAAAAAAACATTTCATTGTGTATAAACTGCGTCGGATGATAAGGCGCATCAGATGAATAACCATAAAAAGCAAAGGCAATGCGTGTAACATTTGTGAAATTATTAATAAATTCTAGGATGGAATTTCGATCCGTATTAAAATGATATATAAGCGGATAAGTGTTGCTATTTGTATAACTGCTAAATGTGTCGAATTCTTGAATCTCAGAATCAATAAACAAAATATTCGTGTATGAAGAAAAATCAATATTCGCATTACCTGGAATGGTATAAGGAATTGTTAGACTTACAGTATTTAAATGGATGTCATTAATATCCCCGGAATCGGTAGTCCCACCGGAATCGGTAGTCCCACCGGAATCGGTAGTATCTGGATTAACTATATAATCATCCATTATAATATAGTCTAATATAATATTGCCATACTAAATAAAATTGAAATCATCTCACGCGTAGACAATATAACATACTATGAATACAATGGAGACTACGAACAAGTTACATTCAAAATATCAAAAATTAACGGATCGTGAACATATTTTAAAAAAACCAGATACATATATTGGTTCTATCGAACGTACAACACATGAAGATTATGTTTATATAAATGATAAAATACTTTTAAATGAATTTCAGTATATACCTGGTCTTTACAAATTATTTGATGAAGGTATCGTAAATTGTAGAGATCATGTTATTCGTCAGGCACAAGCAGTGAAAGACAATATCGAACACGCCTGCCCGGTTACAAATATAGATATTAGTATCGATGATGATGGAACGATTCATATGACTAACGATGGTAATGGTATTGATGTGGCCGAGCATCCAGAATATAAAACTTGGATTCCAGAAATGATTTTTGGACAATTACGAACATCTACGAATTACGATGAAAATAAAAAGGAAACTACGGTTGGTGGAAAGAATGGATTTGGATTCAAGTTAGTATTAATATGGTCAACCTGGGGTAAAATAGAAACAGTGGACCATGTGCGTGGGTTAAAATATATACAAGAATTTAAGAATAATTTGACGGAAGTTGGCAAACCATCCATTACAAAATGTAAAACGAAACCATATACAAGTGTCTCGTTTAAACCAGACTATCAACGACTAGGATTAACCTCTGGACTAACCGCGGATATGTTATCGTTATTCAAAAAGCGCGTATATGACATCTCAGCAGTCACAGACAAGACAGTCAAGGTAAAATTAAATGGACAAGTGATTCCTTGTAAGAATTTCGAGCAATACATTGACCTGTATATAGGCAGTAAGGTAGACACCAAACGCGTATATGAACAAATAAACGACCGATGGGAGTATGCGATATGTATGGCCCCTAAGGAGGAATTTCAACAAGTTAGCTTTGTAAACGGGATATATACTTCAAAAGGCGGAAAACACGTAGAATATATTATGAATCAAATTATTCGTAAATTATGCGCATATATTAAACTAAAGAAAAAGATGGATGTGAAACCAACCGCAATCAAAGAACAGTTGATGTTATTCTTACGATGCGATATTGAAAATCCATCATTTAATAGTCAAACAAAGGAAGAGTTATGTACATCATCCGCTATGTTTGGTTCTACATGTACAGTAAGCGACAGTTTTATTGAGAAGATTGCCAAAATGGGTGTAATGAATGCCGCATGTGCTTTAACACAGATCAAGGAAGATAAAGTGGCGAAAAAGACAGACGGCACAAAAAGTAAAAGTATTCGTGGAATACCCAAATTAATAGATGCGAATTTTGCCGGTACAGCCAAGTCGAGTCTATGTACATTAATTTTATGTGAAGGAGATTCAGCCAAAGCAGGAATCGTATCTGGATTATCAAAAGAAGATCGAAATGTGATTGGTATTTACCCAATGAAAGGTAAAATATTCAATACCAGAGGCGAAAATCTAAAGAAAATCAATGAAAACAAAGAAATCATCGAGTTAAAACAAATATTAGGTCTGGAATCTGGAAAAAAATATACAAAAGAGACGGTAGAAAAAACGCTTCGGTATAGTTCGATCTTATTTATGACAGATCAAGATTTAGATGGATCACATATAAAAGGGCTCGGCATCAATTTGTTTCAAGATCAATGGAATACATTATCTACCCTAGAAAATTTCATTGGATTTATGAATACACCAATCTTAAAGGCCAAAAAAAATGGGCAAGAGTTATTGTTTTACAATGATGGAGAATATAGAAAATGGAAAAATGAAACAGATACTCGCGGGTGGAGTATTAAATATTACAAGGGATTGGGTACAAGTACAAGTAAGGAATTTAAGGAGTATTTTGTAAATAAAAAAATAGTCTATTTCAGTCATGATGGTGCTTCCAGTGATAATATAATCGATATGATATTTAATAAAAAACGCTCCGAAGAAAGAAAAGAATGGTTGACTAATTATGATAGAAATAGTTATCTGGATACCAATAATAACAAGGTAAACTATACCGATTTTATCAACAAGGAGCTTATTCATTTTTCGAAATATGATTGTGAACGATCCATTCCAAACATGATGGATGGGTTAAAAATTAGTCTGCGAAAGATTTTATATAGTGCCTTTAAGAAAAATTTAACTAGTGAAATTAAAGTTGCGCAATTTAGCGGATATGTATCTGAACAATCTGGATATCATCACGGTGAAGCGAGTTTAAATGCGGCAATCGTGGGAATGGCCCAAGATTACGTAGGTAGTAATAATATAAACTTGCTGTTGCCGAATGGTCAATTTGGCACCCGTCTTCAAGGTGGAAAAGATTCGGCAAGTGAAAGATATATATTCACGCAATTAAATCCGATTACTAGATACATTTATAGAAAGGAGGATGATCCTATTCTAGAATACTTGGAAGATGACGGTACGCCAGTTGAACCAATGTATTATGTCCCCATTATTCCTATGATTTTAGTAAACGGAGGAAAGGGTATTGGTACTGGATTTAGCACAGACATATTATCATATTCTGTTGATAATTTAATTGAATATTTACAGTACAAACTTCGTCACGAAATCAATAAAGCAGATAGTATAGAATTCAGACCTTATTACAAAAATTTTATGGGTACTTGTCATGAATTGGATAAAAAAAAATACATAGTAAAAGGCAAATATCAAAAGCTGAGTGAGAAACAAGTTAGAATTACAGAATTACCGGTGGGATACTGGACAGATGACTTTAAACAGCATATAGAAAATTTGATGGAAGCGGATAAGGAAAGTAAAAACAAGGCATTTATTAAAAGCTATAATGATATGAGTACAGATACCATAGTAGACGTGGAAATTACATTGACTGAACCGATTAATGAACAAGTAGAGAGTAATAATATGTATAATAATTTTGAAAAAACCATGAAATTGTATACAACATTAAGTACAACTAATATGCACTTGTTTAATGAGAATGAAAAATTAATGAAATTTAATAGTGAAAAGGAAATCATTGATAGTTATTTTCCGGTTCGTCTTGCCTATTACCAAAAAAGAAAGGATTATATGATAAATTCTATTCAGAGTGAATTAAAACTCCTTACAAACAAGTCAAGGTATATTCAAGAAACGCTTGATGGTGACATTGATTTAAGAAAAAAGAGTAAGACAGATATTTTACAGATATTACAAGATAAAAAGTATGACATGATAGAGGATGATGCTGACTATAAGTATCTGCTCAAAATGCCAATGGATAGTGTAAGTGAAGAAAATGCGGCTAAATTGATGAAAGACAGAGACGGTAAACGTCAAGAATTATTGGATGTTCAAACAAATACAATTGAAAATATGTGGTTGAACGAGCTGGAATTATTGAAACAGTATATGTATACTCCTCCAACGACCTCGATAAAATCGACGACTATAAAACCAACACGTAAATAGAGTCACGATGTGTGTCCATTTACACTAGTTGTTGGAAAATATGGATTCTAGGTGAGTACATTTACCGGAGTCAAATAATGCGCTGTAATGAACCTCTGATGGCATCGTTCGGCTCGGATTATCATATATAAACTGCCAATTAAGAGTCGCTTTAGTGGCGCCATTTTTTATACACTCGTATATTTTACCTTCAAACTGCGCATACGGTCCGCGATTGATAGAAAAATTTTGTGGAAAAATGTTGATTGGTTCGTTGCCATAACCACCTAAACGATTTGCCATTATATGGCCAGCATCACAATTATCTGCGCCGTCATCTTCTAGCATGCGCGAATACTCCTGTGTACATTTAGTAGGTTCGGTACCATTATCCAATGATTCGGGTGAAACTATACCTTCGACCGTCGATACAACCGCATGACCATGATGTTCAATATAATTGTATTTTACAGTGGACCCACCATTGCCCATAACCAAGGTATTTACACCGATAACTGGACACTTTGCGTTAGTACATATACAATCACTTGTGATAGAATGTATCGAGGGTGGATATAGAATATATATCGTACCAATTACAACGGCTCGTAAGAGAGAAAACATAATTATATATAATATAGATATATTTACTTTACTATCGTTCAATGAGGGATATACTCAAATATTTGTCAAATACTCTAAATCGACTGTATAATGAACTGCCGATTGTAGGGTGGTTATACACGATTACTAACTATAGACACACCATAAATGATATAAAAATATATGCGTGTGATAACATAGTTTTATTAGATCCAATGACAGTTACTGTAAGTGATAATTCCAATCCAGTGGTCGAACAAAGATACCAAATGGCACTCGCTATACATCACATTAGAAAACAACATGATATTCGTGTACCAACTGATCCGGTATTTTTACAGATGACAATCGGATCTTACATGGCAAACAAAAAGCATTCACGGTGGGATGGAGATATCCGGCAGGCAGTTGAATTGTGGTGTATATGTCCATACGAGGCAGAATTACGATATGGTCATATTAGTAAGTGGGACACTACCAACGTAACAAACATGAGCGAATTATTTTTTTGTGGGTATAGTAAAGAGTTCAATGATAGTATTAGCAACTGGGATGTGTCAAACGTTACCAATATGAGTCAGATGTTTCTTGGTGCCGAATCATTCAATCAATACATTGGTCAATGGAATGTATCTAAAGTTACAAATATGGAGGACATGTTCTATAGAGCCAGTTCTTTCAATCAAGACCTTAGCCGATGGGACATTGATATGGTGACCAACGCAAAGGACATGTTCACGAACTGTCCTATTTCTACAAAAAATAAACCTACTACTTTCAAATGATCGAGCATTTCTAAATCGATTCATCTAGAACCAACTCTTTAATTCCAATGTTTTATTATTATAATCTGGTTTTACTGGACGATCTATCGGCGTGTACATTGTACTAACGTCATGCTTATAATTAATGTATGCTTGAGCTTCATTATATATTTGTTTAACACAGTATTCAATGACTAGGTTGTTCAAAGCTTCAATTTGTGCTCGAATGTTGTTTGGTAAATTAACAGAGCTTTGTAAAAAAATACTCCTCATAATTATTTTTAAGGTATCACAATTCTGATTACCAATTATATATTGATGATTAGAGATTTCATATATTCCAGCACGTATGCCATTTTGAATAATTTCCATATTTGCTTTGCTAAAATAAGCGCGTGATAACATAGAATCAGTAAAGTTTCCAACCATTGCGTCATGAAAAGATTCGCATTGATCATTGGTAGGTATCTTATCATATAAAGAAAATTGATTCATGGTAGGTTCTAATATATTTAGTCTGCCATTTGTGCTAGAACAATTCATTATAATAATTAAGTAGAAAAAAATTATATTCGTTTAATTTATAAATGGACACTAGTTTTCAAAGAATTGTTTTGATAACCGCTATTATTATTTTTATAATATTCATGATAATTATTGGTGTCATACTGTACAAAAATAAATATTCGGCTGTGTTTCCACCAGTTGTATCGTCTTGTCCAGATTACTGGATTGACAAGCAAAATATAAATATGAATGACCCATCAAATCCATCTGTGTATACAACGGGCAAACAGTCTTGTTTTAATATTAAAAATTTAGGAAATACATCGTGTAGTAAAGAAATGGATTTTAGCGAGAATTATTGGCAAGGTTCACTTGGTTTAGAACGAAAATATAAGTGGGCACAAGAATGTAATCTCACCTGGGATGGTATTACAAACAATCCAGCCATACTTACTAAAAATAGATAGTACAGCCAGATACGTCTGGCTCTAAATAAAACAACATGAAACAAACATAAAAACAAAATGTAAAATATATTATGGATTCAATTGATATTAATAATATATTAAATCGTACTAAAATATCAGAAAATATCAAACAATTTTTAATTGAATTTGAGCAAAATAAACACGATTATACATTTAAACGTGGTATTTATATATATGGTAATCCAGGCACAGGAAAAACCGCCTTTATTGAAAAAATATTAACAGAGTTAAACTACGATATTATTAAATATGATGCCGGAGATATTCGTAATAAATCAATCGTGGACACGATCACAAAACATAATATGTCGGACAAGAATGTATTATCCATGTTTCAAAAACAAATCAAAAAAATTGCGATTGTCATGGACGAAATTGACGGTATGAATAATGGTGATAAAGGAGGTATAAATTTATTAATTAAGTTAATTCGTCCGAAAAAAACAAAAAAACAGCGATTGGAGGAAACAACGTTGAATCCAATTATATGTATCGGTAATTATCACATGGATAAAAAAATAAAGGAATTAATGAAGGTATGTAATAGTTATGAATTAAAAAATCCATCCATTAAAGAGATAGATACCATCGTCACTACATTAATACCCCATATCGATGCGTCTATTAAAAAAAATGTGTTGAATTACATCCAGGGAGATTTGCGGAAATTAAATGCGATTGTTGGCATTTATAATAAACATAATGTCATATTAAAAAATGAGATTATTCAAAATATTATACAGCCAAAGACGTACAACGAAGATAGTAAAAAAATTACGCAACGATTGCTCAATACTAATTTTGACTTGAATAGTCATACAAATATTATGAATGAGACGGATAGGACAATAGTGGGTTTGCTATGGCACGAAAATATTATTGATGTATTAGCCAAGTTTCCTATCGAAAAATCATATCCATTTTATAGTAAAATATTAAATAACATCTGTTTTTCGGATTATATAGACCGTATCACCTTCCAAAAACAAATTTGGCAATTTAATGAGATGAGTTCATTAATAAAAACATTTTACAGCAATAAAATGTATCATGAATCCTTCGCTAAAAAACCCAAGTTTAATCCAGCGGAAGTAAGATTTACAAAAGTGTTAACGAAATATAGTACAGAATATAACAACTATTTGTTTATTCAACATCTATGCTTTACATTATCAATGGATCAAAAAGATTTGTTTGCCATGTTTTTACATTTACGAAAAACAAAGAGTGAAGATGAAATTTTTAACCTATTAGAAACATACGAAATCAGTAAATTAGATATCAGTCGACTCTATAGATACCTAGATAAATATTCTACACACGACGATACTATAGGTGACGATGAACCAGATGATGTATCTGTTAGTAGCAGTGTGTAAATATAGTTATGTATACTTGAGATTGTATATGTGTAAATGTAACCATATTTTATGTGTAGACTGATCCACACATAAAATATTCTATAATTTTATTTCTATTTTATTTCTGTTTTATTTCTATTTTATTTCTATTTTATTTCTTAGCATCTACGAGGGATGATAATCGTAGTAATAATGTAGTATTCAATTTTTGTAATGAGGTAATTGTATCGTTTTGAGTCGTGATTGTTTGTTTCAAATCAGTATTTTCCTTATGAAGTTGTCCAGATACTTGATGTAACTGTTGTAAATCAGATTGTTGTTGTTTAATTAACTCAACCACTTGATCATTCGTTAACGCAATTGGCTCCTTACCATTTTGATGAATCATAATTTGCCGTCCACCTTGTGTATTCTTCGCCATATTTTCAGCATGTTTTCTTCTAGTTTCTTCTATTTTTACAAGTTGTTCTAACACATCCGGTTTCATAATTGGCCTTCCCGGACTATAATTTTCTAATGATCCATCTATATTCATATAAAAGTCTTTTAAAGCAGACTCCTTGATAAAGGTATCTACGTTCTTCTCTGACAGTTTTACAAATTGTGGATGAGGATTGTCTAGCAATTTTCTTTTGTCAAATGTATTATGTTCGTGTGAAAATACTAAAATAGTTTTTGTTGGATTCAGCTGAACAAATGGAATAGTATAATTTTTTAAAAATGCCTTTTCTTCTGCTAAACAAGCTTCGTCTTCATATTTAGAGTCGTCTAATAATTTTCGTTTGAATGCGAATGTACCGGCTGTCGCGTGATTCGGACCATATGGACCAAATTGATACATCTGTTTAATATGTTTAAAATAAATGTAAATCTCACTTGCGCCAGCGCATAACGCATTTGGATTTGACTGTAGTGTTTCAACCGCATGACTAACACGATCAGGCGGATAATAATCGTCGTCATCCATATATACTAATATCTCTCCCTTGCTTTTCTCATGAAGCAAATTTCGTTTCTTACCTAATGTCAGTTTGGTATCATATTTAAAATATTTAACATTCGGGTGATCACATACTAAATCCTCAATTTTATCGGTCCCATCGTCGATTATAATCCACTCCATACGATTCTTCGGATAAATCTGATGATCAAAACATTTTATCATTGCTGATATAAATGGACGACGATTAAATGTCGGTGTACATACACTTACAAACGGATAACTTGAATCGTCGTTAATAATATCTAAATTATCATCGATGGATGATGCGATATTGTTAGATACAGTTTTTGTTTTATGTTTGCCCATTGTAATTAAGAATGTAGCCTATCTTTTATACCATTTTACACTATTGAACAATATTACAGCTTTCCCTGACTTACACACAACTTATTGACCGTTTGATGGTAAATCGTTTATGGATATATATATAACAGATATAACTGCGACTATTACAGATACTATTGTCCATAAGGATGGTATATAGGGCAAGTTAATTATAATAGCACCGAGTATAAATAATAACAGCATGTAAAAAGAGTTATACTTTCTATCCATTATTTCCATTATTTTAGATGGGTTTAATAGAACGGGTAATAGGGTTAGCTTGAACATTACTTCAAAAATCTGAACAAAATGTAATATAAATAATAATATCATTGTTGGGAAAAAACAGAATATTGTTGTTAAGAACCCTTTCCACCCCTGATCTTCATTCAATATAAAACTAATTAAGTTCGCTATCCACCAAAAAGTAGAAACGACTCCTATTATGATCGGTATTACAATTGGACCAATTATAAAAGAGAGAATATCTAGCATTGATTCGGGTAATATTAAACACGTAGATTCGAAGATGTTTACCACTGACTTTATAAAGCTTCTTAACCATATGTTAGAATATTTCACCTTGTTGGATATCCAAGCATTAATAAAACAGCTTATTGTGTGATCTGATGTATTTGTATTGTATGGATATCCATAATCAAACATACTTTTTCCAAGAAGCTTCGTATATATGGAGCTTTTAGTAAAATCTATTGGAACACCGCATGCGCCACCTTCTACATTTCCAGTTTGATTTGGTGATACGTCTCTTTCAATTGAAACATCTGTATATGGTTTTTTATCAACATCTGTAGGCAAAAATTGATCTAAATCTATTCTAGTCAAATATACCAGGTTCGCGCCCATCCATCCAATTAAAATTACTGCTATTAAGCATATACCTAACCGAATTAGTGCTTTTATCACAATACTTAAGGTGCTTTGATTATCTTCATTTGTATCAGATATATTTTCGGGTTGTTCTTCTTGATTATCGGATGTAGACATAATATATATCTATGAAGATTTAAATCTGGATAAATACGGAATAAATAGTTTATTTTTAGGTATTTCATACATACAATATACACAGGTGTACATTGACAAAATTTAATCTGATTATACTTTATATGAGTGAAACCATCATTATTATAATATTCGCATCCTTATTTTTCTATTTACTATATAAGCAATATACATTTCAAAAGAATATATTCTTTGCCACACCAACCCAACAACACTTGAATCCGGTTGATGCTATAATAACACCTTCCACCGCCCTGGCTAATGTTCAAGAAGTTAGTACTGGATATACGAATCAGATCATCGAAACGTTAAAACCAAGTAACCCGCATCCCTTTAATCGTCAAGTATCAGATAATGTAGGAAATTTTCCAGAGGCTGAAATTGAACAATATGCCCCCATTACAAATGTATCTGAATATCCAAATAATTACACGTTTACCATAAAATCACATTGTCAAAACACAACCACTGGACTGTACACCGAATGCGGTATTTAGAGCAAACATGGTTTCATAATAAATATGTATTGACTAACAGTATACATATTTATGTAATTACACATTTGAACTTCTTGGGTATTTATCGAGCATACATGAGTCCACAATTTCCACCAATAAAAGTTATCACATTATATCGTTCTTCATGAATGGTTAAATTATAATTATAGTCATATATTCGCCAATTAGGTTTATTTACTCCTATAATCAGACCCGACGATGGGTCACATATGGTATAAAATTGTGCGCTGGGATCTAATGGTGGGCTGTACGTTGTAAACTCCAACTGAATGTCTCGAAATTTGCTTAAGTTCATCGCTCCAGATGGTTGAAAGTCATATGGATCTGTATGAATTCCAAAATTATAACTATACAAACCATCCGGCGCATTCCCAGATGTTCGGACATATTTTTCAGCATAATTATACACTCCTGCATCCAATACATTTTCCCGATACTTACCGTCTAACAATATCCCGAGAGATAGTAAAATATCCTTCTCGTTTTCAACAGAATAATCTCCAGTAATGAAATATCCAGTATGATGACTATTTGATGGATTAAAACCAGGGCCAATCCCCATACCACCCATGCCGGATAATACCAAACTACCGGATATATCGGATAATTCAACGTTATTCGGTAGATATTTATAAGGCCAATTGCTATAATTACTCCATTCATTTCGCAAATTAATATCACTACGTTGGAAGTACCACATCCACGAAGATACCATTCCCAACGTGCTATCTAATTTAACACGTTGACTACCTGTAACGTTAAAATACTTCCAATCGTATATCGATTTGAACAGATATTTTTGTTCATTCGAGGCAAATACTTTTGATTCTTCTTCTGTCAAAAAGCAGTAGGTAGCTATTAAATGAATATCCGCATTCCAATCCGTTCTTTTATCGATATATGAAGTATTATTTAATGAAATGTCTGGTGGGGGTTGTAGGAAACGGTAAAATTGCTGTAACGAATTGTTAAAATTAGGCTGAACATATGGAAACTCGTTTACCTGATCTTCTACATCTCTAATAATAATCAATTCTTGAACGGGTCGAATCGTTATATTTATCTCCAACTCATTATATTGTAATGCGACAAGTGGAAATGCCATTTTAGCAGCTAAAGTAAACCAAAAATTGATTGGTATGTATAATTTTCTGCCTCGAATAGATGGCTCAGGTCCTTGCGTGCTAGATGTATAATACGCATTTGGATAAGCGTTTACGCGTGGACGCACATTTGCCGGATCATTTAATTCGGGAATATTACCCGTCATATTATCATATAAATCCTTTTTAACATTGTTAAAATCACGTTGAACCATGGCCAACAAATAAGATCCAGAATATCGATTTAAAACTTGGCCGCCTACTGCGATCTCTACTTCTTCAATCATTTGTGTTCCAAGATTATCTATCCATTTAAATTCATATGGCGCCCAGTTTGATGAAATATCTTGAGGGGGGTAAATGGGGCTCCAAATAGTCGGTAGTTGTATTACTAAATATGTATCCATTAATAATTCCGCATAACGCTTCATTCTAAATGTAAATTTAGACGATTCTGTCATTCGTAAATTACGAAGACCATTGAAGTCAATTCTAAATTTCTGTAATCCAAAGTTCGTATATTTCTTGTATGTAGTTTTAAAAAATGTCTTTGAAGGATTTCCATTTAAATATACATTTTGATTTCCATAGGCTACAATATTTAATAGTCCGCCCGGCATATATATTTATTCTACAATATTATTTAACTTTTTATAATCGTATATATATATTTTTTGTTATTCGTGATAATTGTTTCCAACTATTTTTTTTCATAACCTAATATAAACGATGTTTAAGAATATTGTTGGAGCATTTTCAAATAACAATATAAATTTAAATAAAGGAGAGACCGTTAAATATCTAATCTACGCAATTATCATCACATTAACATTCGGTTTATTTGCTTACATCAATAATAAAATTAGATTAGACAAGGCAAACTGCGACGCACTATCTAGTATATACAAAAGCTTCCCCAAGTTATCATCATTTAACCCGAATGACGCGGCATACCAATATTTACTCCGGGATTATTATATTAAAACCGCATATAATTGTTGTTGTGGCGGACAATTTAAAAACGACTTCGTAAACATATGTGCTCTTAAAACATGTATCGCACAAGGAGCACGAGTATTAGACTTTGAGATTTATTCTTTAAACGATAAACCGGTTATTGCCACTTCTAGCGTAAAAAATAATTATCATACGAAAGGCATATATAACCAAATTAACTTTCACGAGGTGTTGGATATTATTAACAATTATGCTTTTAGCAACGGTTCATGTCCAAATCCGAACGATCCGCTTATCTTACATTTTAGAATTCAAAGTAATAACGAAAAAATATACAAAGAAATGGCCGATAATATTTATACTACAATTGGCTCACGAATATTAGATAAGGTGTATAGTTATCAGTATTCTGGTTACAATTTAGGTGCGGTCCCGATTAAAGAATTCCTGGGTAAGATTATTATTTCAGTGGACAGATCAAACCCGCTATTTGAAAATACGCCATTAAATGAATATGTAAATATAGCGTCGAATTCCATGTTTTTCAGAGCATCTAGAACGTATGATGTTAAATTTGCGCCAGATTCCAATGAAATCATAGAATACAATAAAAAGAATATGACTATCAGTATGCCAGATATAAGTGCCTATAATACAAATGTGGATGCGTCACTACATATGAAATATGGTGTTCAGTGTGTGGGTATGTGTTTTCAGAATTTCGATTCTAACATGGAGTATTATGACTTATTTTTTGATAAAGCCGGACACGCATTTGTATTAAAACCCGAATCTTTGCGGTTTGTACCAACCACTATATCCAAGCCAAAACCACAATCACCCGAAAATTCATATACTACTAGAACCATCGCGACTGACTATTATTCGATGAGCATATAATAGAGTAGACATCTACCAGTATAGTAACAGTTGTTATCGATGACGACAAAATATTATCTCCTATATTGGGCATAATATTTTCTATAACCATTATATATATGAGCGTTTGTACCAAAAAAATGTCCTTAGAAGAAACAGAAGTTTCTATATTGAGGAATGCGGTCGACACTGCCGAAAAACGCAAGGGTAGACAGACAGTCAACGATCCGGATGTAAAAAAAATAATTTCTATCCTAGAAGATTTTCTCAAGAATAAACGTTTAGTTTGTTATGGTGGCACCGCTATCAATAACATTCTTCCAGTAGAGGATCAATTCTATGATAAAAGTATCGAAATACCTGACTATGATTTTTTCTCACCCAATGCTTTAGAGGATGCCAAAGAATTGGCTGATATATATTACCAAGCCGGATTTCAAGAGGTAGAAGCAAAATCAGGTGTACATCACGGTACGTATAAAGTATTTGTGAATTTTCTGCCGGTGGCAGATATCACATTCCTAGAAAAGTCGTTGTTTAAACGTGTTCAAACCGATTCTATCCGAATAGATGGTATTTTATATTGTCCTCCAAATTTTTTAAGAATGAACATGTATTTAGAACTATCCAGACCATATGGCGACATCAGTCGTTGGGAAAAGGTGCTTAAACGGCTGATTCTTTTAAATAAAAACTATCCGTTGTTAGGTAAACAATGCGATCCGAAAGAATTTCAACGCCAATTTGAACGTGTAGATAGTAAAGAAGAAGAGAAATTATACTATGTAGTTCGTGATTCATTTATCGATCAGGGACTGATTTTTTTTGGCGGCTACGCTAGTTTTTTATATTCAAGTTATATGCCAATGAAAATACAAAAGATTTTTCATAAAACCCCTGACTTTGATGTGTTAGCAGAAGATCCAGAACAAGCTGCTAATATGCTAAAACAAAGGTTATCTGATTTAAATTACACTGGTATTAAAATTGTAAAACATACTGGAATCGGAGAACTTATTGCTCCTCATTATGAAGTACGTGTTAAATTTAATAATATTGACGAAACGATTGCGTTTATATACAAACCATTGGCTTGTCATAGCTATAATATTGTAAAGAAAGGAGGCAAAACAATCCGAGTAGCTACAATTGATACTATATTAAGTTTTTATTTTGCGTTTTACTATAGCGGACGTGAATATTATGATGAAAACCGTATATTATGTATGGCTCAATATTTGTTTGATGTCCAACAACGCAATCGATTACAACAAAAGGGATTACTAAAGAGGTTTAGTATAAATTGTTATGGTACTCAAGAAACGCTGGAAGATATGCGAAATATGAAGGCTGAGAAGTTTAAAGAGTTGAAGAATAAAAAAGGTACTCGGGAATACGAATCCTGGTTTTTGCGTTATGTTCCATTTGAAATTAGTATGGACAAAACAGATAAAACTAATCGTGTGACAGAACACACACACAAACCACGCAATATGAAAACCAAAACAGTTAGGCGCAAACCCAAGCAAAACTCAAGTCGAACAAGCAAACCAACAAAACGCAATAGACTGTTGGATATATTCAATGTCATATAACATTGATATCATGTAACCCACTATTATCTAACAATTATATGCTAATATATAGTATTACATCACGCCACAAGTGTTTAATAACCGCCATATTTTTTTTTACAAATGGCTCATGTTTCCACGCAGAAGGTAGTATATAATCGACTTGTAAACCCAATCGTAGTATGTATATCAGTACAGTATATATATATTCTCTTAAACGAAACATCACTATATCGATAAAACTCCAATCATTTACATAGCTACACATACTAGTTGGGTTTTTTGTGGAAATAAAACTATGCGTATCCATCAACCCCTCAAAAATGCGAGGATATATACTTTTCTCATTTTTGATATAAAACATGTTTTTTATTTTATCCATACTTTGTAAGTTTATAAACAATATTTTTCTATCACCTTCCCTCCGTTTAAACATATATGGAAATGCGCCATCTACACAGCCATCGTGGTCCGTCATGTTTTTATCTATCATATATGGAACATACGCGGATTTTAGAACACAATCTAGCAAATCTTGTCTCGACGAATAATGTCTCTTTACAACTTGCGTACCTTTAATCGTATCAAAATATGTTAGATAATAACGTCCATTTATAATTGATAGATCATCTTCATCCACAATATCATAGAAGTTACGTTTAATTAACTCGACTAAATGCTTTATATTCTGATATTTTCGTAAATATTTAAACCCACGTCTAAGAATATTTATTGCTATATCTAGTTTATTTATCATATACACTAGACCAAGTGCTGCTCCGATACTACACCCGGATATACGCTTGACAGTTAATTTGCCTTGAGATTCTAAGTGCTTCAGGTAAAATAAAGATCCTAGCATATAACAGCCATTAAATGCTCCACCGTCCAACACCAAATCTATTTCGTATGGTATATTATCAGATGGTATAGTTTCAATTAAACTACTAATAAATATTTCTAGACTCATGTGTGTATGTTATTATGGTTCCTAAATAAAAGTTTTCTAATAAAATTACACATTCCAATGAACAAAACTGTATCACAGTAAAGTTGGTTACATAGATTAGTTTTCTTCGAATATTTTGTGTGTTACAATACTATGTACTATATCTTCTAACCGATCCAATCTACTTTCACATTGTGTAAATTTTACTTCAGGTTGTAACCTATCTTCTAACATATCGAGTCTGGTATTAATGTCTCGTAATAACGTTTCGTGTTTTTCGTAGTCTATCACCATACACGTGTCGCGTTTTAGAATAGGTTGTTTCAATAGACACATGTCTCCAAACAAAATAGACTCTAAAATATTAATTCGATAATTCATTTGATGTAGTTGATTTAATTTGTCTCCAGTTGCTAAGTAACTGTTCTCTTTATCATGATTCATTTGGATATATGTTACTAAGAATTATTTTTATGCTATTTTCCATATAGCATAAAAATAATATCGTATCACTAAATACTATGTAAATGAACTAACACTTTAGAAAACACATAGTATAATACGCCGAACAGCACGCTGTTTAATATATAACCAGATAAATTAGGGTTTCCGTCGTTATTATGTAGCGATGGCAAAATTGTCAAAAACTTACTTCTGACAACTGGCAATTGAAAAATGAAATATAGCAAACCAATTATTATAGGTATCTGAAATTCATCATATAGTATTTCTAAAGAATCTCTGGAATTTTTATTGTTCATACGTCTGGCGAGAATATCTTGTTCAGTGTCGTTTGTATGTATGTAATCAGATTGTTCTTGCCGAGGTACAAAATTAGGTTGTATTTGTTCATCCGCAAAATGAACTGTAGTATTGTTTGGTATATCGCGTGATGGTAAACTAGTTGCGCCACTAGCACTAGCTTGTTGAATTCCAGTAATAAATTCATTCATTAATTTTTGATCATTAATTTCAAGAGATGTTTGTGCGGATTGCTTAGTAGAACTAACAGTATCGACATTGGGTGAATACTGTGGTTGAGAATCGCGCGTTTGTAAAACAATATTCTGAGAATCTCCCATGACCGGATTTGTCGGTAAGTCAGCTAAATTCGTAGTATCAGACATTATCTAATATACTACAAATATTGATAGAAAGTCATAATTACGCAAAATCAACGTCCTTTTTATTATTATCGCATACAGTAGAACTTACTTCATATTTAAAACAATTCTCTCCGTATTTGTACGTTTTTTTCTTAATGTCGTCCATAGTAGGAGCCGTGAATGATAAACAATTACCTCCTTCGCAAGATCTTTTAAACAATGTTGCTAATCCTAAACCTAATAATATAGATATAATTACCTTTCCCGATTCGGTATGGAAAAACCGTTTTAATTCCATATACTATAACATTAGATTTGAATTGGAATAACTTCTACGTCGTTTGAACATTTGACAATGTTTTGCTTTAACTGAAAGCAATTGTTCGTCTTATCTTTAAATTGAAATAATTTTTCGTTGTCTCGTGTTGGATATACAACAACGGATTTTTGTACTGGATCCGACATGTACATATATAACAAGCCAAATATCATACTTGCTAAAAACACAGGAAGGTTTATAAAAGACATGTCTATACATTATAAACCGGAAATAAAAATGATACAAAAATATCATTTTTCTTATTGATGGTAAGGTGTTATATGTATTGTTGTCATATAGCTAACATAATATGCTATGTCTAATATGTAGTATCATTACAAAATATACGAAGTTACATCCTCGATATCACTCGCGCTAGGTGGTTTAGTTCGTCGTGTAGTGTTAGAGGCGTCGGTGGATGGATTTGTTCCAATAGTAAATGAAATGACCTTAGGGTCCTCTAATGATGACATCATATCGTTTGTAAGGTAGGGTTTTCGTATTAAATGATACGTTCCATCTCGGTTATCAAACTCAACCGCCTGGTATTTGTATTTAAGGTTACGGATATCTAGTAATACAGGTTGTAATTCATTTCGGTATATAGATACTACATCTTTAATTAATTGAGAGTTGCCTGTATCATTATACTCACGAAATGATGACTTAATAATATTTAATTTATTATAAAACACAGCCATCTTTGCGGACAATTCGCGTTTATTTTCTAAATTCGTTAAGTTATTAATGTACGTGGTTTTCGTTGTACTTAAGGTTTCTAAATCTGCCATAATTTCGTCTTTCAATTTTTTAAATGTATCAATTACAACACTTTCGCTTTTAAAGTTGAATAATAAATCTAATTTCAACTTAATAATTTCCAACTTGTTTTCAATTACACCATGATCGAATACATCTATCAAATGTTCTAATGGAACATATTTACCACGATTTATTTTAATATCTAGATTACATGGTTTGTTAACATCGCCGCATATTGCACTTAATATACCATTTTTATTGGAAAAAATGGTTCCTACATTTCTTTTACAACTAATACATGGTATCTTCCCTCTTTGAAAGCGTTCCTGTTTTTGTTTCATGTTCTTAAGGGTATCATCTTTAAGTATTTTATTTACCTTGGCTTGTGTTTTTGTATCATATTCGTGTTTTAGTTTATAATATTCGTTTAATGCTTCCAACAAATCCATCAAGTCTTCTATACTCTAGTGGTATATTTTTCTATTGTAGAATTGAACTTCGGGATTATTTTGCCATGTAGGTAAATCGGTTAACATAGTACTCAATTGGCTTTTTTTGTAATCTTGCATGAAACGAAGTTTACTTAAAATATATTCTTGTTGTATTCTTTTCTCTTCTGCTTGAGCTTTATAATCATTTTTTCGTTTATATTTGAAATATAATGTTAGACCAAGAATAGAAATGAATGCGAAAAATAGTCCTAAATTATACAGAAAATTGTAATATTTGGTTTTTATGATATGACATTGCTCTAATGTAGAACTTAAGAAATATTTGACGCCGGGTTCTATTAAACGAGGACGAATATTCTGAAGCGTATCCATTAAATTATACAGGTATAATTTCAAGAGAAACTATACTAAAATAGGTTGGACGTCTATTTTTTAATGTCCGCCTAATCTATATGGGAATAGGAAGTCCTACTTCGTCGATTGTGTTTTTTATAGCATTAACTTTAGTCTATTCTATTTTTAAATATAAAATAACCAGTCCACAATTCATTAAATGGGGAACTATATTGTACTTTACATTACTAATAGTAAGTCAGATATCATTTAATTTGGCACTAACTAATGATATATGTGGAAGTTCACAATCAAGTGTTGCTATATGGGCAACGCTTGGTCCGTGGATTTTTATATTTGGAACTATGTATGTATTATTGGCAATATTCCCATCATGGCTAGAGCCCTTCTCAAATACATTTGGTTATCTAATTACATATGTATCTGGTATTGATACATTTTTAAAAAGTATATTAGTTGATAAAAACCTAGCTAAATTACAAAAAAATGAAACGGCTCTTGTCTCCGCATTGGATAATGTGTATACAGATAAATCGCTCTTAATTAATTCTATGAATGAGACTAATCTCCCACAATGGTGGGAAAGTATGAAGTCAGGAGGAATTTTAAAATCGACTACAGGTGGAGTCGGTGAGAATACCTATAATGAATTACTTGGATATATAAAAATGAAAACGGGTATCTCTGAGTTTATATGGTATATGCTAACCGGCGTATTAGTATCATCTGTCAGCTACAATTATATATTAAATATGGGATGTACACAGAGTGCGAAAGAAATGGAAAAGCGTCATTCTGAATATTTAGCACAAGCAGATAAGATTGCTGCTGTCCAAAAAGAGAATAGCAAAACACAAACTGTTTATAAATCATATGAATAATGTAGACCGCACTATCTTCATATGTAGTTTGTAAAATGTGTGTGTATCAATACAAATCTAACATGTATTGATATACACCGTTTATCGAAATTTAGGTATCGTTATATAATACAAAACAAATAGGTAAGAAACTATTCCTAAAGTTAAACTTAATAACCATACTGGGACAATTGTTTTTCTTTTATACCCTAAACCAAACTCTCGAATGCTACCATCTGTATTATATAGGAAGCCTGGTTTAAAATAATTTATTACCGTAAATAATATCAAAAACAAAATGATAGATACACTATTAATATTTTGTCTAATAATTGAGTAGTACATTATTTATATACACAAATAATTATTTTTTAGATTTTGAAATTTATTTTATTTTATTTGTATAAAATATAGTAATGATGACTCATTCCGATGGTTTTTTCAAGAGCTCCTTTTCCCCTTTAGGACGTGAATACTGTGATTATTTCTTCTACCTCTCCGTAATTAATTTCATCCTCCTATTGTACATATTATTGTCCGCGTTATACGTCTTCTTCTTTGACAAGAAGAGAGATGGTATCTTTCAGATTATAATCGTAGCCCTTCCTACATTCATTGGTTATTTCACAAATAGACTATTGTATTCTATGTGTACCGGATCTACCCAAATGTAAACATGTAACATAGGTTATTACAAATAAGTTATATTCATATCGTAAGTTATTTGTAGATGTCCTTTATATCAGTAGATAGATATGTATGTTTGCCAATGGCTCTAATAATTTTATTAGTTTCCTTTTCATCCGTTTCTATATTTGTCATAGAATTGAACACTAACCGAGTCATGCGTGTCTGTAAATTTTCATCTCGATCCCATCCATGGTTCACATCCTGCCATTTATTTAGCGAAGTACGTTGCTTGAGAGATAATTTCTTTATTCCACGAAGAATTAGATTTAACTCGTTATCCTTCTCCCAAACGTCGTTATCTTTTACATACATGGTTTTACGTGCCGGATCAGTACAATGAATCGGTCGCTGTAAAATATCCATATTATTTAAACCGTTTACGACTAGCGTAGTAATAGTCTTAGTTAGTCCATTTTCAATCGTATTATCATATGTTTCATTTGTAATGGGAAGAGATTCTATAAAATCGGTTAAATTCATCGCATGTTTACAGTGCTCATTTAAAAACATATTAATATTAAATTGGTTGTTGTTAGTGGTATGACTAGTTATATTATTATTACTATTTGTATTTGTATTGTTTCCTTTGATATGCGGTATCAAATCTATAAAGTTTTTTTGAATTTCTTTGTTTTCCTTCAACAGCAATAGAACCAGTTCCTTGAAATCGGCTTGATTATCATTGGACAATTCAACTAATTGTTTATGATCGCTATAATTTGTGTCTACACCGTTCGAGCAAGTATGTTTGTGACGCCATAACGAACTTCGATGATTAAATTCGCGTCCACAGTTACACATGTGTTTACATGTGACATTTGTTTGGCATTTTTTAATGCCTGACGCTATTTTGTTACCATCGGCACCAAAAACGGTAGCATTTTGTAGCATAAATGTAGCATTTTTGTGCTTTCTAGTGAACAAGTGTTTTTCGTAGTTACTTTTCTTACTACAATGAAAGTAGCAGGGCTCGCACACAAATATTTCGGCATTTTTTGGTGCCGAAAACGTAGCATTTTGTAGCATATATATGCTACATAAAAAAATGCCTAAATCCTTTCTGTAAAATATTAAAAAAATTATCGTAACAAATTTTTTATTTTTAAAATACAAATCAAAGCATTATGGTCTAAATCGATTTTTTACAACTTTTTCAAATCGTTTTTCCAATTTTTAAAATTCGACACAAAAAACCTGTGTGTAATTTTTAAAAATCGAAAATCAATTTGAAAAACATGAAAAAAACAACATCCCTACATATATCAAGCAACACCAAGTTTTTTACTAGAAAAGGCGCCACTACATCATGTAGTGTATTCCCTACATGATGTAGTATAAAAAATCATGTAAATCGTATAAAACCAGGCCTAGACATCAAGGCAATTATTAGTTTTTATCCTCGAATATTTCAAAATTCATTTTTTGGGTCGTTCATTTGGCCATTTTCTTTGATAAAATTGTATACAACTTATTCAGATGGTTTATTTCAGTTGGTTGTATTGATCCTTTGTATCATTATCCAAATATACATTCTTACTTATTGCTCTAATTATCTTTCCCGTTTCCTTATCGTCATTTTCGATCGATGTCATGGAATTGAAAATTAATTTTGTCATTCTCGATTGAAGATTCTCCTTTGTGTCCCAACCCATATTCGCGTCTTGCCATTTATTTATCATAGTCCGTTGTTTTAACGATAAATCCTTGATCCCCTTCATAATATGACGAAGCTCGTTGTCTTTTTCCCAAATGTTATCATCTTTTACGTATAAGGTTCGTCTAGAAGCGTCTGTACAATGTATTGGTCTTTCTAATATATCCAATTGACTTAACCCATTAGTTATCATGTTTGTAATTGTTTTTGTTAACCCATTTTCTATTGTACTATCATATGTATCTGCGGTAATAGGCAATGAATCAATAAAATCAGTCAAATTCATAGCATTCTTACATTGTTCATTCAAAAACATTTGTACGTTGAAATTATTATTGCTATTATGACTATTTATTATGTTGTTATGCGAATTATTTCCTATGTTTGGCATCATTTCCATCATCTTTTCCATTACATCCTGATTTTTTAATAGTACAGTTATCAAGAAGTCTTTATCTATTGATAACTCAGACGTCTTATTGTTACTATCCGTATGGTCTCCGTGGATGAAGGAACACGATTTTTTATGTTTGTATAATCCCTGTCTATAGATGTAGGTGTTCCCACATGTACATTTATATCCGGCGACTTTTTGCGTACATTTGTCATCCAATGTAACTCCAGCGTAACTCTTTTTATGTTTACGTGTTAATAAATGTTTTTCATAGTCACTATTCTTACCGCATGTATAGTTACAATTTTCACAATAAAAATGTTTGGCGATTTTTGAGAGAAAAATGGTATCCATGTAACTCTTATATTAGAGTTACATAAAAATCTCCTAAAACCTTTATGTGAAATATTAAAAATTTATCGTAACCATTTTTTTATTCTTAAAATACAAATCAAAGCATTATGGTCACAAGTGATTTTTCACCACTTTTTCAAATCGTTTTTCCAATTTTTAAAATTCAACACAAAAAACCTGTGTGTAATTTTCAAAAATCAAAAATCAATTTGAAAAACATGAAAAAAACAACATCCCTACATATATCAAGTAACACCAAGTTTTTTACTAAAAAAGGCGCCACTACACCATGTAGTACCGTCTCTACATGATGTAGTATAAAAAATCATGTCAATCGTATAAAACCAGGCCTAGACATCAAGGCAATTGTTAGTTTTTATCCTCGAATATTTCAAAATTCATTTTTTGGGTCGTTCATTTGGCCATTTTCTTCGATATCATTCATACTACCGAATGATATCGATCCTTATAGTCGACCGTCGTCGTTATTCACTGTTGTCGACCGTCGTCGTAATTATTCATTGTCATCGTAATTTAACATGTATGGATAGTCTTCCTCGCCCATATCATCATCTTCTGGAAAATCATCCATGGCATATACATCCGCATCGATTTGTTGTTCAATAACTTCACGTTCTTGCTCTTCTAGTAATTCAATCTCACGATTCGCAGTAATTGCTTGTCCTAACATTTCTCTCTCTACTAAATGTCTCTCCATAATATCGTCTTTTTCTCTATCTTCACGTTCCTCGTCATACGTTTTCGCAACGTATTGTGTTAAACCTTTTTGTAGACCCTTATTCCAGCGTTCAAGACGATGATTTTTAAATAGATTTTCGATCTCTCTTTCTTCTTTCGTCATATCTCGCAATGTGGACGTTATTTTGTGTCGTTCCTTATCTTTTGACTTCATGATTTTATCTTTTATCATCTTAGCATTTAGATTTATTTTTTGTTTTTCATTTTTCAATATATCTAACATGGTTGCGATCAACGATGCCAACTTGTCTTTTGTACGTTTTTGCTCACCCTTTGCGACGGCGTCCAGTTCAACTTCTATATCGTCATCAATGTCATCATTGGGTTCTTCAATTTCGTCGTTTACTTCATTGTCTTCCTCACGAGAATACGTAGAATCTGGATTAACCAATGACCGATTCGTTGTCATATTAATTAAATTATATATCATGTATAAGAAATAAAACTCAAATAACTGAGATATCGTTTTATTATCTAGGATTGACTTAATTTCAGAGTTGTCTTGTAAAATTATATTTGAATATAAATGAGTTAACTTGGCCAGCATAAAAATATCTTTCAAGTCAGATTGGTTTTTAAGTAGTATGGGGTATAGGACGACATCTTCGTAAAATCGCTTTAATGGCACATAAAACTCCTTTATTATATTCTTAATGTCAAGTTCGTGTGTTTGAGATAACTTCCAATGCGACGGGATTTTAATATTTGAATAGTCAACGTGATTCATAATCACTGTTGGAAACACGTGTACAAAATTGAACATACTATTACGAATAAATTGAATCGCACGATATAATGTTTCATCATCCTCATTTGTATAGTAATTATTACTATTTTTATGGAAGACCATAATGTTCATAATAAAGTCGTTAATATTTTGTTTACTCGTTTTCGTGAAGTCGGCATGTTTATTCATATAATTATATATATCTACTTGTAACTTGCCAATTGTCTTACCTAAGTAATTTCGTAGTTTTCGTGTATATTCGTTGTCCTTGTCGCTGCCATTTTCAATATCATAGGTGTCTATACAATTCTTCAACAAGTCTAAGAACTCTGGGCCAATGGAGTTTTCATTGTCTTTCATATATTGAATTAAATCTCTCATTTGTTGAATGTCCGAGGAGTGAGTACGAATCATGTCCATCGGAACAATATTCATTTTATTAACAATATCCAATAGTTCGGTAAATGATTCCATAGAATATGTTCTGCCCGACGATTTAAGAAGCTTGATTTTATCTTGGATAGTCGAATCTTTATCATATGTCTCTGGCTTATTCAAACATATCGCCATTAACTTATCGTTAATTGGTATATCATTATTGAAGTTACAATATTCGATAAACGCTCTATATATAGTGTCTTCTGACAGTTCTGTATTAACCGGTGGAAACTTGTGTTTTGTATCCTTGGAATCAAGTAGTATAGCCGACTTAGTTACATTTACAGTGTCGAATATAATATTATTTAAATAAGTAACGATATCATTGTATTTAGTGATATTCGGTTCACGCGAAGTAAAATAATCGATCGCTTTATATTCACCCGTATTACAACATGCGTTTTGTAAAAATGGGATTAAATTATTATTCGTGAGTAATAGATTTTCTTTTTCAACCACAGAATGGATCGACTGTACAATAGCCATAGAAAAGTGTATTATTTTAGATTGAATCACTCTCAGTTGTTCAAATTGCTCATTGGTTCCTTTTTTTAGGTTATTTAGATACATGTTTTTGAAATCAGCATTCAAGCTAGTTGGAGTCCTGCTAGTAATATTTTGAAGAGGTGGTAAAAAATTGACCCATTTTTTAATGTCGTGTTCGACTGGAATGAGTTCGTGTTCATTTTGTAACAAGTAACTGCGTTTTTGATCTAGTAAAACCTGGACATCAGATTGCTTTAATATATATGCGTCTAGACTATTTTTCATCGCACTAACAATTCTATCTTTATTCTTTGGAATCGCTTTCCATGGATACTGGGACGTTTTAATGTCTGCCGCAACACACGCAATATACTGTAAATTAGATAAATCTTCTTCTCCAGTTAATGGATAACCTATAAAAGATCGTTTACAGCCCGGATGAGTTTTTTTGGATTGAACCGATGGAATTGAGATTTGAATATAAAGTGCCAAGTATGATAAAGTATATGTCAATAATGAGGTATTAAATACATCTGCGTATGCTTTCATCTTTACGCCTTCCTTCAATTTTAACGCAACCAATCGTTCATACACTTCTTCACTGTCAACCGTATCTTCCAATGCTAAAAGTACATGCTTAATAATTTCTTCACGCTGGTTATCTAATACAATTCCTAGATAATTGGACATGGAAGTAATTATATTATTGACGACTCTACCTTTGGGGTCAGACAATATTTTATGTTTAAAGTCGCTTGTCTCGTTAATGGCCTGTAATAACACAGCACCCGCGTCCTTCTCTAATATCTCTCGAGACTGATTTTTAAAACCGGCTTCGTCGTATCCTTCGTCGGAACTTAAAGTAATTTTTGATATCTCCCAACCACTATACTTATCGAATGTAATATTATCTATATCTACGCCTTGTTCTTGCTTTATCTGTTCAAGTGTATCTAAGAAATTACCATTTTCTACAAAGACGGTGGCTAATTTCTGAACAAACGTAGGCAACAATTTTGTATTTGTATCTACACAATATAACCAATGCGTATCTTCGTTATTAGCAGCAATAGGAGATCGAGTGTATTTGTTGATAAATTTGACCATACAGTTATATTTTATTACAAGATCACTGTAACCCAATATTATAGATAGTTGCTTAGTATGGGGGGACACGGTTATTTCTGAATCTTCTATCCCCTGTGTCAACTTTAATCGCTGATTTTCATATTTATAACGCAAATAAGTATTTATCTGTCTGAGTTTAAATACGCGTTCTCTCTCTAATTGAAACTTGCTATTAACCTTTTGTTTGTATTGTTCTATATTTTCAGTATAATTCGTATCAAATTCATCATATATTTCTTTGATGATATCTTTTTTAATGAGCTCAGTACCTAACGATTTATCGGCACAAGTTTTGTCAATTTTGATACATTTATCTTGTATATTACAAAACAGATTGTTTGTTCCGAAAAAAGAGGTAGATGGTATATTTTCATCTCGAATCCATTTGTTATTTTCACGCTTATAATAATAATACTGTATGTTATCGATATTGTCTATTTCCAATACAGCATATTGTCCGTCTTGTACTTCACGCTTACCATCCACCATAGATTTTGCCTCAAATTTAGCGTCACCACGTTTCAATCCAATATTTTTCATTAATTCATCGGCGAGGAAATTTTTAAATGCTGTCTCATCCATCTGAGTACGTTCTTGTTTATACTCGTTTAATATCGTATATACGGTAGAATCATATTTTTTATCTACATATACCGTGACATCATTATCCGCATTTAGATCATCGAGATCAATATAACGTTTTGTTAATACATATTGCTTACATTCATTATCCTTCTCCTTTACATGTATTTTCTTATCAATTTCGTCCTGTTTTTGATTAAGCAATGTGTCAAAATCGAACGGAGTGAATAAATCAAGGTTTAAGACATTTATGGATGTATTAAAGAACTTGGTATAATCAATATCCATCATTCGCTTAAGTATTTCAGAAGATGTTAATACGTGATTTACGGCAACATCTCCAGTATAAGAATAAATATTGTTGTCAAACCCGTACTCTTCAAAGATGGATTCTTCGTCGATATTTCGTCCTTTTAGTAGTTTATACAATATAACTTCGTGGAAAATAGATCCGCTTTTGATAGATGTTAATTTATTGAATATCTCTCTATTTTCAGCAAATTGTTTCTTATAATTAAGGATTCGTTTTTCAATATATTCTGTAATTTCTTCGTATTGTTTGAATGATATGTCATCGATATAGATTAAAAACGGTTGTAGATAATTAACAACCGACACGAATGATAGTTTGCCATTGATATACTTTTTGATTAAATTAAACAACACTCTTGTTTTTGGTATGATGATATTTAAATACTTTTCAAATTTTTCTGGGTCATCATTTGTATCCGTTAACAAATATTCCGTCATGTGTTTCAAGTAAGTAACATCGTCGAACTCTATATTTTCGTTCAAATTATCTACGAATTTAGTGGTTATTGACGAGTTATTACGTAATAACTGCCAGTAATTTAAAAAATTTTGGTTGAGGTTAGATTTATCATATATATTTGTACTAGGTAAATTAATATTAGAAAATTGAACAGTGGGTTCAGGTAAAGTCATGATAGATTTCACAGACATTATATCGTTTGACGTCATGGGAGCCACCTTTGCTTTCATAACACTACTAGTCAATTGAGTAGTTTGTAGTTTTGAAAGTCCCAAATTGTACTTATTTATTACAAATCGTTTTTGACGTATAGAGTCCTTTTTGGCTATGGACGAATGAAACTTGCCTAGATTATCAATAACTGCGTCAATATTTTGAGACACAGTCTGAACACTCAAACTATGAATACTATCAGTATTATAGTTCGTATCAAACGGTGTCAAGTATGGTTGTAACTTATTCATATAAGAGTAAAAATTATCAGTATTTGACATATAAAACTCTCGAATGTCATGTTCATCCAGTCTACTCTGCGCCAATGTCATTGGAACGATATCGGACACTTGAAATTCATCGCTAAGATCCATATCATACACCTTTTTTACATTTTGCGCAATCGGTATAATCCAGTACAATTTAAAATTTAATTTGTTTATTCGATCAACCAGTGGCTTGAAATTGGCTCCCTTTGTTTTTGGTAAAATAGCATTACCATTAGTATCAAACTGCGAAAACTGGTTTCGCAATTGTTTAAATCGTTCAATCGTAGTATGAATACTATTTAATACAGTTCTAGTTCGTTGTACATTTGGTATGGAGGATAATAATTCGTCTAACAAATCGTTTGTTTGAGTTTCAATGCTGAATCGTTTTTGCTCCTCTGGGACTTCTACTATTTGTGTAATACTTTGTAAATCAGGGCCAAATTCAATTTGATCGGCTTCCAAGAGAATGTCTTTTAGTTGAGCCTTTATAGTTTGAACAGGTATATTAACTTGGGTTTCAGGGAGAGATAATTCATCTGGAACCATTTTTTCAGTTTCATATACCATGGGAGGAATATTTGTCGTAGGTTCAGCTTGAGCTTCAGCGACTTGTGGTACCAATGCTTCTTCTGGTTTAGAACGGATAACAATTTTATCAATCGGGATATTTTCAGGAATACCTTTGTAACCAAAATCAATATAAATAATATCATTATCCATGTACGTCTTTAATTCAATCATATCTTCTTCCAAATTGGTAATTCTACCGGTTATTGTTAGTGGTAAATCTCCACCAAAATGTATGTCAACCCACGTGTCTGGCAGTAAGTTATTTTGTTTCGCATACCCAGTATGTTCTGAACGATTTAGAATAGAGATGGATGTAATACTTTCATCAGACAGATTACCATCTTCTTTTATGTTTAGCACAATTGCTAACATGGTTTGCTCGTCGATCAGCTTCATTTTTTGCGTATCAATGTAATCAATAAGAAATATATGTTCATTTAAATCTAAATTTGAAGGGGCATTGATTTGAATAATGTCTCCTAATTGTAAATAAACATTAGATGTACTCATTACTTTATATTTATAGTAGAAATTAATATGAATTACGAAAAAATTGATATTTAAAATGTCTTAAAGGAAATAATATATAACAAGTAAGATGTCGTACCATTTAAATAAAATCCAACAAATTGATGATTTGCTATACAACAGCTCTAATAGGAGTGAGGTAGCAAAATCACTAAATTTGAAACTTAACAATTGGAAACATAAAAATGGGAGTACATATCATATTCTAAAGTACAATAAAGAGTGGCTAGCAAGCGAATCAGTTACTTCGGTAGGTTTATTGAGATCATTGATATATAAAGATGATGGCACGATTGTATGTTTTGCTCCGCCCAAGTCGTTGCCAACAGATACATTGGTCATTTCAGAATCGATGGAGTATGTAGCAGAAAAATTCATCGAGGGCACTATGATGAATGTGTTTTATGACAAACACACGAATAGCTGGGAAATTGCCACTAAAAGTTGTGTAGGTGGATATTCGTGTTTCTTCCGGGAGAAGGGTTTCAAGGAAGAAAATACATTCAAGTATATGTTTGAAGAGGTATGTAACCAATTAAATTTCAACTTGAATACCCTTAACCAGAAATACATATATAGTTTTGTGATGCAGCATCCTCGTAATCGCATCGTAACCGTAATTAAAGAAATGCGCCTATATTTGGTGGAGGTATATCAAGTGGTTGACAATACAATTATTAATATCATATCAATCAATCGTGAGTTCGAAACGTTTGGACTTCCATCTACAGTTCGTATACCCAAACAAACCGTGCTAAGAAATATGGACGATTTGGAAAGATGTAAATATGAATTCGCCTCTATGAATGCGCCATATTATGTGGTTGGTCTAGTAATTAAAAATAAATTAGGCGAACGATATAAATATAGAAATCCAAACTATGAACATGTTCGTAATTTGCGAGGTAATCAACCGAAGCTACAATATCAGTATCTACATTTAAGACAGATTGGGAAAGTGAGTGAATATTTACAATATTATAAAGAACATAAGCGTGTGTTTGAAGGGTTTCGTCAGTTATTACACGATTATACAAATGAATTATATAGCAATTACATTAGATGCTACATTAAGAAAGAAAAAGTACTTACAGAATTTCCAGAGAAATTTAGAACTCATATGTACACACTTCATCATGAAATATATTTGAAGTCATTAATGCCGAATAATAAGTATGTAACCAAACCGGAAGTAATTAATTATTTCAATCACTTACATCCGGCAAGACAAATGTTCATTTTAAATTATGATGTACGACAGCAATATAAAGATAATGTCAGAAATGATAACCCTACTAAAAATCTTGTTCCTACTTCGGATACGAATGCGGATACGAATATCGACTTGTCCAATGACAATGCTGAATAAATATTACACATGATAAGATGATGTACTACACTTGTACAATTTATCGATACCAAGGGTGTAAAATCAAAAAAATATTACATACATGTGTAATATTTTTTTGTTAGCGTAGACCGGTATACGGGTACATTGGTTTATTCATCCGCAAAATGGGTTCGAATGTTTGTATAAGTAGTAATAACATTTTGGGCGGCAGCAGCAAGATATTGGATGGCAGTTGTTTTATCAGTTTCGGCTTCAAATGCCATTCGAATAATGCCATTTGGAATATGTGGATGGGGAACTTTAAATCCAACAAATGTCAATGTTTTTTTTCCATTGTAGTAATTTTCATATAGGAAATATACTAATACGTTGCCTAGCGTGTAATCTTCATTTTGGAGCGTGATAATGTACTCATTGCGAATCGTAGTATTTTCATTTTCTTTGATTTCTACTTTGCCATCAGTTAATAGACTAATGAATGTTTCGCACTTTTGAATCATGATATCGCATGCCATTTTAATAAGTGACCGGTTAGAGTAAACTCCGACTGTTTCAATGGTAAAATCGAAACTATCCGGCAATACAATGCGTTTCGCATCTAATAGAAACCAGTTTGTTTTTTCGAAATCAATATCTTCCTTGCTTGTACCGGCCTTTTCTAGTTCGCGTTTTTTATCGTTCCAAATATCATTTGCTTTGATCATATCAGTTGTCGCACCATATGCGCATGTAGACACGACATTGTACATGCCATCTTGTTTCGCAGTTCCCATATCCAGATACGCGGAAAACTGTAAATGTTCGCCGGCAATATTTTCAGATAATTTAGGGCGAAGTCTGGCGAGTATAATATAATCACCAGTAATAGAGTCTGGCGGGAATATTTCTTTAACCGAAGTAGACGTCAAATATTTCTCAGTAGGTATATGTTTAATTTTAAAATCAGCAGTAGTAACTAATTGGATAGTATCAGAATCATTACGTTTATCCACTTCGATCATATATTCTTCGTATGGGAATGAAGTATCTGTCATATGAATCGGAATACATCCAATACGTTGTTTAATAATTTCATTGTTTAGTATAGTAGTATTAATTGTAATATTGACCTTACTGTCTGAATGCGGAAATGTGCGAAATACAAGGGTTGGAATATCCGCAAGGATAATACGTCTCAATGAGTTCGCTAAACTATGGTTTGTATTACTCATAGTAAATTTTAGCACGTCATTTTCTTCAGAAGTAAATACGATTTTAGGGTTCATCATTCTCTAATAATATATATATAATTATTGATTATATTATTAAATCAATTTTTATAATAAATTAAATAAGTTTAAATAGAATTTTAAAAATTACATGTAAATATAATGAGTTCGATTCTATACTATAGTAATTATTGTGACAACTGTAAGAATATTATTAGAAATTTGGGGAAGAGTGAAATAAAAAATGACATACATTTCATTTGTATAGACAAGAGATTTAGAAATGAGCAAAATGGTGGGACATATGTAATATTAGAGAATCAACAAAAAATATTATTGCCACCGCAAATACAAAAAGTGCCTGCTTTATTGCTGTTGCGCGAGGGAAATAAAGTTATTTTTGGAAATGAAATTCTTGACAAGTTAAAACCAAGAAATGATATGATAAACGCGAAGGCAAGTGGGTTTAATGGAGAGCCGATGGCATTCTCTTTAGGTCACGACAATACGGGTATGTTTGGAGTAGCGAGTGATAATTATAGTTATTGGGATCAAGGAAGCGATGAAATGTTAGCAAAAGGAAATGGGGGTGCTAGACAGATGTATAATTATGCGTCATTAGATTATAATAGTAAAATAGAAACTCCGCCAGATACATGGCAGCCGGATAAAATAGATGATAAATCGTACAAGGTAATGGAAGAAGAGAGAAATAAAGACTTACGAATGCAACAAAAGAACAGACCTCAAGGTATTTAGCAAATGCGAAACAAATAATTGCGAAAAAGGTTTAAATATAAAAAATTGGTAAACATAATATGGACAAGTCAACAATATTAAAGGCATTTAACGATCAATTCGAAGAGTTTTTAGAGGATATTGAGTTGATTTTTCCAGAAAATAGCGATATAAAAACGACGAAAACAGGACTATTAATGATGCGAAAGGCAAATCCAAAGATGATGGTCTCCGTGTGGTATAGATACATTTGCGTGAAATACGAGGAAGAAATTGAGAAAGAAAATTTGGAATATTTTTTAACGAAAGACTATAGTACGGATTTAAAAATGGAGCAAGGAACCGCAAATAAGGTATTAGAAGGGATTGATAAGATTAGAGTGCCTATGCGAAATTTACAACCTGAAAATAAAAAAGCATGTATTCAATATTTGAAGAATCTTAATCAGTTATCTAAAATTTATAATAATTTGAATTAGTTTGATTTAAACGGATGTTATTACTGTAACATATAATGTCTAAATCAAATACAACAAATGTACAACAGACAATCCCCGAAGAATTCACAAAGGTGATATATGATTTGGTAAATGATATATTGTTTACATTTCCAGAATTCAATGATAATTTGGATTCAGATCTGTTCAATATTAAAGAAACCCGCGACGAAGAAAGTATTCAAAACGTGTACGAATACATTACTCGCGTCATACCGGAGCGATTCTTTGATATTTTATATAAAAATGAGGATATATTTACAGATAATAAGGTAAACACAAAATTCTTACCAGGTATTGATTTTAAAGATATGTGGAAATCAGATATTTCAGAAAAGACAAAAAATACGCTTTGGAAATATTTACAAATTATATTGTTTACAATTATCGGAAAAGTAAACTCACAAGAAGCCTTTGGAGATACGGCAAAATTATTCGAGTCTATAAATGAGGACGAATTGAAGAAACAGCTAGAGGACACATTAGGAAGTTTACATCAAATGATGGATGGAGAAGATCCAATCATAGATGTATCAGGTGTAGACCATTTACCAAACTCCGAACAAATACAAGACCATATCAATGGGTTATTGGATGGTAAGCTTGGGAAACTAGCAAAAGAAATAGCAGAAGAAACCGCAGCAGAACTAAATTTAGATGCGGAAAACGCTACCTCGGTGAATGATGTATTCAAAAATTTGTTTAAAAATCCAGGGAAACTTATGGGTTTAGTGAAAAGCGTTGGTGGAAAGCTGGATGATAAGATCAAATCCGGTGAAATAAAGGAGAGTGAGATTATGGCAGAAGCGAGTGGTCTGTTGAATAAGATGAAAGATATGCCTGGTATGGGTGATATACAGGCAATGTTAAAGAAAATGGGAGTAGGAAGAGGTGGTAGAGGTGGAATGGGAGATCTCGGTGGAATGGGAGATCTCGGTGGAATGGGAGATATTCAGGCCATGCTACAAAAAATGGGTATGGGTGGCGGAAATGCAGGTGGTAAATTAAATTTAGGCGCGATGCAAAATACATTGAACCAGACCATGCGACTAGCTAAAATGAAGGAACGTGTAAAAGAGAAGGCGGCTAGAAAACAAAAAGACGACTTACTTGAGCGTGAACGATTACAGAATCTACCTCCTACTAAGCAGTTAACCGCAACAGAGCTAGAAGAGTTAGTGTTCTCTATAGAGGGAGAGACCGCTGAAAAATCAATGCGAACTGATAACTCGAATAAAAAGAAAAAGAAGAAAACGAAAAAATAAATAATTAAGAATATATATACACATGAACGGAGATACTACTAATATTTGGTTTAAAAATCCATCCATATTATTAAATAAAAATCAAATTAATCAGATGTGGCCAAGAGAATATATGTCAAAGACAGAAAAGATAAACGCAATCACCCGGTTAGTTATAATATTAACTATTTTAGGATTTTTAATCACTCAGTCATATAATTTTTTTATAACTGGTTTCATAACTTTAGGTATAATAACCGCATTATATTATGCTCGTGATTTTAAACAAACTGATATTAGTAATATAGATAAGCTTAATACGAATAAAGAAGGGTTTACAAATCCAGTTGTATATGAAGCACTAAAGAGCAATTTTACTAACCCAACCACGAAGAATCCTCTCATGAACGTGCTACTAACCGATATAAATGATGACCCAACACGAAAACGTGCCGCACCGGCATACAACAAAGCAGTAGAGGAGAAAATCAATACAAATACAAAAGAGTTCATAATGTCCAATTTTGATAATGACAAAGAATTAAAGAATAAGCTATTTGCTACTTTAGGAGATAATTTTGAATTTGAGGATTTCGGACAATACAATTTTTATGCTACTGCAAATACTAGGATACCAAATGACCAAAAGGGATTTATGGACTTTTGCTATGGCGATATGACATCTGGCAAAGAAGGAAATGATTTTGATTTGATAAAGAATAATCCTAGGATAGGGTCTATCAATGGTCAATAAATCAGGCAATTATTATATATATTTTTAGAAAAATATATTTTTAGATATATATATAAATGGCTTCTTATACTAGAGACTTTACATTTGATCATTTATCACGAATTGGAGATGATAGCTGTGATATTAGTCAAAGAAATATTCAAAATGTATCACAAGCAAATTATTTATTAACGAATTTTTTTACGCAAGATTGTGGTATGAAACGACCAATCGAGTTGGCTACAAGTCAACCAAATATATTTTATAGTGGAGGTAATCAAGTCGGTGTCGGCGGATGTAATATTGATACTAATTCTGAATTATTAATCGGAACTATCAATACGCATCCAAAATGCCGTATTAGTTTATACGAACGACCATTTAAAACAGTACCTTATTTAGGTAGAGGATCATCTAATCCAGTATTGGAGTCTCATATTCAACAGGGTGACATGATCACAAATAAAAAGAGTATAACGACGGTCACTGAACAGTCCCACATACCTTATAGTAACTATCCATTATTACCATCCATTGAAAATTCTATTACTAACCCGGCTAATCTAGTAGAAGGCGTTGCGTCGGACGGGTGGATTAGAGGCGGTGTTCCGTCGAGAGAATTACAAAAGGACAAGGACTATAAATCAACACACTCTAAATACCATTATTCGAATTTCGTCAATGAATAGGCTTAAACAACGGCAATGAACTGACTTAAATAGTGATTATAGTATAATAGTATAACCGGTTAGATGTGTGACTTAGACATCGACTTTATATGTACTTACAAACTAATCGAAGAGGACGCAGGTGAAATTGGTTTAAAGCAATTATTATACCAATTACAATTGTTACAGGCACTTGGAATGTCCGAATATGATGAGAATAATATTAATATTAAAATTAATACTTTATATACTCAATTAAAGGACATCACCTTCATACGTGATTTAATCGCAGAAAATAAGCATAGTATACAGTTACAGGACGATGAATTAGTATTTAGAACATTTTTTTCATATGATTATTTTGATTTATTTCATAAATGTCTGTATCGGTATTTTAATGATATTTCATATGAGGAGTCGTTGTTACTGTTAAAAAAAGAAGTTTGTATGAAATAAATTTTTATATAGTAATATAGTAATATGGCTTCAACCAGAAATAAAAATACGTCTAGTGATTACTGCTTACAACAACGAAGTTATCACGATGCTAGAAAATATATGGAATATGAATATTCACAAGTTGGACGTGCTTACACCAACGCGATTCCATGCGTGGGTATTACACCAAGTCGTATGCCAAGAGAAGCATTTTCGTCTAATTCAGTTGAGATTGAATCCGCATTATTCGGTATTAACGCAACTAATTTAGTAAATCCACAAACACCCATCGTTCCATCTTTAATTCGTTTATCAGACGTATCTTATTTCGATCGTTTACCCATTTATATGCCAGAACCCTTAGTAGTTGAAAAGAATCAACGTCCATTTCCGATACCCAAATAAATCTTCGATGGTGTATATGCGAGTACAGGTATATACCCGAGTTATCACTTTTAGTATATGGTATATGTTTAGGAATCATTTACTATAACACTGTGTAAAGTATTTATTGAATTGATAATACAATTCAATAAATATGTGTTAGCCAAACAATTGGTTGTTCATTTGCGCATTTGTGTATTTTGTCAAATGGCTAGTTTTTCTTTTTAGTCGGTGTAATATATAGATGAACAAATATAATCTTGGTTTAAAATACGACCCGATTATTATTGAAGAGGATAACGGTAACTTTAGCGTTACTAAAGAATATAATGTCAGTTTATTACCTAAAAATAAAATAGAGGGGATCATCATACAGTGTGTTAGAAAAACATCCGCCGTGATGGACGCTACTGGTAAAGTATATAATACATCCGATATGATAAGAGACTTAACAAGTGGTGTAGTTCAATACAGTAACGATTCATACTTTGAAATATTCGATTTATATAAAAATGGGAATTCGAAATATGCGGATGCGTTTCAAAACAACGCAATGGTTCAATATGAATCGCTTGACACGGGTGAGTTAATTCCGTATACATATGATGTGACAGATCCAATGTATGAAACATACAAAACGGCGGGAGAAATTAATGTATATGGTGAAAATTGTTTTATTTCTCGATCAAATCCAATTTATTCTACTATAATGAGTTTAAACTGGAATAATAGTGAAAACACGCCCGCAAATGGTTTGCCATATTTACCGTATTCTACAGATATCCACCATTTAATTTTCTCGTCATCCGATAGTAATATATTAACTCATAGTGTAAATGTAAAATGGAATTTTAACAATCCAAAGTCAGTTGTAAAATCGTCTGTTATTACGCAGAATTACAATCCTACATATGGCGGAAAAAAACACAAACATAAAATACACTCATTGAAATGAACTAACCTACTGTAGAAAATTAGCTACATGCTAGGATATCGATGCGATCCGGATATTCGTCTGTAATTACATCTTTTAATATGTCCCAAAAAGGACCCATTTTATCAAGTATTTCACGATTTGCTGGTATATAATCTATAAAAAATTGTATGAGTTGTCTCCTATTCTTATCTTGTTTGAACTGTTGAATGTAAAATTGTAAATTAAATATAGTATTCGACATGTGTGGTCTATTATTTAACAACAAATATTTACATGCTTCGTATGCGGAGCTATGTTCGTTACAATACCACCCTGAGATAGACGCATAGTAGTGTAGATCATGATATTTAGAATGATCCAAGAAAATCTTGTCTTTTGCATCCCCAATGGTAATATGTTTAAATTTATTATACAATGACAAAACTATAAAATGTAGGCCAATCGTGTAGAAATACTCCATAATTTTTACGACTCCTTCTACTCGAGCATGATCATATTCATATGCTTTTCCCCAATACTCGATTGCTTTATCGACACGGTTTATTACATAATAACAATCGCCGGCACGAATACACGCGCAATATTTATATTGAAGGTGAAAATCTAATACTAATGTATTCTCATACCATTCAATTGCTTTATTTGGGTTCCCTGCGTCTTGATAACTTTGAGCACAATAATACGAATATCTATTTTTAAGACCAATATCGATATTCTCTTCATGGTATCCCTTTTCTAGAAGGATGGCATCATCTAAATATTTATTTGGATTATGATTACGCGCACCTAACCGTCGTGATTGAATATAAAAATTACCGCTCATATATTCATACGATTTAATTGGATCAATATTGACAAGATATTCATGAAGTACTCCCGAATATTTCCATTTCATTCGATTTGATACAAGGATTGGTCTATGATATAATACAGGTGATTCAAAGGGTACATGATACATATCTTTGTTCATATTTTCAGGTAGTACAAATTCGCCCTGTATTAGGTCATCCGCATCAAAAATGAATAAATAGTCGGTCTTTTCATACGCATGCTCAATCGCTTTTGTTCGATTATGACCGAAATTTACCCATTTATCACGAAATATCTCTCCACTAATTTTTTTTTCATTGAAATAGTTGACTATAATATCAATTGTATTGTCGGTGGAGCCAGTATCGGATATGACCCAATAGTCGATTTTTATATGATTTGTTATATTATGTAGAGTAGTTTCAATAATATGCGATTCATTTTTGACAATCATGTTTAAGCAAATTGTTTTGATTCTATGATCATTCGACATCCATATATGTAACATATTGTATCTCTCTAAACCGTTTTTTTTTGCTTACAAATGGTTACACAAATGGTTACACAAATGGTTACACATATACGGATATACAATGAATATTCGTATATGTATGGTAGTATATCTAACATTTTACACTCTTGTCCGGATGTAAAATTTCATATTTACAATTGTCATGTAAATATAATTGTTTAAAAAATTTTACTAGTTCGTCGTCACTACAATCTAAATATGAATAGCATTTCATACGGTCAAACCCATACAGCTCCAAGTTTTGTTGGATATCAGTATGGGATAGCGTGTTACTTAAATATATAAAATCATTTCTAGGATTTGTATATAATGTAGACAGTAAATTTGTATTATGTATAGCATCATTTATAATACAATATTGTATATCATAATCAAAATTATAACTTAGGTTCGTTTTTTTATGTTCATATTCTGGATCTCGTTTCCATATTGGCGAATGGTGTGTAATATATAGTTCATTTTCATATGCGTCACGTTCTTTCATAATATTATGTACGTTATATTTCGTGTAAAACATGGGGCTAATATAATGAGGACCAATACGATTAATCTCGGCATTTCTAATAATCGAAAAATTATTACCACCATTGTTCATATATTGAATATATTGGGCTTTATTATTTTTAACGATTTTATACTTACTACAGCAGGTTCTCAGTAAGATTTCATAGTCGTCGCATATTGGTAAATATTCCGAATAATTTTCACATTCCATTAAGACCGATCGTTTCCATATTCTAGGATGATTTGGCATACACACCAGATGACTTAATGTAATATTGTTTATGTTTGGAGTTATACATACATACACCCAATTTCCCCGGATCTTTTGCATATAATAACCGCCATATCCTTTACATATAAAATCACCATATCTGTAATTCATATTATTTCGATATATATTGATTGTATCTCCATAAATAAAACCAATATTTTCATCGGTTTGAAAAATACTATATGCGTCTAATAGACAAGATTCTAGTATTTCATCGTCATGGTCTAATTCAAGCACATATTTACCACGACATAGGGAAACTACCTCGTTTTTAACGTTACCTATGTTTCCGCTATTTTTATCGCGTTTGTATAATCGTACACGATTATCATGTGATAGTTTAGTTTGTAAAAAATGGAAATGGCCTTCTTCGGGAGTATCATCCATAACTACCCATTCCCAGTCTAACCATGACTGCTTTAATAAAGACGTGTATGCCGTATTTATATAATCATAGCTTTTAAAACACGTTGTAAAGATAGAAAATATGGGTCTGGTATCTTCTCGTGATTTAATTACATTATGAATATAACAATAATTAACATTACGGTTGAATTCATCTATATTGTCTAGTTGTGTTTTATGTATCCATCGATTTGAAAACCTAGCTGGTATTATATTACTAAAATAATCGTATTCGTCGGTCGTGTTTCCATATGTAACTAATATATGATAATTGGAATTAAATAATTTATTCAAATTGTCTGTATTATCCGTAATATATATGGAGCATACAAAATTTGCGGAATTGTCTTCGATATATGTATCGATTGTGTCGTACTGCTTATGACGAAACAAAATTATGCGTGGATATTTATTCATATTTTTTTCAACATCCGTATCCATATCTTTATCCATCTCTTTAGCTATATATGTATTCATATATGTATCCATACTATTTTTTGTTTAAGTTGTTGGAAGGTTATTTTAGTTAGTTACAAGTAAATATGTTAGATATATGTGTTACAGTAGATACTACATAGTGGGTTATGCCATACAGTTGTGTAATTACTCACTCGCAAATTATTTTCAAGAGTTATTTATTCTGAGGTTATTATTTTATTGTTGTATATTATAATGGATACACCTACAAATAATCCATACACAAACGATACTGACTCTGATTACGTTTTATCAACCATTCCTTATACCATTCCAGGTAATGCGAATATTGATTTTTCTTCGTATACGAATATTTTGTTTATTGATTCTGAGATTCAAGAATTCGACACATTTAGCAGTTATACAAATAGCAACACTTATCCGCTTATATATCATTTTAATACGGATCGAAATTCCATTCTAGAATTTATTAATAATTTCACAAATGTTACACGCATTGCCTTTGCTTTTTATGGTTATTCATCTGATGCGCCTTATCATCCGACGCAGTTTATACACAATGAAATGTTTTTTTCTTCCGAAGATA
>JACCDP010779398.1_pt1 | contig 41110 bp, 40 predicted proteins | sample 7445841 | NCBI WGS metagenome assembly JACCDP01 (sample SAMN15323441, study PRJNA562643) | freshwater metagenome | isolation source: river surface water | place: USA:Blue River Watershed | collected 2017-08-17 | reverse complement strand
TACCCGGGGTGTACTGAAGAAGTCTGCGTGCCAATTCTGGAGCGTGAGTCGGGCTTAAAGTATCTAACCGGAAATGACACCACCGCAGTGTCCGTCGGCTTTTACTGCGGATACTCCCCCGAACGCATCAACCCTGGGGACAAAACCCACCGGCTGCCAGACATAAAAAAAGTAACCAGCGGCTCCACCCCCGAAACTGCGCAAGCCGTAGACAACCTCTACCAAGAAATCATAACTGCCGGCACGCACATCGCCAGCAGCATCAAGGTAGCGGAGGCCGCTAAGGTAATTGAGAACGCCCAGCGCGATTTAAACATTGCCTTTGTGAATGAACTTTCGGTGATCTTTAACCGCATGGGCATTGACACCACCGAGGTGCTGCAGGCTGCTGCCACTAAGTGGAACTTCCTGCCCTTTAAGCCGGGGCTGGTGGGCGGGCACTGCATTGGCGTTGACCCGTATTACCTAACGCACAAGGCCCAAGAGCTGGGCTACCGCCCGCAGGTAATCCTCTCCGGCCGGGCCATTAACGACAACATGGGCCGCTACGCTGCGCACAATGTTATTCGCCTTATGCTTAAAAACGGCATTAACGTGGCTAATGCCACCGTGGGCGTGCTCGGCATTACCTTTAAAGAAAACTGCCCTGATGTGCGCAATAGCAAAGTCATTGACGTGATTCGCGAGCTTAAACACTGGGGCCTGACCGTTAAGGTGATGGACCCCTGGGCCGATCCAGAAGAAGTGCAGCAGGAATACGGCGTAACGCTCACCCAAATCTCACCGCACACCCCGGTGGATTCGCTGATTGTTGCTGTGGCCCACATCCAGTTTGCACAGTTAGTGCCAAGCGAGCTAAAGAAACTTTGCGTCGCGTGCAGCAAGCCTGTAATTGCTGATTTAAAGGCTCTGCACGATCGCAAGGAGTTAGAGGCACAGGGGTTTGCGGTGTGGCGGTTTTAATCCATGATGCATCCGGTCTCCACCCTAGTCCAAATAAGACGTCTTTGGATACACATTGTGCCGCGAAGGAGAAGGCAGCTTGGGGCCTTAGCTGTGCTGATGATCGTTGCATCATCCGCTGAGGTAGTGAGTATTGGCTCGGTGCTGCCATTGCTGGGTGTGCTTACATCGCCGGAAAAGATCTTTACTCACGACCTTGCTCAGCCTTTTATTCAGTTGTTACAACTTCAGTCTGCCCAAGAACTGCTTCTGCCATTCACGCTAATTTTTATTCTCGCAGCAATCTTTGCTGGGCTGACGCGAATAACTCTGCTCTGGGTGCAAACGCACCTCTCCATGGCCATTGGCACGGATTTCAGCGTAAAGATTTATGAACACACCCTTTATCAGCGCTATAGCCTGCATGTTTCACGCAACAGCAGCGAAATTCTTGCGGGGTCTCAAAAGGCAAAGGACTTAGTGGGATTTATCATTCAACCGGCCCTGCTCATTTTAAGTTCGGTAATCATCCTTGTAGCTGTTGCCCTCACCCTTCTTGGAATTCAACCCATCATTGCAGTTGCAGCCTTTTTAGGCTTTGGGATCATCTATGCCGCTTTTATACTCTTCACAAAGCGGCTCATCGTAAAGAACAGCCAGACCATTGCCACCGAGCAGATCAGAGTTACCAAGGCCATACAAGAAGGCCTGGGTGGCATTCGAGATGTGCTTATTGATGGAACCCAGCCGGTATATTCAAAGCTGTACAAAGACGCGTTTATTCCGATGCAGGCCGCTCAGGCCAGTAACCAAGTGGTGAGCGCGAGCCCAAGATTTGGGGTCGAGGCCTTGGGTATGGTTCTTATTGCGGGCTTGGCTTACATGCTGGCTAAGGCGAGTGGCTCAGGCGGTGAGGTAACCAACTCCATACCGATTCTGGGTGCATTGGCCCTCGGCGCCCAGCGCCTCCTGCCGGTGCTACAACAGATTTACTCTGCTTACATCACAATCAAGGGCAATCAGGCAAGCGTTAGGGATGCGCTGGATCTTCTTGACCAGCCGATGCCGGTTCACGCCAAAGCCCAACCCGCTGACCCTATGGACTTTCAGACAGCGATTACGCTGAAAGACCTTGGGTTTCGCTACACCCCGCAAGGGCCCTGGGTGTTGAGGCACTTAAATCTGCAGATTCCAAAGGGCGGCCGAGTGGGTTTTGTGGGGGTTACTGGCAGCGGCAAGAGCACCTTGCTCGATATTGTTATGGGCCTGCTTACTCCAACCGAAGGAACGCTTCTTGTTGACAATACTGTTGTTAATCCGCAAAACACTCGGGCCTGGCAGGCGCACATTTCGCATGTTCCGCAGGCAATTTATCTATCGGACACCAGCATTACAGAAAACATCGCATTTGGCGTGTCGGCGGAACTAATCGACTTGCAGCGGGTTAAGCAGGCTGCGGAACAGGCGCAGATTGCCCGGACTATTGAAAGTTGGAGCAAGGGCTACGACACTTTAGTAGGCGAGCGCGGGGTGCGGCTTTCGGGCGGGCAACGGCAACGCATCGGCATAGCCCGCGCGCTTTATAAACGTGCGAACTTGATAATTCTTGATGAGGCAACCAGCGCCCTTGATGGCGATACCGAGACCGCTGTGATGGAGGGCATGGAAACTCTTGGTGCGGGGATCACGGTCTTGATTATTGCGCACCGGCTAACGACTCTCAAAGGTTGTGACTTGATAGTGGAGCTTGCTAACGGTTCTGTCAAAGTGAAGGGTGATTACGAGCGCTTTACGAAGCGGGTGGTCTAGTTAAGCCGGCACTCAACTCGCTATTGACAACGCCATGGCATTAAAAACAAGTACAAACGCTTCGCGTTGCCCACAAAACCTAAAAATTTCCGCAGTGATACAAGCTCGAATGACCTCGAGACGACTGCCGGGTAAGGTGCTTAAGCAAGTTTGCGGGAAACCATTGTTCTTACATTTGTTGCGAAGAGTAGAGAGATGTACAGAGATTGACGACATCATTCTCGCAACCTCTTCTGACCCAACTGATGATCCACTACATGACTTTGGCTTATCTTGTGGAATTCGCGTGCACCGTGGGCCACTCGAGGACGTTGCGACGCGTCTGAGTGAGGCTGCTAGATCCAACGATTCCGATGTTCTTGTGCGCATCTGTGGTGATAGCCCCCTTATCGATCCGACACTTATCGACCAACTTGTGCGTCTGTATAGGGCCTCTCAATCCGTCGATTTGGTTAGCAACGTGCAGGACCGAACTTTTCCAAAAGGGCAGTCTGTAGAGGTAATTTCGGTCAAAGCACTTGATTCGAAGATAGCAGCTGGCCTTACAAGAGAAGAGAAGGAGCACGCTACCCTTGGCTTCTACAGCGGCTCCGACGACTCAAAAAAGTTGTTTGTAAGCCGAAGCCCTTCATTGTCATCTGTGCAACTGTCTGTCGATGACCAAAAAGATCTCGAAATCTTTGAAGCAATCACTAAACTCCTGGGAGAACCGTATGAGGCTCATGATATGGACTCCCTAGTTCATGCGTATGAGAAAGTAAAGACGCTTGGCCACGCATAAATTAAGAGCGGGGGTGATCGGCCTCGGAGTTGGGGAGCAACACATTCTTGGTTATCAAAAGGCTGGTGTCGAGGTGATCAGTTTGTGTGACTTCGACTCCGACAAGTTGAATGCTATCAAAAATCTGTTTCCTCAATGTAGAGCCACCGCTTCAGCCGATGAGGTACTTGCTGACCCAAACATTGACATCGTTTCCATAGCTTCTTACGACGACCATCATGCTGGCCAAGTTTTGAAAGCCTTGCGCGCCAAGAAACATGTGTTTGTCGAGAAGCCTATCTGTATGAGTGAAGGAGAACTGCACGAGATCGCTGCCGAGTTAGTCAAGGACTCGAGCTTGCGGTTGTCTTCGAATACAGTTCTTCGAGTTAGCTCTCGGTTCCGTGACTTACGCTCCCGAATCGCTGAAAATGAACTCGGTCAATTATTTTATGTCGAGGCCGACTATAACTATGGTCGGCTAAACAAGATTCAAGAAGGTTGGCGCGGAAAGATCAAGAACTATTCTGTCATGTTGGGTGGTGGGGTGCATGTTGTTGACTTGCTTTCTTGGCTTGTTGACGCATCAGTGGTGGAAGTCAGTGCAATGGGGAATAAGTTTTGCAGTGTTGACAGCGGTTTTCCGGGCCCGGATATGGCTGTGGCGCTATTACGATTTTCTAATGGGGTTGTGGGCAAGGTCTGCGCAAACTTCGGTTGTCTTTATCCCCACTTTCATAAACTGTCTGTTTACGGCACCAAAGCCACTTTTGAAAATCGATTGGATGGAGGCTTTATTTTCAAGAGCCGCAATGCAAGTGATTCTCCACTAAGGCTAGAGTCTGACTATCCCGGATTATCGAAAGCAGACTTGATTCCATCGTTTGTTTCTTCAATAAGGGGCGAGGGCCAAGCGATCGTAGCCGAGAATGACGTCTTGAATACCGTCGCAATCTGCTTGGCAATCGATAAATCTTTGAAGAGTGGACAGGTAGAAAGAGTGTTTGGTTTTTAATTAACTCAATTAACTATTCAGGCGAAGAGATAAATGAGAAAAATTAGTTTTGGTGCGCCGATCATTGGAAATGAAGAGCGAAATGCTGTCCTAGAGGTGCTCTCGGGTAGTCAACTGGTACATGGGCCCAAGGCAAAACAGTTCGAGTCAGACTTTAGCGCTTATATAGGCGGCGGTTATGCCTTGTCAGTTGCCTCCTGCACTGCGGGTCTACACTTAGCGTACTTGAACTTGGGAATCGGCCCGGGTGATGAGGTGATTGTCCCGGCACAGACACATGTAGCTAGTGCGCATTCCATTGAGTACACCGGGGCAAAGCCAGTATTCGTGGACGTAGATGGAACAACTGGCAACATCGATATTGACCAGCTTGAGAAGGCAGTCACTCACCGCACGAAAGCCATCTGCGTGGTGCATTACCTCGGCCTGCCGGTCGATATGAATCGAGTCACGGCAATTGCAAGTAGGGATAACCTTTTTGTCATAGAAGATGCTGCGCTAGCCTTGGGAGCGCGTTACAAAGGGGTCCACGCGGGTTTACTAGGAGACGTAGGCTGTTTTTCGTTTTACCCAGTGAAACACATTACGACCGCAGAAGGAGGGATGTTTGTCTCGAGGCACAAAGATGTCTCGGACAGAGTTGCTCGACTCAAGGCTTTTGGCTACGACAAGATGGTTGGTGAGCGGGCAGTCGCCGGTTTGTATGATGTCGACCTACTCGGATATAACTACCGCATGAACGAGATCGAAGCGGCGATCGGTATCGAGCAGCTCAAGCGTGTCAATGGTTTCCTCGCTAAACGTTCAGAGAATGATTCTGCTTTGCGAAAAGCGCTTGATGGGATTGACGAGATTACCTGCCTCGCTCCCGGAGGAGGTGATTTCGAGCACGCTCACTATTGTCTTGTTGTCGTGTTGAGTGATTCGATCGCCGCTAAGCGATACGACATCATTAATGGATTGCGCGATTTGGGCGTAGGTACCAGTGTTTATTATCCCGGCCCTGTACCGCATATGAAGTATTACCGGGAAAAGTACAACTTGGGAGGCATCGCTTATCCCAATGCCGCACGAATCAGTAACCAGTCCATCGCCCTGTCCGTTGGTCCACACCTTAATGCGGAAGACATGGACTACGTCGGCAAAATGTTTAAAAAAGTTTTGGGGGGGGTTAAATGATTGATACAGGGAAATTTAAAGGGAAAGTGGTCGCGTTGGTCGGCGGTGCTGGATTCATCGGGCACAACCTGGCACTGGAGTTGAAAACGTTGGGGGCAGAGCCCCATGTAATAGATGGGCTACAGGTAAATAACCTAGGGGCGTTTACCAGTGGGTTGAATCCGAATCCGAACAATAACCTCTATGTAGGCTTCATTAATCTTCGATTAGACGCCTTACGTCAAGCGCGTATTCCTCTGCATGTCATCGATGCGCGGGATTATCACGTCCTTAGCCCTTGCTTGAATGCGATCAAGCCGGACGTTGTTGTTCATCTTGCGGCGGTCGCGCATGCGAACCGCTCGAACAAAGATCCCCTCAGCACCTTCGATCACAGCATGCGGACTCTGGAGAATGCCTTGGATTCCGTGAAGAATCGAAAGCCGCATTTTATTTACCTGTCTTCTTCGATGGTTTACGGCAATTTCGAAGGCGATGCCGTAACCGAAGACCGCCGTTGCGAACCGATGGGTATTTACGGCGCCTTGAAATATGGCGCAGAAAAGATGGTGATAGCCTATAACCAAGTATTTAATCTACCCTACACAATTATCCGTCCTTCGGCTCTATACGGTGAGCGTTGCGTCAGTCGCCGGGTCGGGCAAGCATTTATTGAGAACGCGATTCGCGGCAAATCCTTGACGATCAACGGAGACGGAACCGATAGTCTTGATTTCACTTACATTAAAGACTTCTGTCAGGGGGTGCTGCGTTGTATATCCAGGCCAGAAGCTCGCGATGAGGTTTTCAATATTACTTTCGGTGGAGCCCGGGCCTTAAATGACTTGGCAAAATTAGTGATTGATCATTTTCCAGGTTTAAAGGTGACATACAACCCACGTGACGCGTTGATGCCGGAACGCGGTACGCTGAGTATTGAAAAGGCCCGCCGTATGATCGGTTATGAGCCAGCGTATCCGGTAGACAAGGGTTTCGTCCGGTATATCCAGTGGTACAAGCAGCTTGCCGAGGCGCAGTCAGAGCTGTTCCGTGAGGAATGAGTTAATAACCGGCCCAACTGCCGCGTATTCCCTGCGTAGGGATCCTTGGCTGGCCGCTATCTTCGGGCGACCGGTATGGCGGGTTGATGCAAGTAGCGGCGGAAACAGGCTATCCGAATTGGAATTCGCTGGTTCTGTGTTCGCGTATGCGAAGTGCGAGGCGAGTCGAGTTGATGAGGTTGTTGCACTAAGCAATGTTGGCTTTCGCGTTGTCGATACGGGCTTAACCTTAGAGGGAATCGTTAGCGCCGGGGTTTGGTCCAGTTCCGTATCTGTAGGTCAAGTGGTTCGCTATGCGAATCTGCGCGATCGTGACGCAGTATGCGATATCGCAAGCCGTGCATTTAGGTTCTCGCGGTTCCATCTAGATCCGCAGGTACCGGTTGGGGTAGCGGATCAAATCAAGGCATCGTGGGCCTGGAACTACTTCTCTGGTAAGCGAGGTGATGGCATGGTCGTGGCAGAGACAAATGGCCAGGTTGTTGGATTCCTCCAACTGCTTTGGGGGCAAGAGGACACCTTAATTATCGATTTGATTGGGGTTGCCCCAGAGAACCAGGGTAAGAGATTGGGTCGCGCCATGATCTGTCACGCAGCTATGAATGGCACCGGCGATCATCGCAGGCCGGCAAAGATTCTGGTTGGAACACAGGCTGCGAATATTCCATCGATTCGGCTTTACGAGTCCCTTGGCTTGCGAATGCATTCTGCCCAATACGTGCTTCACTACCATGGCAAGGCCCTAGGGGGCGAAGGATGAAGATAGGCAAGATTAACCTATCACGGGAAGTGCTGATTGTTGCCGAGATTGGTAACAATCATGAAGGTGTCGTGGCCCTGGCGGAAGAACTAGTGGGCGAGGCTGCCCGCGCAGGCGCCCATGCAGTCAAGTTCCAGTCCATCGTTCCGGAGCATCTGGTTGCGCCCGACCAAACCACGCGCCTGGAGCAGTTGCGCCGCTACCAGCTGTCGCCGGAGAGCCATGCGCGCCTTGCCCGGGTAGCGGCAGACAACGGTGTAATGTTCTTGTCCAGTCCGTTCAGCCTAGATGCTGTCGACATGCTGGACCCATTAGTTCCGGCATTCAAGGTCGCTTCCGGTGACAACGACCATGTCCCGTTGCTGGAGCGAATCGCCACCACCGGCAAGCCCGTGATTCTCTCGACAGGCATGACCACGTTCGACGGTGTGGCGTACTCCCTTGGCACACTTACTCGCGCATGGGCTTGTGCCGAAATCGCCGACCCCGGATTAGTATTGTTGCATTGCGTTTCTGCCTACCCAACTCCGTCTGGTCAGGCCAACCTTATGGCGCTTCGTTCTCTGGCGGGTCTCGGCCATGTTGTCGGCTACTCCGACCATACGCTGGGTATTGATGCTGCCGTAATGTCCGTGGCCTTGGGAGCCCGGGTAATCGAAAAGCATTTCACACTGTCAAAAAATCAATCAGAATTCCGTGATCACCAACTTTCCGCCGAACCGCACGAACTAAAAGCACTGGTTGAACGCGTCGCTGAGGCGAACATGATGCTGGGTGATGGAGTCAAGCGCATCATGCCTGCAGAGGAGGCGACCGCACAGGCGGCACGCCGTTCAATTTGCGCCGCCCGCGACCTTCCTGCCGGAGGCGTTATTGCACCACAGGACTTACTCTGGCTTCGCCCTGCCGGCGGTCTGCCGCCGGGGTCGGAGCGTCGCCTGCTCGGTCGACGGCTGGTCAAAGCTGTTGTCGCGGGTGAGCGCTTGAACGCAGACTCGGTGGAAGGCTAGCGCCTAATCATGTGTGGAATCGCCGGTTATCACGGGCCTTCGCCGTTACCCGAGCAGCGCGTCAAGGCATGTCTCGACCTAATGAATCGGCGCGGACCGGATGCCCGTGGTGCGATTCATCGCGAAACACCTTGCGGCCGCCATATACATCTGCTGCATACTCGTCTGTCGATCCTAGACCTTGATCCTCGATCAAACCAGCCTTACGCGGTAGGCGGCGGCGTTGTGACCTATAACGGCGAGATATACAACTATTTAGAACTGCGCGCCGAACTGAATCGTCTTGGTGTCCCGATGCACAGCACCAGCGACACCGAAGTACTAGCGAAACTTTTGGAGCGTGATGGCGTTGCGGCACTTGAAAAGTGCGAGGGCATGTTTGCCCTCGCATGGGCAGGAGCCGACGGCAGCCTTTTGCTTGCGCGCGACCGTTTCGGTGAAAAGCCACTCTACACGCTGCGAGAGGCCGATGGCAGCGTTTATTTTGGGTCCGAAGCGAAGTTCGTCTTTGCACTGGCCAACCGCCGCCCAAGGGTAAACCTTCGCCACTTACGCCGCTATCTGGTCAATGGCTACAAGGCACTCTATAAGACGCGCGAAACTTTTTTTGAGGGGCTGGAGGAGTTGTCGGCCGGCCATGTCGTTCGGATCGCTGCCGATCGTCATTGGCAGGAATTTCCGTATTGGATACCAAAGTTTGGCCCAAGTAATCCTGAATTAACCTACGCTGAAGCAGTGGCCGGTACACGCGAAAGACTAATTCGCTCTGTGGAGCTTCGGTTGCGTGCGGATGTTCCTATTGCGTTCTGCCTGTCGGGCGGTATCGACTCTAATGCTTTGATTGGTATCGCCAAGCGCGCCTTGGGCTATGATGTCCACGGCTTTACGATCATGAACACTGACTCTCGCTACGAGGAGCGCGAGATGGTGGAGACCGCAGTACGTGAAGTCGGTCTGCGTCACACTGCGGTACCACTGGATACACGAGACTTTCTAACAAATCTGCGCGAACTGGTGCGTCAACACGATGCGCCCGTGTACACCATTACGTATTACGCGCAGTGGCGACTCATGGAAGCGGTGGCGAGGGCAGGTTACAAGGTTTCTGTCAGCGGAACCGCTGCTGACGAACTCTTCAGCGGATACTTTGACCATCACAACGCCTACTTGGCTGCAATGGCGATGGAAGATCCTGCCCGCCATGCGACAGCGTTGGTCGAGTGGCGAGAGGTTTTAGCGCCGATAGTGCGAAACCCCTACCTGCAGGACCCCGACTATCTGCTTAAGCGTCCCTATAGTCGGGACCATATCTATCTAGATGCTGAATACTTCGCAGGATACCTTACCACCCCATTCGCAGAGCCTTTCAACGAAAGCTTCCTGGCTGAGCCGTTGCTGCGCAACCGAATGGCTAATGAATTGCGTGCGGAAAGTGTGCCGGTTATTCTGCACGAAGATGACCTCAATGCCATGTATTTCTCGATCGAGAATCGTTCACCATTTCTGGATACTGCCTTATTCGACTGGTGTCAGGCCATTCCCACCCGGCATTTGATCCGCAGTGGTCGTGCCAAGGCCGTACTGCGCGATAGTGTTCGAGGCCTGGTTCCCGATGCCATCCTCGACAACCCGCGTAAGGTTGGCTTCAACGCGCCGATCCTCGACTACCTCGATGTAACCGATCCCGCGGTTCGAGCCGAACTCCTGGCTGACAGCCCGGTCTTCGAGGTCTTACGAAAAGATCGAATTGCCGAGATGCTGGATAAGGCGAGCCTACCCAATAGCCAGTCCAAGTTTCTGTTTAACTTCGTTAATGCGAAGATTTTTCTCGAGGAGTTCCAGGGGTGAAGTGGTGTAATTCTTGCGTGTTGCCCGACACTCGCCCCAATCTGTTAATCGACGAAGATGGCGTCTGTAACGCTTGCAAAAGCCACGGTACCAAGCGTGATATTGACTGGACGTCGCGCGCAGAACAACTTCGCTCTGTTGCGGACTGGGCGAAGCAGAGTGCGGGCCCAACAGGCTACGATTGCGTTATTCCTGTATCCGGGGGGAAAGACAGCACTTGGCAAACCATTCGCTGCCTTGAACTTGGTCTCAGACCACTGGCGGTAACGTGGAAGACGCCTGCCCGCACTGCAATCGGGCAGCAGAACCTAGACAACTTGATTTCCCTAGGCGTCGACCATATCGACTACCGCATCAACCCCAAGGTCGAGGCCCGCTTTATGGTCAAGGCGTTCGAGCGCCACGGTTCCGCCGCGATTCCAATGCATATGGCGCTCTATAACATCCCGCTGACTATCGCTGGCAGCCTTCATATCCCGCTTGTTGTATGGGGTGAAAACTCCGCCTTCGAATACGGTGATTCGTCGGATGCCCACACCGGTTTTCGTCTGACTGCCGAGTGGCTGCGGACTTACGGCGTGACCCACGGCACGACCGCCAAGGACTGGGTAGATGATGAGCTCTCTGGCAAAGATCTTGCTGCGTATTTCGGACCGGGCGAGGCCGATCTGGCAGGAAACGACCTCCATGCTATCTTCCTTGGCTTCTACCTTCCCTGGGATCCAGAGGAGACACGGCGCGTTGCAGCAAGGCACGGCTTTATTACGGACGAAAAAGTACGCACTGGGTATTACGACTTTGCCGATATCGATGATGACTTTATTTCCATTCATCACTGGATGAAATGGTACAAGTTCGGCTTTACCCGCCTCTTCGACAATCTGTCGCTGGAAATTCGTAATGGCAGAATGACACGCGACGAGGCGCTGGAAATCATTCGTTCCGTTGGTGATCAGACCCCGCATGGCGATATCGCTAGCTTTTGCGCTTTCTCGGGTATTTCTGTGCAACGTTTCCATGCCATCGCTGAGACCTTCCGCAACCATCAGGTCTGGAAACGGGATTCCGATGGTGTCTGGCGCATTCCCGAGTTTTTGATACCCGATTGGAACTGGTCGTGAGATTTGAACCAAAACAACCCCCGCGCCTGTTTCAGGTAGGCAACGCGGTTAAGCTCGACATCAAGGATTGTGGCAGCATTGAGCTAGACCACAACGAACAGCTAACCTTTATCACCCCGACCGGTGCAGAGTATGACGTAGCACGCAAGGACTGGGGCTTCTACGCCACACCATCGCTTAATGGACGGCTCGAGCAGTTTGGATTGCGCGCTGTCTTGATCCGCAATCGCGGCACCGGCCGCTATTTCATGCTGCTGGTCGAATCCGGCAAGGAGGCGCTATTCGATGCTTACTGCCTGCAGGAAAACCTGGCAATCGTTGCCTGGCTGGATAGCACTGTCGCATGCGAAGCTTTGCGATACAAGTTAGGCGTTTAGCCATGGTGAACCCAACCCTACGCTGCCCCTGCGATCGCCGTATTGGAGAAACCTCGTTCGAATACGACACCCCACCAGTGGGCGAAACCGTGTTTGATCTGCAGGGCCAGCAATACTGCCGCTCCTACTGGCGCTGCGGAATCTGTAGCCATGAGTTTGCGCAACACGATCTTGATCTCAGTTCGCTCTACGGGGGGGCTTATGTTGAGCAAACCTATGGAGACCGCATGCGTGCTACTTTCGAGCGCATCATCGCGTTGCCTCCTGATCGCTCGGACAACACGGGCCGAGTGCAGCGGATAATAGATTTCGCCGCAGCGCATTTTCCCAGTGAAGTTTCACCGAAACTACTGGATATCGGCGCTGGATTAGGCGTGTTTCCATACGCCATGAAGCAAGCCGGCTGGACCTGCACAGCACTGGACCCGGACCCGCGGGCGGGCCGTCACTTAATAGAAGTCGTTCGCGTCAACGCTATCGTGGGTGATTTTTTCACCATCAGTCTAGCAAAACTGGGCCGCTTCGACGTCATTACGCTCAACAAGGTCATCGAGCACGTCGAGGACCCGGTAGCAATGCTGGCCAAGGCCGCTAACGCGTTGTTGCCGGGTGGTTTTCTTTACGTGGAGGTTCCTGATGTGGTTGCGGCCAAGGAGGGTCCTGGCCGGGAAGAGTACTTTATTGAACACCACCATGTGTTCTCGCTAACCTCGCTCTCGCACTGTGGGGAGCGTGCGGGCCTCTCGGTTATAAAGTTGGAGCGCTTACGCGAGCCGAGTGGGAAATACACTCTTTGCGGATTTTTTTCTGGGGGTCCGGAGTCATGAGGTGGTCTCGGACGGTTCCCTTCTCGGCTGATTATGATCCGGTTCGAACGGAGAGTTGGCATTGCCATTTTGACGATGGTTCCGTTCAGAGCTTTGATGTGTCTGTGCGTATGGGTAAGCCTGTCGACATTCTGTCGTTAAAGGGGATCGACCTCGACGAAATTCGGGACTACTCGACCTTCCTCTCCAATACCGCAAGCCGCCTTTATGGGGAGACGGCTTCAGGGCGTCATCTGTCAAGTTGCGTCTGCTGCTGCACTCCGCTAAGCGGCAAGGAGAAGGAAGTTCTTAAAATTTTTGATATCCCCTATGTGAGGTGTCAATTATGCGGCCATGTTTTGGTGCCTGAGCAACCGACGCCGGAGGTACTGAGGGCTGTCTTCTCAGAATCAGAAAAGCATTCATCGACGTACGTGGATCACTCCGCCGTAGAAACTCGGCTTTCTCAAATTGTGGCTCCAAAAGTACAATGGTGTCTCGAGCAGTTTTCCGTTTCTCACAGCGGAAAGCGTCCTGGGTCGGTGATCGATGTTGGAGCTGGCGGGGGTCATTTCCTAGCGGGCGCGGCTCGCGCTGGCCTAAGTGTGGAGGGTTTCGAACTTTCGAAAGCATCAAGAGAATTTGCTGCCGAAGTATTTGACATTCAGTTACGAAACGAGGATTTTCTCTCCGCAGACTGTAATCGATCTGATTTAGTTACCTTCTGGGGCTTGCTGGAATATGTTTCGGACCCAGCTCCTTTCATCGCTGCAGCTCGCCGCGCACTTAGCAAAGACGGTCTCTTCATCGTAGAGGTGCCACGGGTCGACTCCCTCAGCACGGCAGTGCAGTCGATTTCTGGATCGGTAGTTGCCCGTCACATGGACCCCACCAGTCACATCAATGGATTCAGCGACGAGTCCTTGATGACATTACTAGTTCAAGGCGGCTTCAAACCAGTCGCTGCGTGGTATTTCGGTATGGATATTTACGAGACTCTTGTTCAAATGGCGTTACGCCGGGATGACCCCAACATTTTGGAGTCCGTCGCTGACTTTATCCCTCGTCTCCAGGAGTCTGTGGATCTTGGGCGCCAGTGCGACGACATCATCGTTGCCGCTGTACCGCTAGGTTGACCTTATGGCCGCACCGTTTTTCATCATTGGTCTGGCGCGGTCTGGCACTAATCTAGTTGCGCGAATGCTAGACCGGCATCCCAAGGCTAGTGTTGCACTGGACCCTTTTATGCCCGTTTTTCGATCTCTGCGTGATGCCGTCATTCGTAATTGTGCTAATTCGCAGCTACAGCTCCGCTATCTACCGGGCCTTCCCTTTCAGGACTACTATTTTGATGCGTTTGCCCCTGTGCTTTTAGATTCAGTGCTCGCCGCCGACGCGAACATGCTTTTGGCTGCTGGTGAAATCGAACGTCTCCGTATTGCTTGCGCTGAACGAGCAGCCCTGGAGTCCCCCTCCTTAGCTGAGAAAATGCGAAAGCTAGTTGGTCGGACTTATGCGGAGCTATTCGACTCAATGGTTAGTTTGTTAGCGGAGCAGAATCCGAATGCTCAGTGTGTGGGCTGCAAAGAGGTTTGGATAGAAGATTTCATTCCTGTTCTAGCGCGCGCTTTACCCGCCAGTCGATTCATTTGCATTGAGCGCGACCCTCGCGCCATCGTGGCCTCGCTGATTGCTGTTTCCGGCGCCGATCCGAGCCAGTCTGCCCATACGCCGTCTTACATGCGTCACTGGCGGAAGGGCGTTGCCTTGAGTCGTCGCTACCAGGGGGATCCTGCGCTGTTAAAACGCTTTCACCTTATTAATTACGAATCTATCGTCCGCGATGCCGAGGGAAGCGCACGAAAATTGAGCGCATTCCTCGGTATCGACTATGACCCAGTCATGATTACATTGTCCGACGACGGTTGGTCAGGCAATAGCGGATATGAACACTCAGGCCGAGATGTCTATCTAGGGTCGCTCGAGCGCTGGCGCACCGAAATTTCTCCCGATGTCATCGCCTCCATCGATTACTTTTGCGGACCGGAAATGCGTCTTACGGAGTATGTGCCGGAATTCTCGTCGCGCCTGCGTTCCGGTGTCGTCAACTATCTGCTGGATCCCGGAAGTGAGAATGATTCCTGGCGCAGCGATAGCGGCGACGAATTAGCTGATCTAGCCGGCGAAGGGCTGCGCTATGCGCTACTTGATGCCGATCCGATCGACAGTCTAACGTTGTTACGTCGTTGCTTTCTATTTCCTGAAACCTATTACGCCATTCGCAATACTTACATAAACGGAGCTTCTCAATGAACGAGTCTTTCACCTATCACGAATACGTCACCGACGAGAAATTCTTGGCTGACTACAACGCCTATCAGACCAAGTACGTGAATCAGATGCGTGAAAGCGACAAAATTCTGGTCGGGCTGATACGGGATGTAGTTGAGAAGCGCGGCAATATCGGGCGCCCTCTGCGATTGCTTGATGTTGGCTGTTCTACGGGAAACCTGCTCCTGCATCTGAAGCGTTTGATTCCGAATCTAAGTCTCACTGGCGGTGACTTGGCCGAGTCCTCATTAGAGGAATGTCGTGCGAATTCTGAGCTGAAGGGCATCGATTTCAAGGTTGCTGACTTACTCAACCTAACCGCAGATGATTTCGACATAATCACCGTCAACGCAGTGCTGTATATGATGGAGGAGTCTCAATTCGAGCGGTCTTTGCGCAGCCTTAGTGACGCGCTTGCATCGGGAGGGAACATATTCGTCTTCGACTTCTTTCACCCCTTCGAGCAACACCTTTCGATTTTGGAGAAATCGCGCAGCCATCCCAATGGACTGCGTCTAACATTTCGTCCAATGAACCGCGTAAATGAGCAATTGGCAGCTGCTGGTTTCTGCAATCCGGTGTACCGTCCTTTCACACTCCCAATCGATCTACCCTTGATCAAGGATGGCGACCTAGTTACTTATACAGTTGCTGCCGCGGATGGAAGCCGCCTGCCGTTTCGGGGCACTTTGTTTCAACCCTGGTGCCACATGGTTGCCCGTAAGGCTTGATCCCCCTTTCTTTGAACATGTGCGGTTATGCAATTCAAAGACTATAGCCTTACTCACCTCCAGCGCCTTGAAGCCGAATCGATTGGGATCATGCGCGAGGTGGTGGCCGAAAGCGACAACCCGGTGATGCTCTATTCCATCGGCAAGGACTCGGCCGTGATGCTGCGCTTAGCCGTCAAAGCCTTCTATCCCGCCAAGATTCCATTTCCGCTTTTGCATGTGGATACCACGTGGAAATTTCAGGAAATGTACCGTTTCCGGGAACAGATGCAAAAAGAGCACGACTTTAAGCTTTTGATTCATACCAACGAAGAGGGTCTAAAACAGGGCATCAACCCCTTTACCCATGGCAGTCAAATCCACACTGACATCATGAAGACGGTGGCTTTAAAGCAGGCGCTCGATAAATACGGCTTTGATGTCGCATTCGGTGGCGCCCGACGCGACGAAGAAAAAAGCCGCGCCAAAGAGCGGGTGTTCTCCTTTAGAACCAAAGATCATCGGTGGGACCCCAAGAACCAGCGGCCCGAACTCTGGGGCCTCTACAACACCAAAAAGCACAAGCGCGAGAGCATTCGGGTTTTTCCGATTAGCAACTGGACCGAGCTCGACATCTGGCAGTACATTTACCTAGAAGACATCCCCATTGTGCCGCTCTACTTCAGCGCCCCTCGGCCTGTAGTAAAGCGCGATGGCACCCTGATTATGGTCGACGACGATCGCATGCCGCTTGCCCCCGGTGAGGTGCCCATGATGAAGAGCGTGCGGTTCAGAACGCTTGGGTGCTACCCACTGACTGGAGCCGTGGAATCCAAGGCCGCAACGCTTGAAGAAGTCATTCAAGAGATGTTGCTCACGAAGACCAGCGAGCGCCAGGGCCGGGTCATTGACCACGATGCGGCCGCAAGCATGGAGAGGAAAAAGCAGGAGGGCTATTTCTAATGTCACACGTCTCTACCCTTATTGAAAAAGACATTAGGGCGTACTTAAAGAGCCACGAGACCAAGAGCCTGCTACGCTTTATTACCTGCGGCAGCGTAGATGATGGCAAGAGCACGCTCATTGGCAGGCTGCTTTATGACAGCAAGATGATCTTTGAAGATCAACTCAAAACCCTCGAGGCCGACAGCAGCCGGTTTGGCACCCAGGGCGAGCGCATCGACTTTGCCTTACTTGTGGATGGCCTGGCGGCCGAGCGCGAACAGGGCATTACCATCGATGTGGCCTACCGGTTTTTCTCCACCGAAGGGCGCAAGTTTATTGTGGCCGACACCCCCGGCCACGAGCAATACACCCGCAATATGGTCACAGGGGCCTCCACAGCGGATCTTGCCGTGGTGCTAATCGATGCCCGCAAGGGGGTTCTCACACAGACCAAGCGCCACACCACACTGGTCAACCTGGTGGGCATCAAAGAGATTGTCTTGGCTGTGAACAAGATGGACCTGGTGGGTTATAAGCGCGAGGTCTTTAACAGAATCGTCGAAGACTACAAGGCCTTCGCCGTACAGCTTGGCATCACCAAGCTCACCGCCATCCCCATGAGTGCGCTAGAAGGTGACAACATTACGAGCCGCAGCGTCAACACCGGCTGGTACTCGGGGCCCACTCTTATGGGCTACCTCGAGACGGTGACCATAGACCTCGATGCCGCCCATAAACTGCCCATGCGCTTTCTGGTGCAGTGGGTAAATCGGCCCAACCTGGACTTTCGGGGGTTTACCGGAACCCTTGCCACAGGGCAGATCTACAAGGGCGATATCGTGCGGGTGATGCCCTCGGGCAAAGAGACCAAAGTCAATGAGATTGTCTTTTACAAAGACAGCCTTGCCACGGCCGTGGCAGGCCAGGCTGTGACGATTACGCTAGAAGACGAGTTGGATGTGTCTCGGGGTGATGTGCTGTGCGACCCTAAGGCCCCTGCCACCGTCGCCGACCAGTTCGAGGTGAGGCTTGTCTGGATGGTGGATGAGCCCATGCACCCAGGCAGAAGTTTCTGGTTGAAGTGTGGAGCCAAGACCGTGAATGCCACGGTAACCAAGATTAAGCACCAGATCAACGTGAGTACGCTTGAGAAGCTAGCGGCTGAGAGGCTTACTCTTAATGCCGTTGCCACCTGCAACATATCAACCGATGCGCCGCTGGTGTTCGACCCCTACGCGGAGAACAAGGCTACGGGCGGATTCATTCTGATTGATCGGCTCACGAACAATACAGTAGCCGCGGGCATGATCGACTTTGCCCTGCGCCGCGCCAAGAACCTTACTCCCCACGACTTTGCCATTAACAAAGACGCCCGCGCTGCAGCCAAGAACCAGACGCCCAGGGTGTTTTGGTTTACTGGGCTCTCGGGCTCAGGAAAGAGCACTATTGCCAACCTGTTTGAGCAGAAGCTGCATGCCATGGGCAAGCACACCTACATTCTGGATGGCGACAATGTGCGCCATGGTCTCAACCGAGACCTAGGCTTTACCGAGACCGACCGGGTGGAAAACATTCGCCGAGTGGCAGAAGTGGCCAAGCTGATGGTGGATGCAGGCCTGATTGTACTGGTCACCTTCATCTCACCCTTCAGAGCAGACCGCGCTATGGCGCGGAGCCTCTTCAAAGAGAGGGAGTTTATTGAGGTGTTTGTGGACACCCCGCTAGAGGTTGCAGAACAACGGGATCCAAAGGGGCTGTACAGGAAGGCTCGACTCGGCGAAATACCAAATTTCACGGGTATCTCATCAGTTTATGAACCGCCGTTCTCTGAGTTCCCGTGTGATGTAAGTTTAGATCATCACAGAAGTGTTGAGGCGAATGTCGAGCTGCTCTTAGCCCAGCTTTTGGACGCGAGCTGAAGTTTCAACGCCCATAGCGAGTGGAACGGTAGCCTCAATGTGCGAGAGCCCGAAATATCGTGCCGACGTCTGACCTTCTAGCGATCGCCCCCTCTGCTTCTGCTTGCCCTTCTGGTGCAGGGGCGGATTCCAGCGACAAGCCTGTTTGCCCTCTGGGCAGTGGTCTATACGCTGGTGGGCTGGGCGCCTCAGCCCACCTTTCTTGCAGGATATATCAGCCCTGTAAACTTTGAATCAATGCAATATGTTTGAGTCCGTGTCTGCGAGACCGGGTACAGCACACTTCAAAGTCTGATGGGCCTAGAGAGCCAAAAAGAATGTTACAACTTATTCGGGATCTGTGTTCGTTTCGCACCGGGGTCGTAGCCGACGGCAATGCGGCCCTTTTCGATCGAATCGGACGCGAAATACCTTTGCAGATGTTTGCTTTCGATTCTGGCGATACCCACAACGGCTGGCGGGTGCCGAACAATTGGCGGGTAAAGCGGGCCAAGCTGTTTCGTGAAGGGGCCGAGGTCTTTGATTTCGCGGCAAACAGCCTAGGCGTTGCCTATTACTCTAAGTCGTTCACGGGCGAACTGGATTGGGAAGATCTCCTACCCAGGTTAGTTACCAATCCTGATCTTCCGGATGCCTTCATGTTTCATTGCATGTGGCAATACCGCCCTTGGGATGCCGATTGGCGCCTCGTGATGCCCTATGACGTATTCCGTACTCTGGGCCCGGGCCGATACCGAGTTGAATTAGAAACGGAATACGAGTCGGGCGAAATGCTTGTAGCCCACAGCCATAAGGCTGGACGTAGTCACAAGACCATTGTTTTTAATTCCAATAACTGCCATCCGCACATGGCTAACGATGGATTTGCCGGCACCGCGGTGCTGATCCGCCTAATGCAGTGGCTGATAACCAAGGAAACTTACTACAGCTATCGCTTAGTCATCGGCCCCGAGCACCTGGGCAGCGTTTTCTATCTGCGCGACTTGCCGCGCGCCGAGGTGGACTCCATGGTCTGCGGCATCTTCGAGGAAATGCCCGGCACCGGCGGACCCATCGTTGCGACCAGCACTTTTGCTGGCGGGCATATGATTGACCACGCTTTCGCTAACGTGCTGCGCCATTACAGCAGGGCCCACCGCCTAGTCCCTTGGCGTAAGGGAGCAGGTAACGACGAGACTGTTTGGGAATCGCCGGGCTACGAGGTACCCTTCGTGGAGTTAACGCGATGCGAAGACCAGTTTGCTCCCTATGCCGAGTACCATTCGAGTCTGGATACGCCCGAACTAATGCAGCCTGCCCAGTTGGAGGAAATGCTGGAATCTTTGAAAAAGGTGGTCGAGGTACTGGAGGATAATGCGACCGTCTCCCGCCGCTTCGATGGCCTAATCTGTCTGTCCAACCCGGAATACGATCTTTACATGGAGCGGCCCGATCCCACCGTAGTAAAAGATCTGGATGCGGACGCAGAGAAGTGGGGCCATCTGCTCGACTGCCTGTTCAGGTATATGGAAGGTGACATGACGATTCTCGATATTGCGAACCGTCACGACCTTCCCTTCGATAGGCTTTCGCGCTACCTGCGTCGTTTTGAAGAGAAGGGACTGGTAGAATTAAAACGAGCCGAAATCGAGCGACGACTGCCCCGGCGAGTCACCGAATGATCACCATTATTGACAGCGGCATTTGTAACATCGGTTCGCTGTTGACAGCGCTAGATCGGGTTGGCGCGCGTTATACCGTAACTACTGAGGTCGAGCATGTTGCTTCAGCTAGCGCATTGCTACTGCCGGGAGTTGGTGCATTTGCTGATGGTATGGCAGCCTTACGCCACAATGGCCTGGTCGAACCGATTAGGGCTCATGCGGCAGCGGGCAAGCCTTTATTGGGCATATGCTTAGGTATGCAAATGCTGGCTGACGGGTCTGATGAGTTTGGTAAGCATGAAGGTTTGGGGCTGATCCCTGGGTGGGTTACGCGACTACCAAGCGTACCGGGTCTGAGGGTGCCCAATATCGGCTGGTGTGATGTGCAAGTTACTGATGGCGCCAAACTGTTTACTGGCTTGGAGGCCAACATCTCGTTCTATTTCGTCCATTCTTATGCGATGGATTGCGCCGATTCGGACGACAGCATAGGCAGCATCGATTTTGGCGACCGCAAGGTCACCGTAGCCTGTCAGCGAGGCAATATCTTCGGCGCGCAGTTTCACCCTGAAAAAAGCCAGGATGCAGGATTGATTTTTCTTTCCAACTTTACTCGGACTGAGGTTGACTCATGAATTCTTTTGATGCGAAGGTGTACTGGGAAGGAAGGGCAAAGGCATATCGAGACACCATGCAGACTGATTATCACAAGAGCCGGTTATCCATGATCGACCACCTTATTGGCCCTAACGGCCTGAATGGTTCTGTGCTCGATTTCGGATGTGGTGATGGTCTCTACTCTGTAGAGTGTGCTCGTCAGGGCGGGACAGTAACAGCATTTGATATCGATCCAAGCATGGTGTCGGTGACGAAGGAAAAGCTAGGACGTCTCGCCCCCCCCCGGGGGGGGGGCAGTTGAAGGCGGTGTCGAGGAGATGTTAAAACTTCCGAGTGCTTCTTACGATACGGTGCTAGCCCTAAATGTGCTGGCGTATCTCGATGACAACTCATGCAGCGATTTCTACAGGCAAGCGGCACGTATTCTGAGGATCGGTGGCAAGTTGATCGTTACGCACTCCAACGAATTGTTCGATCTTTTTACTTTTAATAAGTACACGGTTGCGTTCTACGAAAAGCACTTCGGCGTTGAAGGTGTTGAGTCACTCATTGTTAACTGGAATAAGCCTGATAGATTGCCATTACCGACTCGGAAGAACCCTCTGGCCTATCGATACGAATTAGCGAATTACGGTTTTGATGAAGAAGCTCAAGAATTCGCGATTCCTCACGCCAACCCCCCGTTACTAGAGGCAGACTTTAATCCAGACGATCTTGTTAAACGGAAGGTACCGACGGTCTCAGATACCCCTACCCACGAGAGATGGAAGTTGTACTTTAATTGCAGCATTTTTGGATCTCGATCAGTACGAATTTAAAGTCAGTGTGACGAAGTGACTCGTTCTCGCCCTCATCCCCGCTTGATACCGGTACTACTGCTTAAGCATGGCGTCATCGTTCGCAGCCAGTTGTTCAAAGTGCATCAGGTCATTGGAAACCCAATGAGCACAGTGGAACGCTATTCAAACTGGAATGTGGATGAACTGATTATTCTCGATATTAGTCGGGGCGAGGATCGCCATGACTTGCGTCGGGACGACCTGCAACAGAACTATGCCGGCAACGCGGCCCTGGACGTACTCACGGCCATCGCCAAGGTGTGCTTTATGCCGTTGACCTTTGGCGGCCGAATTCGGAGTATTGCCGATATCGAAATTCGGCTTGCCGCTGGGGCCGATAAGGTGGCCATCAATACCGCCGCTTTTGACGACCCCGTATTAATCGAGCAGGCCGCAAGGCGGTTCGGCAGCCAGTGCATTGTTGCCAGCATCGACGCACGCACCGATTGTAAGGGGGGCTGGGAAGTATTCGTCGACGGTGGTCATCGTGCTACCGGCCTCGAACCGGCCGACTGGGCGTGTGAGATGGAAAGGCTCGGTGCCGGCGAAATACTCCTAAATTCAATTGATCGCGATGGTTCAGCCAAAGGCTACGATCTGGATCTCATCCGTTGCGTTACCGATGCCGTTTCTATCCCGGTTGTAGCCTGCGGCGGTGTCGGTCGTTACGAGCATATCGCCCCGGCCATCTTGGATGGCCATGCCGCCGCAGCGGCGGTGGCGAATCTATTCCACTTTTTTGAGTTGTCTTATCCCCACGCCAAGCAGGCAGCAATCTCCGGGGGTGTACCCATGCGGCCAGGGCGACTCGGCTCGGGTTTTCTTGCGCGCGAACCGGTGTACGATCAAGTTCGCGAGAGTGCCCGTATCGAGGAGAGACTGCGCCAGGCGCGGCATGGTGACTATCCTGCGGCCCGCCCCGAGGCGGCCGCCAAGCGACGTGATATCCGCTGGTGCACCGAGTGTACGTATCCTTCGATCTCGGCAGCGCCAATGGAGTTTGATGATACCGGCGTTTGTACCGGCTGCCAGATGGCCAAGGTCAAGGCTGCGATACCACCCACTGAATGGTCACGGCGCAAGGAGCTCCTGCGCGACATGGTAGATCGCTACCGCTGCAAGGACGGCAGCCGCCATGATTTAGTGGTGGCGGTTTCTGGCGGAAAGGATTCCTACTTTCAGGTTCATGTATTGAAAGAAGAGTTCGGCCTCAACCCGCTGCTGGTCACTTACGACGGCAACAATTGGACCGATGTCGGTTGGCGAAATATGGTGCGCATGCGCGAGGCATTCGACGTTGATCATGTGCTGGTCCGGCCTTCGGTCTCTACCCTGAAGAAGCTGAACAAACTGGCCTTTGTCATCATGGGCGATATGAACTGGCACGGCCATGTGGGCATCATGACTGCGCCGATGGCCGAGGCAGTCAGGCGCGGCATACCTCTGGTGTTTTATGGCGAGCACGGCTACCTCGACCTGTGCGGTCAGTTTTCGATGGATGACTTCCCCGAGGTCACCTATCGCGATCGTTTGGAGCATTTCGCCCGTGGTTACGAATGGACCTATTTTGTAGATCGCGACGGACTGACTAGTCAAGACATGGAGATCTGGAAATACCCCTCCGATCAGGCAATACTGGATCTGGATCTGCGTGGAATCTTTCTTGGTAACTATGTGTACTGGGAAGCCAACGAGCACATCAAGCTGATCACCGAGCGTTATGGTTTCGAGGTCAGTCAAGAACCTTTCGACCGCACATACAGAACTATGTCAAACCTAGATGATATGCATGAAAACGGAGTTCACGACTATCTGAAATACATCAAGTTTGGCTACGGTCGCGCCACTGACCATACCTGCAAGGACATCCGCGCAGGACTGATGGACCGCAACCGTGCCATTGAACTTGTGAATCATTACGATTCCATCAAACCCCGGGATCTTTATCGTTGGCTAGAGTATGTGGGCATGAGTGAAGACGAGTTTGACCGTATTGCGGATACATTCCGTGACCCACGGGTTTGGCACTTTCAGAATAACCGATGGGTCAGAGCTAGCTTGGCCACAGCCTCGGTGAAAAGAGAGGGACAAAGATGACTTCTAAGCAATTGGGTATTGCGCTCGGGGATCCTTTAAGTGAAAAAGAGTTGTGTCCCGATGATTTGCTTTCTGGGCAGGAAGCGGCGTTTGCGCGAGATATCGCACGATTGCATGCAAGGCAGTCGGAGTTCATAGCCGTACGCTGTCCCGCTTGCTTCTCTGATGCTGCCACAAGGGCGTTTGAGAAGTACGGGTTTTCATTCAGTAACTGCAGTGACTGCAAAACCATTTATATGTCGCCTCGGCCATCGCCTGAAGTCATGGCCGATTACTACTCTAATTCCGAAAACTACGCCTATTGGGCAAAGCATATCTTTCCTGCATCGGAGGGCTCTCGCCGCGAAAAAATCCACAAACCATGGCTTACACGGGTTTCCCAGTATTGTGATCGATTTAAAATCCGCAAGGGAACTCTTATCGAGATTGGACCCGGATTCGGTACCTTCGCACAGCTAGCGTCTAATTCTGGAATTTTCTCGGCTGTTCTTGCCATCGAACCAACACCCGAGATGGCGATGGCATGTCGTGCCCGTGGAGTCGAGGTTATTGAAAAGCGCATTGAGGATGTTGATGATCGAGATATGACGCAAGCTGATGTATTGGTGGCTTTTGAAGTCATCGAGCACCTTTTTGATCCTGCCGCGTTTGTTAGACAATGCGCTCGCCTAGTCCGGCCTGGCGGCCTTTTGGTGCTCTCCTGCCCCAATGGTCTGGGCTTCGATATTGCAGTCCTTGGCGCGGGAGCGCTAGCTGTTGATGCAGAGCATGTAAACTTGTTTAACCCAACCTCTTTGTCCCGTTTGCTCGAGAGATCAGGCTTCAAGGTGCTAGAGGCCTCTACTCCGGGGCGGCTCGATGCTGAGCTAGTGCGCGAAGCCGTCCTCAAGGGTGATTCTGACATAACAAAAAATCCATTTTTCTCGAGGGTTTTACTGCAAGAGTGGGACCGCCTGGGTTGGCCGTTCCAACAATTCCTTGCCGAGACTGGACTTTCTTCTCATATGTGGATAGCTGCACAGAGAAACCAGCAGGCCCACTTCAATTTGGAAGACATAGCACGTGAGTGACAAATCTCTTGAAGATGAAATAAGAAATTGCTATAGCACCTGGGGATCCCGCTACTACAAAGATTATTACGAGAACAACTCGGCTTACCCTCCTGTTCACACGGCGATCATTCGTGGCCTTCTTAAGGAAAAGGGTATAGGAACCATGCTCGATGCTGGCTGTGGCCCCGCATCAATGTTACGAGATCTTGATCTTCCGGGCCTACAGCGATTCGGTTTTGACTTAACTCCAGAGATGTTAGCTGAGGGCCAAAGAGTGCTTTCCGGGCAGGGTGTGCCGGAGAAACATCTTTGGTTGGGTAGCGTGCTCGACGCTCAGGCCTTCCGCCGAGGGCCACCTACAGCGCCGGAGTCTTACGATGCAGCGATCTGCTTTGGCGTACTGCCACATGTGCCGGTTGGATCCGATCTCAGCGTTCTTAGTAATTTAGCCAGCGCAGTCCGACCCGGCGGAATGGTTGCCTGCGAGGCTCGTAATGAACTCTTCTCATTGTTCACGCTAAATCGATACAGCCGCGATTTCTTCTGCTCACGGTTAATAGAGGAGCCTAAGTTGCTTGCGTCCGCTTGCGACTCTCCTGAGTTGGGGGCACTTCAAAAGGCACTGAAGGGCCTTGATCGGCAGTTTCGTATGGATTTGCCGCCAACTCGCAAGGGCTACGAACACGAACCAGGTTATGACGAAGTCCTTTCGCGGACACACAACCCTTTCGAACTGCGCGAATTAGCAATGCAGGCCGGGCTTCGCAATGTAGAGGTTTTTTTCTACCACTATCACGCCCTGCCGCCTATGCTTGAAAGCGCGGTTCCCGCGATTTTTCGTAGGGTGAGCGTGGCAATGGAAGATCCCCGCGACTGGCGAGGGCACTTTATGGCTTCTGCGTTTATTTTGGTTGGCTACAGACCGTGATCTACAAAGACGGCTGGAGCCACTTCAATATTTGGGAGCACAGTCAAACGGTACTGGAGCTCTACGAACGGCGATGCCGGAACGAGGCCGAAGAAATGACCTGCCATGCCCAGGCGGCGGAATTATTGCGCCCCTTGGTAAGCCCAGGAGACACACTTCTCGACGTAGGATGTGGGAGCGGGTACTTCTTTCATTCGCTAAAAAAACGTGAGATTCCAGCAAATTATTTTGGTATTGACCCCACGTCGAGGTTTATTTCGCTTGCAAGGAAGTATCTTCCGTTGCACGGATTAAACCCAGCCCAACTACACGAGTTGCGAATTGAAGATACTCGTGCAGAAGTTGATCATGTGGTTTGTATTAATGTTATGTCGAATATTGACAACTACCAGAAGCCACTTGAGCGCATGCTATTAGCTGCAAGAAAGTCTGTGATATTGCGTGAATCCTGTCACCATTATGCGTCATGCTCTTATGTGCGTGATGATTTCCTAGATGCAGGAGTTCTATTAAATGTTTATGTAAACACATACGGCATTGAGGATATAACGGGTTTCATTACTAGGTACGGCTTTGATGTTCAAGTTGTCGTTGATGACCGAGCAAATAATGATATTGAATATGTTATTGGACACCCACATTACTGGAAATTTCTTGTCTGTACGCGTAAGACCAATAAAATCAAAGGATTGATTACATAATGTCCAGAATTGTTGGGTTCTTTTCCGACTTACCCGAGTCACGAGCAACGCCGTTATTAGACTCGATGCTCAGACACTTTTCCCGAGCAGGAGTGGAGGTCCAGAAGTACACAGCAGAGCGATGCGTAATGGCGGCAGCGTCTTTTCACGGTAGCCAAAAGGTGGTTGCCCAGAGAGGTAGGCATGCAGTCACTATTGACGGGTGTATCTTTGAAGCTAAAGGAGTCAATGTACTAGGAAGAGCCCCCGTGGACGTGGTGCTTGATCTTTTCGAACGATATGGATTTAAAGAAGCCTTATCAAGAATAAATGGTGACTTTGCAATTGCACTTTACGACTCAACGAAAAATACTCTATGGCTTGGGAGAGATAGGGTCGGCGTGAGGCCCTTGTATTACACGAGAGGGCAGGAGTTTTTTGCTTTCGCTTCACAACCGGGTGCTTTACTGAGAATTCCGGGCGTATCAAGGGAGTTGAATCGTCGCTTTGTCGGGCTCTTTGCCGGTTCTCATTATAGAACGTTTGATAATGCCCCAGAGGAGTCCCCGTTTGCTGCTATAAGTCAGCTACCCGCTGCGCATATTGCTGAGATTTGCTTTGGTGAAAGCCCCCGAATTTCGTCATATTGGAATTTGAATGATGAGCAAGACTTCAGTTCTTCAGAAAAGATACTCGCGGAGGAGTATAAAGAATTATTGCTGGATTCAGTTCGAATTCGTTTGAGGCAGTCGGAGTCTCCTGCTTTTTTACTATCGGGCGGAATGGACTCTTCCTCAGTACTCGCCAGCGCTGTTTCTATCTTAGGGTCGAAACAACACGCCTTTTCCTCGGTGTACGAGGATCGAACCTATGATGAGTCGGAGGAAATCGGTTCCATGCTTGACAGCAATGTTCAAGAATGGCACGCGGTAGAGATAAAGCCCCCCGATCTATTTTCCATCATTGATAAGATGGTTCGAGCGCACGATGAACCCGTTGCGACAGCAACATGGCTTTCACATTTCATAGTTTCTGAGCAGGCAAGAAACTCGGGATTCAAAACAATTTTTGGCGGACTCGGTGGCGATGAGTTGAACGCTGGAGAGTATGAGCACTTTTTTTATCACTTTGCGGACTTACGCTATTCCGGGAAAGACGATGTACTAGCAAGTGAGGTGCGGAGTTGGGTGCGTTATCACGATCACCCTGTGTTTAGAAAGAGTATGGGGGTTGTAGAGGATTCGCTAAAACGTGTTGTTGATTTGAGCATCCCAGGACTGTGTTTACCGGATAGGCTGCGGATTGATCGCTATGCAGATGCTATAAATCCGGACTATTTTGATATTCGTAGCTACGTGCCTGTGATGGATACGCCCTTTAAGTCGTATCTTAAAAATCGGACTTACCAAGATATTTTTCGGGAGACTGCCCCGTGCTGCCTGCGAGCGGAAGATCGACAGTCAAATGCGTTCGGGCTTAAGCACTTCGATCCGTTTTTTGACTATAGATTGATAGAGTTTATGTTCCGTGTTCCGGGTTCAATGAAGATACGTGACGGTGTCACGAAGGTGCTTTTGAGAGAGGCAACAAAAGGGTTGCTTCCAGAGGCGACTCGGACAAGGGTAAAGAAAACAGGGTGGAATGCGCCTGCAAATTCATGGTTCTCAAATTCAATATTAAAGGGGCTGGAGGAAATTGTAGCCTCGAATAAGCTGATTTCAGAAGAAATTTATAGCTCACCCCATGTTGTTAAAATCGTCCGAGAGCACAAGAGAGCTCTCGAGGCGGGTAAACAGGATTCTTCTCATATTATGTTTTTATGGCAGCTAACTAATATTGCAGTGTGGCATAAATTTGTAGCCGATCTTCCCAAGACTGGGTCAAGTATTTGTTTGGAAAGTCTTCCCTGAATTGGGCACATCCTTCAGCAGTGGCCGATTAACTCTACTTCTTAGCCATACCAAAATACAGAGATCATTATGACACTTGAACAGAACGGATATGTTGTCGAGAAGAGAATCTTCAGCCCTAATGAGATCAAATTAATGCGTACAGAGGCGGAGCGCCTAACCGGTCAAACGGCGCCTCCATTTTTGACAACCTATGTTGAAAAAGTATTTGACGAAAGTGAAGTTTTTCGGCAGGTTATACTTGGGAATGTAGACCTCACTCAACGACTACGCATGTTGTTAGGGGACGATTATATATTTGTCGACGAGCATGGGCTGCACGATTGCAACTACTTTTCAAAATGGCATTGTGATACAACAAGCCCTGATTGGAGAGGGTTTAATTTCCGAGCAGAGAATGATTTTTCGTTAGTCCAGTGTGCACTTTACCTATAGGAGAATTCTGACGAAATTGGTGGTGGTCTTGATTTGGTTCCAAAGTCACACCTTATGTAAGACCCTTGGGTATCGCGAAATTTCGCGTTTCGTCAGGTGGGGAAGATTGTCGCTTCTGTCATCAGGGACAAACTTAGTAGTTTGAAACCATGGCTAACCAGGCACGCTCGAGCAGAAAGGATTTATCATCAGTTGGGCGATTTGGTGATTTTTGATCTAAGGATCTGGCATCGCTCGACATAATGTAATCGAATTCCCACTTCACGGGATAAGAGAAAACTCGCGATTTTTTTTGTGTGTGGTCGGAATAATGAGATCACTTGTCGGTATAAGAACTGGCTCTCTACATACCAACCTAACTATAGGTCAACGGAGGATATGCGGCGGTCAGACCTTGGGCGTTGGCTAGAGAGGGTAGGACTAAGATTATAGCCTCCGTTGTAGTTGGCCCACTGCTCCACCTTGCCTTCTGTTCACTTCTTTGGTTTGAAGAGATTTTTATATAGTTTTACGTGTTCGTTATTAAAATAAGATAGAAAAAATCCTTATAAAGCAGAGCTTCATCGAAAAGATTAATATATGAAAAGACACAGACTTCTGAAAAGCTTCAAGTTTGTATCGCTGTATTTGATATTTCTCATCATACTTCTCGAAGTTTCTTCATCCGCTTTTTTATATGCATACCGTAAATACGTAAACACAGCCTCAGGGGGGGGGAGAAGTCCCGACCAGATGACTTGGTTAGAGAGGTAAGGGATGCAACGAGATACATAGTTTATCCTCATAGATGGTATACCGCCCAACCCAATTTTGTTGGCGATCATATTGTTACGGACACAGTCGGGTTCAGAATCAACCCTCACGAAGCGACAAACAAGATAAACGTTGGATTCTTCGGCGGTTCAACGATGTTTTCAGCTTCAACAACTCAAACGGCAACTATCCCTGGCGCTCTCTCTTCTTTAAACAGTGCATCTAATAGAAGCTATCTTAATTTCGGAATGGGTGGGTATTCCTCTTCAACAGAATTGGTTGCATTCATCGAGGCAGCTCGGATTTATAAACTCTCAGAGGTGGTCTTTTATGATGGCGTCAATGAAGTGGCGCGGGGGCTCGAGAAAGTTCAAGACTTCAAACTTAACCGCTCACAGCTTTATGCAAAGTTTGGATATCCTTTAAAATCTGCATACAATTTCTCGCTTGAAAGCGACGAGCCGCTCTACTCGTTTCGGTATGACTCATCAACGCTGTATATTTTTAAGCGATTGCAAGAGTTTAGGGCACTGAATAGTACAGAGGCTATCGATCTTAATGCGATAGCAGATAGTATAGTTGACTTATATTACGCTAATGTAGCTGATATAAGCGGACTGGCAAAGTCTAAGGGTATAAAAGCTTGGTTTATTTGGCAACCTCATATTTTTAACACCTCCAAGAAACTGACAGATGCTGAGAAAGTTTATTTGAATGACAAGTCACTCTTGGGGCCTCTTTCGATTATCGTTGATAAAAAAGTTTTCAGTGATCCACGAGGTCAGAAGTTCGGCGTGATCGATTTACGCTCTGCCCTAGACAAGGTAGAGACGACAGTCTTCTTAGACTGGTGTCACCTGAACATCGCAGGCAACCGTGCTATTGCAAAGGCGATTGCGACAGCTATTCCAGCGTTAGGAAGCTAGGTATACACCATAGGAGGTTTATGTGAATAATCGTGAGCACATATTTGAGTTCGGCGCGAACTGGCGGAATTTTCTTGACACGGTTGACTCTGTTAGCGTCGGCCAGGCAATCAAGAGCCTAGAGACGATGATCCCCAAGGTTCAACTTGGCAGTATGAACTTTTTAGATGTTGGTTCTGGAAGCGGACTCTCGTCTCTTGCTGCCTTGAGGTTGGGTGCAAAGGTTACTTCCTTTGATTCAGATCCAGAGTCGGTCAACTGCACAGTGGAACTTAAAGAGCGTTACTCGAGGGACAATACGAATTGGGCAGTTTTACATGGGTCTATTCTGGATAAAGAGTTCATCTCAAAATTAGGGAAGTTTGATTTTGTATACTCTTGGGGTGTGGTGCACCATACTGGAAATATGTGGGCGGCAGTCGAGAACGTAAAGTCCTTGGTTGCGGATGGCGGCTTTCTCTATCTCGCGATTTACAATGATCAAGGATTCACTACTAAGATATGGAGGGCCATTAAACGCCTCTACATACTTTCACCCAGCCTGCTGCGGAAACTTATTCTGGTTACGCTGTACGTAAGGCTTTGGGGCCCAACGACAATCAAAGACTTTCTAAAAGGTCGGCCCTTTCACACATGGAAGAACTACCGATCGAGAAGAGGTATGTCTGCGCACTACGATGTAATCGACTGGGTAGGCGGATATCCGTTTGAGACCGCAAGCCCTGATCAGATCGTGGACAATGTGGGGGAAGGATTTTGTCTTATAAAAATCAAAACTTGCGGTTCGGGTCACGGTTGCAACGAGTTTGTTTTTAGGAAGGTAATAGCTTAGGCGATATTCTTTTTAAGCCTTTAGAGAGAAAGAAGGCATTGGGGTAACGATCTACGTAACCCTTTAAATCACGTATAAAGTGTGGGTCGTTTAATCAACCGGTTTTATTAGCTCCTTATTGTCACAGCAGAGGTGCTTCGGTTCGGCGATAGTTTTCGCGATATGGTGTATCTAGTGGTTTTTTTAGAGGAACCGCAAAGTTCAGTCACTAATATTTAGGTTCAGCCGACCCCTTCATAGGCTTCTAACAGGTCAGATCTGGTCGCGAAGGCCTGAGCCATCTAAAACGAGACCTAAGCCTGTAATTGATCCTCAAGACACAGTCTTGATACTAATAAAATAGAGAAAAGCGCCGTCTGCGATATAAAAACTCTTTAGAGACTCCCAACACCGCTAAATAGCAATGTACTTTAGAGATAGCCATCCCCGAATCTATCGAATCGGAGCCAAGGAAGCCGAAGATGTCCTTGCTAAGCTCGATATCACACAGAAACTATTCAGGGCCCAAGCCGATAAAAGGTACTTTGGGATTCTGAAGGGAGCTATCTGGCGTGGTTTTTACGGCGTTGGGTCGCTTGGCTCCGTGCTTGCAACGATCATCCTAACACTCCGCGCTACAAAATTAGAGCTTCATAAGGGCGAAGACGCTCTTTATGCGTGCCACACAGCAAATATGACCTCAATAAAAACGCAAGGGAAGCTGACGCAGTCATTGATTCTAACGCGGCGCCGACTGATAACTGCGATATCAATTGGTTTCTGTATCCGTGCGTTTGAGATTACCAAGCCTTGTAATTACATCCAATTTGAGTTTCTCGTTCAAACAATTCGGTACATTCTAATGATGGATACTCAAGTCGATTTTTCGGGCATCAAACGTTTGGTGATTGATGACGACATAACGCCTTTTTCTGCTGCAATGCTATGCTATGCTCTAACGGAGAACCTCGATGTGGAACTGATTATTTTCCCAGGCCAAGCGAACAATGAAAATTCCCGTAGATTTCAAGTTCTTTTTAAAGAATTAGTTCCAGCAGGTAAAGCTGAGAAGCTAAAGCGTCAAACTGAATTCCTGGAGCCGCTCTACAAGAGAGCAGAGAAAAGACCAAGTTACAATGATTCCCATATACATTTTGCGTTAAGTTCGTTTTACCATAAGAATCCATTAAGGGTGGCTTCTAGCATTAAGAGAGTTGCCATCAGAGTCGAGAAAAAATATGGCCGCAAACTGGTTCTAAGTGAGCATCCGTACTATAAAGTGCCGTTTAAGACTCTTTTTCTTAGTTCATTTGAGTTCATAAGCACGGAAGCTAGTCTGAATCTTCACGATAAAATAAAGTTTCTCATCTGTGGCAACACATCTGCAGGGCTTTTGTACCTAGACTTGGGTATTCCCGTTCTTTGCATTAGAGACGCGGATGAGTATCCCGAAGATTCATATAAATACGTCGAAAATGGCCTTTTTGCTGTTGCATCTTCCGTTGAATTACCAGACGAAGATAAGGTAATAGAGTTCTACACTAGGGAGAAGTGGGCCTACATAGATAGGTACTTAGAGAACAGTTAATATGAGGACTTTTTCAAAAAATAAACTAATGTTGAATCTTGTTACTGGGTTTCCTAGCCCTGATATCCTAGGCTCGAATAGCTTTTTTAGAGAAGAGTATCTAATTTTTGCTAAGCTTAACTGACATTAACTTACTTCTATTTGGCGGCAAACAGCGGAGAAGCCCACTGTGAAGTCGGTGACTTTTATACTGCCGAACCTCGATTTGGGTGGTGCACAGAACGTGTTAACGAGGCTCGCTATTGAGTGTCAGAGGGACTTCAATGTTGAGGTTATAGTTCTAACAAGGAAACCGAAACTCGAAGCTCCCGGAATTCTAAACTTAAAGCTACTTGACTATAGAAAAGTCTCCTTCTCTTTTTTTGGCTTACTCTACAGACTTATCCGTGCGAAGCCTGACTTTATAATTACCTCAATATCGAACTGTGTGATCTTGACGTTGTTGGTGGGTCAATTTTTAGGCGCTAAAAGTAAGTTCATTGTGAGGGAAGCTCTGCCCGTTGAACGGTCTTATAATTTAAATAGTCTATATGTTTCCCGAGCGGTACGCGCGCTATACAAGAGAGCGAACGCTGTCATAATTCAGAGTGACGATATGAGAACTAAGCTTCTCGAGCATAAATTGATCAAACCAAGCCGTATATATATGATTCACAATATCTGTGACCCAAACTATTTCCGCGCTCAAAGGCGCAATCTTGTTCCCGATGCTGACACGTTCATTTTTATTGGACGCCTTGAAGCGCAGAAGAACACGATTGACCTAGTGAGAGCCTTTGCAAGGGTTTATGAGGCGCCAATGAAGCTAATAATATTTGGCTCTGGATCTTTAGAGAATTTAGTTAGAGATGAAGTTATGAAATTAGGACTTTCCGATTCGGTCTTTTTCAAGGGAGCAGTGGTAAATCCGTTTGGCAAGATTACGAAAGTGTCAGCTCTATTGTCAATGTCCAAGTATGAAGGGTTTCCAAATGTTTTTCTAGAGGCACTTGCTTGCGGCGTTCCTATAATTACAGTTCCGATCTCTCGCGAGATAAATATTATGGTTGGCAGGTCAGTAAACTGTCGTGTCGCCAAGTCAGGTTCCATCGAAGATTTCGCAGAAGCACTGCGCAACTGGAGATTGACCGCAAGATCCTCGCCCAGACATGGTTATGAGCGGCCACGCCTCCCCGTCGAGTACTTGCCTGACAATGTTTATGGGAGTCTAAAGTTGGCCTTTTCGCAACTATAGTGGAGTGTTTCTTGATAACACAAACGTCTATAGAAACAGCAATCGTTGTGCGTTCTGCTCTCATCAAGCTCGTAGAACTAGGGCTACATTGAGCATCATTATTTTCGGTGGGAATGGATTTATCGGGCGAAATCTACTCGATGCATTACTATGCCGGAGCGGTAAAAGACAACGAATCGTAGTGGCCAGTCGTTCAGTACCGAACGATCTTTTTTTCTTGCAAAAGAGCGACGACTTAGTATTTGTGAACTTAAGTGAAAGCGCCGAGAATATCGCTCGGCTCGCTGTGGACAAAGGGGTAACCACTGCGATATACGCCATTGGTGAGGGCAGCCCTCGAAGTGACGACGCAGGTTTTGAGGGGGCCGCACTTTGTTTTGAAAAAAGCTTCTTGCGGTTTCTTGATTTTCTAAAACTCAAAGTTATTGATACTGTTTATTATTTTAGTAGTTCGGGCGCACTAAGGAGCTTTTCACAGCCTATCTTTGCTCTCGAGTTGGTTGAGCCCCTAGAGAGTTGCTATATGGCTAGGAAGGCCTATCACGAGATGATGCTAGCTTGCGTTGCGAAGCGGTTAAATATAAAGCTCCGTATTCTGCGCTTGCCGAACGTTTATGGTCTCTATCATACGTCCGAAATTCAAGGATTAGTAAATATCGTGTTGCGCAACTGTCTCCGGGGAAACCCTGTAAATATATATACCAATTTTGAAACCAAGCGGAATTACGTTTTTGCAGGCGATTTAGCCAGATCGATGGTTAGCCTAATTGAAAACCATGATGTCAACGACAGCTATTATTATTTTTTCTCTTCAAGGTCTCGAACAATAAAAGAAGTTACGGATTCAATAAAAGAAATTTTTCCCAACATAGCTCTAACCAACATGCTATCTGAGTCCCTTAACGGTGAATGCATTGAGTCTTCTGGCAGAAAGAATTTTTTGACACATGAGACTCCGTTCGGTGAGGCGATCGCTAGAACAATGGAGTGGGAGCAAGGGGCGCAGTCATGCGTAGAAAACCTAAGGTCCTAGTCTTGCTGGGCACGCTTGATTTGGGGGGCGCAGAGACACTCTCTTTTAACATTACAGCTCATCTCAGGCAAAGGGGTTTTGAAATCGATTATCTTATCCATGATCAACGTCCCTTTCTCTATTATGAGTCGAGGCTGCGCGAACTTGGATCTAAGGTGATTAGAGTGCCGAGCAAGGCCGAGAGCCCTATTCGATATTTACTTTCACTATGGTACACTATAAAAAATTCGGATTACAGAATCCTGCATCGGTTCTGTGAGAACAGCTTTGGGATATTTGAGTTAGCCCCGTTCTTATTCTCACGGAAAGTTATTTTTCACATGGTAAGTGACAACTCAAGGCACCTCAAGTATCGTTCTTATCGTCTTTTAAATAGTCTGGGAAGATTTTTTTGTCGAAAGATCCAAGTTTCAAGGGTTGCCTGCTCCAAATCCTCGGCTATGTTTGGCTTTGGTGAGCCAACAAAGTGGATTTTGCTTAGAAATGCTATTGACTTTAACCCTTACATTAAAGGAACAGGCGCCGTCGAGATGAGTTTCTGTGATCATCAAGGTGTCGTACTAGGAATTGTTGCTCGACTCGTTGCTCAGAAGAACGTTTCATTTTGTGTGCGTGTACTTGCAAAAGTCCGGGCCGCTGGTTGTCCTGCAACGCTAGTGGTCGTTGGCTATGGCCCCGAGTTAGATAGTTTGAAGGAGCTCTCTAGAGTCTACGGGGTCGAGGAAAACATTGTATTCCTTGGTTTAATTGAAGATTGGCGTGTCATACCAAACTTCGACTTCTTCTTGATGCCATCATTATTCGAGGGTGTCCCGCTGGCATTGGTAGCCGCACAAGTTAGTGACAAGCCTGTGCTGGTCTCAGATAGAGTGTCTGAAGAAGCTCTTTTTGGTGAGGAGTGTTACGCTCTTCCTATAGATCCCGTTGATGAAGCTTCCGAGCTTTGGGCGAAAGCGATTGTTACATTGCAATCGAATGGATCAAGTCAACTTAAGAGATTTCTGTGCAGAGGCGCAACTCGAGAGGAGTATGATATCAAAGTCGCAGCTAATATGATGGGAGAAATTTATGGCAATGTCTAATGCCAAAGCAAGTTCTCATACTCCCAGTGATCGTTCTTTTGGATTGTTTTTCTCCTGTTTATTCGCAGTTATCGCTTTTTGGTTGCTCCTGGTAAGTGATCGAGCGGCATTTTTTCTATTTGCAGGGCTCGCGTCCTGTTTTCTGCTATTGAGTATTTTTTCTCCGGAATTCCTTCACCCGTTGAATCTTGCGTGGAATCGTCTTGGACTACTTCTTGGGGGTGTAGTCGGTCCGATAGTACTAGGCGTCATTTTTTTCATGTTAATCACGCCTACTTCAATGATTACTAGGCTGTTCGGGCGCGATGAACTCAGAATTAAAAGAAGGGAAGTGGTGACTTATTGGGTTGATCGAAAGCCTCCTGGCCCAGCGCCGCAATCGTTTAAGAGCCAGTTCTGAGGAAGAGTCAGCACTCATGGAGTTCATCAAAGAAATGTGGGCCTTTCTTCGCGTCAGGAAGAAGTTATGGCTCGCGCCGATTATTGCTTGCATGGTAGTGCTGGGTGGATTGCTGGTTCTTGCTCAGGGATCTGTTGTTGCGCCGTTTATTTATACTCTGTTCTGATCAAGGTTGAAGGTCCTCGGCGTCTCCGCTTATTACCATGATGCAGCAGCATGCCTTGTTGTTGACGGCGAGATCGTCGCTGCAGCACAGGAGGAGCGCTTCACCCGCATAAAGCACGACTCCTCCTTCCCCAACAATGTAATTACATACTGCCTTTCCGAGGCGAGAATCACGCCCAAAGAAATCGACTATGTCGTGTTTTACGACAAGCCTTTTCTCAAGTTCGAGCGCTTACTGGAAACTTACCTCGCATTCGCACCAAGAGGCTTTACGAGCTTCACCACTTCGGTGCCTGTCTGGCTTAAGGACAAGCTCTTTCAGAAAACCGTTATCAAGAATGCACTGAGAGACCTTTGGGGATCGGACGGAAAGTGGGAGGAGAAGCTTCTTTTTTCTGAGCATCATCTCAGTCATGCTGCGAGCGCTTTTTACCCGAGTCCATTTGATCGAGCAGCTGTACTCACGATGGACGGAGTTGGCGAATGGACCACTACGTCTCTTGCTATTGGAAACGGAAACACGCTCTCAGTGCACAAGGAGATCCATTTCCCACATTCTGTGGGTTTGCTGTACTCAGCAATGACTTACTACACTGGATTCAAGGTTAACAGCGGCGAGTATAAGGTAATGGGCCTTGCTCCTTACGGTGAGGCCAAGTATGCGAGTCTCATCAGAGATCACCTCATCGACATCAAGGATGATGGTTCATTTGCCTTGGATATGAGTTACTTCAACTACTGCACCGGTCTCACCATGACCAATGAGAAATTTAATCGCCTCTTTGGCGCCCCGCCTCGCAAGCCGGAATCTAACCTTACCCAGCGCGAGATGGATCTGGCAGCATCTATTCAGGTGGTGATTGAGGAGGTGGTACTTAAGCTAACAAAAGGTGTAGCAAAGGTAACAGGAGAGAAGAATCTTTGCCTAGCTGGAGGCGTGGCTCTCAACTGTGTCGCAAACGGAAAGCTCCTTCGGGAAAAGGTGTTCGATCGTATTTGGATCCAGCCGGCCGCTGGTGATGCAGGCGGCGCCATTGGTGCTGCCCTGGGCGCCTATCACATCATGTTCGACCAGCCGCGTAGGGTTGTAAGGGACATCGATGCCATGAAGGGTTCTTATCTCGGACCAGCGTATAGCCAGGATGAAATAACTGAGCAACTGACCCGATGTGGGGCGGTCTACGAAACTCACAGCGAAGAGGCTGTTATTGAGAAGACTGCACAGGCATTGGCTAGTGGTAAAGCTGTTGGTTGGGTCAGCGGCCGAATGGAGTTTGGCCCTCGAGCCTTGGGTGGTCGCAGTATTCTTGCTGACCCACGATCTTCGACCATGCAGCGGCTGCTCAACCTCAAGGTCAAATACCGGGAATCCTTTAGGCCGTTCGCGCCTAGCGTGCTGCGTGAGGATGTCTCGCAATGGTTTGAGCTCAACGCTGACAGTCCATACATGCTTCTTGTAGCTGATGTGGCGGAGAATCGACGTCGACCGATGACCGAAGAGCAGAGCGCGTTCTTCGGGATCGAAAAGCTAAATGTTCCTCGCTCAGAGATTCCAGCCGTGACACATGTCGATTATTCAGCTCGGGTGCAGACTGTGCATCAAGACACTAATCCTCGTTACTACGCACTTATAAAGCGCTTCAAGGAGCTAACTGGCTGTCCTGTGTTGGTGAATACATCCTTTAACGTCCGTGGCGAGCCAATCGTGTGTACGCCGGAGGATGCTTTCAGATGCTTTATGGGTTGCGAGCTTGATGCCTTGAGTATTGGAGCTTTCTACTTAGAAAAATCCAAGCAGAAGATCACGCTGATTAAGCAATTCGAATCAGATTACACGCTAGATTGACTAATCACCTAAGTCTACGCTAGAAATCAACTGTTTAGAAACTTAAAAAAATTAACAATAGGTTCGGATAAATCCCAACAGCAGAAAAGGCCCATAAACGTTCTTTTCAGCGCGGATTAAGTTCTACTACAATAATTACTAAAACAAGGCAACATATTAAAGCTCGCCCCCGAGTAAATGCTACTCCCCAATCAGGTAAAGATGGCAAACGATTCAGAAGAGAAGGCAAAAGAACAGCAGCCTAATTTTGACATCGAAACAGTAGAAAGTTTTGGTGACGAATGGAGTCGTTTTAGTCAACGGGATCTGAGTCGCGCCGAGCTTGAGAAGGTCTTCAACGACTATTTCCGCCTATTCCCTTGGTCCACTTTGGGTCCGGAGGCTGAGGGATTTGACATGGGATGTGGAAGTGGAAGATGGGCTCAATTTGTTGCGCCGAGGGTGAAAAAACTTAATTGTATTGAACCATCAGTAGCGATCAATCAAGCAAAAACCGCTCTCTCGGCCCACAACAACGTTAACTTCTACCAAGCTACAGCAGATAGTGCGCCAATAGAATCTGAGAGTCAAGACTTTGGGTACTGCTTAGGTGTTCTTCATCACATACCTGACACGAAGCGAGCTTTACTTTCTTGCGTTAAGTTGCTCAAAATTAATGCACCCTTCCTCGTATACATATACTACTCTATGGATAACCGACCATTTTGGTACCGGTTGCTGTGGAGTATGTCCGACCGAATAAGAAGGATCATTTGTCGACTACCGAAAAACCTAAAAAATTTTGTTACTGACTTGATTGCGTTTTTTATCTATCTTCCGCTTAGTATGGTGGCGAGATTTATAGACGTAACGATATCACCAAGACCAAACTTTCCTCTTGCGTATTATAAAACACTTAGTTTCTACACAATGCGCACCGATGCGAGAGATAGATTCGGGACACCTTTTGAAAGGCGCTATTCGAAGATCCAGATAGAAGAAATGATGCTAGCCTCCGGACTTGCAGATATCGAGTTTTCGGAGAAAGAACCTTATTGGTGTGCCATCGGAAGACGACGCCATTAATAGTTATTGCTAAGATTTTTCTGAGGATCGTCAAACTTTACGTTCGCTACAAAAACGTTAATTTATTTTCGATTTAGAGGCCTTTCGTTTTGCTGTTATTCTGGAAGTGTTCTACTCCATTCTGTTAGACGCTTGTTTGAGGTGCCCCCGGTTTTCTTGACACCGACTCACGCGTATCACATTGATGTAATGTCCCGCTGATTTCCTGCTCAGGTCATACTTCGAGAGAGAAACTTCATGGGTGTAATCTTGGAAGGAGATTCGGTAATCCTCCCCTAGGTTAAAAGGAGTCAGAAGTAGACTTTTCTCGTTATGAGGAGGTTCTACAGATGAAGAAGTCCAGATTTACAGACGATCAGATTTCTGAGGCGTTAAAGCGGTTAGAAGCTGGCCTGGCGGTCCCGGAGTTGTGCCGAGCGATGGGCATTAGCTTTGCAACGTTCTACAAATGGCGCTCTAAGTTCGGAGGGATGGATACCATCGATGATGGCGCGTATGAAGGAGCTTGAGGCGGAGAACGCTCGGTTAAAGAAGATGCACGCCGAGGAACGGCTCAAGGCCGAGATCCTGAACGACGCCCTAAAAAAAGTGGTGAAGCCATCTCGCAGACGTGAGATGGCCAGACGGGTAGTGACAGAGCGAGGTATATCGGTTCGGCTGGCCTGCGAGATCTTCACGGTGAGCGAAACCTGCTATCGGTACGAAGCTAAGAAGAACGCTGAGAACGAGCAGATAGCGGATTGGCTGCTGCGGCTGACAGACAACCACCGCAACTGGGGCTTCGGGCTCTGTTATCTCTACCTGCGTAACGTCAAGGGCTTCAAATGGAATCACAAGCGGATCTATCGGATTTACAAGAGTTGGAGCTGAATCTTCGGATCAAACCCCGTAAGCGTCGCAATCGTGAGAAGCCAGAACCGTTGGCCATCCCCGAGGAGATCAACCAAGTCTGGTCGATGGACTTTATGCATGACCAGCTATCGGACGGCAGAAGCTTCAGGCTGCTCAATGTCATCGATAACTACAACCGAGAGGCTCTGGGCATGGAGATCGACTTCTCGCTGCCGTCTGAACGGATCATCCGTGCCCTTAACCAAATTATCGAGTGGCACGGCAGACCCAACATTATTCGGTTGTAGTCTCCCCCTAAATTAAGACACCGGGGGTGCGGAATTTTCTGTTGTTTGGCAGTATTTCACGACAGGAGGTTTTGCATGAAGAGGGCACGGTTTACGGAGAGCCAGGTTGTGGCGATTTTGAAAGAGGCAGATGCTGGGTTGCCCGTCTGGGACGTGATACGCAAGCGCGGGATCAGTTCGGCGAGTTACTACAAGTGGAAGGCCAAGTACGGCGGGCTGGATGCCTCGGAGCTCAAAAGGATTAAGGAGCTGGAGGGGCAGCTGGCGGAGTTTAAGCAGATTGTTGCCGACCTG
>JACCDP010481089.1_pt1 | contig 41137 bp, 53 predicted proteins | sample 7445841 | NCBI WGS metagenome assembly JACCDP01 (sample SAMN15323441, study PRJNA562643) | freshwater metagenome | isolation source: river surface water | place: USA:Blue River Watershed | collected 2017-08-17 | reverse complement strand
GTCCATAAAACGACAGATCCGTCCGCGCATACAACGCCGGAGCAACCTCACCTGCAGCAAATGATCGTTGCGCAATTTTCATGAGAACCACGGGGCTGGATAGGTAACCGACGACTGCTTGGCTGCCAGCGCGTCAAGCGCTCCCTGCTGGGCCTTGGAACGAATCGGCATGGTATCCTCAATCAATTGAGAGCCTTGTAGGCCATCACACTACCAGCATACACTCGGCTTGTTCGCCCAGCGGCCGCCGCCGCGTTGCCGAAGCGAAAGCGGAACGTCCCACTCGCGCCAGATGTATAGAAAAACGCAAACTGAATGCGAATGGCGATTGGCGTATCCAAGTCCGCCGGAGTCCCCGTCACGATGGCCGTGGTGCTCGCGGTACCTGCCGCCGTAATGATAACGTTCTGGATGGCTTCGGCGGCAGTCAAGTTTTGCACGTTGCCACGGCCCTTCATTGTGCCAGTGGACACATTGAAATCCATCGTGAAGTCGCCAGTCGTGTTATTACCCGCGATCGCCAACTCCATCCTGACCATATAGTAATTGTTTGGCGATACGGTAAAGAAAAAGTTGCTGTCATTTGTCAGCCCAGCGTTGGTAAATTGCTCATATGGCAAGCCACCAATCGATGGTTTGACAATATAGGTGTACCCATCTGGCGACGACCCACCGCCCGCCGCCGCCCACGAGAGCGTCCCAGACCCGTTAGTCTGTAGGTAGTAGTTCGCGGTTTGCGACGACGGCCAAGTATATGTCTGGCTATTGAACGTCGTCGTGCCCGTCACCCGCGCCGTCCCGGTCACGTCAAGGTCGTAGAGCGGGGTCGCCTGATTGATGCCGATGCGGTTATTGGTCGAGTCCGTGACCAGCAGGTTCGTATCGACCGTCAGGTCGCTCGTGACGTTGAGCGTATCCGAGAACGTGTAGCTCGCGCCCGGAAACGTCCCGGCCGTCACGTTCGCCGCCGACACCGATGCCGCCGCCCATTGCGGGTTGGCCCCTGCGCCGTTGGTTTTGAGGAAGTTCCCCGCCGTCCCCGCCGCCAGCTTCACCCACGAGGTGCCGTTGTGGTACAGGACATCGCCCTGCGTCCCCGTCAACTCCGTGATGTTCTTGCCGCCGGTCGAGTTGTAAGCGACAATGTTCTGTACGGTGGTCGTCGTGTCGTCACCGACCACGTCGCCAGATCCTCCAGCCGCTTGTGCCACCCACGACAGCGTGCCAGATCCGTTTGTCTGCAAAACATAGTTTGCTGTCTGCGACGACGGCCATGTGTACGTTTGGCTGTTCAGAGTCGTCGTGCCAGTGATCCGAGCAGTGCCGGTGACGTCGAGGCTATACAGCGGCGTTGCTTGATTGATTCCGATACGATTGTTCGTGGAATCCGTAACCAGCAAGTTTGTGTCAACGGTCAGGTCCGTTGCCTTGACTTCATCGGTAAACGTGTAGGTTGCCCCCGGAAACGTGCCAGCCGTCACGTTGTTTGCCGAAATGCTGCTGATCGTCGGGGCTGCCCACGATCCATCGGCTCGCAGGAAGTTCGTCGTCCCGCCACCAGAAGCCGGAGCATAACCCGCCGCGCCACTCGTAAAGTTTGGCGGGGTATCGAATAGCACGTCGCCGCCGTTGTACTTCAAGAACTGCGTAGACCCGGTGCCCGAGACATTAATGACCTTGGCTACCCCGGTAGACGAGTCGTACACCAGCACATAGTCGCCACTATTCGCGGTCGGCACCGTGCTGCTGTTGGTTCCGCCATTGGCATACGGCAGCACACCCGTCGCCTGCGTAGACACATTGACGGTGGACTGCGTGGCCAGCGTGCCCAGACCAAGCGTGGTCCGCTGTGCTGCGGCGTCCGCATCATCCAACAGCGCCTTGCCTGCGGTGGTAACGTCACCACCCATCTTGGCCGTGCTGACCACACCGCTGTCAATCGTCCAGATTACCCCGGATGACGACACGGTAATGTCACCCTTGTCGCCATCCGAAACCGTCGCCTCAACGCCAGTTCCCGTGTCGCGGATTCTGGCGTCGATGTACCGCTTGATCTGCGGCGTCAGTGACATTAGCGGCCCTGAATCAGCTCAGCATCCGCGTCGTCGTCCGGGCGGTTCCGCATAACATCCATTGCCCGAGCCTCGGACAGCAATGCGCCATACAGCTGGATCATCCGGTTGATCACCGGATTCGGGTCCGCCCCCACCAGCATCGGCGCAACATACACGCCCATCTTGCACGCCAGCGCCTGAGTAAACAGGACCGGAAACTTGGTCACGTCTGTCACCGACTTGACGTATTCCATCTCAACCTGCGTGTCGTAGTTGCAATACAAGAGTCGGCTCGTCTCGTCCTCGCCCACCCAAAACACCGGCCAGTTCGACCGGATCGGCGTGCGGTTGCCGTCAACCAACCGGAGCGGCTGCAGCATGTCCGCAGGCATCCGGTAGGCGTAGGCCCAGTCCGGCGTCGGGTCACTGAGGCGCTGCTTCGCGATCGTAAAGCTGGAGCCAGCTGCCTGCGTCGTTAGGGGCGTCACATGCCACGTCGTGGTATTGTGTCGCTCGACCAGCGTATAGTCGACCGAGTTGACCGTAATCGTATCCCCAACCCCGAGATACAGATCCTGCGACGTGGTAAAGTTTGCGTCCGCGTGCCCGGTGTGCAGGACCACCTCGACCGTGCCGGTGCCGGGCTGCTCGAGAAAGTCCCAGTATCGCTTGGCAAAGGTCCACGGAAACGCCGTCAAAACCTCGTCGCGGGTCTGGGCATAGAACCGACGGAAAGCTCGCGCTACCGCCGTCTGGTCCGTATCGACGCTGGCGATCTCGTCAGACATCCCGAGATGCCCAAGCGTCAGTTCACAGATCTCTTCAACGTTTGCCGCCATGACCTCTCCTCAGTGGGTTACCACTTGACCTTGTTTGCCCAGTAGGCCGCGCTCAGCTTGCCCTTGGCGATATTCGCCGCATGCCGGGCCTTGAACGCCTCCCGGCGCTTGCGGTCCGACGAACTCTCGCCTTCCCGCTTCGGCGATCCGCTGACCCCCTGCTGCCCGAACCGGATCAGCCGGATCGTATTGCCAACCTTGGCCAGTACCGCGTGGCTCTTATCCGGATGCCCCGGCGTCCGCTTGGGCTTATTGTAGCCAGAGAACCGCTCCCCACCACGCTCGATCACTCGGCCACCTCGGGCTCGCTGACCAGCGTGAGCCCCAGTCGGTCGAGGGCCACAAACGGCGGCTCCTCGGAGATGTCCTCGTCCACCAACTCAGCGGCCAGCGCGTCCACAATTTCCACCGAGAGCATCCCGCTGGAGATGTAGTCCGTGGCGGGCAGGTCGCCGGTGGGGGAGCAGGCGGTCGTGAACATCCCCGCGCCCCCCGGATACTCGGCGGCAATCGCCTGCGCCTCGGCCTGCTCGTCGGCCGACACCACGATGGTCCGAAAGATTTCGTCAGCCATTTAAATCACCAGTCCCGTCTTCTGGGCCACATACTGCTCGGCGTTGGTCACGGTCACGCTATCCGTCGCCGCCCCGCGCACGATGAGCTGGAAGATGCGGCCGTTGAGGGGGATGGACGAACCACCACGGCGACCGATGTAGAGAATCTGCGAGCTGTAGGTGCCCGTGCCTTGGTCGGTCGTCGCGCTGTTGACCTGCACCCCGTTGAGCCGGAGCACCGACGAGTCGCCGCCGATGTCCCCGAGTCCCGTGGTCACCCGCGTCGCCGGAGCCGCGAGGGTCGAGCCCGCATCCGCGCTGACGGTCCCACGGCTCCGCCAGTAGAAGTCCGTCCCAGCAGGGAACGGAGCAAACAGCGCAAAGGTGCCGCTTGACAGCGAAGAGTTCACGCTACTCTCAAGGACCACACCACCGCCCGCAGGGTCCGCAGACTTGGTGAGCCCCGAGAACACGCTCACCTTGTCGGTGCCGACGTTCTGGAACGTGGTCGCGGTGCTGCCCGTCTCCAGCTGGGCACCCCAGATGTAGACGCCGCTGGTGCCGTCGCCAGCGAAGCCTGTGTTCCAGTTGCCAACCGATGACCCGACGAAGATGGCGTCATTCGGACCCGTCGCGCCGGTGCCAGAGTCGAACGTAAACACGCACCGATACCAGCCGTTGCCAGCATCCGTGATGGATGTCGCGGTAGCTCCGCTCGACGACACGACGGCACCCGTGGACACGTTGAACTGCGCGTTCTTGAACGTGCCCGCCAAGTCGCGCACCTGAATCGCCACGAAGTTGTACCCGAACGGCTTGGCATACACCGAGTAGGTGTATGACCCCGTCGTGCGGGTAATCGACTGCTGGGCGTAGTGCAGGGTGCTAGTCGTATTCGGGATGAGCGCGTCAGCGGTCGTGGTGCCGTCTGGGCTGGCAACCGCGTTCGCCGTCACCGTGGCGTTGCTCTTGGCCCACGCCGCGTCATCGAACATCGACGGCATCGTGAGCAGGTTGCGCCGCGCCTCGCTCCCCGTCCACGTCGCAAAGTCCACGTTGCCCACGGTCGCCAGCGAGTCGTCCGTGCCGTCGAAGAGCAGGTTGCGCGGCAGGCCCACGTCCGCGTAATCCGTCGCCGTCACGATCCGCTGGTAGGTGCTGGCGGTAGAGGCCTGCTCGGCTTGTGCGCCCCAGAGGAGCACGCCGCTGGTGCCGTCGCCGGTGTAGCTCGTCGCACCACCCGACTCCAAGTACACGACGATGCGGCCCGCCGCTGTTGATTCAATGCGCGTCATCACGCACCGATACCAGCCGTTGCCCACCGATACGATGGACGCCGTCACGCCCGACCCGATGTTGCTAACCGTGCCGTTCGACAGGTTGAACGACGCGCCGGTAAGCGAATTGTCCGCCACAAAAATAGAGGTACGCTCGGCGGCTTTGGCATACACCGTGTAGGTGTACGGCGCACCCGTTGTCGTCGTGTATCCCGTGTTGTTGAGAAGCCGATGTGTCGAGGTCGCCGTATCCTCGACCAACTTGTCAGCCGTAGTGGTCCCGTCAGGAGCCACGCCAGCGTTGGCCGTGACGCTGGAGTTGGACTTGCTCCACGCGGCGTTGTCGAACTGCTCGCTGTAGGTCAGCAGGTTCGCCCGCGCCTGCAACGTGGGCCGCGAGGCCGAGGTCGCTTGGATCGCGTGGTTGCCGGGGACTTCGCGAACGGAGATGTTGTCGATGACGCCAGCGCCAGCCAAGTAGAACTCGATACCACGAGTTGCGCTCGAACCAGCCACCACGAAAACCGTGACGCGCCCAGATGCAGACGTGGTGACGGCGGTGCTGGTCCGCAGATATATGGTCAAGCTCGACGAGCCAATCTTGTCGAACTGCACCCGATAGACCTTGCCCGTCGTATACGCCGCCGCAGAGGTGTACAATCCGCCAGCCGTTGAGCCGTAGGCATATGCCTCGCCACCCGCAACGAACCAGCCGGTGTCCACCGTCCAGCCCGTCGAGCCAGCCGAGAAGTCGCCGTTCGTGACCAGTTCTGGCCCCAACGCCGCCAACCCGCCGAGCCGCTTATCCACGACCCCGCCCACCGACTGCCCAAGGGCCGTCACGGGCGTCAGGAAGGTGCTTTCCTGATACAGCGCGTGGGTCGGGAAGGCCGCGAGGAAGTCGCTGGTGAAGTCCGTGATGCGCTGGTAGGCCGACGCCGTGGACGCCTGCTCGACCTGCGCCCCGAAGACGTAGATGCCCGAGACGCCGTCGCCGGTGCCACTCACGGTCCCCGCGCTGTCATACGCGATGGTCAGGTACAAGCCAGCCGAGCTTGGCGAAGTCGTGACGTAAGTATAGGCAACGCGATACCACCCGCCGCCCACATTGGTCACGTTTGCCGTCACGCCGCCGCTGTTTGACTGGAAGATGTAGCTCCCGTCGCTCAAGTTGACCGTGAAGCTCGTCGAAGCTACGGTCACAACCCAAAAGCGAACGAACGACCGCTCTGCCGCCTTTACATACACCGAGGCCGTATAGGTGTAGCCTGCCAGCGTTGGCGACGCACTATTTAGCCGATGGTCTGCAACAAGGCTTGTGTTCTCAATGAACTTGTCGGCCATCGTCCCGCCGAGCGGGTCGCTGAACATCACGGGGGCCGCCGTCGCCAGCGAGCGCGTGTAGGTCTGCGGCGTGGAACCGACGACGAGCTGGGCACCCCAGACGTGCAACACTTCACCAGAGGCAATCGGCGTTCCCGTCGAGCCAGCCAAGAGGCCGACGCCCACCTGCCCTGTCGTGTTTGGCGAGGTGCGCGTGAACGTGAACTGTTGCCAGTCTTCGGTTACGGTGAACGTGGACGAGTTGGCCGTGCTGGTCGTGACATCGGAAATAACCAGCCGGACCGTGCGCGACCCGCTCCCCGTCGGACGCTTGAGGTAGATGCTGAACGTGTTGGCGATGTTCGATGTCGCCGTCACCGTCTGATTCAGGAACGCATACGTTGCCGTAGACGTGGCCCAAGTGTAGGCGTCTGCGGTGGTCGTCCCGTCCGGCGCGACTACCGTATTGGCCGTGACAGACCCACCCGTGCCCTTGACCCACGCGGCATTGTCAAAATCCTGCGAGTAGAGCGCGAGGTTGGACAGCAGGCTGGCGTTCGACTTCGTCCACGCCGCGTTCTCGAAATCCTGCGAGTACGTCAGCAGGTTCCGACGCCAGCTCGTCTTCTCCGTCGTCAGGTCGCTCGGGTCGTACCACAGCCCCTGCTCGTTGTTCCGAAACAAGCTGGTCGGCCGGAAGCCGTACAGTCCATAGTTCTCGACGCGGCCGTAGTTCTCGAGGAACCCGTCATACGGCATCAAGCCGTAGTCGTAGATCAGGCCAAGGTCGCTGATGTTAGACGGGTGCATGACTTACCCGTTGTGGGAGCCAACAATCACCGTCACCGCAGCGCCCGTTCCCGAGATCGCCGACAAGTTCACCCGCATATAGCGCCACGCCGCATCCATCGCCGCGCCGTCAAAGGCTGTGTTCGTCCCGGACAGCGACAGCGTCGTCAGCGTCAGCCAGTTGGTTTCATCATTCGAGATCTGCACCACCACCGTCGCAGAGACCGCGCCAGTACCCGTCACCGTCGCCTCGATCGTTCGCCGGGTGCCCCACGGCTGAATGATCTCGCTCGTGCCCGTCGTCGTGCGATTCGTAAATACGTTAATCGTCTTGACCTGAGACATCGTCATGCCCTCACTGCCATAGGTAAGTCACGCCTCCCCCCTTGGGGACACGCGTCCTGCTTACTTCTTCTTCTTGCCCAGCGCCTGCCGCGTCTTGCGGGGGGTGTGGGCGATCATCTTCTTGGCTTCGGCCTTGCTCAGGCCCGGCACCTTCGCCGTCCCACCAGCGACCGCGTACATCAACCGCATCTGCGCCTTGCTTTTCATCGGCATGGGTTAGCCCACCAGAGAGTCTGCGTCGCGCAGCTGGGGCTTGGTGGGGGCTTTCACCCCCACCTTACCCGCTGCCTTTGGCTTCGCTGGGGCCACGTCATCGAGGAGCTCCATCCACGGGTACAGCGGCGTGCCCTCTGGGAGATCAAACTCCTCCCCCTGAAAGACCCGGCGTTCGCCGTTAAATGCCACTGGTGCCGTAATCCGAACTCTCATGTCGTGACCTCAGCGTTGCCGTTAGGGGTTACGCCTGCACCGTGAAGCCAGAGGCGTAGTACACGTCGCCCTGCACCATCGAGAGCGGCGTCACAAACGCATTGCACGTCACGGACGGGGTCGTCCCGCTGACGTCCACGAACCCGCAGAGGTGCGTGGCGGTCGCCGAAATCGCCTGCGCCGGGATCGGCAGGATGATGCGCTTGCCCACCGGGAGCGTGTTGCCCGCGAGCGCCGGGGTCTGCAGCAGCGTCACGGCACCAGTCGTGCCGTTGGCGTTGGTCGCCGTGCGCACCGCAAACGCATACGTCTCGTCAGTGGTGGTGTAGTCCGCCGCCGTAGTCACCTGAAACACCAGCGCGAGCGTCTCGCCCACGCCAACGTCCAGTCCAGCCTTGCCAAGTGCAATCGAGTCGGTCGTCACGGCATCCGCCGAGAAGGCCTGCGCACTCGCAAGCAGAAGGTTCCGATCAGTCACCATGTGTGTATACCTCAGTCAAAGAGTCAGAGTTAGACCGCAGCTTCGTTCTCGACGATCTGGTCGACCGTACGAATCGGGATGCCACGGAACATCGAGGTCCAGACGCCGTCGACAACCTGATACGACAGCTGCCCGCCGACCTGCACGCGCTCCTGCCGCTGGATATCGAGGTACTGCGCGACCGTCCGGTTGCAATAGAACGCCGCCCGACCCGACGCAAGGTTCGGAATCCGGTGCATGGCCTTCGTCATGAACTTGGTCAGGTCCGCATCCGACGACTCGGCAACGAGGTTAGACACGTCGATCGAGCCGATACGGACGACGTAGCGCCAGTCACGGATGTGAAGGCCCATCTCCCACTCGTAGTGGTCGCGGTAGCCTTCCATGAGCGCCCCGGTCACGCCACCCGCGTTCTCGATGATCTGGAGCCCGTAGTCGGTGTGACGGAGACCAGCGGTCGAGCCCTTCGGGTAGATGCCGTGGCAGTTGTCGCCCCACACCACGAGGAAGATCGAGGTGTTGTCGGTCGAGGTGCCAGCCGCGTCGAGCACGTTCTGGCCCGTCGCGCCGGTCGGCGAGGCATAACGCGGAGCGAAGCCAGTGAACTCGCGCTCATCGGTGCCGCTGTTGCCGTAGAAGAGCGTGCCGACCATCTCCTGATTCATGGCCTCGATGAAGGCCGTCGCCTCAGAGAGACGCCACGCAGCGGTGTTGCCGTTGAGGTCCGCCGCCTTCTTGTCGATCTCGCTCCACGCGTCAAGGATCGCCGTCTGGTCCTCAAGCTGGGCGGTGGTCGACTTGGTCGGGGTGGTGCCCGCGTTCACGCGACGCCACGAGACGCCGGGGAGCGTGGTCCGGGCGGTCGAGCGCATACCGGTCGGGAGGTTGCCCTCCTTAAACACCATGTCCTGCAGGACCGGGTTGCTCTGCGACAGCAGCTCGGCGATGGCGGCAATCTTGCCATCGGGATCAAGGCGCTTCGCGACGTCAAGCAGCGTCGGGCGCAGGGTCGAAAGTTCAGCCATTGTGTGTTGTCCTCAGTTTACAGATTGGAGTAAATGCGCTCCGCGAGCGTCTTGGCAGCAGGCTTGGGCGTACCATCCGGCACGACCATGCTGTCCTCGCCCATGGCGCGGTAGATGCGCGTCAGCATTTTGATCAGCGCGGGGCTCGAGCCAAGACCGGTCTCCTCGAGAAAGTCCCGGACCCCAGCATCCCCGAACCGATCCAGCACCTGACGACTCTGCTGGACGGACTGCTGCAGCTTCTCCGTCGTGCCCCCGATGTCGGGGTCCGACAGAGCGGCCTGTTCCATCTCCTGCACCCGCGCCTTCCACAGCTCGCCGCCTTTGGCATTCGCCTCCATCAGCTGCTGCTGGTAGCCTGCGACCTCCGTGTGGAGCGCCAGTGCGATGGCCTGCGCGGACTCGTCAGACGTGACCTTCAGGCTCTTGGCCAGTTCGGTCACACGATCGAGGGCGGAGGCATCGAGTAGCGAGTCGTCGGGCAGCTGGAGCTTGTAGGCCTCGGGGACCGTAGGCTCGCTGGCGGACGACGTATCGGCAGGGGTCAACAACGTCCCCACTGCGGGTTCCTGCGACCCCTCGTTCGAGGGGGTGCTGCTCCCATCCGCCGGGCTCTCCGGAGTGGCGGTGGCGTTACCTGCGTCGGTCATCTAAGAGCTCCTGATTACGGGCTTCTTGCATCATCAGCGGGATCGTGGCGTTGTCCACGCTGTCAATCCGCTCCATCAGCTCGATGCCGACGTCGCGGCGTCCTTCGCGGTAGTGGATGTCCGGGTTCGGTGCCCGGATGCGCTCCCACACGCCCGCACTCGCAATAATGCGCCACAGCACCCGACGACCACGGGGGTCGCCAAGCACCCACGCCATGTCAGCGTCGGCGAGCAGGTCGGTGTGACGCTTGTCCTTGCTCATCGCATCTCGGGGTACATGCGCTCCGCCAGCCCCTTCCGCTTCTGCCGGGCCGCCTGCAGCCGGGAGGCGGTGGCCATGCGGTCCGCCATCGCCCCGGACCAGTTCAGCCCGTTGGCCGACATCGGCACGCGGTAAATCATGCTCTCCCGTGCCCCGCGCATCGACGCCAGCGGCCGCTCGATCACCGACCCGTCGTCATCGCGCTGCAGGATGACCCGGTCTCCTTCGATGCGGTCGACCGCAAACGTGACGTACTTTTTCTTCTGGGTTGCCATGCTCGTCTCCGTTAAATTACGCCCGGCGTGCCCTGCATGCCGAGCAGGTCCGTCATGGCGTTGGGCTGGTCCGTCTTGATGCTGCCGAGCTTCGCCATCGCGTCTGCCTCCATCTGCGCCTGCTGTGCGGCCTGCATCGCCGCCTGTGCCCGCGCCCGCTCCGCCCGCATGGCTTCCACGTCCTCATCCGGCCGCACCACACGGGGCGAGACGCCCATCATGTCGGCATACTCGTCAACCATCTGGTCCGTGTCAATCTTGTCGAGCACCTGCGGGTTCTGCGTGTTCGCCGCGAGGCTGGTCACGAATCCGGCGAGTCGGTCGATGCCCCCGATGCCTACCATCCGCTGGGCCGCTGCCATGATTGAGATGTACTCGACCCGCAGCAGCGTCCCCTGCATCTCCTCCGGCGGCGGCGGCAGCATGTCCCGACGCGCCATGATGGCGAAGATGCGGTCGATGACCGGGTTCAGCAGCTCCTGATTGAGCCGCTCGAGCACCGGGCCGAGGGCCAGCAGCTTCTCCTCGTGTCGCGCCTCGATTTCGGTCGCGGTCGCCCGCTGCGCCCGTCGGTCGTTCGCGATCATGAGGAACAGGTCAGCAAAGAACGCCGCCTCGATGCGCTGCCGGGCCTGCTGCTGCTTCAGCTCGAGGTGGCTGACGTCCGGCCGAATCTCCTGCATGGGCCGGATGCCGTCGCCCTGAATGTCCGGGACGTACGACACGTCGTTCGGCGCGAAGCTGAGCCGGGCATTCTTGAGCCCCGCCGGAGCCCGCATGGGCGGGGAAATCATCTTCTCGACCGCTTGGAAGATGCGCTTCTCCGCGAGCTGCAGCTGCTTGATGTCCCCCAGCGCCGTCATGCCGGGGCAGTCCGTGGCATACACGTCCTCGCCCGTGACCTCCCAGCGCGTCGCCATGATGGGGAACTCGTCGTAGCCCCGCTTCTGCAGGAAGCCGAGCAGCTCGCCGTCCTTCGCCATCCCCGTCTCCCAATACCACGACGCGAACGGCTTGTACTTCGACGCCTGCTTGGTCGCGTCCGCCTGCGGGTTCGGCCCAACGCAGTGCGTGACGTCGATGCGGACCTCCATCTGGTTCTGGTCGTACAACTGCCGGACCGTCGAGGAGGCGTTAGACAGGTTGACCCGACCGAAGTCGTCCGTGCAGAACTGCTCCACGATCTGCCGCACCGTCATCTGGAACTCGCGAGCGAAGACCCGCACCCGCCCCTTCGCGTCGTTGGCCAGCATGCAGCTGCCGACCGGGAACGACGTACAGCGAATCACGTCCTCGGCGTCGTCCTCGACCGACATGACGGCCGTGCCGAAGACCCCGAGGTCGGTGTAATAGACAGGCAGGATGTTGTAGAAGTTGGACCGCGCCATGACGATGTTCATGCGCAGGGTCACCTCGTGCAACCACTCCTTCACCGTCGCCAAGTCGCCGAGCGACGAGTCGGAGACCGTGAGCCGGAACCACGGCCGCGCCGGGTTGGTGATGCCAGACATCATCCCCGACGACAGCGTGCGCGACGCAAAGGTCGGCGTCGAGTCGATGATGTTCTGGTTCCGTCGGTCACCCTTGTTGACGTCGTTGACAAAGAACCGCCCCCGACGCGGCTTGATGTAGCTCGCGAGCTGCGTCCAGTGCGACCGGAAACTCTCGCGCTCAATCTTCATCTGCTCGATCAGGTTCTCGAGCTTGCGCCGCTCATCGAGAATCTGGCTGCCGCCGACAAACGGAATCGGCTGAACCGGAATGGTCATGACACCTCACGCACGAATTGTTTTTCCATCAGGCGGTAGCCGCGCTTCTCGAGCGAGCGGTCCCGCACCGGGCTCTCAGCTTCGAGCGTGAAGTTCACGAGGTCGGCCCCGCTGTCGTCGGCCCACTCGTCGAAAGCGTCGAGCAAGAGCGCCCCCGCCCGCGAGCCTCGCGCTGGAGGGGTGACCCACCACCACAGCTCGTTGGCCACCTGCAGGTCAGGGTTGAACGGGTGCGGCACCATGGCCCCAGCCACCAATCCCACAGGCTGGCCGTCGACCTCCGCGATCGCCACGAACTGCGTGTCTATCAGTATGCCCACCAACGCCTCCGCATGCTCCGTGTCTCCGAACAGCGAACGTCGCGTGCCATACGACGACGCAAACGCCCGCAGTTGCTCGAGCACCCACGGCACGTCCGCACGCTCCGCCGGACGCACTCGCGCAATGGAACGGCCCGGTGTGGCATTGTCAAACGTCTCGGTCACCGCGCCATCCTCCGCTCGTCGAACGGGTCGTAGTCCCACGTCGTGACGTTGCCAGCCAGCGCCACGTTGCTGCCCGCCCCCGGCATGTCCGGGATGGCGAAGGTCAGCGCCAATGCATCAGCCAAGTCAGGCGAGCGGCCGATGCGCTTCTTGATGGCGTCCTTGTCTTCGAGCGCGACCTTGCCGTTCTTGAGCCCGTACGTCGGCTGGGTCAGCTCCGGAATCAGCTCGGGGATGTTGGGCAATGCCCCGCCGCGCTTCACCCACTCGGCCATGCCGAACCACATCTCCGCCCGTCGGTTCAGGTACCGCTTGTCCAGCGCAGGGTCCGAGAAGATGACGGGGATGGCCGGGCGGCTCGCCGCGATCAGGTTGTCGACCACGCCGTGCCCCCAGTGCCCCGTGTCGTCGATGAGCTCGACCTCGCTCCCCCAGTTGCTCCCCATCGTCATGACGCGAGCCGCGATGGCGGTGGTGCGTTCGCCGCGCATGACCTGCGGCTGGAAGGCGACCAGCCCCTGACGGGGGAAGATGACGGTGCGGTCGTCGCCGAACCGGGCCACGTCGATGCCGAGCCGCTTCTGCGCCCAGTCGTAGGTCGGTCGGTCGGGGTTGCGGTGCATGGCCGCACGGACCTCGTCGGGCGAGAGCAGCGTGTTCAGCCCACCCGGCGGGAACTGGCCGAGGATGTGCGCCATCACCCACGGGTTGTCCCGCCCGTACTCCGCGATCTGCTGCTGTGCCCACGTCCGGTCGACGCGCCTCGAGCATTGCGGGTCGTCGGGGTCGCCCGTGATGCGGATGACCTGCCACGTCGACGCCTTGGCGCACAGCTCGTACAGCAGTCCGTTCAGGCTGGTGGGGTTGCCGGAGGCGAGGATGACGCCGAACTCGCTCTCCGCGTCCGACAGCACCTGCTCCGCCCGTCGGCCGATGGCGGGGTGCATCTCGCCCACCTCGTCGAGGAAGACGGCGACGTACGGGCTGTGGAGGCCGGAGAGGGCGGCACCCTGCGCCTCAGGGTCGGCGGACTTCGGGTAGCTCCGCGCCTTGACCCACCACGTCCCCTGATGCTGGCGGTGGAAGATGGTCTCGGCCGTCCACTCGAACTCCCGCATGAGGAACGGCGACCGCGAGCGCCAGACGCCGAGCTCCTTCCAGAGGCCCGACTTCAGGTTCTCGTGGCTGATGGACAGCGCGTAGCCGTTGGGGAACTTGCCGGGATGCCGGGCCGGGTTGGCCTGTGTCGCGAGGAAGTGCCACGCCGCCCAGCTCTTGACCGCTGACTTGCCGACGCCGACAGCGGCCTGCATGGCGATGCGCTTCTTGCCGGGCTGTGCGGCCGCGACCAGCGCCTCCGCCTGCCACGGCTCCGGGTCGGTCTGGAAGTTCTCCCGCACGAACAGCACGGGGTCATGACGCCAGTCTCTCAGCTTCTGCGCGGCCGCTGAGGCGCTCACTCCATCCCCTCGTAGTTCACATGCTCGGCACGCGACTCGTCGGTGCGGTGCGCGAATGCCTCGAGGTCCGCACGATCGCGGAAGGTCTGCGCCCACCGCTCGGCCAACTCCGCGGAGGTGAGGGTGGTCGGACGTCGGCTCGAGCCCTTGCCGCTCACGAATGCCTCACTCGTCGTGCGACTGCGCGAGCAGGTCGGTGAGCCCGATGCTCCCGCTGTGCTCGATGCTCTGCGTCGCCTTGCCCATGCCGTGGTCGGTCGCGTACTCGAGCGCCTTTGCGAAGAACGGATGCTCCGGCCCAGCCTCCAGCGCACAGCGGACGTGATACAGCACCTCGTCGGAGCTGGCCATGTTCGCGAGTGCCTGCTTCCACTCACTGCGCGGACGGCCACCGCTTCCCTTCGGCGGACCTTTGCCACGCATCGACGGATTCGCCGCGATGCCCTGTAGCGGTCGTCCCAGCTTGTCGAGTCGCGGTGTATTGGTCGGTGTATTCGCGTCGTCGTGTGACATTGGATGACGTGGTATTGCTGGTGGTTTTGCGTGGTTTACGAGCCGATGAGCTGGATGCGTTTCTCGAGCTCGCGGGTGATCCCTTTGCTTCGGTCTTTGCAGACGTTGATGCAGGCGGTCGCGTAGTCGAAGGCGGCGGTGGAGGGTTCCACGCCAGCGGCGATGGCGGCGACCTGCATGTTGGTCATCTCATCACAGCGAATAGAGACGGCCCCGGTTGGGGTGTCCTCGAGGATGATGGTGTATTTACCCACGGCGCTTGCCTGTCTTGCCGTACTCACGCATGCGTTCGGACTTGGACTCGGTGCGCTCGTGCTTGGATTCGGACGGGCGGCGCTTGGGTGCCTTCTTCTTTGCGGCCATGGATTCCCCCTGATGGGTGTGGTCCGAAGATATGCCGAAAGGTGGGCGGACGCAAGAATCTTTCGGACCCCCCTTGACACCATGTCATGACGTCCCCAGTTTGATTGGCGTAGGTCATGACGTTCACCTCACTCAAGGAGCATGGCAATGGCACACCTTCTCGCTGTCTACACCAACCCGGTCCTCGGCCAGCAGGTTCGCGTCAATTCCTTCGGCCACGACTACACGGCCGAGGTCATCGAGATCAAGCCGCGCACCATGAAGGTCCGCTACACGAACGGGCAGGGCAACGTCTGGACGCCGAGCGTGAAGCGGACCGATGTGGCCGCGCCGACCGAGGCCCAGAAGAGCGCGACCGAGCGCGGCGTAAAGACCCGCGAGCTGAAGGCTGACATCCGTTGCACGCTGTCCAATATCACGAACGTGCAGGAGTCGTTGGCGCGGTCTCTTGACGACATCAACGCCGACCACGCCACGAATTACGCGTACTGGCTGTCGCGTGGCCGTGTCTCGGACGTCTACCTCCCGTGGAGCGAGGTGCGGTACGAGCAGTATCTGGCCGATAACCGCCTCTACCTCGACACCCTGCTCCGCAAGCTGGCCGGACTGCAGGAGGAGCTCGACGCGCATCTCGCTCGCTGACAGGCCGAAACTGCCCCAGCTTGACGGGGCGGTCTCCGGGTGAGGCCCGGACTGATGAGGCCAACACAACACAAGGGGGCATGACCATGGCACAGCTCTATCGGTTCTACCTGCACGTCGAGGGCGGAGACAGCCGCACGGCCGCGCTGGTCTGGGCGGATTCGGACAGCGAGGCGCTCGACAAGGGGTTCGCGGCCATTGGCGAGAAGCGGGCCAAGCAGATTCGGGCCATGTACGACGCCGACGACGAGGACGTCGGATTCAGCACCATGAACGTGCTCGAGTTCGCCCGTGAGATGCAGGCGCACGACCGCACGCTGGACGAGGAGCTCCGCGAGGTGCTGTATGACTGCATCAGCGAGATGGCCCCCTCGAGCATGAGCGAGTCAATCATCGCGAGTCAGGCAGCCATCTACGCTGGCGCTATCCTCGCCGACGCGAAGTAACCCACCCAATACCACAGGAGACCACACCATGCAGACCACCCTCGAGACCCTCAAGATTACGCACAACCACGGCGTCATCACCATGCGCGACGTGACCCTGACCAGCGCGGAGAAGGAGCGGACGGACCCGTACTGGCGGCAGAAGGAGGGGCCGACGTTCACGGTCTACCGCGCCGTCGGCACCCCGATCAGCGGCGGCTACACCAACCGCCTGTTCACGGCCACGTCGTTCACCCCGGCCGATACGACCAAGCCGATGGAGTGGAACCTTGGCGCACGGGAGCCGTGGTTCGATGAGCGCGACGGCGCGTGGCATGTGGACGTCTGCTTCTGCGGGTGACAGGCCGAAACCCCCAGTGCATCGGGGGTCCACCCGTGAGGCGGGTGCTGATGAGGCCAGAATGCCACACAAGGGAGACCAGAGCATGATCAAGCTGTCACCGCCCGTCGTCCGCAACATCGAGTGGATCGTGAATCGCATGCACGTCGCGACCACCCCGGCCGAGCTGGTGCGCGACCTGCGATTCCGCATGCGCGACAACGACCACTGGACGAAACCGCTCCGGAAGTCCGCCTACCGCTACGCCATCCGGTTCCACGAACAGAATCGGCAGATGTACCGGGAGCTGTCCGCTGGCTACTTCGGGACTAGCGCTTGACGTCAGGACGTCCTGCCGTTACCTTCAGTCCACACACTCAACACAAGGGGAACCACCATGCCTATCTGCCCAGAGCCCATCAACCACCGCTTCGACCTCGACTACCCCGGCTCCGAGTGCTGCGGCTCGGACGTCCGCGAGGGGCGGTGCATTGCGTGTCAGGAGCCCGCCCGGCTCATCGTCATCTGCGTCGACTGCGGCGACGAGCTCGATGCCGAAGAGGCCCACGCGCTCGACTACGAGAAGTTCCTGCAGGAGACCGCCATCCGCGTGTCCCTCACCACCCGCACCGAGACCCGCACCCATGCCTAACTACGCCGCCGTCCCCGTCGTGCGTGGACCGCACCGAACCCTCGAGCAGGTGTTCAAGGCGTGGTTATACGGGGAGCCGATGGACCCCGAGGAGAAGCGCCGCATCATCGACACGGCACATGACATCCTCGGCGACCGCTACGTCCTCGAGCAACCAGAGAGGTGAGCGGTCCACGCCGCATCGATGATCGCGGCACACTGAACGAGGTCAAGGCACGACTCGGACTGGAACGTCTCGAGGCCGACCTGATGGAGCCGCCGATGGCACGCTGAGCACAACGGCACGATCGTCGACGCATCGCCCTTCCGCCCCATACCGGAGCGGGAGGGCGTATGTGCATTCTCACTCGGCCGTGCTAAGCAGTGGAGGCACGCGAGGGACTGGACCCACTGCACCCGCGCCTTGGACCCATATGCCCGAGCGAACTCACGCTGCCGACGCGCTCGGTTGACGGGGTTCAGGCGCGAGCGCTTCACCACTCCTCCGGGATGGGCGGGACCAGCGGCTCACCAGCGGACGGGTTCCCGTACTCGATGATGTCCCGCATGTCGACCACCCGATGGAATCCGGAGCCGTAGAGGCGAACCAGATACTGCGGGTTGCTGGACGTCGAGCCGGGGAAGATAAATCGGACCAGCCCCTCGCCGAGCCCACGCACATAGACGTCAAACGGATTCACGACCTCATGCACGGACTGGACGATCATGACGTCTTCCGCTTGCGGGGCGCACGCACCTTGGCCGGAGCCTTTGCCGTCTCATCCCACTTAATGCGGACCTGCGCTGGTGTCACGGGACCAGTGACAACCGAGCTCGAGCGCAGCCGACGCAGCTCTGCCTCGATGTACTCGAGCCGAATCTCAAGCTGCGACAGCGACCAGAGCAGGTACACCACCAGCACCGCTAGTACGACGACGACATACGTCAGCATTCTGCGACCTCGCGAGGAAGGGGACGAAACACAAAGCCGGACCGACCCCGATCGGGATCGCCCGGATAGGACCGCTCGCCGTGACAGGCGCAGCGGAGGTTGTGCAGGGCAATGGCATACGCGGTCTCTTCGCCAGTGCAGTAGCTGCACTGCTGGCCGCAGGAGCAGGGGCGTGGCTTATAGGTCACTCGATTCCTCCAGATAGTCCATGACAACCGCCCACGCCTCGTCGGCCGTGGTGCATACGACGACCACCCACCCCTGCAGCTCGAGCATCGAGTGCCAGAGCTCCTGCGATTCGCTCAGCCGCCCCTTCCCGGTCGGGGACTTGAACTCGATGGCCAGACCGGACGTCAGCTCGTCATGGGCGACCGATCGACAGAAGAGGAGCCAGTCCGGGACGCCCGCCTGTACCCCTTCTGCCTTCAGCAGTGCCGCCTCACGCGGGTTGCGCTTGCCGCCGTTCGGCACACTGCACCACGGCAAGTCTTTCGTGCGCGGGTCGAGCCGCAGTCGCTTGATGAACAGCCGCTGCTCGATGGCCTCGAGGTAGCGTGGCTTCTTCCGGACCGGGCTCATCCCAGCCTCCCGAGAGTGTAAGCAACGGCGAGGGCGGCGATGATGGTGCAAGCGATCGTGGCCGCGCAGCCGAGTATCGAGTATACCGACTCGAGCCGCTTGCTGCGCAACGCCCGGCGGTGCTGAGTGACAATGTCATCCCGGCGGTGGTCCTCGCCGACGTAGCTGCAGCTGCTGCAGTAGCCGGAGAAGTCTTCGTCGTGGCACGGAATCTGGTTGTGTCTCATCGGCCCTCCTGCGCTCGGGCGGCTCCCGACGCCGTGATGCGACAGACTTGCACCGCTGACCCGAACGACGACAGCGTGGTCTGCCCGGTCGGCGCGATGTACCCTGCCCGCCGCAGGTCGCTGCACCGCTTCCATGCCCCAGCCCCGAGCCCGGCATACCGAGCCGCCTGTTCGTCGGTCAACCCACCCAACGTGCGGTCGGTCTCGAGATAGGCCCGCAACAGCTTCAGCGCCTGCGATCCACGACGTGGCCGGACGTCCCGCTCGGCCCGCTTGCTGGTCTCCGGGTCCGTGGTCCGCGCCGCCGGAGCGAACAGCCCCCAGTCAGGAGCCCGATCCTGCTGCTTCCGCACCATCCGGAGCTCGGTGTCGTCACCGGGGCGCATAGGTGTCCCCCCATGCGTCGACGTCGCTCTCCAGATAGGGTCTAATTCGCGCATAAATGGCCGCTGTGGCCCGAACGTCCTGCAGGCAGTACTCAGCTACCTCGTCGTACATTCCGCCCGCCACAAGGCTCCAGACGTCGGACCCGCTCATGCCGGGCATCTTGCCGGGGGTGCCGAGTGCCTTCGCCCAGACCCCGAGCCCTTCGTTCGCTCGCATCTCGCCGTTCAGCAGGAACGCCTTGCAGTCGCAATGCGGGCGGCGGCGGAACTTCGAGAACCACAGCTCGAGGGTGCGGCCCGGCACCGACGGGGCGACGCCACGGACGATCGAGCGGTTGCGCAGGAACTGCAAATCCCACGAGCCGTTCCACGTCACGACATGCCCATCGTTCAGGCCGATAAACTCCCACGCCTTCTCGAGTAGGTCGATTTCGTACGCCTCATCTCCGGCCAGCAGCACGCCGTCGTCGCCCGTGTCGGTATTCAGCCAACCGAAGCAGACGATGCGGCCGTACAGGGCATTCAGGCTGTACTCTTTGATGCGCTCGTCCTGCCACCGCTCCTCGTCCTGCTCGCGCCACTTCGCGATTGTCTCGTCCGACTTGTAGTTGGCGGGAGGCTTGCGGTTCGGGTACGGCAGCTCGAGCGACGACGCCAGCGGGGCCGTCTCAATGTCCAGTACGAGCGGCACGGCGCACCTCCAGTAGGTCTTCGGAGATATTGCGGAGCTGGTCGCGAAGGTCGCCGAGCTCGTCGCGCAGGGTGGCGAAGTCCGTCTCCGCCATAATCACCCGCTGCACGAGCTGGTCGATGCGCTCGTCGATGTTACGCATGCTCCCTCCGGGCGATCGCCTCCAGCCGCTCGCGTGTCGCCGCGCCAATCGAGCGACGGCCCGTGCGCCAGTGCTCGATGGTGTAGAAGCTGACCCCGAGTGTCAGCGCCAGCCGCATGACGGCTGGGTGGTGGTTCTTATCCTGCGGATTGCGCATGACCTCCAAGGCCTGCGCCATGACGTCCTGCATGTTTCCCCCTGTGTGAGTGTGAACTGCACACCCAATATCGTACATGACGACATGACGCGCAATAGCTAGCGCGTGTTGTTTTCACGGGAAACATGTGGCATTGGCTGACGGGCATACCCGGACCATTCCCGGTCGTCTACCGGGGGATGCCAGCGTCAGGTCCGAAAGCTAGCAGTGGGGCCGTCTGCGCTCGCCAGCGGGTGACTGGTGGAGCCCCTCGACGGGTGACCTCTCGGCGCTGCTATTCCGCCGTGCTACTCCCAGCATGTCTCCGAGACGACCGACCACGTTGCAGGTTGGCAGAGCGTGGATTTGTTTGACCGGAGGCTGCCAGCACGCTCAGGATTGGATGGCGCTTGTCGGATCGAGCGCCCACCGGGAGAGCGAGATCAGGCCCGGTGCCCGACCAATATTCCACAGCTAGTCCGGAAACGCAAGAGGGCCAGAGAGCTGAGCCCTCTGACCCCCTTCGCCATTGGTCGGTCGGTCGGTGGCAGCAGCTTACGCTGTCCGATCTGCTCACCGACAGAGTCAATATATCGATTCTTATATAGCAAGTCAACAAAGCGCACGCGTCCGTCAACTACGTTGCATCTGGGACTTGCGCCGAGCGAGGCGAGTGTGGTATACTGGGGTGTCGGCACTGACGCCGACCACACACAAGGGGATGCAGTGAGTCAATACGCGGGGGTCATGCCGCAGCTCGTCGCGGCCGTCCAGAGCCCGGACAACGTGGTCTCGAGTCACATCTACTTCGATCGGCTGTACCTCGTCTTCCGGGACGGCTCGGTCGCGGCATGCACGCTCGACGGCGGCGACGCACCGACGTGGCAGAAGGTCATCACCGGGCCGGAATACAGCAAACTCTTCAACGACTAACCAGAGGACATCATGGCAGACAAGTTGCAGCTCGAGAACGCAGGCGACGAGGCGACCATCACGATCGTCGCGGTGAAGGAAGTCGCCACCAAGTTTGGCAACAAGGTCGTCTTCGCTGGCATGGACGAGGACGGGCACGCGGTCGAGACGCCGCTCATCTCCGACACTACCGCCGACAAGCAGCTCGAGCGGCTCGGGCTCGATCGGCAGTCGTGCGTAGCCGAGACCATCCGGTTCTCGCGTGCGGCCAACCCCTCCGGAAAGCCGTACTGGAACCTCGATGTCGGCACGGGCAAGCGCCCGCCGTCTAAGCGCATGGCTCCCCCGACCACGGAAGTCGTCGGCAAGTCAGCCCCCAGCTCCGGCGGTGTCGCGCCCCTCGCCGATCGCCGCGCCCAGCTGGCCACGGACTACTGCAACCTCATCAAGTTCGTGAAGAAGAACAGCGAGCTCGCAGACGACAGCGCCGTGCAAGCCGCTGCCGCCACCATCTGGATTTCGTGGCGCGACCACAGCGTACAGGCGAAGCCGATCGCCCCAGCCCCGGTCGAGCAGGCTCCGGCCATCCCGACCACGCCGCCGCCGTCCGGCAAGCGCATGCCCGCACCCGACTTCAAGGTGCCGGACACCCTGCCGGAGTCCAATCTCGGCGAAGACGACCTGCCCTTCTGATCATGGCACGCTACGACACGGTCGAACATCCAGAGGACGGACTGCCCGGACACTGGGAGTCACGGCACCTCGAGAAGCTGAGTGACAGAGGGTTCGAGACGGTCGACCTCTGGGTACCGCACTGCCCGTATCACCGCGACGAGCTGCTGCCATGCGAGATTTGCATGGCCGCAGGACTCGGCGACGACGAGGGGTGGGAGTGATGGACTACGTCTGGCACCTCATCAACCCGGACAACTCGGTCGTCCGCAGCGTGAAGGCGGAGCATGTGCAGCAGGCCCGCCTTCGGCTCGCGCCGATCGAGTCGCACCAACTGGTCGTCAGTGCTATCAGCCATGACGTGAAGGAGACGCGAGAGGTCATCGCGTCCCGGCAGGGGCGCTGCGATATCTGCGGCAACTTCATGCACGGCGAGCGGGCAGGGATTTACAACAACACGCACCGCTACTGCTACGAGAACGATCGCAAGAAGAACATGTCTCCCGCCGAGCGAGCCGCCTACACGGCCAAGCGACGGGAGTACCGCGAAGCCGCTGCCGAACGGGCGCTCATCAAACCCGCCAGCAACTACGGCCGTCGGCCCACCTAACGGAGCACACACATGAGCAAGTACACCATCGCCCAAGCGGCCCACCGCATCGGCGTCAGTAAGCAGACCATCCTGCGCTGGTCGCAGGACGGCACGATCAATCTCGATGCGGTCCACCGCGAGCGGTCCAAGGGGCGGCACGGGTTCCGCATCCTCATCGACGCCGCCGAGATCGAGAAGTTCCCGGTCGGTACGAAGCTGCAGGTGTCGGACGAAGTACGAGCGATGATCGAGGCCCGGCTCAATCAGGGGGCGAACCATGGCGGGTGACTTCGACCTGAGCGATGACGACTATCGTGACGTCACAACCTGCCCCACCTGTCATGCGCCGATGCCGGAAGGCAAGCCGACCTGTGAGCCCTGCCGAGCTCAGCCTGCTCGGCTCGCGGACGCGGACTGACCGATGGCCCGATATGACACCGACAGCATAGGCCGGGAGCGCATCAACTATCCCGGTCACATCTTGCTCAAGCGAGCGATGAAACTGCACGGCGGAACGATCGATGACTTTGCGAAGGACGTGCTGGGCCGGAGTCGTGTCAGTGTCTGGCGCTGGTTGCGCAAGCTGACGCCGATCCCGCAAGCCGTACAGCAACGGTTACGCACCTACTGCGCAGACATGAAAGCGAGGAAGACCAATGCCGATTGACGACCCGAAGCAGATGGATGCGTGGGACCGTGTTCGATGGTGGGCCGAGCAAGAGTCGCATCAACGGCTAGACAAAATCTGGCTGACGAATGACGAGTGCCGACATCTGCTGGCAAGTTATAGCGAGATGCGTGAGGCGATTTACGACGCGGAGCAAGCCGCACGACATACTGGGGATTGGGCTGACCAAGCCGAGGCCGATATGAAACAAGCTATTGCCGAGCGTGACGCTCTCAAGGTCGAAGTTGCAGACTTATGGACCGAACTCGAACTCTGCCGGAAAATGTGCCGTGGGGTAACGCTCAACAGGCAAGTCAAAAACAAGCCAGCCCGGCCGTACCTATACGATAGCACCGGAATCGATTTCACTCCCGGAGCAACCGATGCCGATTGACGAACTGGAAGCGAAGCTGGCCGAGCGGACGTGGCGGGAGAAGGTGTCATCGCGGCTCGAGCCAGTGCCGATGGACATGACCACGCAGCATCACGGCAACCGGATCATCTCGCGGTTCTTCCCGGAGCACTGGGCTAAGGTACAGCTTGCGCGGCATATCGCCTCACGATATGCTTCTTGAGCAGCGGCGCTCCCCCCTTGTGTCGTCGCTGTGACAACGGCCCCTCCGCCTGACGGCGCGAGGGGTTCGTTGTTTAGCCGAACCGCTCTCGCATGCGGGCGGTGGCAATGGCGTCGCAGATCGCCTCATGCAGCGCGTCGCTCAGGCCGTTGTCGAGCCCAGAGTCGAGGATGGCCACATGGACGAGCTCGTGGAAAAACGTCTTCCACCGCTGCCGGGGTGCAGCCCGTCCATCTATCGTGATCGTACGCAGCTCGGAGTCGTATAGCCCCCAGCACTCGGCGTGCTCGTGCCGGATGGGTTGCTTGCTCACGATGACGCGCACCGGACCGCCCGGCCCCTCGATTACCTTCGGCAGTGGCGGGTAGCGCGTGACACGCTTGGTCATCAGTCTTCCTCGCGCTCGGCCAAGGCCCGTAGAATCGTCTCGATCAGAATCGGCAGTCTCCCACCGCAGGATGGGCAGTGCTCGAACCGCGTGGGCACCCCATGCCGCACGACGAACCAGCCCTCCATCTCCCAGCTGTACCAGCACAGACCAGCGCGGACCATCATGTGCCGCCAGTCACACGCCTGCTTGCGGTCGCGCTGGCACGTCACCATGACTAGGTGTCCGGGTTGCTGACTGTCATCCCGAGCAGCCCAGCGGTCGCGTGGTAATAGAACGCCTGCATGCCACGCGGCTTGGCGACATACCCCTCTAGGGCGTGCCACCCGTCGGGCGGGCAGATGGCGCGGTGCGTGCGAATCGTGACGCCGGACACGGTGTCGATCGCCGCCTCGCCGTGCAGGTGGCCCGTGTGGATCTCGCGATGCGTCGAGGCTCCCCACAGCTCCGGCACCTCAGCGGCCATAAGCTCGTGCAGCCGCTTCTTTGCCTTGTCGCCGTGCGTCAGACCCAGCAGGACATTGCCATGCGTGATGTACTTGCGGCTGGTTCCCCGGTCGTCGATCCGGACTCGGCCGTCCTTTCGGAAATACGCCGACAGAATCTGCCGCAGTGCCACGGTCATCAGCGCGTCGTGGTTGCCGGGGACGAGCACCACTTCCGTCGGCCCCAGTCCAGCCGCCTGCTCGATGATATCAAACAGCGTCGCGGCCCCCTCCTCGACCATCTTCTCGACCCGGCCGTCTCGATCCAGCGGCGTGCCCTTGGTCGTCTGGCCGTGCGGGGTGTCGTAGTGGAAGTAGTCACCGAGTAGCGCGATGACCCGGCGTCCGACGTTGTTGTTCTTCGCGTCCTCGAGCAGCTGGCCAGCAGACTCCCGCAGCAGATTGGTGGCGATCCGGATGTCGTAGTCCTGCCACCCCGTCTCACGGCTCCATGCGTACTTGCCGATGTGCGGGTCCGCGATGACCAGCGCCTGCATGACCGCACTGCTTTTGCGCTTGACCGCAGGCGCGGGCACCGACTGCCGAGGAGCCACGGCCCCCGCGATCATCGCCTCAACGATCTCGAGGGTGGACGGCCCCGCCTTCGGTTTCAGCTTGACGTAGACCCGGTGCAGTTCGGTAACCCGAACCTCACCCGTCAGGTCGTCTTTCGACGCCGTCTCATATTTGGTGGCCTGACTCTCGACCACCTCGAACCGCTCGAGATCCGCCTCAATGTGCGCCAGCAGGTCTTCGACCGTACGGATGCGCGTGCCGACCGCCTTGGCCATGATGCCATCCGCGCCGTCGGTCTGCTCGACCTCCTGCTCGCTGCGCAGTCCGGTCGGGCTAATCGCGGGCGTCGGCTTGCTGGCGACCTTCAGGTTGTGCTTGGTGCGCTTGTTATTGACGCTGGCTTCCGTGCGGACTTTGCGCCCGCCGTGGAACTCAGTGTTCAGCTGCAGCGCGGTATTGGTCGCGGAATACCCATCGGCACAGAACGCGACCAGCCGGGCGTATTCTTCCCGAGACCACGGGACATGATCAGCGCGAATCGGCATGCCACACAATACGACATAACGCCGAACCCGGCAATATCACCGCAATACCACACCCAATACCACGCCCGCGATAAGCGCCTGCGTTCGGCTGGGGCAGGGTAGGCCTAGGATGCGGCACCGATCGGCCTTCAGCGTGGCGATTAGCGCCTTCTGGACGGCAATGACAGAGTCCGCATCGCTCAGCACCACGGCCATCGCTCGGCGCTCGAGGGCATGACGTTCCCGTAGTGTGTCGACCGTGGCGGTGTACTCTGTAATCAGGTCAGAAAGGGAGTCGACCTGAGCCGTGGCTACGATCAGACCGTCGCGCAGCCGATCGGCGCTGGCCGAGGTGTCGATGCTGACCGCCTTGGCGTAGTCGTTCATGGCTCGAGCTGACGCGAGCTGCCGCTGCAGCTTGGTCGCCGCAACCCGCTCGAGACGCTCCGCCTCCTTTGAAGCATACTGCGCGGCATAGGCGTTATTTCTGGCTACCTGCAACGCCTTCTCGAGGGAGTCGATCCGGGTCTCAGCGGCCCGCACCCGACGCGCCTGCTGGCCGGACGAGCGAGCACTCAGCACCCACCCGCCCACCACGGCGGCAACAACCACGATCGCGATCAGCATCCTAAGCATAGTCCTCGAGTCGGAAGCCGGGCACATGCTCCGGGTCATTCTTTCGGCCGGGAGCAATCTGCGCGTGGGTCGTGACCGGGAGCGGCCCGTACTTGGCGCGAATCTCCGCAATGACCTGCTTCGCCGCCGCCTTCTGCTTCTCCGTCAGCGGCTCCTTCCCATCGTTCTTGTTGCTGAAGGCCACACCGACCGAGATGCCGTTCGGGTCTTTGTGGCCCTTCCACTCGCTCTTGCCCGCGTGCCACGCCCGGCGGTCATACGGCACACAGCGGTAGATAGCCCCGTCGCGCCCGATGAGAATGTGGTACGACACCTTACTCTCCCGCGACTGGAGCCACGAGAGACACCCCTTCTCTGTGGGCGAGGCGTCGGCGTGCAGGACGATGAGCTGGACATCCTGCGTGCGGGCGTTGTGGTTCGGGCTGGGATGCGTCAGGTCCGGCATTACTTGGGCACCCGGAACGTGCCCGTCTTGCGGTCAATCGCCTGCACGCCCGTCAGTACGCCGAACTTGACACCATGCCACACCGCCGCCCACGCGAAGATGAGGCCGACCCCGAGGTTCATCACGACCTCGGAGAAGGGCGGCGTGGTTAGGAGGAGCAGGTTGAGCAGCGCCCCCGAGACAACCAAGGCCAGCGCCGTCTTGATGGTGTAGTAACTCGCCTTCCCGAAGCGGTCGATCTGCTTCACGCCATCCCCGATTTTCGTGAAGAGCATCACATAGAACGCCAGCCCACCGAGGCAGATGAGGGCGTTGGCGATGGCGTTAATCGACTGGAGCATCTTTCGTCTCGGGGAACACCTTGCCGATGACAATCTCGACCCCGCGCTGTCCGAGCACGCCGAGCAGGAACGCCATTGCGCTCATCGTCTGCTGGCTGGCGGCGATCCCCGTGACCTCGAAGACCACGGGTGTCAGGAAGTAGGCACTCGAGGTGCCCGCCGAGACCGCGAGGAGGTTGTCGCGGAGGTTGCCGTGGCTGGCCTTGCCGACCGCGATCAGCGAGCCGAAGAACCCGGCTACCACGAGCATGAGGGGAGACTTGTCACTGGCCATAACGGGTCCACAGGTGAAGGGTATACCACATCGGGTTGAATATCACTTCTGCCTCGGGAATGCAAGCCCGCGCAATACCTCAGCGGGTGACTCCGGCTCCTCGTATCCCATCATCCAGTCGTAGAGGTACGACCCGGTGATGTACATCTGGCGGCTCGGCAGCTGCGCCCAATACCCCACCGCCATCATGAACTCCTTGACCTGCCCATCGGTGAGGTCGAAACCTTCGCCGCGCACCGCCTCGCCCGCCGCTGCGCCCACCGCGTTAAGGGTGTTGACCACCGCCTTGCCAGCGTCCACCACCGGCGACAGCTCGTAGTCGTACGCGTCCGGGCCGATCGCGGAGGCAATGTCTCGCACCCCGACCACTGTCGAGAACGGGAAACGCAGGAGCTCCCACATCGCCCAGTTCATCGTGTCGTCCTCGTCGTCCGGCCCACGACCCGCGATGAGCTCCGACAGCACCGCAGGCACCAGCCACAGCGCGGCCATGGACCCGAGGAACCGGGGGATATCGCTCGGTCCGCGATCCTTGAGCAGCGCCCCGCTCCGACGCAGCAGGTTATACAACGCGTTGAAGTAGGTGTAGAACAGGGTGAACGACCGGGCCAGCTCGCCGCCGCCCTGAATCTGCGAGAGATCCTTTGCCGCACCCGAGCCCTGTGTCATCCGCACTACGCTGTCGGCATAGGTCACCGCCGCGTGATGGTCGCCCGGCTTCAGCGTCTCGATGGACTTGAGGTACGCCCCGTACCACGTCGGCACCGCTACCGCCATATCCATCATGGCCGTGAAGTAGAAGAACCCCTGCTGTGCCTTGGTCAGCGGTCCCTTCTTCAGGAGGCGCTTGGTCTGGTCGCGCACGTCACGGTCAAAACTTTCCTGACGGGTCCGCAGCGCAACCGACTGCTGCTGTGCCGCCTTCCACGTCTTGGCCGGATTGGCGAAGAACGCTTGCAACCCACGCCGGGCATACTTGATGCCCAGCATCTCGACAGACTGCAGGTAACCAATCGGCTGCACGATTGCCGTCGTGACCTTGAGACCCATGTTCACGACCGTCACACCGACACGAGCCCGACCAAGTAGATCCTCGATCGGCGACGCCGCCGGACGTCGGTCACCAGCAATACGCAGCAGCCACGGGCGGATGGTGCGGTACAGATCCCGGCCTGCCGTGCCCTCGATCGCCGTTCGCACCTCGGGCAATTCCGCCACCCGCTGCACGTCCATGATCGCCTTGCGGTGCGTCAGGTCGTGAATGACGTTCAGCACATGCTCGGAGAAGACGGACAGGTCCAGCTTGACCGGACGACCGCCGGACCCGACACGCGCCTCCGTAAACCCGTGCCGCGTCGCCGCCCGAACATAGGGGTTGGCCCCCATCTCCTGCACCGTGGCCGCTTGGTCCTGCTTCCACTGCGCCCAGCTGTACTCCTGATCGTACTGCAGCGGGTAATAGCCGCCCTGCAGCTTGATGGTCTCGCCGTCCGCCGTGCGCACCTCGAACGGCTCAGCTTCCACCTTCTCCGGCGCGACGCCCGTAAGCTCCTGCTGCAGTGCCGAGATCTGCGGCCAGAACTCGTTGATGTAGTCCCAGACGCTCTGGACAAACATCCACTCGTCCTTGGTCAGCGTCGCGAGTACCGCGTCGACCTGCGCCCGCGTCCATACTGGCTGACCGTTGATGGTGCTCTCGAGCAGCGCCTCGCGGTTGCCCGCGTTGCCCCAATTAAGCGCCATCGCCACCGCCGTCGCACCAGTCATCTTGGTGTCAACGCCCGGCACCGTAATCGTGCGCGAAAGGAACTCCTTTCTCCGCTTCGCCGGGATAAGATCGAACAGCTCCGTGATGCGCTTGCTCGCCTCAATGACCATCGCCGACTCGGCATTCTCTGCCTCGGCAATCGGCTGGAAGAGCGCCGTCCACACCGGACCGAACGCCTTGTCACCGTCTAGCCACCGGAACAGGAACTCCGGCTTGACGTGCCACGCGTCGATCTTCTTCAGGAAGTTGGCCACCGCCTTGAGCTTCGACGGCGCATAGTCCGGCTGCCGGGGCTCGATCGTGTGGTACTTGGCGATCGCCTCAATGACCGCGTCGCGAACTTCCTCGAGCGACCGCTGCTTGGCCTCAGCCAGCAACTTGCCCTGCGCCCGAGCGACGTGATAAACCTGCCGCCCCGTGTCATACACGCCCTGCAGCTGCTCGACCGTCAGCAGGCGGTAGTTCGTCTGACGCATGTTGTGCAGGACATACGCAGGCACTTCGACCGGGATGCCACGCTCGAGCTGCGCCGCGACCCACTCGGCTAGCGCCATCTGCCGATCCAGTTCCGCGCCAGACACGCGAGCGAACCCGTACTGCTCGAGCAGTCGGTCCATCTGCGCGAGGAACTCCGGCCCCGCCTTGCCCAGCCGCTCCCGCGTGGCGGTCTTGCTCATCTTGCCGAAGAACTTGAGCGCTGCCGCCGAGAGGTCGATCGCGTCCGTCGCCTCGCGGTACAGGATGTGGTTGAGCAGCTGCTGCCGCTTGTGGAAAGCAGCCGTCACCGTATCGCCGCGACGCATTGCTGCATACGCCAGCCGCCCCGCCTTGGCCTCGGCCAACCGGAACCGCTCCGGCGAGATATCCCGCAGCCGCATCTTGGCGACAATCTCCTTTGCCGCCATGCGCACCGCCCGCAGGTTGACCGAGGGGATCATGGCATCCGACCGACCCAGCTTTACCAGCTCGGCATACAGCAGCTGGTCCGTCGGCGACCGATGCACCGCCTGCTGCGCAGCGTCGGCCAATGCCGGGGAATCCCCGAGCAGGTCCGGGAACTCGCGGGCCATCGTCTCCTTGACGATTCGCTTGATCCGGGCATCCGTCGGCTCATAGGCCTGCATCTGCGTAATCATCGCGTCGCCAGACGAGAACCCGAACGACAGGGCGACCACGTCAGGATCGACGCCGTTCTCCACGCTGTAGATGCCACGCGGCAGCGACCGCACGATCTCCTCGCCATACCGGGCTACCAGCAGCGCCTTCGACAACTTGAGCGGAGCCACGCCTTCCGGCAGCGGCTCGCCATTGAGCAGCTTGCCCGTCTTGAGGAAATACACCACCTGCTGGACCGGCTCCATCTTGACTTGCTCGGTCACCGCCGCCGTCAGCTCATCCTGCCGGTCCTTCCACACCTGCCGCCGCTCCTTGTTGCGTTCCAGCAACAGCTGTTTGAGCAGTGCCGCTCCGGCCAACTCGTTCCGGTCGGCCACCGCCTGCTGGTACGACGCGAACTCGGCGTCCGTCATGTTGGCCTCTTCGGCCGTCAGGAACAGCGGCTGGCTCTCGTTCTGCCGGAGTGCGTCCGCGATCTCCTCGTCCGTCGCCAGCATGCGGTCAAACACCCCGCGCACCTCAGGCGACACCGGAATCAGCACACTGCGAACTGTGCGGTAGATCGCCGACAGCCACGCCTTGAACCGCGAGAACGCCCGCTCAAGCCCACGGGTCGGAGCCTTCCCCTCCTCGAGGTAGGACTCGAACATCCGTGCCCAGCGCTCCTGATGCTCGACCGTCAGCTGCGACCGATCGGTGACGCCAAACTCCTTGAGCACCAGCGCGGCGTCTGCCTTCACCTGCTCCGTTGCCTGCGGCGTCTCCGCCACATCAAACAGCAGGTTGAGGTAGTCGTGCGCAAACTCGTGCATCAGCGACGACAGGTTCGCCGTGTTCATCAGGGCGATCGTCGTCCGGCCAATGCCCGGAATGATGAACGCGTTTGGGCGGGCGCGGCCCTGCTGCCGGAACGCCCGCTCCGCATAAAACTCCTTCTCCCCACGCTCTGCGGCCGAGGTTCGCTCAACCGGGTTGATGACGTCGAGAACCGAGTCTGACACCGTCGGATCAAACGCGTTGAAAAAGCGCTGCAGATTTGTTGATGCGGTATCCGTCAGGTCAAAGTCGACAATAACAAAATGCCGCGCATTGACCAGCGCCGCGCCTTCCTGCAGTCGACGCATGGTCGGCGTGTCGCGCAATTGCGCCGCATCCGTTGCGTCGACCTCCGCAAACCCAACGATCTCGAATCGAGTATTCAACATGATTACGCCATTGGTTTTAATGCCGTAATCATCGATGAATCGCAGCAAGCCGCGTGCGTTATTGACCGTCTTGCTCAGTACCGGGCGACGCTCTTCAATGACGCGCTCAACAAATGGAACTGACTGCTTGCCTTTTGGTGGCGTAGCGGTTCCAGAAAATCTTGCGCCGTCAAGCATGCGATGCTCGTATTTAACCGAGCCATCTTCCTGCAACCCAAGAGACATAACGCCCATGGGTTCGATGCCGGAACCCTTTATGACGTTGGCAAACGATTGGGAGACACTCAAATCCGCGGCGGACAGGTCAACATAGCCAGTCGGATGGTTATGTACGATCCACGCGTGTTTGACATTCGGCACCCGTACCGCGTCAAAGACAATGCTATTGATCGGCGCATTTGCATAATCAATGCTGCCCTTCACTCCAGCAACGATCGCGACCGGCCTGTGGTTTTCATCCGTCAATAGCACGTCCAGGCGCTCGTCGGCTCCGCGTGCCAGCGCCACCATGCCAGACGCCACGCGCTCCGGAGTGTTGGCCCGCTGCCCAAAGAACGGCCGCTTCAGCGTTTCTTCCAGCGCGGTCACCAGACTAAATCGACCTTCGCCAAAGATCGCCGTGGCATCAACCACATTCTTTGACACCGGCGACGGCTCAGTCTGCTCCTGACGCATGGTGCTAGCCAGTCGCTTGCTAAACGTGCCGACGTTGACCGTCGACTTCACTTGCTGCTGATTGAAAACGATGTACGAGTCTGGCGACGACGGGAATGTGGCGAGCCACTCCGCATCGGACTCATTCATCAGCAATACCTTTTCGTCTTCCTTTGCCATGTCCTCCTTCGACAGCCCTTCATATCGATTGACATAGACAATCGAGTCATACCCAAGATCGCGGATGATCTGCAGCGCGTTCTCGTAAATCTGCAGATCGGTGAGCTTAAAACTCTTTTCTCCGGTTGTTTTATACCGAGCGTTGTAGGACTGCTCTGCCGTGATGAGGCCAAGGTCAACCAGCTGACCCAATACCTTGGCTCGCGGTCCAAACCCACCGTAATCCACAAGCCGCAACGGATTTTCGGCTTTAACATACAACGTGATAATCCGTGGCCCGACGCTTTCGCCGCTTGGGATGCCGCCGGTCAGCGCCAAAACGCGATCGCTGGCCGACTTCTGCGTTCCGACGTGGACACCCATCTCGGCGGGGTTGAGCCGAAACGTATCGAAATCGACCTCAGCAGCCGTGCCGTGGTGCTGCACGATCGGACGGCCCTGCGCGTCGACCACCTTGGAATCGCCGAACCACCGCCAGAACGCCCGCATCGTTGTGGCATTCGGAGTGATCTGCTGACCTTGGCTGTTGGTCGTCGGCCGCTGGACGCCATCGACCTCGATCGTCGGAGGAAGCTCCGTAAACGGTGCCGGGGCACGGAACGCGGCCTTGATGAGCTGCTCGAGCGACGCATCAGCCCCTTCAGGGGTAGCAGCCTGCTCGAGAATGCGCGGTGCTACGCCGGGCGCTGCCGGTTCAGTTGCCGGGCGTAGTACGCCGTCTCCAGCTCGTCGTTCACCTCGTCCTGCGATGACATCGGCTGTGGGACGAACGGCGGCTCGGAGTTCTTCGGCTGCTCGGAGTTCATTATCTACCTCAGTGTTAGCGGCGGTGATTTGGTCCTGCGAGACGCCCTGCGCAAGTGCCAGCTTGTTTGCCGCGTTCGCATAGTCTGGCGCGTCGTCATCCTCGTACCCGACCATCGCGGCCTCATCGGCCGTCTTGGCGGCGTCGTACAACCGTTTTTCCGGATACCACAGCAGCGCCTGCAGATCGGCCATGGTCAGCGCTGGATACTCAACCTGCAGCTCGGCAAGCACCTGCGACATCACCTGCCTGATACGCCCGCGCTCTGGCGGTCCGGACGGCGCTTCCTTCTGCCCATCAAGATACTTCGCCAGCGCATTTCCCGCCTTGCGGATTTCGTCGCCGACACTAGCCCGGACCTGCTTCGCCTTCAGCTCGCCCAGCAGCGCCGTCAACTTCTTTGACAGCTGGGCATTCCCCTCGATCGGCCGAAGCAGTGAAATCTGCGTTCGGGTCGCTGGAGACTGGCTGGCCTTTGCGATGGCCGTGGCAATCTCATCGGCCGTAGCCGTATCGACGTCAACGCCGATCAGCTCCTGCAGCGCAGCGCGGTCAGCCTTGGTCAGCAGCTTGAGCAAACCGGACAGCTGCTCCTGCTTGAGCGCGATGTTCTTCTTAAAATCGGTAATCAGGGTGCCGGTCCAGCGGCCCCACGTCCGCATAAACCAGCGGTCGATGGTCAGCTGGCCAAACTCACCATACAGGTTCATGAAGAACCCGTTGCCAATCTTCGGCCCAAGAGCCGCCGCGCCGAACACCTCGGTCGTCAGGTTTTCACCGCTGACGTTCTTGCCGGTGAACTCCTGCACCTGCTTGACCGTGTGCGGCGACGTAAAGAACTCGATCACGCTTGGCAGGCCGTACTCTGCGATCAGCGTGTTATACAGATCGAGCGACTCGTTAATGGCCTGAGCCGCGTTGCCGATACCGATGTCGGTCGGCATCGAACCTTCCCGCTTGAATCGCACATAAACGTCGTTCGCCAGCTGGAAGTTCTTGTCTACTTTCAGGCCGTTTGACGTGACGGCCATGGCCCAGATGAATGCAAACTTGGCATTCTCATCCGTAGCCAGCTCTGGATGCACCAGCGACATCACCCGGAGCGCCTTGGTCACCTTCTCGTTGTACCACCCAACCGCGTTGGCATTCGTGCGCAGCGCCGTACGGGCATCCGCGAGCCCGATTCTGACCAGATATTTCTCAACCTCTGCCGAAAACTGCGTCAGGTCGACACCGGCCTGACGTGCCGCCTCGAGGACACGATCCTGCAGTGCCACCTTAAAATCGCGATTCCGGGCAAACTCCTGCGACCCGGCAAACTCAAAGGCCGACTCAACGTTGGCCACGGCGTCGACAGACTCAGGAACCGGCGGCTGCTCGGCAAATACGATTCGCGCCTGCTCGAGAATCGCGCCCGGCACCTGCACCTCTCGCGCCCCGTCAATCGGCGTCACCTCGCCGCGCTGGCCAGCGATTCGCACGTTGGTCTGACCCGCCTCCTGCCCCACAACAACCGCTGACCGACCGTCCGGAAGCACCACGCGCTGCCCGACCTCAACCGCGCTGGCAGGCATGACCATCGGCGTCAGTGCCCGAGCCGCCACCTCACGTCCGCCCGGCAGCTCCTCCAGCTCGCCGCGCAGCACGTTTACCCGCTCGATCGCGGCCAACGACTCCGGCGACGACGGGTCGATCTTCATTGCCTCTTCCATCTCCACGATCGCGTCGTACAGCTTCTCGGCGCGGACCGGCGCGAGGATGTTGATATTGCGGCTCGAGTACAGCTGCCACGGGCTCTGGCCGCTGCGCTTGGCCATTACGATGTACGGCGCAGCAATGGACCGAGCCATGGTCGCGACCTGATCGGCCGTGTAGACCCCAGTCTCCGTGATCTTGGCGGTGATGTCATCAAGCACTCGAGCGGCGTCGCCCTCGAGCGTCTCCGCCTGCGCCACCTGCTCCACCTCGGCACGCATGGCCTCAATGTCTTCCCGCAGCTTGGACTCCTGCGCCTCCGCCTCACGGCCCGTCAGGTCATCCGGCCGCAAGCGAACGTCCGGCAGCAGCCCAGCGTAGTGCTCGGTGCCAGCGACCTTGGCCACAAAGTTTGCCAGCGGGATGACCACGTCCGCCGTCCCCTGCTCAACGGCCTGATCGTACGCTGTCGTGTCGCCAAGGATCTCCTGCGCCACCACACGCGGGTCGACATTGCGCTCCTGCCAGTACGCGATAAACTGCTGAACCGGGATGCCGATATCCTGCACCGGCCCGTATTCCTCGACCTGCCGATTGATGAGCTCCTGAAACTGCTCGGGCACCTGCGTTCGCAGCTCGACGGCTTCCGCCGACGACCCGAGTGCGGCGAGGAATGTCTGCGCCTGCTTCGCCCGCTCGACGCGATCGAGCTCAGTCACGGTCGTCACCGCCGCACCCGGCAGGCCCACGACACCCATGCCCAGTGCCGTGGTATACGCCGTAGTCACCAGCTCGTCAACAATCTGCTCGCCGCTGATGCTGGGCAGGTTGGACATCATCCGGCCGACCTGCTCACCGCCTAGCTCGGCGGCCTGCTGCGCAACCTCAATGCCGGTCTCGTACGCGGCCACACCGACAAACTCTCGCGCCCCGCGAGCCAGTGCCTTGCGGGTCGTTATATCCTGCAGCACGCGCTGCGTCACCCGAGACGTCAGTGCCGACGTGTTGAGCCCGACTGACTTCGCCAGTCGAGTGAGCCCGAGGTTCTCGAGCGCGGTAATCGCGACGCCAGTCGATCGCCCAAGGACATCAGCAGTTGCCGGATCAATGCCTGCCTCGAGATAGCGCTCAATGGCAAGGCCGGACGAGAACTGATACAACCGGGCAGTCCCGCCGACGGCGGCACCAGCGGCCAGCATTCCACCGGCAGCGGGCAGTGCGACTCCGCCGGTCCCGAGCGCTACAGCACTGGCACCAGCTGCAGCTCCGGCGGCACCAAAAGCGGCACCCTCGAGGTACTCCGAAATCGAGGCGACGATGTTTGCCGAAGACCGCAGTGCCTCTTCGACCGTGCCACTCACCCCACCGCCAGCCTCTGGAATGTCGAACGCCTTGACCCGATTACGCAGTCGGGTGAGCTCGCGCTGGACGGCGGCAGACTGACGGCTGGCTGGAGTCTGTAGTGCCTGATACCGACCAAGATCGAATTGCGCCTTTGACCGCTGAAACTCGGCAACCACGGTACGCACCAATGGCTGTGCTGGCGTCAGTGGCGTTTCCGTCGTCAGCTGGTACGACGGCTGCACCAATCCCGGTTGCCGAGCCTGCAGCAACGCACTGCCGATGCTCGCGCCGAAGATGCGCTCGATCTGGGTTAACGAGTCAAAGCTGTTCTTGGCCAGCGTTGCCCGCTCTGGAGATTGTGCGGTCCAGTTGGTCGTGACCGGAGCATTCGTCGCCAGCCTCGAGACCTGCTGCTGCTGGAGCTGAGCACGCGCACGGGCCATGTCGCCCATGACCTGCGCCACTGGAATCCCAAGCGTCTTCGATAGCTGTTCAGCCTCGGAGACTTCTCGCGGGTCCATGCCATCGGACCTTGCCAGTGTGGTATTCAGTTGCCCGGCCGGAGTCGGCGGTGTTGCCTGCTGCCGCTCCAGTTGCTGACGGCCCAACAGCTGCAGAATGCTCGATCCCATTACGGCTCCCGTGCGATACGGATCATTTCAGCCTGACGGTCTGCATCGGTGTACGCAGGCGGCGGCATACGACGCGCCACCTGATTAAGGCGGTTGATCTTGGACAGATTGGGCGAGCCACCCTGCGACGAAATCCACGCCGACCAGCTTGCGATATTCTGATCCACTGGCGCTGCTCCAGTCGTCGGAGCTGCTTCCGTCTTGCGCTGAGGGGCCATGCCAGAAGCCACTTCGCGAACAATCTGCAACCGGCGAGCTGGGCTCACAGCTCCACGCGTTTCCTCTTCGACAATTCGACGACGCGCTTCCGTGCGGATTGCGTTGAATACGCGCTGCTCCTTAGGCGAAATATTCGCAAACGTGCCGGGTAGCTGGATCAGGTCCATTGCCCGCGCTTCGTCAAAGACCATATCGTCCAGATTGGACTGCATCTGACCAGCCATGCGGGCGTTATCCTGATTGCCGCCCATAGCTTCAGCGCGAGTCTCGACAAACCAGCGGAAATCCGAGTCGCTGAGATACGGTTGCACGAGCGCTGGATTGATGTCCACCAGTGCTTGCGGATTGGTCTCGGCATCCGTGACAAGGCGGGTATAGAGCGTTAGATCGGTCTCGCGCTCGCCGCCGCCCTGCAGTTGGCGCTCGCGGGCCTGCAACGCCTGCATTGCGCCCGGAATCTGGCGCATCGCCTGCAACTGCTCGCCACGCAGGAAGTTTAGGCTGCCGGTCTGCTCGAGCTGGGCAGACACGGCGTTGACAGATGCCTCCTGCTCTTCCCTGCGGAGCTGGTCCTGCTGACGGTAGTACGCCTCAACGCGCTGCTCAACGTTGTCCCGCAGTGTGCCGGTCAGCTCACGAGCGGCAGTTAATGCCTTGCGGCGATCGGGACCGGCGGTGGCGATAATGTTGTCCGCCTCTCGCTGCGCACGAACCCGCAGCGTCTCCTGCTCGATCAGGTTCTGCGCCTGCTCGCGCTGCTGCGGATCGGTGAGCTGATCCTTGTACCGTTCAAACATCGCCGCCGCTTCATCAATACGGTCGCTGTTGGCCAGTGCGCGAATGTGCGTGAATCGTCCCGTGCTCGTCGCCTCAGCCACCAATGCGTCGCGAGCGGTCGTATCGAGCCCGGCCCGTGTTGCGTCACGCATGGCGCGTTCCCGAAGTTCGGTCATATACCCGTCGACCGACGCTGGGTTCGCAGCGTCCAGCGTAATACGCGACAACGTGGTTGCTGTAAGTGCCTTGGAGTTGGCGTCTTCGAGCGCCTCGAGCTCCCGGTTCAGGTAGTCGTCGGCCCGCCGCATGGCAATAACACGCGACTTCGCGGCCGTCTCCCGGAAGATCGCCCGCTGCCTGCCGTTCAGCTGCTCCATCGCCTTCTGCTCGGCGGCATCGAACTGCTCGCCCAACTTCTGGTAGGCATCACGCGCATTGACGCCGCGCTGCTGCAGGAAGCCAGTCTGCCCCTCGTTCATGAACAGCTGGTCGACTTCGCGGGCGAACCCAACCTCGGCGTTCTCCACCACCGCTCGGTCGGCCCGGTTGACGATCTCAGCGATACCACCCAAGGTCTCAGCGGCAGTGCCCAAGGCGATCGCGGTACCCATGCCCTCAGCCGCCGCCTGTGTCTCGGGAACATTGAGCGGCCGGAGCTGAACCGATGGCCCAGTCAGCGTAGGGACGCGTGGCATTAGTACAGCCCTCGCGTTGAAGACATCAGCGAGTTCTTCGGAACGCCCTTCTGCCCCAGCGGCTTCGATAGCTCAGGTGCCGGAGTGCGGCCCTTATACCACTCCCATCCGGAGCCAGCCGCGCCAACCAGCGTCCCGACCGCCGCCAGTCCGGTTGCCTGCGCCTGCGCCATGCCAGCCCGATAATTGATGTTAGCCTGTGTGCGAATACCCCACGCCTCGCGGCGGACGTTCTCCTGCAGTCGCCGGACGTCCTCGGCTCCAATCGCCTGCGTCTGACGGGCGATTTCGGCCATGGTTCCCTGTGTCAGATCCAGACCCTGCGCGGCCCCGGCGACACGCTGGCTGCCCTGCAGCTGGCTCAGCTGTCGCTCAAACGCGGTCACCTCTTCGCGGCCACGCGCCTCAACGTCCGTCGCCGACATCTCCGCGAATCGACGATTGGCTCGAGCCGCTCGCGCCTGCGCCTGCGACTGCGCAATCTGCGACACGGCCTGAATCGTCATGATAGCAGCTGTCAATGCCCCCATGTTACCCTCGCCCGTTGATCAAGCCCTCTGGCACCACGGCCAGAATCGTGAGCGGCACCGCGTCGGGTTGCCGGATGAATATACGACCATTCTTCGTGTATGTCGATTGCAACGTCACTGGGGCCACCCCGGTAAACGTCTGCCCAGCTGTCAGCGCATACCCCTCGTCATTAGACGGCGTATACAACTCAAGCCCGGTGAGCCCGGTGCCGGATACCGACTTGGGGCCGATATAAAACGACCCGCTGTCCTGAATCCAAACGAATACCTCACCGATCCGGATGCTGTCGTTCTTGATGGACCCGCGACCCTGATCAATATCGAGGGTTTCGATGTCCACCAGATACGGCAAACCGACCTGCACATTTGTCGCCGTGCTCAACCCGGTGACCGTAATCTGGCCGCTGGCAACCGTGACCGTGGCATACGCGGGATTGTTCGGGCTTGCCTTGACCACTCCGTCCGCGACCACGCTGACCTGCTTGCCCTCAAGATGGCTGAGGCCGGTCAGGGTATTAGAGCCGGGGCTCGTGTAGGTCTTAGCCGAGTCGCATAGCACCTTTGTGCTACTTGTGATTCGATCGGCAAGGCGCTCGATATACCTCACCGGCGATCCACTGACCGTCCGGTTGACGATGGTATATACCGCGTCCTCGCCACCCTCAGGCACCGAGCAAACCGACTCGAAGGTGCCAGCGGTGTCATGACGTGCCCAGCCGATAACGCCAGCCTCTGGGATGTACGAGAGCGAAAGCAGGGTGCCGTCGGACCGCACCATCCATGCGACCGAGTGCGGGATCTCTTGGAAGGCCCACTCGGAGATCGAATAGCCATCGACCAGATGAGCGGCCGTCAAAGACAGGTCCGAGCCCATCGTGCCGTCCTTCTCGCGCTGCGTCAGCATGAGCACGCGAGCTCCTCGAGCCTGCAGGTAGATCGCCGAATCATCGAGCCCGAGCGGGGCCACTGTCCCCGATCCGTTATAGCTAAAAACGATTGGGCTAATCTCTCCGGGGCGGAGCACCCCGTCGTCCGCGCCAGCCACCACGAACTCGCCGACACTGGTAAAACCAAACAGCCGATTGGCGATGGCGAGTAGGTGCCGTACTGTCGTGGCTCGATTTGACAGCTGCCGCCACGAGATCGAGTCGTCGTCTTGAATGGGATTCCGGACGGTGAAGTTGAGCGGCTCGCCGGTGACAGACGCCCACACGGTGTCCGGCTGGTTGTTGGTGCCACCCAGCACGAGTCGCTGCTGGTGAAATGCCACGACCGACGGATAATTGCCAGATGACGCGAACACCGACAGCGAGACAGGAGGCCCACCACCAGCCAGATACGCCCCAGACGTCTTGTCGGCGTCCGTGTATGACGTTCCGGATGATTCACTGATCGGGCGATAGTCCAACGAGGACAGGCCGCGATACACGCGGTACAACGAGGCACCAGACACAGCCGACCACGTCAGCGCCACGAACGCGAAGGCAGCCGTTGCTGAGGTCTGGTCCGTGACAAACGCGTTCGAGATCACCGACTCCTGACCACTGCTGGTCAGCGCAGTTACCACATACTGATAACCACCGGTGCCCGGCGTCTTGAGCGCCCAGTACGTCGTCCAGCTCGCCCCAACACCCGGTTCATTGCTGGCCGAAGACGTATGCGCCAGAATGCACCGGTACACTGACCCGCCGTTCTTCACGACGTCGTCGGCGACATATGCCTCGGACGTAAACCATGCAAACGCATCATACGCACCGCTGATAACCGGCGCAGCAATGACCGACGACGCGTTGAAACTCAGATTGGCCAGATCCCACTGATTATCGGCAATGCGCGTCAGCCCAGCCGGAGGATGACTGGGATGTACGATGATCATCTGCCCCGGCTGCTGCGCGACCTGCAAGGCACTCAGCTGCGCCGTGGTATACGGGGTTGGCAATTCATACGTCGTTCCAGACAGCGCCGCCCAGTAGGTCGTCCAGCTGCTGCCGGTGCTGGGGCGATTGGTTGCTGTCGCCGACGTATGCGCGAGCAGGCAGACGTAATTCGTCCCAGAATAGCTGACAACCACGCCCGCCGTATAAGCAGTCGCGTCGGCCCACGCTCCAGTGACCGTCGCCGTGATCGGCGATCCGTTCTTCCAGAACCGCACATACAGGTTGCCAAACTCGAGCACATAGTTCTGGTCATCCGCAAACACGCACGGAATGAGCCGGGCCTGCCCATTGCTCTTGGTCGTCCCCTTGTACACCGTGCCGGGTCGCGACTGAATACCACCCGTACGCATGACGTACGCATTGCGAAGTGTGCGGAGTGCCTGTCCATAAAACGACAGATCCGTCCGCGCATACAACGCCGGAGCAACCTCACCTGCAGCAAATGATCGTTGCGCAATTTTCATGAGAACCACGGGGCTGGATAGGTAACCGACGACTGCTTGGCTGCC
>JACCDP010265127.1_pt1 | contig 41139 bp, 46 predicted proteins | sample 7445841 | NCBI WGS metagenome assembly JACCDP01 (sample SAMN15323441, study PRJNA562643) | freshwater metagenome | isolation source: river surface water | place: USA:Blue River Watershed | collected 2017-08-17 | reverse complement strand
CGGCTCTGAAGTGATGTTTCAGCGCAAGGAGGAACAGATTGCGAAAAATCACTTTCAGTCATTTAGTCAGCCAATCCATCCTCTTAGGCTTGTCGAACATGGTGGGTCGGACCGCGCGAACGTTGCCGCTTGCGGCGGTGAGCGTCGGCCGAGCCCACCGTGGTTGGCAAGCTCGGCGTGACTTAAAGCAAAACCGTGGTTGGCAAGCTCGCGTGTCTTAAGAAGGCGAGCAGCAAACCCGTGGTTGGCAAGCCCGCGTGACTTCAGCCCAAAAACCCCTTGAGCGCCACCAAGGTCTCGTTGGGCGATTCGCTCATCTGGTGATGGCCATTCGGAATCATCACCACCTGCAAACGCTGGCCTGCCTCCTTGGCCTGCTGCACCAAGCTTTGCGCGTTTTTGGGCGTGGTCATCTGGTCGTTCTCGCCCAACACCATCAGCACCGGGCAGGTGAGGGCCGCCATGGCTTGCAAACCCTGGTCGTAGTTGTTGCAGGCGTTGAAGCCGGTGTGGAACAGATTCACTGTTTTGTTGCTGGCCAGCACGCGCCGCCCCAACGCCAAACTCGCGCCAAACACCCACGAACCTGCGCCCGAGGGCGGGGCCAAGGTGGCCCGTGAAAACACGTTGGTCATGTGCAGGGCTTTCTCGGGTTGGTTCAAGGACGCATCCAGCAGGGCAGGTGAAACTTTCATGGGGTAGGCGGTGCCCACCATCACCAAATGGCTGATGCGCTCGCCCATGTTGGCGGCTGCTTGCAAAGCGATGAGGGAGCCAAAACTGTGGCCGACCAAGGCGGCGCGTTGCACGCCTTGCGCATCAAGCAAAGCCTGAATGAAGGCGGCGGCTTCTTGCACGCTGGCGGGCGGCGTACCGGCGCTTTTGCAGTGGCCGGGCAGGTCGATGGCCAACACGTTCCAGCCGTGGTGGGCCAAGTAGCGGCTTTGCAGCGCCCAGACGCTGTGGTCGCACAACACGCCGTGAATCAAAACCACGGTGGGTTGGGCCGGGTTGAAATCTTTGCCACCGGTGTAGGCGTAGGTGGCGTGGCCGTTGACGTCAATGTGCATCAGTGGCTCCTTAAGGCTTGGCGCCGTTGGTGTTGCTGGGAGCAGTGCCAGCCGCAGCCGTTGCAAGGCCTGATGCCTTACCAGCAGTCGAAGCCACGCTGCCTGCTGCTTTCTCTGCCGCTTTCAAGGCCCGCTTCAAGTCGTCGATCAAATCATCCGGGTCTTCCAAGCCCACCGACAAGCGGATGGTGCCCGCCCCGATGCCGGCCTGCGCCAAGGCCTCGTCGCTCATGCGGAAATGCGTGGTGCTGGCCGGGTGGATGACCAGCGATTTGCTGTCGCCCACATTCGCCAAGTGACTGAAGATGTTCAGGGCTTCAATGAAAGCGCGGCCTTGCGCGCGCGAGCCTTGAATGTCGAAGCTGAAGACGGAGCCCGCGCCGCGTGCGCCACCGCGCAACAGCTTTTGCGCCAAGGCGTGGCTGGGGTGGTCGGGCATGAGCGGATGGCCGACACGCGACACCATCGGGTGCGCCGCAAGAAAGGCCACGACTTTTTCGGTGTTGGCCAAATGCCGTTCCATGCGCAGTGGCAAGGTTTCCATGCCCTGCAAAATCAACCAAGCGCTGTGCGGGCTCAGGCAAGCACCAAAGTCGCGCAAGCCTTCACGGCGCGCGCGCAGCAAGAACGCGCCGACCGTGCTTTCCTCGGTGAACACCATGTTGTGAAAGCCGGCGTAGGGCTCGGACAGCTCGGGAAATTTCCCACTGGCTTCCCAATCAAACGAGCCACCATCGACCACCACACCGCCAATCACGGTGCCGTGGCCGCTTAAAAATTTGGTGGCCGAGTGGTAAACCAAATCCGCGCCCAAGGACAAAGGTTGCTGCAAATACGGCGTGCTGAGCGTGGCGTCCACCAGCAGCGGCACGCCGTGTTCATGGGCCAGCGCCGACACGCTGGGAATGTCCAGCACGTCCAAGCCCGGGTTGCCCACGGTTTCGCCAAACAGCAGTTTGGTGTTGGGTTGGATGGCGGCGCGCCAAGCGTCGATGTCGCCCGGCTTCACAAACGTGGTCTCGATGCCAAATCGGCGCATCGTGTAGTGCAGCAAATTGTGCGACCCACCATACAGCGCCGAGCTGGCAACGATGTGCGAACCCGCGCCCATGAGGGTGGCCACACTCAGGTGCAGCGCGGCTTGTCCGCTGGATGTGGCAATCGCGCCAATGCCGCCTTCCAAAGCGGCGATGCGCTGCTCGAACACCGCGGTGGTGGGGTTGCTGATGCGGCTGTACACATGCCCGGCGCTCTCCAAATTGAACAGCGCCGCCGCTTGGTCCGAGGACTCGAACACATACGACGTGGTCAGGTGGATGGGCACGGCGCGCGCGCCCGTGGCGGGGTCGGGCTGGGTGCCGGCGTGCAGCGTCAGCGTGTCGAAATGGGGATCGGCGTAACCGGTCATGACATCCTCGTTGATACGGTGTTGTGAAAGTGGATTGTGGGCTATATTGAAAGCAAGGCTTGGCACAAAGACCCAGAGGAGACCCCCATGAAAGTCAGCGACATCCTGCGCATCAAAGGCACCACGCTCTACACCACCACGCCGCTGGCCCCCTTGGCTGAAGCGGTGAAAACCATGGCCGAGCACGACCTGGGCTCCATGTTGGTGATGGACCACGGTGATTTGGTGGGCATCCTCACGTTTCGCGAAGTGATCTTGGCACTGAACAACAACGGCGGCAGCTTGGGACAAGCCACGGTGCGCTCGGCCATGGACGACCACCCCATCACCTGCTCACCCGACACCGAACTCGATGAAGTGCGCCGCATGATGCTCGAGCGCCATGCCCGCTATTTGCCCGTGCTGAGCAACCGCCAATTGATGGGCGTGGTGAGTTTTTACGATGTGGCCAAAGCCGTGGTGGACAGCCAAAATTTCGAGAACCAGATGCTCAAGGCCTATATCCGCGATTGGCCGGCGGAGGAAGAGGGTGCGAAGGCGGCTTAAGTCATTCACCGTATCTGGTTGGCCATGCTCAATACAGCTTGGCTTGGCCACTCAGCCATTCACGCAGCGCCAAATTCATGCGTGTTTGCCATCCTTGCCCTGATTCTTGGAACGCTTGAATGATGTCTTCATCAATGCGCAGGTTGATGTGACGTTTGGTGCTTGGCAGCGGAGGGCGACCTCTTTTGGGTTTGAGAAGTTCTTGCGCCGATGTTTCATCCACAAGTTGTGGAAGCACCTCCCGCGCTGGGCGCGCATTGTCAAACCATCCTTCATCGGCTTCTGGGTTTTCTTTGTCTGTCAATTCAGGGTTAGGTTTGCGCGGCATGACGGTTTCTTTCTCGTTGGTTGGCTCTTCGCAGGCTGATGACATGAATCACGCCACCCCTTGGCGTGAAGATCAGCATATGCAAGTGTTCTCCGATCCACCCCAAGGCCTGAAATCGATTTTCCGAATAGTCTTGACGCTTATCCTGAGAAATCAAAGCGCTGTCCCATTCAAAATCCACTACCCGGGAAAAATCAAACCCCCGCAACAACAGATTGCGCTCAGATTTGCTGGGATCAAAGGAATAGTTGTTCAATTATTGTACCCACAACATTGACATGAACTTTTTGGCGTGACAAAGTCAAAAAGTGTGGAGGAACAATCTGTCAAGGTAAAGTTGAAAAACAGTGAAGTGGTTCCCACACGCCTGGCTGGATTCATCCCTGAATTTCTGTCAGGGATAATCCCCCGCATGAGCGGCAACACTTTCGGCACACTTTTCACAGTCACCAACTTTGGTGAATCCCACGGCCCGGCCATTGGCTGCGTGATTGATGGCTGCCCACCGGGCATGGCCTTGAGCGAGGCCGACATCCAGCACGACCTGGATCGCCGCCGCCCTGGCACCAGCCGCCATGTCACGCAGCGGCAAGAACCCGATCAGGTGCAAATCTTGAGTGGCGTCTACCAAGGCGTGACCACCGGCACACCCATTGCCCTGCTGATTCACAACACCGATCAGCGCAGCAAAGACTACAGCGACATCTTGCAAAGCTTTCGCCCCGGCCACGCCGACTACACCTATTTGCAAAAGTACGGCGTGCGCGACCCGCGTGGTGGTGGCCGCTCCTCCGCGCGACTGACTGCTCCCACCGTGGCTGCAGGCGCTGTGGCGAAAAAATGGTTGAAAGACAAATTCGGCACCACGTTCATCGGGTGCATGACGCAATTGGGCGAACACCCCATCGGCTTTGAAGACTGGGCCCATGTGCCCCACAACCCGTTTTACGCGCCCATCCAAGATGTGTCCTACTTGGAAAACTACATGGACAGTTTGCGCAAAGCCGGCGACTCGTGCGGCGCGCGCATCCGTGTCGTCGCTCAGGGCATGCCGGTGGGTTTGGGTCAACCCATTTACGACCGACTCGATGCAGACATTGCTTACGCGATGATGGGTTTGAATGCGGTGAAGGGCATTGAGATTGGTGCAGGCTTTGCCAGCGTCGCACAACTTGGTTCCAGCCACGGCGACAGCTTGACGCCCGAAGGATTTGCCAACAACAACGCTGGCGGCATCTTGGGTGGCATCAGCACCGGCCAAGACCTCGAGGTGAGCATCGCCATCAAGCCCACCAGCTCCATCCTCACGCCGCGCGACAGCATCGACAGCGCAGGCAACGCCGTGCAAGTGCAAACCAAGGGCCGTCACGACCCGTGTGTAGGTATTCGCGCCACGCCCATCGCTGAAGCCTTGCTGGCCTTGGTGGTGATGGACCACGCACTGCGCCACCGCGCCCAGTGTGCCGATGTGGTGCCGCCTGTGACGCCCATCGCTGCACATCGTCCGGACTGAGCCGATGACACCCACTTCTGCGCCGCTTGTCTCGCGGCGTCAACTGGTGCCGTTTGCCGCGCTCTCAGCCAGTTACTTTGCCCACATCGGTTTCTTCAATCCCTACCTGCCTTTGTGGCTGAAAAGTTTGGGTTTGAGCCTGTGGATGATTGGTTTGCTCACCTCGATGCAAGCCGTCACACGCGTGTTTGCACCTTACCTCTGGGGATGGCTGAGTGACCGCAGCGGTGAGCGTGTGCCGCTCATGCGCTGGTGTGCGGGCATGGCCTTCTTGTGTTCCATCGGTTTGTTGTTCAATCCATCACCCTGGTGGTTGGCCGTGGTGTTGCTGCTGATGTTCACCCACACCAGCGCCATGATGCCCATGAGCGAAGCGGCGATGGCGCATTTGGTCAGCCACCAAGGTGCGCTCGATGTGCGCCGCTATGGCCGCATCCGCTTGTGGGGCTCTTTGGGTTTTTTAGTCACCGTGTTTGTCTCGGGTGCGTGGTTCGAGGCGCACGGCATGGGTGGTTTTCCCCTGTGGACCATCCTCACCTTGGCGGCCATCAACCTCAGCGTGTGGAACCTGCCGAATGTGCGCGAAGAAGCGCACCACGACAAAGACCAAGCAGGCTTTGGCGATGTGCTGCGACAGGCCCAAACCCAGTGGTTCTTTGCCACCTTGTTTTTTCATGTGCTGTCGCATGTGGCCATCTACACGTTTTTCTCGTTGTACTTGGATGAACTCGGCTACGGCAAAGACATGATTGGTGTGTTGTGGGCCTTGTCGGTGGTGGTGGAAATCATCGGTTTCTTCACCCAAAGCCGTTGGTTGCATTGGTTGAGTTTGCCCGCTTGGTTGTGTGTGTGCACCGGTGTGATGGCCTTGCGCATGGGCATGACGGCTTGGTATGGCCAGGTGTTGTGGGTGCTGCTGTTGGCGCAGTGCCTGCATGTGTTCACGTTTGCGATTCAACACACGGTGTGCATTGCCTGGCTGTCGCAGCATTTCCCGGGGCGCTTGCGCGGGCGCGGCCAAGCGCTGTATGCCGTGATTGGCTATGGCTTCACCGGCGTGTTGGGCGCTTTGGGGGGCGCGGCATTGAGCACGCGCTTGGGTTTGGAAGCCGTGTTTTGGGTGGCCATCCCCGTGGCCTTGTTGGGACTGCTCTGTGCGCTGATGTTGCGGCGAGCAGCACAACACCATCCGCACATACCCGCTACCGCATAAAGCTTCATTTTCAAGTGTGGGCGCTTGTCGCTCGTTTTGAAAGCAGGTACACCTTGGGGCAGGGAGGTGTGGCATGGTTCAACCGCGCATCTTGATCGTCGAAGACCATCCCTTGATGGCAGACGCCTTGCGAGCCCACTTGCAAAGCTTGGTGCCACGTGTGCAGTGTGTGCAAGCCGGGAACTTGCATGACGGCTTGGCCTGCGTGCAAGCACAACGCTTTGCGCTGGTGTTGCTTGACTTGAACCTGCCGGACTCTGAAGGCTTGCAAACCCTGAACCATTTTTGCAGTCATTGCGCCAACGATCCATTGGCGGTCATCTCGGCGGTGGACGATGAAGACATTGCCCAGTTTTGCCTGGCCAACAACGTGGTGTATTTGCGCAAGTCGGTCCAAAGCTCGCAGCTGTTGGCCGAGTTGCTGAGCTTGTTGAGCCATGCATTGACATGGCCTGTGCCATCCGCTTCGGGCTTGACTGTTGAACAACCGGCCCGCCATCCGTTGTCGAATTTGTCCAACATGCAGCGCTTGGTGCTGGCACATTTGTCCCAGGGCCACAGTACCGCTGAGATGGCCCAAACATTGAAGCTGACCGAGGCCACGGTGCGCAGCCACATGGGTCAAATTTACAAACGCTTGGGTGTGAAAAACCGAACCCAAGCCAGCACACGCTACATGCTGTGGACGCAGCAAAACGGCTTGTTTGACGATGATTAAAGGGCTGATTGCCGCTGGGGTGTGTCTGCTGGCCAGCGGCCTTGGTTGTGCGCAGGATGCCTCCCCCACCCAAGCCTTGTGGTCGCAGTTGCGCATTGCCGTGGACGCCAACGCGCAGTTCTCACCCGCACAAGCTTGGCAGCACACCCAAGCCGCAGAGGCCTTGAGATTGCAACAAGCCAACCAAGTGTTGTCCAAGGCCAATGGTCCGCCGCATTGGGCAGGTTTTGTGGTGCCCAAAGCGGACTTTGGCAGCAACGCTTTGTGGTTGAGCTTGAAGTCACCCACACAAGACCACAGTGAAGTCTGGGTCCGGTTGGATGAACAAGCTTGGCAAGTGTGGCCCGACATGCAGCAAAGCGCTGAGGGCAGCTATTTGTACCCGGTATGGGTCTTGCCCACACCACCCGAACACCAGTTGTCGGTGTTGATCCGGTTGGAAGGCGTCAACCGGATTCAATTTCCAGTGGCCTTGCAAACTCCCCAAGCCTTTGTACAGCAGCACGGGCGGCTTTTGCTGCTGATGGGCGGGGTGTTGTCCGTCCCGTTGATGCTGGTGTTGTATGCCTTGAGTTTGATGCGGCATGTGAACAGCCGCAGCTTGTGGTTGTTTGTGCTGATGGCGGTGTGTGAAATCGTCTGCGCCAGTTGGATCAGCGGTTTGCTGTGCTTGATATGGCCCTCGTTGACACGCGCTGAGGCCGCCATGGTGGGCAGCTTCAGTTACTGGGTGTTGTTTGTCGCCAGCATCCACCACGCACAAGTCTTTTTGAACACGGCGCAGCGGCACCCCTTGGCTCATGAATTGTTGAGTCTGGGTGCTTGGATTTGGTACCTGTTGGTACCCTTGTGTGCCTGGCTGCAGCCGAGTTGGTTGCGCACGTTGTTGCTGGTGGGTGGCAGTGTGCATGCCGCTTGCATGATGGGCTTGGCTTGGCGCAGTTGGCGCTTGAACCCGAGCACGCAGTTGGCTTTGTTTGTCAGCATGTGGGGTGTGTATGTCACATCAGCCGTGGTGTATTGGTTGTATCGCGTTTTGGAGTGGCCCTTGCTTGTCACCTTGGGCGTGCAGTTTGTGCAAGGTGCCTTGATGGCCAGCCTGATGGGTTGGTCAGCCTGTGTGCAAGTGATTCAACAACGCATGGACTTGCAGCATCGTGTCCGCATCGGCCAAGCGCGGCATCGTTGGTACGCAGCAGCTCAACATGACCTCTGGCAGCCCCTGCAAAGCATTCAGTTGTATGCCAAGGTCTTGCTGAAAGCACCGCCAGAGAAACGTTCGGGCCTGGTGTCGGCCATGCAATTGGCCTCGCAATCGGTGGACGATTTCATGCACCACTTGCGTTATTGGGCCGATGAAGTCAAACCGCACAAACCGTCCAACTTGGTGCAGAAAACCATGCCCGTTGAAGACCTGCTGATGCCGCTGATTCAAGAGTTTCAGCCCTTGGCGCGCATGCGCCACGTGGTGTTGCGGCACCCACGCTGTAGTGCTCGGGTGCTTGTGAATGTGCAAGCAGTGCAACGCATGGTGCGCAACCTGTTGACCAATGCCTTGCAGTACACCCCTGCAGGTGGCCGGGTGTTGTTGGGTTGCAGACGCCAAGGCGCACTGTTGTGGGTGCTGTGCATCGACAACGGCAGTGGCATGAATTCCCAAGCGGCGCAAGACTGTTTCAATGCCTTCACCCGACTGGCACCAGATGATGACGGTGTGCATCACCTGGGGTTGGGTTTGTTCAGCGTCAAGCAATTGGCTTTGCAGCACCAGATGCCCACACGCCTCCACAGTGTCGAAGACCAGGGCACGGTGATTGGTTTTGGTGTTTCCTTGTTGGTCTCAGCTAACATTCATTAGCTTTTAGAAATGTATAAGGAATTCAAAATGGCAGCCTACATCATTGTGGATGGCGAAGTCACCGATTCAGAAAAAATGGAAATTTACAAATCGCAAGCCAAGCCGCTGGTTGAATCATTTGGTGGTGAGTACCTGGCCCGTGGAGGTCCAATGAGTGTCAAGGAAAATCAACGATGGACACCTCATCGTTTGGTGCTGTTGAAGTTTCCTTCTATGGAGCAGGCCGAGTTTTTTTACAACTCGCCTGCTTACCAAGCATTGTTGCCGATCAGTCGTGAAGCTTCTCGCCGTACCTTGGTGATTTTTGAAGGCGTTTGATCAGTCGCGCGGTCTGAACGAAAAGGTGATTTCGCTGGGCATGTTGCCGTTTTCATCGCGGGGCAAGACCCCGGTTTTCTCGACCGCATTCAACACCGCTTGGTCCCAAGCGTCATTGCCACTGGACACTTTCAATTTTTTGCCAACAACTTGCCCAGACGGGCTGCAAATCACCACCACTTCAGCCGCCGGGTTGCCCACCACGGTTTGCAGTTGGGCATCGGAGAACGTGATGTTGGGTTTGATGCGCGCACGCAGTCGACCCAAATAACTGGCGGAGGGACCAGCCGCCTTCAACGCTTTGCCGGTATCGGTGGCCGTGCCTGTGGCGTCAGCCAAACCACGCAGTCGTTTGACTTCCTCAAGGTGACGTTCTTCAGCGCGTTGCATCTCTTCGGCTTTGCGTTTTTCCAACGCTTTGGCTTTCTCAGCCTTCTTGTCATTGGCCTCTTTCAACTTGGCTTCGCGTTGGGCTTTTTCCTCTTCGCGGGCTTTGTTGTCGGTTTCTTTTTTCTTGAGCTTGTCGATGGCGATTTGCGGATCGACCACGGTTTTGCTGGGCGCCACTTCTTTCACTGGTTGAGGTGGCGGGGGTGGGGGTGGTTTGGGTTGGAGGTCGGGCTCCACCACCTCTTCCACCGGTTCGGGCGTGTTGCCTTTGGCTGCCACCGGTTGAGGAATGGACGACCAGAGCTCGGCTTCCACGCTCAGCTCCTGGTCTTGGTCTTGCCATCGAATGCCCCAGGTCAGGGCCAGCATCAACAAGCCGTGCACCAACAGGGCCAACACCATGGCTCGGCCGCCACCCGGCGCGGGGGGTGGGGCAAATTCCAGATGCGGTTGGGTGGTACTCACAACATTCATTCAATCAGCCAACGTGACCGACAAGCCCACACGCTGCACGCCGGCACGCTGCAACTGGTCCATCAGTTTGACCACGTTTTCATAAGCGATTTTTTTATCTGCACTGATCACCACCGGCGTGCTGGCATTGCCGGCTTGCAGTTGCAGTGCCAATTTGCCCACGGTGTCCATGGTGGCGTCTTGTTTGCTGGTGGTGCCGGTGCCTTGGCCGGGCTTGCGTGACTTCACCACAATCTTCAACTCTTTGTTGATCTCGATGGTGATGACCTGATCGGGCGCGGCACTGGCTTTGCCGATGCTGGGCACCTCGATCAAACTGGGCGCGAGCAAAGGCGCGGTCACCATGAAGATGATCAGCAACACCAACATGACGTCGATGAACGGCACCATGTTGATGTCGCTGATGGTGCGGCGGCCTCGGCGGCTGCGGGTGGAGACGGTGGCCATGGCGTCGTGCCTTCAGCGACCTGCGGCCACTTGCGTGCCCACATTGCGCTGCAAGATGTTGGAGAACTCTTCGATGAAGGTTTCCAACTTGTTGGCCACACGGTCGATGTCCCGCGAGAAACGGTTGAAGGCCAACACCGCAGGGATGGCGGCGAACAAGCCAATGGCCGTGGCCACCAAGGCTTCTGCAATGCCCGGGGCCACTTTGGCCAGCGTGACTTGTTGCAATGCTGCCAAGCCCGTGAAGGCGTGCATGATGCCCCAGACCGTGCCAAACAAGCCGATGTAGGGCGACACCGAACCGACCGAGGCCAACATGGACAAATTGGATTCAATCTCGTCCATTTCGCGCTGCAAACTCGCGCGCATGGCGCGGCGTGCACCATCCATCAACAAACCGCTGTCGCTGATGCGCCGTTCCCGCAGCTTTTGGTATTCACGCATGCCACTGGCAAAAATACGCTCCATCGGGCCAGCCAATTTGGCATTTTGCGTGGCAGCGGCAAACAACTCGTTCAAACTTTTGCCAGACCAAAACTCACGCTCGAATTCATCGTTGAGGTTTTTCACGCGTGACAACGACAAGATCTTGCGAAAGATGGCGGCCCAACTGAACACGGACACCAACAACAAGATGAGCACCACGGCTTGCACCACCCAACTGGCGTTGAGCATCAAATGCAGGATTGAAAAGTCGTTCATGACAGGAGCTCCAAAATCGATGAGGGAATGCGTTCAGGTTTCAAGTTGCGGGTGTGCACCCAGCCTATGCGGATGGTGCCTTCACACAACAAGGTGCGGCTGTGATCGGCTTCGAGCCGCCACGCTTGCTGGGCAATCACCAAGCTGGCGCGACCCTTGTCCTGCAATTGGGCACTCACCTGCAACAAGTCGTCGAGTTGCGCCGGCCGATGGTATTTCAATTGGGTTTCACTCACCACGAACATGCCGCCCGTGTCGTCCTTGAGCTGTTGCTGTTCTAAACCCAGGTGGCGCAACCACTCGGTGCGTGCGCGCTCAAAAAACTTCAGGTAGTTGGCGTAAAACACAATGCCACCAGCATCCGTGTCTTCCCAATAGACCCGCACAGGAAATTCAAAACTCATGCAGCCTCCAACAATTGGCGCAGTCGTTGCGCGGCCGTGTTCAGATCGCTCAAGGAACTGGCGGTTGAAAAACGCACATGGTCCGCAGGCGCATGCATCCCAAAATCTTTGCCGGGCGTGATGGCCACATGGGCTTCACGCATGACGTGCTCGGCCAACGCCCAGCTGTCGGCCAGACCCAATCGCGCGCAGGCTTGGCGGCAGTCGGCCCAAGCGTAGAACGCCCCATCGGGCATCACCGGCACAGTCAAACCCATGTCGTTCAATTGCGGAATGAATTGGTCGCGCCGTTGTTTGAAGGCAGCGCGTCGTTCTTCATAAAGGGCCAAGCTGTCGGGTTCGAAACAGGCCAAGGCGGCATGCTGCGCGATGCTGCTGGGGCAAATGAACAGGTTTTGCGCCAAGCGTTCCATGACGGGCACCAAGGTCTCAGGCACCACCATCCAACCCAAGCGCCAACCGGTCATGTTGAAGTACTTGGAGAAACTGTTGATGCTGATGATCTGGTCGTCGATGGCCAACGCAGTTTGACCGTAAGCCGCTTCGAAACTCAAGCCCAAATAGATTTCATCCACCAAGGTGATGCCGCCGTGGTTGTTGACGATGTTGTGGATGCGGGCCAATTCAGCGGCCGCCACCGAGGTGCCGGTGGGGTTGGATGGCGAAGCCAGCAACACCCCGCGGGTTTGTGCTTGCCAATGCGTTTGCACCTGATCAGCGGTCAGTTGAAAGCGTTGTTCCGGGCCCGCGGGCAGCAACACCGCGCGGCCATCGGCGGCGCTCACAAAGTGGCGGTTGCACGGGTAGCTGGGGTCGGGCATGAGCACCTCGTCGCCAGCTTCCACCAGCGCCAGACAAGCCAATTGCAAAGCAGCGGATGCGCCTGCGGTGATGACGATGCGCCGCGCTGGCACGGCCACACCAAAGCGGCTGCCGTACCAAGCACTGATGCGCTCGCGCAGGCTGTCCAAGCCCAGGGCGTTGGTGTATTGGGTGCGGCCATCGCGGATGGCTTTGTCAGCAGCGGCTTGCACCAAGGGCGGTGCGGTGAAATCGGGCTCGCCAATGTTCAAAAACACCATGGGGCGGTCGGTGTGGCGGGCGCTGGCGGCGATGGCTTGCGCAGCCTTGGCCATTTCCATGACATAAAACGGATCGATGCGCTGGGCGCGTTGGCTCACACGCATGGTGTCAGTCGGCCTGGGCTGCCGGTGCGGCTTTGGCGGCCTTGGACGCGTTGTCGGCTTGCACTTCCAGCGCACGCAGTTGAGGCGCAACGCCGTTCAGCACGGCGTTCACATACTTGTGGCCGTCGGTGCCGCCAAATTCTTTGGCCAGTTCAATGCATTCGTTGATGACCACGCGCCATGGAATGTCCAGGCAATGCTTCATCTCATAACAACCAATCCACAACACCGCGTGTTCGATGGGCGAAATCTCGGCCATCTTGCGGTCCAGCAAGGGCAGGATGAGCACATCCAAATCGGCAGCTTGTGCCGCACAACCATGCAACAAAGCATCGAAGTGCACGGTGTCGGCTTTGTTGAATCCGCTGAGTTCTCGGGTGAAGGCGTCCACATCGTCGGCTTCATTGCGACCCACCAAAATTTGGTAGAGGGCTTGCACCGCAAAACTGCGGGCGCGGCTGCGCGCAGCGCGGGCACTGGCGCGGCGCATGTCGCCAGCGGGTTTGCTGCGGGGGGTAGGGGTCGTGGTGTCGTTCATGCCAGGCTTTGCAACAACAAGGCCATTTCCACTGCCACGCGCGCTGCATCGCGGCCCTTGTCGGTTTGACGCGCCACGGCTTGCGGCAGGTCTTCGACGGTCAGAATGGCGTTGGCGATGGGCACGTGGTAGTCGAGGCCGACCTTGGTGACACCAGCACCAGACTCGTTGGCCACCAACTCAAAGTGGTAGGTTTCGCCACGGATGATGCAGCCCAAGGCGATGAGCGCGCTGAACGGTTCGGGGTCTTCGATTTGGGCCAGCGCTTGCAAGGCCATGGGCACCTCCAAAGCACCCGGCACATGCACCAGGCTGATGTTGTCTTCCAGCACGCCCATGGCTTGGAGTTCGGCGATGCACGCCGTGGCCAAGGCGTTGGTGATGTCTTCATTGAAACGCGCTTGAACGATGCCGATCTTGAGGGCGCTGCCATCAAGTGTTGTGGTGCTGGCGAGGTTGGAGATGAACATTGTTTTTATTCTTTGGTGAGGTAGCCGGTGATTTCAAGCCCGTAGCCGGTCATGCTGGGCATGCGGCGTGGGGTTCCCAGAAGACGCATTTTTTGCACGCCGCAGTCGCGCAAAATTTGCGCGCCCACACCGTAGCTGCGCAAGTCCATGCGGCCACGTTCGGGGCCGTGTGCCGAGCGCGCGGTGCCGTCAAACTGGGCCAGCAGTTGCTCGGCACTTTCGCCGCAATTGAGCAGCACCACCACGCCTGCGCCTTCTTGGGCGATGCGTTGCAGGCTGGAATCCAGTCCCCAAGAATGCATGACCCGGTTCGGCTCCAAGGCGTCCAGCACCGACAGTGGCTCGTGCACCCGGGCCAACACCTCGGCGCTGGCTTGCCAGTGGCCTTTGACCAGCGCCATGTGCACCGCGCCATTGGTGATGTCTTTGTAGGCGTTGGCGGTGAATTCGCCGTGGGTGGTTTGCAAAGGGCGAGATCCCACTTTGTGCACCAGCGACTCGGTGCGGCTGCGGTGTGCAATCAGGTCGGCGATGGTGCCAATTTTCAAACCATGCTCGGCCGCAAACAACTGCAAATCGGGCAGACGCGCCATGGTGCCGTCGTCGTTCATGATTTCGCAAATCACGGCAGAGGGTGAGCAACCGGCCATGGCGGCCAGGTCGCAACCCGCTTCGGTGTGACCGGCGCGCATCAGCACGCCACCGTCCACGGCTTGCAAGGGAAAGACATGGCCGGGTTGCACCAAGTCTGTTGCTTGGGTGCTTTTGGCCACGGCCACTTGGATGGTTTTGGCGCGGTCGGCTGCTGAAATGCCGGTGGTCACACCTTCAGCGGCTTCAATGGACACGGTGAACGCGGTGCTGTAGACGGTGCCGTTGCGCGCAGCCATGGGCGGGAGTTTCAAAAATTCGCAACGCTCGCGGGTCAGCGTGAGGCAAATCAGGCCACGCCCAAAGCGCGCCATGAAATTGATGGCTTCGGGCGTCACATGGTCGGAGGCCAAGACCAAATCGCCTTCGTTTTCGCGGTCTTCTTCGTCCACCAAGATGACGATGCGCCCGGCTTTCATGTCGGCGACGATGTCTTCCACAGGGGAGATGGCCACGGGTTGCAGTGCGCTGGTCATTCAGGGGCTTTCAGTTGGGCAGAAGGTTGCAGGCTGAGCATGCGTTCAACGTAACGTGCCACCGTGTCGATTTCCAAATTCACCGCACTGCCGGCTTTCAAGCTGCCCAGCGCCGTGTTCTCCACCGTGTGGGGAATCAAATTGATGGACACCACGCAGCCTTGGGGGGTGTCTTCGATCTGGTTGACCGTGAGGCTGACCCCGTTGACGGTGATGGAACCCTTGTAGGCCAGGTACTTGGCCAAGGCGGGTGGGGCCAGTACTTGCAACAACCAACTTTCGCCAATTTGCACAAACTGGCTGACCGAACCGATGCCGTCCACATGGCCGGACACGATGTGGCCGCCCAAACGGTCGTTGGGGCGCAAAGCTTTTTCCAAATTCAAGGTGGTGCCGATCTTGTTCAGTTCAGCTGTTTTGTCGAGCGATTCGGCAGAAATGTCGATGGAAAAGTGGTTTTGAGCGGCGTCAAAAGCAATGACCGTCATGCAAGCACCGTTCAAGGCGATGCTGTCACCCAGACCGACATCGTCCAGATAGTGCGCAGGTGTGCTGATCTCAAGGCGTTTGCCATGATCCAAAGAGCGACCCAGGTCGTGAACGGCGGCGATGCGCCCCACGCCGGTGATGATTCCGGTGAACATGCGCGTATTTTCGCAGATCAGCGGACGGCTTTGAGCCGCACCCGCAAATCAGGCCCTAAAGTGGTGTGGTCGGTGAATGCCCAAGCCGCTGTTGCGGGCAGTGATTGCAGTTCAGGCAAAGCCGCCATGGCTTGGCCAGGACCCAGCAATTGGGGTGCCAAATACACCAGCAATTCGTCCACCAAGCCCGCCTTCAACAGCGAACCGTTCAGTTTGTGACCGGCTTCGATGTGCACTTCGTTGCAAGGCAGTTGCCCCAAATGACCCACCAAGGCAGCCAAATCTACTTTTTGTCCTTCACCTGGCAAACACACCAATTGGGCACCTTTGGCCTTCAATGCCTCTTCAACTGCGGGCTGTCTTTCAGCATGGAAGATCACGACTTGGCGTTGCACGTCCCAAAGACGGGCGTTCAATGGCGTTTGCAGCCGGGAGTCGACCAGCAGCAAATGCGGTTGGCGCGGCGTGTCGATGCCGCGAACATTCAGCAAGGGGTTGTCTTCCAGCACCGTGCCAATGCCAGTCAGGACTGCGCAGGCTTGCGCCCGAAACCGGTGGCCATCCAGCCTTGCTGCTTCCCCTGTGATCCATTGGCTGTGACCGTTGGTCAAAGCGGTTTGACCGTCCAAGGATTGCGCCGACTTCATGCGCATCCACGGTGTGCCTTGTTGCATGCGTTTGAAAAAACCCATGTTGAGTTCGGTGCTTTCGGCGCGCAGCAAACCCATGTCCACCTGCACGCCTGCGGCTTGCAAACGCGCCAAGCCTTGACCGGCCACCAGCGGATTGGGGTCCGCCACACTGGCCACCACCCGTGCCAGACCTGCATCGATGAGTGCATCACAACAGGGCCCGGTGCGGCCTTGGTGGCTACAGGGTTCCAAGGTCACATAGGCCGTGGCACCTTGGGTGCTGTGGCCAAGCGCCTGTGCCTCGCGCAGTGCCATCACTTCGGCATGGGCATGGCCGGCAGCTTGGGTGTGACCTTGCCCGAGTACTGTGCCCTGTGCACCGACGATGACGCAGCCCACACGCGGGTTGGGCGAGGTGATGAACAGCGCCTGCTCGGCCAAAGCCAAGGCTTGGGTCATGTGCAGGGTGTCGGCAGCAGTGAAGGACATGGGTGGGATTATCCGTTCAACGACGCCAACATTGCGCTGCCGTCATGCGGGCGTCTGTCACGTCGCGCTCGCCAGTGTTGGACAAGCTGAGGCTGCCACAGGGGTCTGAAGCTTGCGCGGCGCTGGGCTGGGCGGTGATGAGAAAACTTTGGGCGCTGCTGGTGACGCTGAGTTGGTAGTTCAGACCCGAAGGGGAGAGCAAGTTGCTTGGAACATCACGGGCTAAGGGGTATTGGCCTTGGGCACTCGCGGCACGTTCCATCCAATGAGCGGCTTGCAGCAAAGCCAGTTTGGCCAGGCTGCGCTGACCCCGCTGTTGTGCTTGCTGGTAAATCGGCATCGCCATGCTGGCGAGCAAACCGACGATGGCCAACACCACCAGCAGTTCCAACAGGGTGAAGCCATTTTTGGAGATCAGTTTCAATGACATGATGGAAGCCGCTCCATATCGAATCCCAAAGCTATCGCCAACATGGCACTCTCCTCAAGGTGAAAGCTGCATCAACCGTTTGAAGCCCGACAGGGTCATGGGGATGGCGGTTGATGCCGGGTGGCTGGGTGTGGGATGCCACAGCGCTTGGCTGACCACGATGGCGTTGCTGCTGTTTTGCGCCCACACGGTGATGCGGTAAACAAAGGGTGAACTCAGGGTGCCCAAGCGGCTGATCAAGGGCAACACTTCCACCCAATAGCGCACGGTCAGGCCAGCGTCTTCGCCGTAGCGTTGGCCATGCGCCAGGCGATTTTTCCAAAGCATGTAGCTGTTGTCGTCCTCACCCAAGGGCTGGCAAATGCCGCTCAAGCAGTCTTGTTCGCCCAAACGGGCTTGCAAGGTTTTCCAGGCCGAAGTGTTGCGTGGAAAAAATGCATGCGTGGAACCCGCTTTGCCGGGCAGGTGCCTGTCATCGGTAAGTGGTCCTTGGATGTCTTGCACCGCAGCCAACAAAGCCGCATGGCTGACTTGTTGCAAGGTCCAACGTTGCTGCGCCATCTGGCCCCAAGCTTCTGCCAAACCCAGGTTGCGCCACGCGGCCATCACCAAAACACTGCTCAACATGGCCAAAGCCAACACGGTGGGCAGCACCATGCCCAGTTGCGGGCCTTGCCGTCTCTTCATGGGGCAACGTGCCTGAATGCGGCGACGCCTCGCCACACCAGTCCGGGGGTGTTCAGGCTGCTGACGCAGGATGAGGCGCTTGGCACCACGATGCCCACCGCCTTGGCTTGCAAGCAAATTTGCACACCACGCACGGCACTCCAAAGCGTCACCTTGTCGGCCGTTCGCCATTGCAGTGCTGGGCCTGGCAGCGCTTGGGCGTACAACAAGCTGAGGCCATCCATGCCGTCGACCAGCTCTTGCGTCAAGCTGTCTTCGGGTGCGGTGTCTTTGCAAACCAGTGCTTGTTTGCTGAATGAAAAGGCGTCTTCGATGGTGGACAGGTCAGTCGATTCATGCCCTTGGCAGTCGGCTGGCGTCAGCTTGGTCCAATGCACCAGCGACAAGCTGTCGCTGGTGCCCCATAGTGCTTTGGACAAAGTGTCGAATTTGAATTTGCCCGTGCCATCCACAGTCAAGCCCGGTGCACCGGCCCGTTGCACCCTCAGTCGCAACAAGCCAAATGCGGCGCGCAGGCGCTGATGCACCTCGACTTGGGTTTGCAGTTGGCGGTGACTGTTTTGCACCCATCCAAAGGCTGCAAAGGCTGCCATCAGCACCAGCATGGACAGCATCAGTCCCCACAGGCTTTGCACCAAGCTGTGACCACGTTGATTGGGAGGGCCTCGTTTCATGGCGGCCAACTGGTTTGCCAACAACGGTGCAGCTTGGGGCAATCGGTCACAGCCGAACTTTCAGGCAAGCCATCCACACTGCTTTGCGGCCAGGCCAGCAGCAAGCGCACCACCGGTGGCGCGCTGGTTTGGGTTTGCACCCTGGCCTGGGCGCCAGGCATGCGCATTTGCAGTGCGGTGTACCAATCGGCCAGATCCGCTTGCGCCCAATCGGCGGGGCTGCAGGATTTGCTTTGACAGTCAGTGGCGCTGGGTTTGTCACCCAAAACGAGTTGGTAAGCCGCCAAGCCTTCGCTGTTGACTTGCATGCGGTGCCACAAGTCTTGCGCCATCTCCACCGTGTTTTGCAGCGCCAAGGCTTCACGTTGTGCTTGCCAAGCTTGGAGTTGCCGGCTGAACAAACCAACCAACAGCAGGTTCAGCACCATCAGCGCGGCCAATGCTTCCAAACTTGAGAAGCCCGCTGGTTTGTCAATGCGCGCGCAGTGGCGGATGGCGTGGGTCATGTGCAGACCTCGGCGGCCACGACCCGCATTCGTCCTGTGTTGTTGATGCAAATGCTGCGCACCATGGTTTTCAGGCGTTTGGCTTGCACCGTGACGCGCAGTCCCCCTGCCACGGTTTCGCCGTGGCCATTGATGGGCAGCTGGTTGTTGGCGGGGTAGATGAGCACCAGCACGTCACCCGACAGCGCATGCGTGCGCAAGGGCTTGAGATCGCCAGCAACGGGCAGCACTTGCCAACCGCAGCGCCAATCGCCCTTGGGCAAGGGGGTGGATTGGCAACTACCGAGCCGTTCCAGGCTCAAGTTTTGGCCACCGCGCAAGGCTTGCAACTGGGCCTGTTGCAAATCGCCGACCCAAGACTGCAGCACGGTTTCCACCTGCAGTCGCCACAGCCAATGAGACAAGTTGGGCACGGCCCAACTGGCGCAGATGGCGAGCAAGCACAGCACCACACACAGCTCTGTCAAGGAATAGCCCTGTGGCCCATGTTTGGGATTCAAAGAAAAAAGCAGCCGTTGCATGGCTGCCATCTTCAAAGCAAACAGTGTCTCAAGGTTGTGCGTTGGTTACTTGAAACCTGTGCGCTGTTCACCAGCCTTCAGCGGCGAAATTCATCCACCAAGGTTTTGAATTCGTCCACATCTTCAAAGCTGCGGTAAACACTGGCAAAACGGACATAAGCCACTTTGTCGAGTTTTTTCAACTCGCGCATGACCAATTCACCAATGCGGGTGGAAGACACTTCGCGCTGACCCAGTGTGAGCAATTTGTCCTCAATGCGCTCAATGGCCGAGTCCACCTGCTCGGTACTGACCGGGCGTTTGCGCAGCGCCAGGCTCAAAGACGCTTGCAATTTGCTGCGGTCGTATTCGATGCGGCGACCGTCTTTCTTCACCACCGTGGGGTAGCTGACATCCGGGCGCTCGTAGGTGGTGAAGCGCTTTTCGCAATGACCGCATTGGCGACGCCGGCGCACCGAGTCGCCTTCTTCGGACATGCGGGTCTCCATCACCTGGGTGTCCGCATGGTTGCAAAAAGGACATTTCATCGGGGCTCAGCCATATACCGGAAAGCGGCTGGTCAAGGCGTGGACTTTGGCGCGAACCGCTGCGATGTGGGCTTCATCGTGCGGGTTGTCCAGCACATCAGCGATCAGGTGGGCCGTGGCGCGGGCTTCCTCGTCTTTGAAACCACGGGTGGTCATGGCGGGTGTGCCGATGCGCACGCCGCTGGTGACCATGGGCTTTTCTGGATCATTCGGGATGGCGTTTTTGTTGATGGTCATGTGGGCTGCACCCAAGGCGGCTTCAGCGGCTTTGCCGGTGATGTTTTTGGAACGCAAATCAACCAGCATCACATGGCTTTGGGTGCCGCCACTGACGATGCGCAAGCCACGCTCGGTGAGTGTTTTCGCCACGATGTCCGCGTTTCTCAGCACCTGCGTTTGGTAGGCCTTGAAGCTGGGGTCCAGCGCTTCTTTGAACGCCACGGCCTTGGCCGCGATGACGTGCATGAGGGGGCCACCTTGCAAGCCCGGAAACACCGCGCTGTTGATGGCTTTTTCATGTTCAGCCTTCATCAGGATGATGCCCCCGCGTGGGCCGCGCAAGCTTTTGTGGGTGGTGGAGGTGACCACGTCGGCATGCGGCACGGGGTTGGGATAGACGCCGGCAGCAATCAAGCCAGCGTAGTGCGCCATGTCCACCAAGAAGATGGCACCAATGTCTTTGGCCACTTTGGCAAAGCGAGCAAAGTCGATGTGCAAGCTGTAGGCCGAAGCCCCGGCAATGATGAGTTTGGGTTTGGTGGCACGCGCCTTGGCTTCCATCGCGTCGTAATCAATCTCTTCTTTGGCGTTCAAACCATAGCTTTCCACCTTGAACCATTTGCCGCTCAAGTTGAGGGGCATGCCGTGGGTGAGGTGACCGCCCTCGGCCAAGCTCATGCCCATGATGGTGTCACCGGGCTGCAAGAAAGCCAAGAACACGGCTTGGTTGGCAGAGGCACCGCAATGCGGTTGCACATTGGCAGCTTCAGCGCCGAAAATTTGTTTGACGCGGTCGATGGCGAGTTGCTCGGCCACATCGACGTTCTCACAACCCCCGTAGTAGCGTTTGCCAGGGTAGCCTTCGGCGTATTTGTTGGTCAGTTGGGTGCCTTGCGCTTGCATGACGGCAGGGGAGGCGTAGTTCTCGCTGGCGATCAACTCGATGTGGTGCTCTTGGCGGAGGTTTTCCGCTTGGATGGCGGCCCACAGTTCGGGGTCGGTCTGGGCTATCAGGTGGTTTTTTGCATACATGCGTTTCTCCAAAAAGTCATCATTCGCTGGCGGCGGGCACCAATTCTTGTGTCATGACGCGCTTGCCACTGGCAACTTCCAGCAAACGCTGTTGTTCTGCCAATACTTTGCCGACATAACCACCATCCTCACCGCTGATCGCTGCGCCCACGTACTGGCGCAAACCAGCTTCCAAGGAGCCGTTGCGGTCGACGGCCTCGCGCAGCACTTGGGTGCCTACTTCGAGGTTGGTGATGGGATCAAAGGCCGCAAAGTCGCCGCCAAAATCGTCGTATTTGTCGGTGTGGATGCTGGTTCGAACCTGCATCAATCCTTGGGCCCCCATGGCACTTTGTGCGAACGGGTTGAAACTGGATTCAATGGCCATCACCGCCAGCAGCAGGGTGGGGTCGAGCTTGTATTTGGGACCCAATTCAAACGCTTGAGCCACCAAGGCACTGAGCGGTTCGGGGGCCACACGGTATTTGCGGCTGAGCCAAAAGACGATATTGGCTTGGTCTTTGGGCAAATCTTGGGGGTCTGCGGCGGTGGCGCGGTCGAGGGCTTCGCTTTGGTTGCTGAAGCCAAAATCAATGCCGTTTCGCGATTGCAACCAGTCGATCAATTGCACTTCGGTTTTTGAACGCATGTCAGGCTTGGCATTGATGATCAGGGCAAAGCAAAACACGCCCAAGCCCAGCAAAGCCAGGCCGCTGTGCGTGATCAGGAAAAAGCCCTGACCCACATCCAGCGCAAAAACGCGCATCCCCGCCCAAATGTTTTGTAAAACTTTCATACGGCTATTTTAAACCGCACCCCCCATCGCCCTGTCACAATAGCCATCTTTGCCCCTGAGACGGGCCCACTTACTGATTTGAGACGACGTGAACACCCCTTCTTCCAGTGCACTTGATTTGGCCTCTTTGGACACCCTGACTGGCGGCGCCCTGACCGCCCCCACTTCTGGCGAACGTGCCGCGCGTTTGCGCGAATGGATGGCCACCGAGCCCAGCGCCGATCTGCTGCAACAGGTGTTCAAAGAAATGAGCGCGCGTGACAAGGGGGCGGCCAAACCGCTGCGCGAGAAACTCGATGAACTGCGCCGTTTGAAAAGCCAAGACGCATTGGCTGATGAATGGGCTGAAAAGGCCAAGCATTTGTTGGACATTGCGCGCTTGAATTTGGCTGACGCGATGGCTTGGCCCCGCGACGCCGCCAAAGCGGGTGCGCCTTTGTCGCGCGAACCCTTGGCCAGCATGCGATTGGCACTGGCCGATCGGGTCAAGCACATTGAAGATTTGGAGCACCGTGCCCAAGTGCTGCGCGAGTCGGCGGTGTTGATCGTGCAACGCATCGAGGTGCTGTCGACCAAAGCCTGGACCGAAGCGGTGGAATTGCAAACCAGTTTGTCCACCGATCTCCAACGTTTGCAAGCCGAATTGGCCGCCCTCAGCCAAGACCCGCATTGGGTCAGCGTGGACGCCAAATACCCCAGCAGCGTGTTGGAAAGCACGCAACACATTCAGCTGGTGTGGGATGCGTTTTCAGCCGCCCTGGCCCAAACCCAAGCAGCGGCGCAAGACGCCAGTTTGCCGCTGCCTGCTGTGCCCGCTTGGGCCGACCAATTGCGCATTTTGCGAGGCGAAGCCACTGCGGTGGCCGCGCCCAAACCGGCTGTTGACGTTGCGGTGCAAGCCGAAACTCAAAAGGCCCAGGCCGCCAGCAAAGCTGCTGCCTCATTGCAAAAACAACAAGCCGATGCGGTGCGCAACGAGTTGGTGGCCAAAGCCGAAGCCCTGATGAAGCCGGTCAAGCCCGAAGGCGAAGCCGTGGTGGAAGGGCAAGAAGTTGCTGAATGGCAGCCCGCTATCACGGGCCGCAAACTGCAAGACAGCTTGCGGCAGTTGCGCGAGGCTTGGAAAAAAGCCGACCAAGGTGGGCAGCCCAACCATGGTTTGTGGAAGCGTTTCGATCAAGCGTGCAACCGCGCCTATCCCTTTGTGCAGGCTTGGCTTGAAAAAGCCAAGGCCGAGTCTGCCGCCCACCGCGAACAACGCGTGGCCTTGCTGGCTGAGGTGGCTGCTTGGACGCAAGCCCATGCGGGCAACACCGATTGGAAAAAACAAGCGCGTGAATTGCACGCGTTCACCGAACGCTGGCGCAACAGCGGCCACCTGAGTGAAAAACTGTTTGCCGACATGCAAGCGCAGTGGAAGACCGCGATGCAAGCGGCCCATGTGGGCATCGACAAAGCCCAAGCGGACAGCGTGGCGTTGCGCCGCGCCATGATTGAAGAAGCCAAACAACTGGGCGCTGCCGCCAGTTTGCGCATTGATGCGGTGAAGGCCTTGCAACAACGCTGGCAACTGGAATCGCAAGCCGTGCCGTTGGACCGCAAGCTGGCGCAAAAGCTTTGGGACGCGTTCCGCCAGCCCTTGGATGAGGCTTTCCAGCGCAAAACTACTGACCGCGGCAGCCAAACCCAACAGCCTTTGTCGGCGCACGACCAAGCTGTTTTAGAGGCTTCACAAGCCCTGGAAAAAGCCATCGCGGCAGGCGACGCCAGCGCGATTCGCCAAGCCATGCAGCATTTGAATGATGTTTCCTTGGGACGGGCGCCTGCGGCGACCTCAGCGCCTCCAGCAGCACCAGCGCCTCAAGCAGCTGCAACCGAAACAAGCCCAACTGAAGCGTCAGCCGAAACCACTGTTGAAGCCACTGCTGAAGCCACGGCAGATGAGGCAACGCAAGCAGCTGTTGATGTCGCGACAGAACCCCCGGTCGAAGTTGCAGCTGAACCTGCACCAGTTGCGAAAGCCCCTGCGCCGCCTAAAAAGGTGGTGGCTGTGCGCGGCGACGACCGACCTGGCCAGAAGAAAACCGAGCCCGCACCCGCTGGACGATTTGGTGACAAACCCGGTGCGCGTCGCAACGATGGCCCGCCCGGCCGCCGTGGTCCAGATGCTGCTGGACCCCGCCGTGGTGCCGATGCAGCTCGTGGCCGCGACGCCTTTGAGCCCCGTGGCCCGCGCTTGGGCGACGCCGCATTCCGCGCGCAACGCCAAGCCCTCGAGCAAGCCGACAACGCTTTGCGCCGCCTGGCCATGCAAGCCCACGGAGAGACCCTGGTGCATTTGATGTCCGCCTGGGAGCAGCGTCAAGCCGAGCAACTGCCAACCGCCAAAGAATTGGGCAACCGGGTGTCAGCCGCGCAACGCCAAGCCTGGAGCCAAGCCTTGCAAAGCGCTGCACAAGGCGGCGCAGACACGGCCTTGCTTCGTTTGGAGATGGCTGCGGAAGTCCCGACGCCAGCAGCCCATGTGGATGCACGACGTGCTTTGCAACTCCAGTTGTTGACCAAGCGCCATGACGCACCGCCTGCGCAAACTTGGGCACAAGATGTGGCAGCAGTCTTGTCAGCGCCTTACGAGGCGGAAGCGGCAAGGCGCGTGCAAGCTGCGTTGAAGGTGTTGCTCAAGCGCTGAGGCCCTGCTTTCGTTGAAGTCACGCGTGAACGCTGATCGGGCCTTCAACCCATCAGCTGCGCGACGGTGAAGCCCGTGTTGGCGCGCCATTGCAAAGTCTGCAAGCGCGGTGGTTGCGCGGTGGCATCCCAATCACTCAATACCCATCGTTCACCTTTTGCCAAAACATGTCTGGCGGCCTGGTGGGTGTGGCCGTGGACCAGCGCTTGGCATGCATGTTGGGTCAGCCAAGCCTGGGCCATGGCGTTGTCCACATCCACCCAAGTGGTTTGCTGGGCTTTGCGGGCTTCGCTTTGCTGGCGCAAACCACGCGCCATGCTCAAGCGTTCCGGGAGCGATTGCTTGAAGAAAACCTGTTGCCAATCGTCGGCGCGCACTTGGCGGCGAAACGCCTGATAGTCCAGGTCATCCACGCAAAGTTCATCGCCGTGGCTGAGCAAGATGCTTTGTTGCTCGACATGCAACACAGCAGGGTCGGACAAAGCTTGCATACCGCTCATGTGCCAAGCGTGTGACCTCATCAGAAAGTCACGGTTGCCAACCAAGCCAAAGATGGGCAGGCGTTGCGAAGTGGCTTGGATGATCTGCAGGCAGTCGCGCTCGAACGCGCCCTCGGGGTGGTTGAGTAAATCATCACCCACCCAGACTTCGAACAAGTCACCCAAGATGAACAAAGCATCCGCTTGGACGCTTTGCATGTAGTGACGCCAAGCTTGGAAGGTGGCGTCTTCGCTGCGCTGCAGATGCACATCGGAGATGAAATCAATGTGCGACCAAGCACGCCCGTCTACCTCGCTGGCATGAACGGGCTGTGAAGGCAGCGCAGCCATAGACCTGTTTACAGCAAGACAGCTTTGCTGATCACCACATCGTCTTTGGGCACATCGTCGTGGAAACCTTTGCGGCCCGTGGGCACCTTGCAAATTTGGTCGACCACGTCGGTGCCCGACACCACTTTGCCAAACACCGCATAGCCCCAACCCGAAGCGGTGGGTGCGGTGTGGTTCAAGAAGCCGTTGTCTTTCACGTTGATGAAGAACTGGGCGGTGGCGGAATGCGGATCGTTGGTGCGGGCCATGGCCACGGTGTAGCAATCGTTTTTCAAACCGTTGTTGGCTTCGTTGTCGATTTTGCTGTCGACTTTTTTCTCTTTCATGCCGGGGCTCATGCCGCCGCCTTGCACCATGAAGCCGGGAATGACGCGGTGAAAGATGGTGTCGTCGTAATGGCCGTTGTCCACATAGTGCAGAAAGTTGGCGACGGTTTTGGGCGCTTTGTCAGCGTCGAGTTCGAGCGTGATGACGCCCAAGTCTTGGATGTGGAGTTCGACTTGTGGGTTGGACATGGTTATTTCACCAAAGTAGCAGATTGAATGACCACCTGTGTTTGCGGCACATCGGTGGGGAAGGGACCACCGTGACCGGTGGGCAGTTGTTTGATTTTGGTGATGACGTCCATGCCCGACACCACTTTGCCAAAAGCCACATAGCCCCAGGCTTGGCCTTGCGGCGCTTGGTGATCGAGGAAGTCGTTGTCTTTCACGTTGATGAAAAACTGGGCAGAAGCCGAGTGCGGGTTGTTGGTGCGGGCCATGGCCAGCGTCCCCACAGTGTTGCGCGGACCGCCTTTGGCTTTGACTTCAGCGCCTTCGTGTTTGATCGGTGCTCGGGTGGTTTTCTCTTGGTACTTGCTGTCGTAACCACCACCTTGGATCATGAAGTTGTTGATGACCCGGTGAAAGATGGTGCCGTTGTAATGGCCGTCACGCACATAACCCAGAAAATTTTCCACAGTGGCGGGTGCTTTGTCGGCCGCAAGCTCGACCACGAATTCACCGGCGCTGGTGACAAATTTCACTTGGGGATTGGCGGTTTGGGCGTGGGCACCAAAAGCGCTGGCGATGGCCAAGAAGGCGGCCAAGAAAATGCGGCGTGGAGAAGTCATGGTGGGCTCAGGGTGGTTTGTAAAACAGGTTGAAGGGCTTGCAATTTGTTGTTCAAGGCGCGTGAGCCGCCGCCCAAACCTTGGGCTTTTTGGAACGAACGCTTGGCCAAATGCAGTTGCACATCACCTAAATTTTCGTAGGCGGTGGCGAAGTTCGGGTTGTTCAAGAGGGCGTGTTCAAAAGCGGCTTTGGCTTCATCGAGCTTGCCGATGGACGCCAGCATCACGCCCAAATTGTTTTGCACCTCGGGCAGCTCAGGGTAGTCTTGAGCTAGTTGAATATAGATGTCCAAGGCCTCTTCAGGGCGCTGCATTTGCTGCATCAGGCGAGCCCGCCAAAAACGCATCTGGGGATCGCGGGGTTGGTTCACCAAGTAATCATCGACTTGTTTCAAGGCCTCAGGCCAATTGCGCTGCACCATGCTTTTTTGCACTTCGTCGTGCGGCGTGCCCTTGAAGTTTTGCAGGCTGGAGGTTTGCGCTTGCACACCCAACGCGGCCATCAGCAAACACGCGGCCAACAAGCGTTGCGCTGGCACATGATTTTTCAAAACGATAGAGATGGACAGGCGGGGGAGATGCAAAATAAAGTCAGATCGATATACTGCGGGCATTGTAGTAGAGAGACCTTACGCGCCCTGTCGCGCACATCACGCTTAAGCTCACACCATGTCACTTCGCATTCACAACACGCTCACGCGTGATTTGCAAGCTTTCGTGCCCCTGCACGCAGGCCATGTGCGCATGTACGTCTGCGGCATGACGGTTTACGACTTTTGCCACATTGGCCATGCACGCTCCATGGTGGCCTTCGATGTGGTGCAACGTTGGCTCAAGCAGTCGGGTTACCAAGTCACCTATGTGCGCAACATCACCGACATCGACGACAAAATCATCCGCCGCGCCACCGAGAACGGCGAAACCATTCGCGCACTCACCGACCGCATGATTGCGGCGCTGCATGAAGACGCAGATGCCTTGGGCATTGAACGACCCAGTGCCGAACCCCGTGCCACCGACCATGTGCCTGGCATGTTGAACATCATTGCAAAATTGGAGACGCAAGGCTTGGCCTACCGTGTGCCGAGTGGCGACGTGAATTACGCGGTGCGCAAGTTTGTCGGCTACGGCAAGTTGTCAGGCAAGTCCCTCGACGAATTGCATGCCGGAGAACGCGTGGCGGTGCTCGATGGCAAAGAAGATCCGCTTGATTTCGTTTTGTGGAAATCGGCCAAAGCAGAGGAGCCGGCCGATGTGAAATGGGACAGTGCCTATGGCGTTGGCCGCCCGGGTTGGCACATCGAGTGCTCGGCCATGGCCTGTGAATTGTTGGGCGAATCGTTTGACATCCACGGTGGCGGTGCGGATTTGCAGTTCCCACACCACGAGAATGAAATCGCGCAAAGTGAAGGCGCGCACGGCGCGCCCATGGCCTCGTTTTGGATGCACAACGGCTTCATCAATGTGGACAACGTCAAGATGTCCAAAAGCCTGGGCAATTTCTTCACCATCCGCGATGTGTTCAACAATTACGAGCCCGAGGTGGTGCGTTTCTTTGTGGTGCGCAGCCATTACCGCAGTCCTTTGAATTTCAGTGACGTGCATTTGGATGATGCCCGCGCGTCCTTGAAGCGCCTCTACACCGCATTGCACGCCGTGCCGCCCGACGCTGTGCCCATCGATTGGACGCAGTCCCATGCTGCGCGTTTCAAAGCCGCCATGGACGAAGACTTTGGCACGCCCGAGGCGGTGGCTGTGTTGTTTGAATTGGCGGCTGAAGTCAATCGCACATCCTCCTCAGCGCTCAGTGGCTTGCTGAAAAGTTTGGCCGGTGTGTTGGGTTTGTTGCAGCAAGCACCGCAAGATTTTTTGCAAGGCAAGGCCCGCCACACAGACAAAACGCCAGACTCATCTGCCGAAGATGAAGCCAGCCGCATTGAAGCGCTGATCGCCCAACGCGCCCAAGCCAAAGCCGCCAAAAACTTCGCCGAGGCCGACCGCATTCGACAAGATTTGTTGGCCCAGGGTATCGTCTTGAAAGACTCGCCGCAAGGCACCCAATGGGAGCGCGCTTGATGGCAACGCGCCCTTTGCAAGTCAAACTGATCAAGCCCGCCTACTGGGAAGAGGCTTGCAAACACCTGGCCAAAAAAGACCGGGTCATGCGCCGCCTCATCCCGCAGTTTGGTGATGTTTGTTTAGAGTCCAGAGGCGACGCCTTCGTTACTTTGGCCCGCAGCATCGTGGGCCAGCAAATTTCAGTCAAGGCCGCGCAGTCGGTCTGGGACCGCTTTGCATCACTCAGCAAAAGTCTGACACCTGCCAATGTGCTCAAGCTCAAAGTAGACGACATGCGGGCTTCTGGCTTGTCGGCTCGCAAGGTGGAATACCTGGTGGATTTGGCCCTGCATTTCTCCAATGGCACGGTGCACACCCGCCAATGGGCCGACATGGACGACGAGGCCATCATCGACGAATTGGTGGCCATTCGTGGCATTGGCCGTTGGACCGCCGAGATGTTCCTCATCTTCTATTTGTTGCGCCCCAACGTCCTGCCTTTGGACGATGTGGGTCTGATCAATGGCATCAGCCACAACTACTTTTCGGGCGAAGCAGTCAGCCGCAGCGACGCCCGTGAAGTGGCCTCGGCCTGGGCCCCTTATTGCAGCGTGGCAACTTGGTATATTTGGCGCTCGCTCGACCCCCAACCCGTGGCTTATTGACACGGACCAGGTCTGGCGAACAAGGAGACCCGATTGGCGAAAAAAACATTCCTCGACTTCGAGCAACCGATTGCCGAACTCGAAACCAAAATCGAAGAACTGCGCTACGTGCAAGTGGAGTCTGCGGTGGACATCTCAGAAGAGATCGACCAACTCTCCAAAAAGAGCTTGCAACTCACCAAAGACATCTACAGCGACTTGACGCCATGGCAAATCACCAAGATTGCGCGTCACCCTGAACGACCCTACACCCTGGACTACATCGCCGACATCTTCACCGACTTCGTGGAGATGCACGGCGACCGCCACTTCGCCGACGACCTGAGCATCGTGGGTGGCTTGGCCCGCTTCAATGGCAATGCCTGCATGGTCATAGGCCAGCAAAAAGGCCTCGACACCAAAGAGCGCACCGCCCGCAACTTCGGCATGACGCGCCCCGAGGGTTACCGCAAAGCACTGCGCTTGATGAAGACTGCCGAAAAATTCAAATTGCCCGTCTTCACCTTTGTCGACACGCCCGGCGCGTTTCCCGGCATCGATGCCGAAGAGCGCAGCCAGTCTGAAGCCATTGGCCGCAACATTTTTGAAATGGCCCAACTGCAAGTGCCCATCATCACCACCATCATTGGTGAAGGTGGTTCGGGCGGCGCTTTGGCCATCAGCGTGGCCGACCAGTTGCTGATGTTGCAATACTCGATTTACTCGGTCATCAGCCCCGAAGGTTGTGCCTCCATTTTGTGGAAAACCTCAGACCGCGCCTCGGATGCAGCTGAAGCCTTGGGCATCACTGCCCACCGTTTGAAAGCCTTGGGTTTGGTGGACAAAATCGTCAACGAACCCGTTGGCGGCGCTCACCGCGACACCAAACAAATGTGCGCCCAACTCAAGCGCGGTTTGAACGATGCATGGCGTCAACTCAGCGATTTGAAAGTCAAAGAGTTGCTCGAGCGTCGCTATGAACGGCTGCAAAGCTATGGCCGATTCAACGACACCAAAGCCGACGCTCGTTGATGCATTGAGACGAGCCGCCCTCCCTGCGGCTTTGTCCCTCGACCATTTCCATCCCCAGTTGCCTGTTGCGGTTGCTTTGAGCGGCGGCGCGGATTCCTGCGCACTCTTGTTGGCGTGTGCCCAACAATGGCCTGGGCAGGTGAGGGCGGTCCATGTGCACCATGGCTTGCAAAGCGCGGCCGATCAGTTTGCAGCGCGCAGCCAAGAACTGTGTGATGAACTGGCCATTCCTTTGGCTGTGCAACACGTGAATGCCCAACACGCGCCAGGTGACAGCCCTGAAGATGCGGCCCGCCAAGCCCGCTATGCCGCCTTTCAGCAGGCCCTGCAAACCCACTGGGGTGGCTCGGTGAGCCACTTGGCATTGGCCCAGCACGCGGATGACCAAGTGGAAACCATCTTGCTGGCGTTATCGCGTGGGGCAGGGTTGCCGGGTTTGTCGGCCATGCCCGAGCGCATCGAGCGCCATGGCCTGGTGTTGCACCGGCCTTGGTTGGCCGTGCCCGGTGCGGTTTTGCGTGAATGGCTGCAAAGTTTGGGCGTGGCCTGGGTGGAAGACCCCAGCAACGCCGACACCCGCTTCACGCGCAACAAAATTCGCCACCAGTTGTTGCCCGCCTTTGAAGAAGCCTTCCCGTCGTTTCGCCAAACCTTGGCCCGCAGTGCACGGCATGCGGCGCAAGCGCAGGGCTTGTTGAACGAATTGGCCGAGCAAGACTTGCAACACACCGGTCACCCGCCGCGCATCAAAGACTTGCAAACACTCAGCCCAGCGCGTCAAGCCAATGTGCTGCGCCATTGGTTGCGCCTCAGCGGTGCACAGGTCAGCACCAAACAACTGGACGCTTTGCGGGTGCAAATCTTGGCTTGCCAAACACGTGGCCATCAGATCGACATCAAAGTGGGCGAGGGCTTTGTCAGGCGCGATGGGCCCGTGCTCGGTTGGTACAATTTCTAGCTTTTCCAGACGCAAACCTCTACAAGATGGCTCTCATCGTTCACAAATACGGCGGCACCTCCATGGGCTCGACCGAACGCATCCAAAACGTGGCCAAGCGCGTGGCCAAATGGGCCAAAGCCGGTCACCAGATGGTGGTGGTGCCCTCGGCCATGAGCGGCGAAACCAACCGCTTGCTGGGCTTGGCCAAAGAACTGGCTGGCAACGCTCATACTGACGCCCACTTGCGCGAACTCGATGCCTTGGCCGCGACCGGCGAGCAAGCGTCATCCGCATTGCTGGCCATCGCTTTGCAAGCCGAAGGCGTGCCCGCCGTCAGTTATGCCGGTTGGCAAGTGCCGATTCACACCAACAGCGCGTTCACCAAGGCGCGCATCGAATCGATTGACGACAAACGCGTTCGGGCTGACCTGAATGCCGGCAAGGTCGTCATCATCACCGGCTTTCAAGGCGTGGACCCGCAAGGCCACATCACCACCTTGGGTCGTGGCGGCTCTGACACCTCGGCCGTGGCGGTGGCCGCAGCCATGAAAGCCGCTGAATGCCTGATTTACACCGATGTGGATGGTGTTTACACCACCGACCCGCGCGTGGTGCCCGAAGCCCGCAGGTTGCACACTGTCAGCTTTGAAGAGATGTTGGAAATGGCGTCGCTGGGCAGCAAGGTCTTGCAAATCCGTTCGGTGGAATTTGCCGGCAAGTACAAAGTGCCGCTGCGTGTGCTCTCCAGCTTCACGCCCTGGGACATCGACATCCAAGAGGAAGCCAAATCCGGCACCTTGATCACTTTTGAGGAAGACGAACAAATGGAACAAGCCATCGTATCTGGCATAGCCTTCACCCGCGACGAAGCCAAAATCTCTGTGCTGGGCGTGCCCGACAAGCCTGGCATTGCCTACAAAATTTTGGGTACCGTGGCCGAGGCCAATATTGAAGTCGACATGATCATTCAAAACATCAGCAAAGGTGGTTTGACCGACTTCAGCTTCACCGTCAACCGCAACGACCACGCCCGCGCCATGGACCTGCTGAAAACCAAGGTCTTGCCCGAGCTGGGCGCACCCGAGGTGCTGGGCGACGCCAAGATTTGCAAAGTGTCCATCGTTGGCATCGGCATGCGCAGCCATGTGGGCGTGGCCAGCAAAATGTTCGAATCCCTGAGCGGCGAGGGCATCAACATCCAGATGATTTCCACCAGCGAAATCAAAACCTCGGTGGTGATTGACGAGAAGTATTTGGAGCTGGCGGTACGCGCACTGCACAAAGCCTTTGACTTGGAGCAGAATCAGGCATAATTTGACTCAGCTGGAAACGTGACCGAGTGGCCGAAGGTGCTCCCCTGCTAAGGGAGTATGGGGTGTTGAGCCTCATCAAGGGTTCGAATCCCTTCGTTTCCGCCAGCCATCCAAAACGCCCCGAAAGGGGCGTTTTCATTTTTCTTGGCTGCGGTAACGGACCGGTGCTGTGATTATTTCGGCTGACAAATTTAATCCACAATCTGCTGAATTTCCGGAGCACCTGCATGAAAAAAAATATCACCATTCTGACCGGCGCGTCACGCGGCATGGGTTTGGCCATGGCCAAGCAACTTTGTCATGCCGACCAATGGGTGTTGTGCATTTCACGTGGCCAATCTGACGAGTTGACTGCCATTGCAAACAAACAAGGCGCCCACTTGGTGCAATGGCAAGCTGACTTGGCGCAACCCGCAGCTGTGGCTGAGAAGTTGTCGGATTGGTTAGACGCACTGAATCCCGAAGAATTTGCATCGGCGACCTTGATCAATAACGCTGGCGCAATCGGTCATTTGGGACCGGTGGATGTTGCTTCTGCAGACAGTTTGCTTCAAGGGCTGGCCATCAACTTGCAAGCGCCAGTGTTGTTGAGCGCGGTGTTTTTAAAGCACACGCGCCAATGGCAGATGCCGCGCAAGATCTTGAACATTTCTTCCGGTTTGGGTCGCCGCCCCATGGCTGCCAGCGCTTTGTATTGCGCCGGTAAAGCCGGGCTGGACCATTTCACCCGCTGTTTGGCGCTGGATGAGGCCTTGCACAACAATCCAGCGAAAGTGGTGTCACTTGCCCCGGGCGTGATCGACACAGACATGCAAACCGATTTGCGTAGCGCCCAAGGTGCGAACTTTCCGGATCAAAACATGTTTGTGCAAATGAAAAACAGCGGCGCACTCACCTCACCTGATGATGCTGCCAGGCAATTACTGGCTTATTTGCATAGAGCCGATTTCGGAAGCCACCCTGTGGCCGATGTCAGGGACAATTAGGCAAGAGCCAACACCATGAATAATCCCCACTTATCCATGAACCCCGCACCTGCCCTCGTTGAACCCTTGCTTCAAGACGATGTGGAACGTCGCGAAGACTGCGCATTGACCGCGCAAGAAGACCAGCGGTTGCGGCAACGCTCCAACGTGTGGGGCCTGGGTTTGGTGCTCCACGCCTGGGCCATGGTGGCTGTTTGCATGGCCGTGTTTGCAGCTTGGCCCAATCCCTTGACTTTTGTGGTGTGCAGCGCATTGATCGGTGGACGGCAACTGGGCCTGAGCATTTTGATGCACGATGCCGCGCACCGCGTGTTGATGCGTCATCCCGCATGGAACGATGCCGTCGGACACTGGCTTGCAGGTGGCGCGGTGGGCGCGCACATGCACGACTACCGACCCTATCACCTGACACACCATCGCCACACCCAGCAAGACAAGGACCCAGATCTGGTGCTGTCGGCGCCTTTCCCGATCTCCTCGGCTGGACTGCGTCGCAAGGTTTGGCGTGACCTCAGCGGCCAAACAGGCATCAAACAACGCTTGGCTCAAATTCGTGCAGGCATGGGCCAAGACGGCAGCCTGTGGCAACGCCTGTGGCGCTTGCTGCGCCAAGAACGCGCATTTTGCTTGACCAACCTGTGTTTGTTTCTGGTGTTGTGGTGGCTGGACCAACCCATGCTGTTTGTGTGGATGTGGGTGCTGCCGCTGCTGACATGGTTTCAACTCTTTAGCCGCGTGCGCAACATCGCTGAACACGCGGTAACCAGCGATCGACATGACCGATTGCGCAATACCCGAACCACAGTTGCGAGCATGCTGGAACGTGCACTGGTTGCGCCCTACTGGGTCAACTACCACCTCGAACACCATTTGTACGTGTTCATCCCTTGTTGGAAACTGCCTGCCGCCCACCGTTTGTTGGTGCAGCGTGGACTGGCCCCGCAGATGGAAATCTCCCCCAGCTATGCGGCTGTGTTGCGCCAAGCCACCCAAACCCATTCTGAAAGTCCGCCATGAGCCCAGTGCCCCCAGACGTGGAGAAGCGGTCCATTCAAAAGCTGATTGACTTGGTGTTGAATCAAAGCAATTTGATGGGGCAGTTGTCCGAGATTTTTTATGCCGTGGAAGAGGACCTGGCCACCCAATACACCGAGGATGAACTGACCGACCAGGGCACTATTTACGTGGTGTACCGCGCCTTGAATGGCAGGGTTTGGTCCCCCGAATTGGAGGCTGGTTTGACAGAGGCGCAAAAGGCGTATCTGCTGGGTCTGGCCAAGGGCGGGCACATCGAGGTGAGCATCGTGCGCCGTGACTGCGAGCTCAATGAGGTGTCGATTCCCTTGGAATTCAAAAACGCCGTGTCTGCTCACCACGCCAAATTCACATTCACCTTGACCATTGGGGCCGACTTGGATGCGTCGGTGGTTCACCATGTGAAGGGCAGTTATGGCGGCATCAGCCCGCACGATTTCTGCAAAGTGGTTGAAGCCCTGTAGTTGTCAGGGCTGGTTTTTCAGCAACTTGGTGACCGATTGCCCCACGTTGCTTTGCGGTTGCGCCTCGCAAGCCGTGCTTGCCAGCATGCTGGCCAAAAGCAAGCCCAGCAAGCCGTGTTCAATGTGTTTTGGGGTCATGCGGCCATTATGGGTGGCAGCAGCATTTCCTAGGGTTATCCCTAGCTCTTTGGCCCTGCGCATGCCGCAGTGAAGGCTTATAGTACGCAAAGTTACTGGTCAGTATTTAAAGTTACCAGTCAGAAATTTAAAGGGTTGGGGATGCAACAAACGGACGTGGTGGTGATTGGCGCTGGCTTTGCCGGCTTGCGGGCCTTGTACAGATTCCGTGGCCAAGGCCACAAGGTGGTGGTGCTGGAGGCCAGCGCCGATGTGGGCGGTGTTTGGTACCACAACGGCTACCCTGGCGCACGTTGTGACGTGGAAAGCTACGACTATTCCTACAGCTTTTCACCCGAGTTGGAGCAAGAGTGGCGCTGGACCGAGCGCTACGCCACGCAACCAGAAATTCTGCGCTACATCAACCATGTGGTTGAACGTTTTGACTTGCGCAAAGACATCCAGTTCAACACCCGCATGATGAACGCCACCTACGACGAGCAGGCGGCGCGTTGGACCATTGACACCGAAGACGGTCAAACTTATCAAGCCCAGTTTTTGCTCATGTGCGTGGGCCAGTTGTCCACCACCAAGTCGCCCAGCTACCCCGGCTTGTCCAGCTACAAGGGCGAGGTGATCCACAGCGGTGTCTGGCCCAAGCATGAAGTGACTTATGCAGGCAAGCGCGTGGCCATCATCGGCACCGGCTCATCTGGCATGCAAATGACGCCGGTCATTGCCCAGCAAGCCCAACACCTCACGGTGTTTCAGCGCACCGCCAACTACAGCATTCCTGCCGCCAATGCACCTGTCACGGATGAAGAAGACGCACAGGTGAAAGCGCATTACCGCGAGCGACGCGAGCGTGCTTGGAATTCAGCCACCGGTTTGGGCTTCATGCCCAACAAAACCTCGGCCTTGGATGTGACGCCTGAAGAGCGCGAAAAGGCCTATGAGGCCTCTTGGAATCGATTGGGTTTTGGTTTTGCGCTCACCTATTACGACATCTTGTTGAACAAGCAAGCCAACGACACAGCAGCAGACTTCATTCGCAAAAAAATTGCCGCTGCGGTGGATGACCCGCTGGTGCGCGACAAACTGCTGCCGAAAAACCATGCCTTTGCGGCGCGCCGTCCCTCCGTGGACAGCGGTTACTTTCAAGCCTTCAACCGTGACAACGTCGAGCTGGCCGATCTGCGTGAGCATCCCATCGTCGAGTTCACACCCGAGGGCATCCGCACCGAGGCCAAGCTGCACGAACTCGACATGATCATTTTTGCCACCGGCTTTGACGTGTTCACCGGGTCTTTGTTCAAGCCCAACATCATCGGCAGAAACGGCATGACATTGAAACAAAAATGGGCGGATGGTCCGGTCACGCACTTGGGCGTGGGGGTTTCTGACTTTCCCAATTTGTTCATCGTGGTCGGTCCCGGAAGCCCATCGCTGTTGAGCAATGTGATGGTCTCCACCGAAGAGCAAATTGATTGGATGGCGGCTTTCGTGGCGCACATGCAAGCCCGGGGACAAGTGGCGTTTGAGGTACAAGCTGCCGCCGAAAAAGAATGGGGCCAGCATGTGAACGACCGGGTGAAGGAAACCCTGTACCTGAGCACCGATTCGTATTACAACGGTGCCGAAGTCAAGGGCAAGCCCCGTGTTTTCATGCCTTACTCGGGGGGGGTGCGGGGCTACCGCCGCATCCTGCAAAAGTGTGCGGCCGAGGGTTACACCGGCTTCAGCTTCTACACGCAAGCGGCGACACTGGAACAAGTTTGAACTTTCCGCTCTCACACCATGAACAACACTGACGATATGCGCGAAGCCATTTCCAATTTGAAACGCGAGCGGATCTTGGCCGCTGCGGTGGACTTGTTCTACAAACAAGGCTATGGCAAAACCACCCTAGACCAAGTGGCCAGTGAACTGCAAGTGACCAAGCCGTTCATCTATGGGCATTTCGATTCAAAGAATGCTTTGCTGGCTGAAATTTGCTCTCGCGCCATCACCTTGGCGCACGAGTCCTTGAACCGGGTCATGGCGCAAGACGCCTCGGTCACCGAGCGTTTGGAGACCGTGGTCACCGATTTTTTGAAAGCCGTGTTGACCCACCAGCCACACGCCATGATTTACAGCCGCGAAGAAAAAGAGTTGGCGCAAGCGGACCGTGACGCCATCAACCAACTGCGCCGCGAGTTCGATCACCGGTTGGTGGACCTGCTGAACCAAGGGGTCACGGCGGGCGAATTTCAAGTCGACGATGTGCAGCTGACTGCACTTGCTATCGGTGGCATTGTGGGTTGGGCCCCCGTGTGGTTTCGCGCCAATGGCCGCTTGAGTTTGGAAGAAGTCGTGTCCTACATGGCGAGCATGGTGTTGGCCATGGTGCGTGCCAAAAAGACCCGCAAACCTAAGAGCAACCCATGAACCAACGCCTATCGCAAAGCATGGCTGTCATAGGTGGCGGCACCATGGGTGTCGGCATCGCCTATGTGTTCGCGGTGGCGGGCTGGCAAGTCTATGTGGTTGAGCCCGATGTCCAGCGCACAGCCACCATGCGCCAGACCTTGCAGCAGGCGGCAAGCGGCGGCTTGAAGCGTGGCAAATTGACCGCCTTGCAAGCCGAACAAGCATCTGAGGGCGTGCAAGCGGTCACAGCGGTCGAGGACTTGCCGCGTTGCTTGGACTTGGTGATCGAATCCATCCCGGAGCGCTTGGATTTGAAGCTCAAGGTGTTGGCCCAAGTCGATCAACGTCAACCGAGGTTGATCGCCTCCAACACCAGCGCTTTGTCCATCAACCAATTGGCCCAGGCTGTCACCGACCCGACGCATTTCTTGGGCATGCATTTCTTCAACCCGGTATGGTCTTTGCCCATGGTGGAATTGATTCGCGGCGACCAGACCAGCGAAACCGCTTTGGCCATGGCCCGTGAGTTCGCGCAAAGCACCGGCAAGACCACCATCACGGTGCGCGATGTGCCGGGCTTTGCCACCAGCCGCCTTGATTTGATTGCTTCACTCGAAGCCATGCGCATGCTGGAAGACGGTGTCGCCAGTGCCGAAGACATCGACCACGCCTTGGTCACGGCCTACCGTCATCCGATGGGCCCATTGCGTTTGAGCGACATCGTGGGTTTGGATGTGCGTTTGGACATCGCGCGTCATTTGAGCCAGGCCTTGGGGCCTCGCTACGCACCGCCACGCATCTTGGAAGAGATGGTGGCCCAAGGGCATCTGGGGCAGAAATCGGGCCGCGGTTTTTTTGAATGGCCTCACAAGGCCTGATTGATTTTTTGATAAAGCAGAACATGTCCACCATTTTCAATTCTTCCTTGGTTGATACCGCTGACCACCACCCGATGTTGCGCGACAGCGTGGCCAAGTTGGTGGGCAGTTTTGGCCGAAAGTATTTTCAAGAGGTGGTCAAGCGCGACGCCAAACCGGTGGAGCTTTGGAACGCCATGGGCGAAGCGGGCTTTTTGGGCGTGCACATTTCAGAGCAATACGGTGGTGGTGGCAGCGGCTTGGCCGATTACAACGTCATCGTTGAAGAGGCTGCTGCCCAAGGCTGCCCCATGTTGTCACTCGTGATTGGCTCCATCTGCGCGCCCATCATTCAAGCGCATTGCAGCGAAGCCTTGAAGAATGAATGGTTGCCAGGATTGGCTTCGGGCAAGAAGCGCATGTCGTTTGCCATCACCGAACCGAATGCCGGGACCAACACCCACAAGGTGACCACCACCGCCCGCAAAAACGGCGACGGTTGGTTGCTCAACGGCACCAAGTACTGGACCTCGGGCGTGGATGAAGCCGACGCCATCATGGTGGTGTGCCGCAGCGACTTGGTGGATGCACAAGGCCGCCATCAGTTGTCTTTGTTCATCATTCCAGCAAATGCACCAGGCATCACCCGCACGCCGATTGAAACGGCATTGCATGTGCCTGAAACCTCCTTCACCATGTTTTTTGACAATGTGCAGTTGGGCCCCGAGTGCTTGGTGGGCCAAGAAGGGCAGGGCTTGCGCCAGGTGTTTGCCGGCCTGAACCCCGAGCGCGTGTGTGCGGCGGCCATCAACAACGGCATTGCGCGGTTCGCCATTGAAAAAGGAGCCCAGCAAGCCAAAGACCGCTCGGTGTGGAGCGTGCCGATTGGTGCACACCAAGGCATCGCCCATCCTTTGGCCAAGGCCTATGTCGCTGTGCAACAAGCTCGCTTGATGACTGCACGCGCAGCGGCTTTGTCTGATGCTGGTTCACCAGACGCTGGCGAAGTGGCCAACATGGCCAAGTTTGCTGCTGCTGATGCTTCGTTGGAAGCTTTGGACCAAGCCATTCAAATTCATGGCGGCAATGGTTTGGCCATCGAATACGGTTTGGCCGATTTGTGGTTCATTGCGCGTTTGCACAAAACCGCACCAGTGAGCCGCGAGATGATTTTGAACTTCGTCTCAACGCACAGCCTGGGCTTGCCCAAAAGCTACTGAGCCACACCATGTACCCCAGCTATGCCCAGATTCTTCGCCAGCTTGCGCAAGACCGGCCGCACGCGCCGGCCTTGACATTCGAGGGCGAGACCTGGACGTTTGCACAACTGCATCAACGCAGCTCGCAAACCGCGAATGCCTTGAAAGCAGCCGGAGTGGGCGTGGGTGACCGTGTGGCCTTGCTGACCAAAAACTGCGCCGAGTGTTTCGAGCTCATGTTGGCGTGCAACAAAATCGGCGCCATCCTCACGGGCTTGAATTGGCGTTTGGCACCAGCAGAAATTCAAACCATCGTCGCTGATGCGATGCCCACCGTCATCATCACCTCTGAAGGTGAAGCGCACTTGCTCACCCCAGCGGCACAACAGCAAGCGAGTGTGCGCTTGGTCGTGACCTTGGGTGAGTCTTACCAGCAATGGCGCTTGTCAGCAGATGACACCGACCCTGGCCACGCCGGTGCGCCCGACGAAGTGGCCTTGCTCTTGTACACCTCGGGCACCACCGGATTGCCCAAGGGCGTGATGTTGACCAACCGCGGCATGTCGTTCACACAACGCCTGGGTGCGCTGTGGGGCATGGGCCCAGACTGCATCAATTTGGTGGCGATGCCGATGTTCCACATCGGCGGATGTGGCTATGGCACCAGCGCGATGATGGTGGGAGGTCACACGGTTTTGATGCGCGAAGTCAACACGGCGAAGATCATTGAATTGATCGCGCAATGCCGCGTCACCCACACGTTCTTGGTGCCCACCGTGGTGCAGTCCTTGTTGGATGCGCCTGGTGTGAAGCAAGCCGATTTGTCCAGCTTCAAATGGCTGATGTACGGCGCGGCGCCGATGGGTGATGTGCTGTTGCGCCGTGCCATGGACATGCTGCGCTGCGAGTTCATTCAAGCCTATGGCATGACCGAAACCTCTGGCTCGGTGGTGTTGTTGCCACCTGCAGACCACGAACCCGCTGGCCCTCGTGCCAAGTTGTTGCAATCGGTCGGGCGTGCAGTAGATTGGGTGCACTTGCGCGTGGTCAACCCCAGCACCCAACAAGACGTGCCCACGGGCGAAGTGGGTGAAATTTGGATCCAGTCTGAGATGCTGATGAGTGGCTACTGGCGCAAGCCTGCGGAAACCGCCGAGACGATTCAAGCCGGCGGATGGTTGCGCACTGGTGACGCAGCCTACTTGGACGAGCAGGGCTACATCTATTTGTTTGACCGCTACAAAGACCTGATCATTTCGGGTGGTGAAAACATATACCCGGCGGAAGTGGAAAACGTGTTGCATGGCCATGCGGCTGTCAAGGAAGTGGCCGTGTTGGGTGTGCCGCATGACAAATGGGGCGAGACTCCGCGAGCGGTGGTGGTGTTGCGCCCTGGCATGACCGCCACACCTGCCGAACTGATGGCCTACACCCGCGAACGTTTGGCGCATTACAAATGCCCCAGCTCGGTGGTGTTCACCGAGGTGTTGCCGCGCAACGCTTCGGGCAAATTGCTCAAACGTGAACTGCGCCTCACCCATGCAGGGCCGCTCGCATGACCAGCGCCGTCATGCCGAACCAAACACCAGTGCAGTTGTTGCGCCG
>JACCDP010876846.1_pt1 | contig 41213 bp, 69 predicted proteins | sample 7445841 | NCBI WGS metagenome assembly JACCDP01 (sample SAMN15323441, study PRJNA562643) | freshwater metagenome | isolation source: river surface water | place: USA:Blue River Watershed | collected 2017-08-17 | reverse complement strand
CTTCCTTGTGAAAAGAATCGGCCCGGCTAAAATTTCGTCATCCGACTTAAATTTATTTAGCCAAGGTTGCGTCTGAGACAAGCAGCTTTCACAGATCCACCGATTCTCGTTTGCGCCGATATGTTCGCAGATTTTTTCGTTTCCACATTTCTCACAAATCATCCGATACTCCTTAGTGACAATACATCACAGTTCCGCAGACTATGGCGACAAATAAGACGAACGCCACCATTGACACAAACCACGTTGACTCATTATCTGAAAGTTCAAACTTCATCGCTCGCCTCCTCGGTGTCTGGTTTGTAAATACTCAGCATGAGACTGAGACATCTTAGTTTTATTGAGGAGGCAACAGCTAACGTGCTGCACACGCCACCCTCCTTTATGCCGCTCAAAATGTCCTTCACCCGCCTCGACCTCTTTACCACATCGGTAGCAGACGCCTTTGAATTTATTTCTCATCGCTCGGCACCTCCGAATAAATAGTCAATAGGCCACCCAAGTTTTCTTAGTTTTGAGATAGTGCTGGCTGTTATTGCCTGTGTACCTAGCTCCATGCCAGCAATAGTTGGCCGACCTAACTGTAAAAGTCTGGCTAAATTCTCTTGCGTTAACTTAGCTGATTCCCGGATAGTCTTAAATCTAATACCGAGTTCTTGCGCTTCAGTTGGAGTATAGATTTCCCAGTCTTCAGCCACAGCCCACGCAACAAACGTTTCTGGATTAGTTATACTAACCAAGTGTGCGTATCCTAGCCTAATAAAAGCCCCCCTTTTCCACGCTTTCCTACGCAGTGCTTTGCCTTTTTCATATTGTCGGAATAAGGCATTAAACTTACTCATCGCTCGCCACCTCGTAGAATCCATCTGCGTTTACTCTTGCTGGCCACTGGACTAGATAATCCCCACACGCCTTACGTGCCGCCTCTTTACTTTCGAAAACCTCTTGCGTCATAAACACCCTGCCCTCCGCATTGCGGTAAAGAGCGGGAGCCAACAGTTTTGGCTTCACCGGCTCTTTCCATTCCCCCACAATGTCCTCAAAGTCGGATCGGAGAGAGGCTCCGTCGCAAACCCACTTGTACGACTCCCAAATGGTATCCCGGCATAACGCCCCAAGCATCCAATGATTGCCGTTGTCCGGGATAAATATCTGCACCTTGTGCCCGCCACGAGTCCGGTAATGCTTTCCTGCTTCAAATTTCATCTCATTCCCCTCCCTGATGCACACAAGCCAACAATTCAGGATTCCTCGGAGCACACCCGACCCACTCGCTTCCGTCGTATGTGATGGGGAAATAGACGTATCTCTTTCCCCAGGCAGTGAACGGGCATCCTTCTGCCCCTCCGAAACCGTCATCGAATACCTGTGCCATCTCGGGAGAATCAATCTCAACAAACCGGAAGTCGTTGGGTACCCCACAATCTTCTCTTCCCACAACAATCGCTTCCAGCTCATCTTTGTTTACCCTTACTGCTTCTAGTAATTCATCTTTCCAACATGTCTTCATTGTGTGCTCCTCCCTTCAATGAAAATAGAGGAGGAAACCGGGGAGCAAACATAACCCCAGCCAATCCCTTTACTCCCAGTACCGGAAAATAAACATATTTCTCCCCCCAAGCAGTGAAGAGAACAGACTCATTAGATATGTCATCGATATCAAACATCTTCGTCATCTCAGGACAATCAAGAGTCACTGGAATACAGTTTTCTCGTTTCAGTCCTTTTCCGTCGTTCAACACGATTGCCACCAAGTTATCTCCGTCCCATCGGCTAATCGTTTCCAGCAATAGATTCTTCCAACAAGTCTTCATCTTACTTCCCCTCTTCATTACCTTTTGGGTTGCACTTCAGTGCCCAGGCAGTACAGCCGAACCGGATGTCGTCATCCGCTTCTGCGACTGTCGTTTCGTCAAACTCCCCACTCAGCGGACACACAACCGGGGTATCTGGAGGAAGGATACGAAACAGCCAGATTGGGATGAGTAGGCATTCTCCATCCCAACTTCCGAAGCCAAGAGAGCGCATCTCCTGTTTCGTCAACTGACTCAGGTCTAGCTCTTTCGGGAATGCTTTTGCCATCTCCTCCCGTCGCTTATAGATGCTTTGTTTCACATACTCATCTGACCACTGGGAATAAATTTCTCCTGCGGATTGCGCCGACCAAACAGCAAACTTCAATAGCTCGTTGAATACTTCTCTCATATTATTTCCCCTTCTCGTTGCATTTAACCGGATCTGGACTTTTGGTAACGCACATCTCGTATTTGCGCATCTCTGTCCAGTCTTCGAACATGGTGGCTGCAGTAATGCCAACTATTCCCATGAATATGCCACCTATGACTACTATAATTCCCGCTATTTCACTATCCATCTTACTTCCCCTGTGTGATGGCAGCATGGGCTGCGTAGTCCGGTGCAGATTCGTACCTCTGACACACGCAGTCCGGGCCTATCCAGCACCAACCTTCGTGCAAAAGATTTCGTTGTAGTTCGGTCATTTCCCTCTCACACATGTGTGTCATTCCATTGAACCATACGCACGTGCTGCAGGTTTGCACCGGGCGCAGGATAGGTATTTCTAGTGTCATTCTGCTTTCTCCTGTGCAGCTCTCGCTGCGGCTTCCCTCTCCTGTTTAGCTTTCTCCGTTGCCGCAGCGGTTTCTTTCTCCTGTTTAGCTTTCTCCATTGCCGCAGCCAGCCTAGCCTCAAAATTTTGGTACGTGTGTTTTCCAATCATCCATCTTTTATCTTCGGAGGAATGCTTGGCTTGCCACAATGCGCCTTCGGGAGTTTGGGGAACATCCACTATTTGTAGCCAATATTCTCTGCTATCCTGATACCAGGCCGTGCCATCGTCGCACAAAGCCAAAAACCTTACGTCATTATACTCGTCCACATTCATCTGAATATTGATAATCTTTCTCATATTTTCTCCTGTTAAATATTCTCTTCACTAATGTGATTCACCATCAACAAATCTTCTTCCTTCACTAAATCTTTTTCGAATCCGATTCCGTGCCAAATTGTAGTATTCCCACGGCCTTGCTGGGTGACTCGGATTTTCTTATCCGCTAAATGGCGTTCTATCTTGCTAATAATTGCAGTCTCAGCGAGCTTGTTCGGCTTTGGTCGCATGGAAGTTATGTACGCCGGAATGACATCTTTCTTGGCCACGGAGAGAGTCGGGTGGAATATGATTTCCTTCCGAATAAGGAACTCATAGAAGTCCTCCAAATCGTTTGATTCAATCTCTGCCCAGTTCACCCGGCTGCTGTCAATCTCGTGGTTCTTGCTCACCCGGGCGTATGCTTCCCGAGCCCGGAACATGAGATGCCTCTTCTCTTCAATCAGCCCTTGCTCCCAGTCCAAGTCGATACCCACCGAGGAGTCCTCGGTTCGTGGAGCCAGCTTTATCAGCAGGAGCCGGGAGCGTTCGTTCTTGACGCTTGACGAGATTTTGGGGAAGTAATTCGACATGATGATAACCTTGGCGTACGCATTCGCCGTGTACATCTTCTTGCCTTTGGGATTGATTGTGATGTTGTCCCCGCCTGTGATTTTGTGAATCTCCTCATGCACCACCGCTCCGTACATCTTGCTGTCGGAATCCACGAGAAGCCTCTTGCCGATTCGTCCTTCCGCTCCGTGGTTGTTGGAGAGGGTGGCGGCATCAAACGTCCCACACGCAGTTCCGAGCCATGTGGCAAGCGTCTTGGCCACGGCGGTCTTTCCTCCTCCTCCGGCGTCACGCACCCAGAGAAGCTGTCGGCCTCGGTCTTGCACACAGAAGACAGACCAAATGAACGCCAGGAATTCGTCCTGCAAATCTACACGGGCAAGGAATTGATCCCAACATGGAGTTGGTCCATCTTCGACTTCCAGTGGGATATAGTGTTGGCAGGGTTCTTCGGGAGAGTTAGCACAGTGGGGGATGTCGGTATGGAGTTCTACACCCAGTCGCAGAGATTGAAGGATATATTTCAACACCTCTTCCAGCCGCTCTGGGCCTAGCTTTTTCGAAGGATAAATATCCATCAGTGCATGGACGTGGGTAAGCAGAAGAGGGAGGGAAGTGATCTGCGATTGGAACGAATCCATGTCCGCCGGGAACTTAAGCATTTCCCGGTTTTTCATGGACTTTCGCACGTACAGAAACCGGGCAGTGCTCCCCGGAAGTTGGGGGGAGAGGAACATCAGAGGAAGGATGTCTCTCTGAAACCTGAGACTGAGCTCTTGTTCAATCTCATCCTTGTGTGCGTCCTTCTTGGCTTTCTCCTCCTCTTTCTTTGCTTTGACTTCTGCCGCCTCTTTCTCCTTCTTGGCCATGGATTCCGCTTTTTCCTGCGCCGCCAAAAGAATGGCGAGTCTGGCTCGCAGCTCTTTGCGTTCGTCAGGAGAGGCGGTTATTAGTTTGGCTGTAATCTCTTGAATTTCGGAGTCGAGAATGGGCTCTTGACTTGGGGCGTGGGTCATGGTACGACCTTCTTATTGGGAGAGGATCGATTCCGTCGCACCACGTTCAGGTCGGTCCTCTCGTTCAACTGCCTCCTTCGTACCTCGCCTCCGTTCCTCCCGTCAAGAATCCTTTTATTTTTTTTTTCAATCAAAAACAAAAAAAGAGAGCCGGACGAGGAGAGGGTGAGGGGGGAGAATTGTAGAAATCAATTAGAAAGATAAATGTATAAATAGTATACATTATTAGATAGTGCGATCGGAGGGATTTTTCCGATATTCAGTGAGAAGTCCGGTTGACCATGCGAACCAGAAAGCTATCATTGCTGCGTCTATCTCTCCGTCTTTGCGCAGTTTCCCATTGGGATACACGATGTTGTAACATTCCATCGTCTTTGCTTTGCTGTCACCAGAGTCTTTTGATTTTCTGCACAGGCTGTGAATCACCCGAGTCCAGGTGGAAGGATACACCAAGGCAATACCTATGCCTTGGAGCTGGAGACAGGCATGGACCATACCCCAGTTAATGCCCACAGTCCCGACAGAGCCAGCAGCATTGCCTCCCAGGAACAGGGGTTGCTCGAGCACAGCTATGTCAGGGTTCAGTCTTTGGAGAAGAGAGGAGAGGGCAAGGGGATCGACTCGGCTATGCCCATCCTTGGTTACGATAGGCATTCGTATGGCCTCGGAGACATGCCCCGAGTCGAGGAGAACGAGAGCCCCTTTGATGCCCGGGTCTAGGCCTAAGATGCGGCGGGGGTTTCCACACAGACGGGCTGGGCTTTTTTTGGCGGGAGGGTTTTCTCCAATGCCTCAATTCGTTTCTCGAGCCTCAGGATGGCGTCTTCCCACTTGGGGGTTATCTCGATAGGCTCGACCAGCAAATCTTCAACCACGGCTTCCTTTGCCACTACTGCGGGGGTCTTCTTGGGTCTTCCCATGTCACTGCGCCTCCGGGGATGCTATCCCCTGCTCTGAAAGGTTCTTCTGTCTCTGCCTCAGGATCTCCTTGCGAAGCTGGGGAGAGTCTCCGTCATGCAATACCTTGCCAGCGTAATACCTCTTCTGTTCCTCGGAGAAGGTACCTATGCCTTTGTCCTCTGCCAAGCCTATCTCAATAGCACAGGTGGGATCTTCCAAAGCGGTAAACTTCTTCCTGAATCCCTTGCTGTCTGTGAGTTCGTTGCAGTCGGCCATGTAGTTTATCCGATCCCAAAACTCGTAGGTGATCTCCATTGGAGCCCCACAGCAATCGCCAGGGTGAGCTGTCTGATCCATCGCCACACGCTTGCAGGTGAGGCACTTGTAGTCATGTGTTACCACTGCCATATTATGGTCCCTTACACCAATCAGTTACGGCCTTTGTGCCTCCATCGTAGGGCACAGCCAGTTTATTTTTCAACAGTTCGGTGGCCACGTCAAGCTTCCCGATGCGTACTCCGGCATCGATTCGAAAGTATTTGTCCCGGCTTGGCTCCACCAAATCCACCTTTTGATTGAGCACCAAGGTGGTCACTAACCCCTTGGCAAGCTCGGCCTTGTGCGCCTCGCACGGGTTATCGGAACTCATCTCTGGAGCATCGATACCCCGTATACGAACCGGCATATCCTTTCCGAACAGAGGATGCACTGACGGTATGTTTACAGTAATAGTGTCCCCATCGTATACCTTTGTCACTTCCACACAGGGAAAGAGCCCCAGTCTAAGGGCGCACACCACCCATAGTTTGGTCATCTCTCCTCCCCGAAAGGAATAGTCTCGGCGCAAGTATCCACCCGGTCTTCAAACGAGCGGTCAGGATACTCAGCAAGGGCTTCGTAGGCACACACGTGCAGGTCGACCATACACTGAGACACCGCTGCCGGTTCCTGCAGGAAGGCACAATACACAAACAGCAGCTCTATGACCGACATGAGAAACCTCCACCGTACTTGCGTTTGCTGCCGCTCTTGAGAATCAGTTCCATAAGATCTGGCCTGTTGGTTTTAATCCACCTGCGCAGCGTTTGGTCTGAACCGATACCGAGACTACGCATTATCTGGTTGATGCTCTTCCCGTCCAGCGCCATTGCTTCTATCTTCTTCTCGTTCTGTGCTATGAATTCTGGCGTCGTTCGGGATCTCTTGCTTGTCACGTGCATAGAGTCGCCTAGATATAATCTCGGTAAATTCACGTTTGCTCTCTCCTTTCATCTTCTCACAAATTCCTGGAGCCTCTTGGTTCCATTTATTTACGGCATCTTCCAATGTCTGGACATACTCTTTTGGTTGCCCGAACAGCACACAGAATACCTTCTTCCTAAGCTTAGGCTTCGAGATCATCTTCTCCAACACATCATAGTAACCACGGTACCGATAGCTCTGCAGCGCAGCATACACGTGGCCAAAGGTGATGGGGATTTCAAACACCAGCTCTTCAAGCCTTCGGTACTTGAAGATGGCCTTGACCAGCTCGAGCATTCTCTCCTTCTCCGTTGAGGGAAGGGTGCGAATCACCGGGCGGTCGAGGCCGTTGTACTCAATGTAAATCGGGCAGGGCGAGGTAAAGATTTCAGCGGGAGCTCTCGTCTTCCCTGTCTTGCTCGCCTTGGTTTTGAACAGGCTCCACTTGTTCTCCCCTGTCTGCCTGACTTCCAAGGTGACCATTCGTTTGTCGGCACCGAAGTACCGAACCATGGTGGGATATGGGTTCATTGTTTCTCCGGCGGCAGCACAAGGTCAGCGATTGTCTTCAGGTCGTGAACGTCCTGCTTCTCTGCCAAGTGACACAGGGGATCGTAAGGACACGCCAAGCAAGGGGACTTCTTCGGGGTGTCGAGTCCCTTTGGCCTGTCCGGAAGTTGGTTCCGGTTGAAGTACCCAAAGAGCTCTTGGATGCCATCCACCACAGGAACCGGGGAATAGGAGGTCAATCCCATGTTGACGGACACCTTCTCATTCTTCGTGCTCACAAAGAAGGGACGATAGAAGGGCTTGAGGGTCTGGCTAAAGTAATACAGCGTCTTCGGCTGCACGTAGTGAATGTGGCACACCTTGCCTTGGTGAAGTTGCGAATACCACCCGGCGATGATTACGTCCTCTGCGTTCGGCTGCTGCCGGGTGCTCAAGTTATGGGCAGCGGATGCGGACAATACCGGAACCGCAACCACCGGGAGTCCTCGGGCGTCGGTGGGAACAATGGCCACCCACGTCCCGGTGGTAGTCTGCTCAATGATGGTACGCTCCCCCACCGAGAACACTTTGGCGGCAGCGTCAACCATCGCTTCCATCACGGCGTCGATCATCTTGAGTCCCCTCTGGTGATGAATGCCTGTCTTCTTGTACAGCACATACCGAGGGCACCTGCGAGGGCTGTCACACCTGAACGTCTTGTCATCCTTGAAATAAAATGCGAGGTCGAAAACCTTAACTTCCATGCTGTCTCCTTCTACTGTGGTTGTCTGTTGACTCTACACCATTTGGTTGCTACACTTCAAGTATTCATTCGAGAAAGGGTAAAACATGAAATTTTCCGAGTACTTAGATTCCGTCACCAGAACAGCAAATGGCGAGCTCTCCCTGGAATTGCAGGTTCTTAACGCCTCTTTGTCCTTCTTTGAAGAAACCGGCGAGGTCATCTCACATTACAAAAAGCACATGTTTCACGGGCATCCCCTCTCCTCACCCAAAGTCGAATCTGAGTTAGGGGATGTCCTTTTCTACCTCTCGTGGCTCTTCCTCTGCGCCAACGAGGGCAACAGCTTGGACGAGTCCTCCCTGGAAATGACGTTCCACTGGGACATCCTCCCGTCTGAAGACATCGAGGTTGTCCCGGCCATTGCCTCTCTCGCCACCGTTGCCAACAAGAACCTGCAGAATGTGGTACAGCATGGGCTCCTGGAGCGCACTGCGTTCTATCCCGGGTTCCGCTACCTCGCAGCCTTGGCCAAGTTCCATAACCGCAAGCTCTCGGACATTGCCGCAGCCAACAGCGAGAAGTTGAAGATCCGCTATCCTGAGTCCTTTACCGCCGAAGCCAGTATTGCGAGGGTGGACGTTGAAAGTCCGGTATGAGGCTCGCTCAAAGGGCAATAACTGGGAGAAAGCCATCCACCGCTTCTGTGTGTTGCATGGCTGCTCTGCTGCGTATGCCAATGCCGTTGTCCCTGTTGTAGTCCGGCTCCTTGCCCAATGCATCTCGGAAGGGAACAGCATACGGATACCGGGGCTCGGCCTCTTGGAAGTCTTTATCGCATTCGACATCCGTGGGGATCACATCTCCCAGACCACTTGTTGGGAATGGATCCCAAGGAGGAACTATGGTTGCCCCGAAGGTGAAGATCCTACGCTCAAAGAAGCAATGTGCCTTAAGAGCGTTAAGGCGATCAATAGGGGAAGAACTAGGAGTACACGACGCCCGAGAAGTAGCACTAGTTATGCAGCGCATAATGTACGCAGTAAAGGACGTCACGCTAAAGCATGGCGAATGTAGTGTTCCTGGGCTCGGAACCTTCTCCCGAAACATCCTGGAACAAACGGAGCTCTCGATACCTAAGATGGGATCGATAGTCATCCCCACTCGGGTAAACATCGAATTCAGCCTGTGGGTTGAAATAGCCAACGGCGCACAGAATCCCTTTGTCTACCGCCTCTCGGAAGCAGACAAAGCCGAGGCTCAAGAATCCGCCAGACAAAAGAACCGGCTTATCAAGAAGCTCTTAGGTCTCATCGATAAGCCGGAGTCGGTGGTTAACCCTTTCCCAGTCCGTGGAAAGGGTTCAACCGTCGAGAAGAGAGACAAGGATGAGAAAGATAACAATCCCTACAATCCACATCATGCCCCACCCCCTTAGGATTTCTTGGCGGGAAAGATGCCTTTCTCCCATGCAATGGCGACGGTCTTGCCGTCGGGCATCTGCACAGTACGGGTCTTGAGGTTCACAGCCAACGTCCACTTCTCAGGTGCCTCAAACGAATACTCCACAGTGTTGTCAGGAAGGACGTAGAGAAGTCCCTTTGCCTTGCCGCCTTTGCGTACCGTGGTCGCCTCAAAGAATGCCGGGTGCGACACGTCCACACGAATATCCGGGCGCACTTCATTCCTGAACGCCTTGTTGAGTTTCTTCCGGAGGGCTTCGAAGGATACGCCAAGTTTCTCAGCGTACTCCGACACCGTGTAGAATTCCTTCTTCTCCAAGTCTTGAATCAAAAAAGTCTTATGCTTTGCGGGCTTGTCCAATACCAATGATACCATGTTACAGTCTCCTTTGTGACGTCCTCCCGACTGCAAGCAACACACCCTTGCGTTGCTACAGTATCGACAGGAAACTAACGAATAGCACACAAATACTCTTCGGGCAATCCGCTGTGAGGGCTCGGTCTTTGCGAAGTTTTCCTTCAACAAACACCTTGTCACCAATGCGGATCTGCTCATCTCCCACGAGCTCCTTCAGCTTCCCAGTGAGCAACACGTAGAAGCTTTCTCCCGATACATCCAATGTAAGCGCAATACTCTCGCTCCCGGCCTTTGATATGTGCGGGGCGTGAATATGTGCCACTACTCCAATGATACTGAATCTCGACACCATGATAAGAATCTCCCGATAAGGTAAGGACATTCCCAGAATAGCATCTCAATCCCTGGGCGCAAGGGGTTAGGGCTTCCCGATTCTGTTCCTCGCTTCCTCCTCTCTCCACTCAAGGTATTCCTCCCCGAAGGTGAGCAGCCTATCAAGTTTTGTCATGAGGGCACCGATATACCCTAGGGTTATCCCAAAGAGATAGGGGTTAATGCCCAACGGCTTGGCCATCTGAGAACCAAACAAGGCAAAGAGCACCGACACCAACAGCGTATGCAATAGTTTCATCCTCTCCCCTCTCTTGGAGCTCCCGGTTAAACATCTGGGCTTCGGCCAGCTCATCCTCTGTGAATTGGAGTTGCTCCCTGAGGCTCTCAATCTCTCGTTTGAGCTCCTCATACTCTTGCCTGTCCTCCCATGCGGCAAGGGCATCGTCAGCGCAGGTCACCCTCATGTTATTGTGTTTCGTCGGGCTCTGGGCTCCGCACCTGGAACAGACCACCACGGGAATGCCGTCGGAGGTGAAGATACCGGCATAGGATGGGCTTGTGCAAAACGGACAACAACGAGCGGCGGTCATGATTTGTTCTCCTCTTTGGTTAGGTAGTATGTCCTTTTGGGTGGCCATTTGTTACCTTCTTTTGTGTCCACAATTTTTCCCACTTCCTTTCCGGATTCTGTTTTTAACACTACGGAATACGGATAGACACCCATCACATGCGGGTGCACGTTCAACGCCCGTATCACTTCCCAGAATTCGGATTCGGTTACTTCGGTTTGCATGGCTCACCCTCTCAATAGACAAGGTTGCAATAGGAATTGGGTACCAGAATCGGGGCGGCGTCAATGGTCACCCTGAACCACACACCCTTGCCGAGGTAAGAGCACACCCCTTCCGTCCAACCGAGGTCGGGCACGTAGCACCGACAGGTGACAAGCCGTTCACTCGGATAGATGGGATGGGGCACGTCTTGCCGCTGCTGTTCCTGTTGCGTTTGTTGCAGTTGCCCCTTCTTTGCCGGGGCGGCGACAATCCAAGGCGTGGGAGTCGGTTCGGGTTCGTCGGCGTCGATGCCTCCCCTCACTTCTTTTGAACAGCAAGCAGCCGACATGCTTGTAACCATAACCAACATGGATGCGGTCTTCATTTTCGATTCTCCTCTTGTGATTTGTTCCTGGATTTCACCAAACTGACCCCCGCGTTTTCAGCGGAATACGCAGCTCTCCGTGCTAATGCTCTCAGAATCGTCGAGACTTCATCGATCCGCCACGAAGAGTTAGATGCGACAGATGCGTTCGAAGATTCGATGGTCGACATCCACTTATCGGTATCCAGATCAAAGTCGCCTTCTGCAACTTCCAAATCAGCAGTATCCTCATCGTTCGTGCTCAAAAACCTAGAGAACTCCGTGGTGAACGGACTGCTTCGTCGCGACGCTATAAGCTGCTCCAGCTCGGCTGTTGGTAGCAAAGCGAGATCCTTGGCGACCTTCTTTAATGCTTGCTTGAGTTTGTCTCCTGTCACGTTTCATTTTCCTTATAAAACTCGTCGGCTGCGACTCTTGCAATTGCGCGAATACATGCATTGTTGCGGATAATGTAGCATGGTGCACGACCATATACCCTAGTATTCCATGACTTACAAAGAAATTCATCCTTTGGAGGGGGTAATTTGACGGCAATAACTGGGGAGGGCGTTCTCTATCCGCCTCTCCCTCCTCGATATTCGAATTCCTGGTTAACGATAACCTCCCCGCCTCGGCAACGATAGTCGCCTTTGAAACCTACACCACCTTCCCAGTACTTGAGAACGAATAGAAGGTCAGGGAAGTCTCTCGACATCTGACGGATAACAGGCAGAGGAGGGCTCCAAGCTGACTCAAAGAATACGTATGCACTACGCTTGTAGAATACTGGCTCACTTGTGCGATACATTCCCCACTTGGTTCCCCAATTCTTAATACACCAATCATACCCTCCGGAATTGTATCCGTCCTTTGACTTGTAGGCCTCATCCCAAGGGATTACCCCGGCCTTGGCTTGCTCTACTAGCTGGTTGTGTGCGGCGTCCATATTCCTGAATTCCTGGGGATAAGGTATCACCTTACTAGCGTCTAGATGCTCTTCTGTACTCTTGTACCGGGCGAACACCTCGGCAAGCCGGGATGGTTTGCCGTATATTCTTAGTTCGTTCTCACAGTGGTTGGGCATGTTACTCCCCTTCCCCTTCTTTGAAATAGGTGACGTATGAGTCAAGGGACTGGACGTGCACCCGGTTCTGTCTCACTTCAATCATCCCAGCGTCTGTATCATCTTCGCCCTGATACATAACCCGGCCACTAATTGAGTATCCTTTAGGTGCTAATACCTTTTCAATCAGGTATTCCAACCATTCAACATAGGAATAAAACTTCTCCGCTCCATTCCATTCAAGATACTTTCCATCCTGCGTCGGCTCCCATTGAAGCCACAAGCTAGGCTGTGTACTTGGAGGGCGGTTAAAGTCGATAACACTGGGTTCCCGGTCTTGCCCGGCGAATCCCCCGCCATCGACATAGAATTCCCCCTCCGTCCCGTACTCGGGCGGCAGGTTCCGAGCCATCCGCCGAGTATTGGCAAGCTTGGTCAGGAATGTGAGTGTCTCACTGTCCAATGGTTTGTTGAATTTGAATCGGCCTTTGAATTCTGTTGTATATCCCATTGCTATTGCTCCTCTGATAGGTTGTTAATACTCGCTCATCAAACATATGACAAAGGTTCTTTCGTCAACCGGTGCTACAAATAGTTTAACCTCAGGCAAAGGGAAGTCAGTGTAAGGTATTTCCTGGCGGAAGACCACCTTCTCTTCATCGCCGATACCCTCTAGCACACCTTTACTGTCCTTTGTTGTGAGGGTAACCACTGTCATGTAATTGTCCTGATACTTCCTGAGATAGGATGCTATGGCATCAATCAACCATGCCGCACCATTAGCCGCAAGGTATCGGGCTCCATCGGTCAGCACAAAGGCAGGTACCCACCAACGATGATAGGCCTCAGTGCCCGTAAACTGTGCAAGGTTCTCTTCTGTGATATTTTCGAGTGTGCCCATGGCTATCTGATTCTCCATCTGTGCTAATAGTTCTTTGGATGCTTTACCCGGTTTCAACACGCTATCTTTCTCCCATAGGATAGTCGGTTAGAAAGTCGGGATAGACTCCCAAGGGAAGCACTGCTTCTCGGACGTCGCTCTCGGTCAGGACATCGACTCGGGCACTGTTGCCGAAGTCGCTTTGGATACACCATGCAAACAAGTATCTTGCCGGGTGATTCATCTCTTGCAAGGTGTCGGCAATATCTCCCATGTAAACAGGGTACACTGGCTCGCACCATTGCCGCTCTCCCTGGCGGAATCGCTGAAAGTAAACATAGGTACTGCCTACCTTAAGGTTCTTTACAAACATGTTACTGCCTCCCATTTTTCATGCGGTCTACAATTGCATCGACCATGATAGTTAAGAATCCATCGACGTAGGTGTCTCTTTCCCATTTTCGAGCTCGTCTAAGACGTTTGTATAATCCTTCCGTCTTGGCGCAAGCGTCAGCGGAATTGATAAAGCCAAGGGCTCTCTCATATCCGTACACGATACGCTGACCTACCGGCTGCCATCCCATCAGGTTAATGGTGTCGAAGTCTGCCCGAGCGGATTCTGCGAGCTCCTGCAATACCTTGTCGGCCGCACCAGAGGGGAGAACCGCCGAAAGTTTTGTTGTAGCTGGGTTTGCTTCTGTGCTTACCATACCTTAACCCTTTCGTACTCGGATACCTTACACAAGGTGTCGACCATTTCAGGGGAGAGCACACGCTTTGCATCGGTCAAGTTAATCCTTCTAGTGGTTTCTCTCTCAATCATGACATTGACGTCGTGAATGGTTGCCTTGTGTGCTCCCTCTTTTTGGAGGTATTCCCTGATAGTTCTCTCATGTTCTTTGCGCTCCATTTCAATGGCGGTTGCCTGTTGCCTGAGCTCAATAATCCGCTTTGCTTTGTGATAAATATCAAACATCTCTCAGCTCTCCCTTCTGTTATCTTTGTTGTATTGACTGTATGCGACCACGGTGCACCGAATGGTATTCCTGCTGTATCGGTGGCTCTCTTGATACTGTTGTTCCTTCATGCAATCCTTCAATGCCTCAGCGTATGTGGCATATGGTTTACTGAACCAATAGCCGTAGGAATTCGAGTATCTAATCTGGTATTGCGGCATGTTAATTCCTTTCCGCCTGGGGTGATTCAGGCAATATAAGTGCACCATATTACTGTGATAAAAGATAGTAACGCTATCCCAGTTAGTTCAATCATGCTTTTACATATCCTTTCTTCGCTCCGTGTGCCCGGAGAGCGATTGACTTGCCCGACACATAGGCAAGTAAATTGTCGAGCTCGTCTTTGCTTCCCCACACTGCACCACGCCTAAGCTTGGTTGCATGCTCCGGACAAACATATGCCCGGGGTCGATTGCCCAATAGATGGTCATCTTTTCCGCCTTCTGAGGGTATGGCAATAAAGTTAGGATTAAAGAGAGAATCAAACACAGCTAATACCTTAATCCATGACTTAGTGTAGCAATAAAACATAACATCCGGATTAGCATCCATAATTTCTGCCCACAGTTCCACGTATTCTATACTGTAGAAGTCCCCACACGGATGCAAGCGAACCATGATGGGCATTCCCCTTTTTCTTAGGGCTCGCAATTCTTTGTTAATCTTGTCAATGAATACAGACCTAGGGGAGAGCTCCGTTAATTCTAGATTGCGCCTATGGTGCAGCCTCACATTCTGGTACGCTTGCTGTCCCACACTGGCGGAGCAGTACCTGAGACATGCTCCTGCTCTGGGGCAGGTTATCATCTGGGGAAGGGAGAATCCGACAACGATGCAACCATTCTGTTGGCTTGTGTACTCTAGTTTGATGTTCTTAGATTGCAGACACTTGTGCTTGTTTAAATTAATCACGGCACACCTCGTTAAGAGAGAAGAGAACCGGTAACACCTCTACTAGTAACAAACATATAAAACAGAGTCAATAGAGACTAGCAAATTATTTTGAGAGTCGGAGAATATAATAGAATCAACAGCATCTCAGGCAGGTGTAAATAGTTTAGACAGTTAAGCGTGACAGCGTATACAATTTAGACAGAGAATGTAAAGCAATGATATTGATATGGAATCAGAGAATGTGCAAAGAATTGAACAGGCAAGACTAGTCTTGTGCAAAATTTTGTACATTCCCTGGGTTGCTATGGCTATTATGGGAAAAGGGCAAGTATTCTGACATAGGCCTAATTGCTTTGTCAATGTTTTGGGGTATCGATATTCTGGTTGGAGGAGCTCGTGGGCATTCATTTTTTTGATAGGTTAATTGGCTCTGGAGAGCCACCGATTCCCCAGGTACTGCCAACTGAGTTGTCATGCAAAAGTATGGTACTGCCCACTGAGTTGGCGCCAACTGAGTTGGCACCTAATCCGCCAGGCACTGCCAACTGAGTTGGCACCTGTGTGGCTCTGGAGAGCCATAGAAACCTAGGCAATCCCTTTTCGTCTGGCTGGTCGACCAAGGGATGGATGGCGAAGCCATCCTGTCTAAAACCTGGACACTGTCTAAATTTTGGTCACCAAAGTTTAGACAGTATACTAATCCATTGACACTGTACAATCCTTAGACAGTCAGCCAGGCGGGGGAGGGGTGGCCGAAGTGGGGCGTCGACGGTGTGGGGGGGTGGGTCTGAACCCGGTGTGAAACCTCGAGCCAATTTTTGATTTTCAGGATTTGAACCCGGTGTGAAACCCCGAGCACTTTTTTCATTTTCTAGATTTGGTCTACCGTATAAAATCCTCGCCAATTTTCACTTTTCAGAAATCCCTCCCCCTCCCCCATAAGCCCGAGCAAAGAAGGATTCTGACCCCTACCTACCCTACCCCCTCCCCCATATACGTAGCTCCTTGGCCCTTAAAATGGAAAAGGAGAAAAAGTCGTTGGCGCAGTTAAACATCTTTTGGGGCAAGGAGGCTATTTCAGCTTAAAAGCCTTCTCGAGCATGGCCTTGAGCTCTGGGCGAAGGCTCGTGAATTCCTCCCCGAGCTTCGCAGACTGGCATCTGGCCACAATGTGTTTGGAATCTATCGTGGTGCCAAATTCCCTGTTCTTTACGACACCTTCAGCTATCAAAGCCTCCAATCGAGCCAGATATACTTCCGGCTTTTCATGGAAATAATCCTCCACTCCGGTGACTGAGGAAATCTCAGTTACGGGGTGTGGGCGACGGGACCATCTCCCATCTTCCCGTTGCTCAGATAGGTACAGGCGGTAATACGGTGGAAATTCCTTGAACGAGATTCGGCTCACAATGCATCGGAGTCGAATCCCGGTTCGAGGCAAAATGCGCCACACAATCTGTCCCAGGAAATAAGGACAACAAGACAAAGCTATGTCATGCTCCGTTTGAGCCAGTGAAGCTTGAGTCTCCTTCAGGAGCTGAACCTGTTTCAGTCTCTTCTGAAACATACCCTCTATCGTCGTGTTCAAATACTTCGGAGTCTTTGGGTCTAATCCCGGATACGGCTGCTGCATCTATAATTGCTCCACCAGGAAAAATTCTTACACGTCTGGGATAGGCTACAGCACTTCCTTCAATCCGTTTCTTGATTACGGTGTGAGGAGTTCTCTGTAGCAGTCTAATGATTGTAGCATTTGATAGTGGCATTCCTAATGCCATTAAGTCTCTATACTCATACCATTGAGTTGGTTTGATATACTTCTTCAACAGCTCTGGGGTGGCTTTCCGATACATACTCTACTTCCTCCTCCAAATTCACCCTACCATATCTCCGCTTGGAGGATACGTCAAGATTTTGGGACAGTCAAATTTTCCCCGAAATACTCATTTCAATTTCTTTGGTGTTGTGATAGGCTCTTCCGATGACTCAACCATAGGAGACAGGTATGAACGCAAAAGGATGGATGGTAGAAACCAAGAAAGTAAGACGGGCGTTGCTTTGTTTGATTGATAAATGGAAAGCTGAAGGACGGGAGAAAGAGGCAGCAGAGTTGACCGAGGCTTTGATTTGTGCCATCTGGGATGAGGAATTTGTCCCACAAACCACAGTCCAAACCGATTCTTCTGACAGGTATTATTTCATACGGAATAAATGCAATGGCTAAGAATCATCTTGTCGGAAGAAACACCTCTTCCTCAGAAGAAGTCCAGGAAGTCCTGCGGGTGCTGAAGGACCAATACGGGTTCAATCAGAAGCAATTGGCAGAAGCGGTGGGAGTCAGCCGGGTGACCATGTCTGACTACTATCGCCGCAGAAGTAATCCTTCCCCTTTAATTCTTGAACGCCTCAAAATGGTGGTGCTTGCATGCGAACAAAACGAAAAGAAATTGAGCAAGAATTAGCCGACGGTTTCAAGGAAATCGGAGAGAGATACGCAGAGAAGATGGGGACTATGTCCTATTTCTCGTTGCTGAATGCATACAAACGAGAGATATTGTCCTTGGCTATCACGATGTGCAAGGGAAACATTCAACTGGCGTCCAGTGTGGTTGGAATCAAAAGGTCTACACTGACGCTGATGCTGCAGAAGTTCAAATTGTTCGAGCTCGTACAGAGGCTGAGAGAGCATGGACAAACCAAGACTATTGTCTACAAACGAGATCCTTCCGCAGGGAAGAAGGGCTCCAAGAAACATCGCCGTTGTCGCTCCTGTAAGACGATTAGTTATATCTTTGCGTCCGACTCCTGCCCCAAGTGTAAGTCGCCGAGGCAGTATATTCGTCGCATTTCCCAAACCGAAAGGAAAGCTCATGGCCTTTGACAGTATTGATGCATCCCTGACTGAATTCGTTAAGCAGGTATTCGAAGATGAGATTCGAGGCACCCTGGTAGGCAATGCCACCAAAGCAGTGGACGCTGTTCAGGACTTGGATTTCGAGGTAAAGAATCTCACCGACAGAGTGAAAGAACTCCAGTCCGTATTCTCAGAAGTTCGAGAGCTCAACAAGGCCTTCATTGAGCTTAACGACAGGATGGCAAAGCTCTCCGAGAGAGTTGAGGTTCTCAACGCCAACAGCATCAAGCCGGATAAATTCAGACGTGAATTGATTCAGGAGATGGTAACCAAGATTGCATCGAGCATAGACGAATGAATAAAGGAGCCCGGCATCACCGAGCTCCTGATAGGTGGGTTACTTCTTGACTGAGTCAACGACGTCAGCAAGCTTTGGCTTCGGCATATCTGCCGAGGGCTCAAGAGTGTCAGCGAAATCAGCATCCACATCCGGAGCAATCTCACCGAGAATCTCATACGCAGGAGCGACGATGCCTGTGTCGAACACGTCAGCACCAGCACCAATCCAGCGAGCCATGCAATCTTCAACAACCTTAAAGAGCTCCTGGATGTCAGCGTGGTCTTCAGCAGCCACGAATCCCTGCGTAGAAGCAGAGTCGAGGCTCAACATAACCTGAACCACGTTGAAAATCTCGGAAGCAATTCTCTTCATCTTAACGTTCCGAATCTTCTGGATCTCAATCGTGTCGATGATGAGAAGCTTGAAGGCATACTCATGGCTAGGACTTGGGAGATCGTTGTGAGCCATCGAGAACTCAAGCTCTTCCTTGGCGATCTTCCACTGGTTGCGAATGTTTCTCACGTCACGAGGCTTGGCCTTCGAGCATGTGTTGTTGCTGTCGCACTCGAGGAGGAACAGGAACAGACGTGCAATCTGCTCGAGCACCTGATGGATGCGATAGTTGCGGATATTGTACTCCACAACACGAATCTTGCGGCCAGCGATAACTCCTGGGTCAACTTTTTCGAGCTCTGAAATCATGTAATCACCCCTTCTTCATTTCGTCGATGACAATTTCAACCAACTCAGCGATCTCGCCGAACTTGAGTTCGCTCCACTCGCTTGGAATCTCCGAGGAACCCTTGACCGCCTCAAGGAGAGCATCACGCAGAGAAGCGTGAGTAGCAATGGCGACGATGAGGTCCAATCCGTCCTTGGGTTGGAGGCCATCCTTAGCCAGTAGAGCTACTTCCTTGTAGAGCTTGATAATCCCAACAATTGCTTCCTTCGACTCTTTCATCAACAAATCCTCCATGATGGTTAATTAGACAACAGAGACAAAAGCCAATCAAACAGTGGACGCAACCATTTGTCGTATTCATTAGGACCAATGAGCTTGTCCAGTGTCTTATCCAGAAATCCTACCAGAAAACCAATCGAAAAGCTAAGGAACGGAATCAGCAGCTTTGGAATCTTAGGGAGCTGGAGTTTAGGTTTTGACGGTTCAGTCGGCGGAGCCTCGGGTTTGATAACCGGCTCTTTCTTCTTGGGCTCAGGTTTCGGAACATCCGGTTCTCCTGTGGGAAGGTCCGGAACAATCCCGGAACGCCGCTCAATCAGGAACGATTCCCTGAGTCTCCACAGGGACAGAGTCTTGTCGAATTTGACCAAGTCTTCCTGGGAAAATCCTTTAAGTTCGGCCATATCCGTAATGGAATTCCACACGGTGGCCGCTTCCTGAATCTGAGCCTGAATATCCGGGTTGGTGCACCCCGTGCGGAATGCGTCAGGAGAGACTTCCGAGAACCATTTGGTGGTAACGACTGCCAGAATGAAAAGCTTTATCCAGTCCACTCCGAGAGGCAGACACGCTCGCATACAGTCGTCTGCCAGATTTGGGTGGTTCCGGTTGTACTGTGCCAACCAGAGGTTGAGGTCAGAGGGAAGGATCACCTTGTGGGAGCTTTCATGGGTCAATCGAACCATACAGAACCTCCGGTTAATCACTCCAAATAGGAGTATCGAACTTGATGGTGGCCGTAACTCTTCCTGCTGTTGGGGCGATGTTAAGTCGCAGATACCTACATTTCCCGCTATAACTCCATATAAACTGGGACACGGCGGCGATGTTCTGGCTCGAGCCTCCGTAGGTGGACGTCACTGGCATCCAGAGGGTTCCATCCAAGGACTCCTCGATATTTGCGGTTCCTGCTGCAGCGGTGGCGGTGAGAGTGTGGGTTCCTTCTCCTGCGGCCGAGGTGATGTCATCTTGAGTTCCCGTGGAGGCATCGGCGAGGGAGAGAGCCAGCTTGATTGTGTTGGGGTCGACCACGATAATCCAGTGGTTTCCTGCGACCAATCCTCCTGGGAGAGTTCCTGCCGTGGACAGAGTGACCTGCAGACCCGTGAAATACGAGTGCGTAGATATGGAAAGCGTATCTGCGGTCGAGTTGGTTCTGAAGTCGGTAAAAGTCTGCACCGCCACGGTAGGAGGAGTCAGCGTATGAGTTCCAGATCCGTCGGCGGTGAGATCTCGAGGAGTTCCGGCTACCGCATTGGCGAGCGAGGAAGCCAGTTTGATGGTGTTTGGGTCAACCACAATCACCCAAGAATCTCCAGCAGGAAGCCCCGTGGGAAGACCGCCATCGGTGGACACCGACACCAACTGTCCGTCCCGATACCCATGCAGAGCGATGGTAATCTCTTCCGTTCCTGCGTTGATTTCGGTGTCGGTGAACGTCTTGGCCGAAGATGCCACCGGAGTCAGGGTATGAATATCGTCCAGAAGATTGATAGCCGTACCTGCGAGAGCATTGGCAAGAGAGGAAGCCAATTGGAATGTGTTGTCCGTAAGGTAAATGAGCCAGTAGTCAGTCAAAGCCAGAAGAGGTTTAGGCAGAGTTCCCGTGGTGGTCACTCTCACCTTGTCTCCAGTAAGTCCTCCATGAGCCACGATGGAGATTACGTTGGTTGTTGCGTTGATGTCTGCCGAAGTAAAATCAATGTTGGCAGCTACGCCAGTTGTCCATGCACCGCCAATGGCGCATCCATTGAGGGCTTCATACCCGGTACCGTTTACGCTTTTGAGGTCGATAGTGTCAGACAATCCACTCGCTGAGACTTCAGCATTGTGAATCGTGACGGGTCCGATCATAGCCATGGAAGACTCCTTTGTTCAGGTTCTTGAGGCGAGTATATCACAAACGTCAGTGCAAAACATCCGCTATAAGTCTGGCACCGGCTTGCATGGCTTTTTCAATTCTTGTTTTTATGGGTCCGTCCGAAGTCTCATCGTCTATGAACTCGAGCTCCGAAAGGATGCATATGGGACACCCGGAATTCTCGGCTCCGTTGAGAACGCCAAGCCCAGCCGCCATGACTCCTTTGGGATACCCAGGGCTTCCTGCGAAGACGGGATTCCCAATAGTTTCAGCCATCTTGATTGCCCACTTGGAGGCAAACTCTGCCGAGGCAATCTTGGAGTATCTCTTATGTACCATGGCACAGGTGTAGTGCTCTCTCCCGTCGCAAGCATTGAGATGCAGGGAGATGAACATGTCATATCCCCGAGCCCGGCTTCCGATCTCGTAAAGGTCATCCTCCTGCGGGTCGTAAATATCGCAGGTGAAGCCAAGAACCTCCAGGTACATCTTCAGACACTGGGCTTGGTACATGTTGAGGACTTCTTCCCGGACGAGGGAGGACTTCCCAGTGGCTCCAGGGAGCCGTTTTGAGTGTCCTGGGTCGAGCAGGATTCGCTTCTTCTTGGTCGCCGCTTCCGGAGCGGCAATCTGGGGAATCGGCTTGGCCACAGGAGCGACCTTCCAGGTCTTAGCCGTGGTCTTCACTTCCTGCAGTTTGGCGATGAGTTCGTCTACGCTTGGGGACACCAGAACCCACAGGGGCTCCGCTGCGTTGTATCCGATTACGACGCCTTCGCCTCGTTCGGATTGATTGAATTCTAGCCACGAGGTAGGCTTCATATTTGGCTCCTTCTTCGCATGTGCATGGACAGAATACCTTTGGATGAACCATAGGACTTACCTGTATGACTCCATCACCAAGACAGAGCATACAGGAAATTATCATAGCTTAACCTTCAGGTGACTTTCAACTCTTTCAGAGAGCACTGCGTTTTCAATTTGGAGCTTTTCAAGTTTGGTTTGAAATTCTGTCCGCATCAATCGGACTTCAGATCGAAGATCCCGCAACTCTTGCGCTGCGGTATTCAGGAGGAAGGTTACGATTGCGAGTAAGACTGGTACGCCAATCTTCGAAACCCATTCCATGGTCACTGCTGCCCTCTGAACCATAATACGATCTCCGTATTAAAGGTTAAGTAACTCTTGCGCCTTCGGGATTAAGGCGATCACTTTCTCTGCGTAACCCTTAACCGGACACCAGTTCTTCCCGATGTGCCGAAGGAATCCTTCAGTATCGTTCGTATACTTCTCCCATCCAGCATAATACGGACGGGTCAAGAATACCCGCCATCCTTTTACTGCCGAATCTACGTCAGAAAATTGAGCGAAAACAGCTTTTCCAGAGACTTCGGATGTGACGGGAACTTCTTTCAGGGTAGCGATTCCGTCGAGCTCTGAGCGATACTTCATGCCCCAGAAATTGAGACAGGTCTTGGCAACGAGACTCTCACCCCATCCGCTCTCGAGAGCTGCCTGGGCGAGACAGGCAATCTTCATGGAGCGGGACATGGAACTTCGCTGCAGAGCGGCAATGAGTTGCTCCCAGGGAGGCATCGTGATGGGAGTCGTGACGATTTCCACGAAGGAATCGGGAGCAAAGGTTATCAGGGCTTTGAGAATGAGTTCAGCTTTGTCACTGGTGGACCGTATTTGCATGGAGTTCTCCTTTGGGGTTACTCTCAAAGCATACCCGATTTTGTGCTCGCTTCCAACCGGCTATTTGAGTCCCTTGAGCTTCACCGGAGGTTTCACTTCCGGGACTTCTGGAGGAGGAGAATCTCCTCGCACCAGCGGATCTTTTGCGTAGCAGGTCTTGCAGAGAAGGCTGTAGCCTTTCTCAATCTCCCGCATGGACAAAGGTTTGGAACAGATGGGACAACTCAAATCTACGCCAGTAATCGGAAGCTCCGATGTTGACACGATAGGTGTTCCTCCGAGGGATTACTTTCAGTATACCAGACTCGGAAGAACAATCGGCAGTGTCAGTAAATACTCAAAGAAACTCTTTAGTTTGCAGCAGGAATTTGGCTAAGGATACGTATTCATGTCCGTATGAATTTTTCTGACATCCACGTTCAATTTCTTCTCCTATCCATGCATTGCCGGGGGATTCCCAGGATTCCATGCAGGTAGCTAGATCCTCGGCAATAGGCAGAAATTCTTTGTGGTTGGCAACAGCGTGTGCTGTGCGAAGGAACAAGCTGTGGGGAAATCTTCCGGCAAGAACTGCCGCTGCTTTCGCATGCCCCGTAGTCAAGGTTCCCAAATGTGCGTGCAGCATGATTTTTCTTAACACTAAATGAGCTTGGTATCCGGGTGGAACGGTGTTTGCTTCTGTTTGGATCGTCCAGTCATTCACTGTTTTTTCAGCTTGGGAAATTGGGGTTTTCAGCAATATTTTTACGAGTTCCAAGACTCCGCCAGTCAGATTGCATCTATCGTCACCTGGGCAGAGTCTTCCGGTGCGTTCGATATATCGCATGGCAGACTTGAGCGAATCGGAGGTATGGGCAGCGGATCCTTCAAGCAGCCCTAGGAGCTGATCTCGGGAAAAGGAGTTCATGTCGGTGCCACCCACTCGTTTCGGATTTCTCCACGGGCGACCATCTTCTCCGATACTTTTCTCAATCAAGCTCCACGAACCCAAGTTTCCGTACAGCAGCGTCCAGCCCGTCATTGAGACTGCGTCACCCTCTACAGTGCATTCGATGTTCGGGCGGCGAGCAGGAGCTGCTCCGTCACACGTCCAAGCAAGGAGCGGCATCATGCGCGTTATTTGCGCCTGCAGCCGCTCGGACACAATCTGTGGGATAGAGGGTTTGGTTTCCTGAATGCCGCAGCTATTCAGAAGCCACAACATCCCCAGCATCTGGAGGAGTTTCATTCTTGATCTCCCTGATTTCAGATTCCATTCCCCGAATGAGGTTGGCGACTTCTTGGTACGGGCGGGTAACGAGGTAATTTCCAAGGGCGGTCAGCAGATTCTCTGGGACTGAATATGTCTTCATAATAGTGCTCCTTTCAAGAGTTTTCTAATACTACTATTCGTGCGGCGGCTTCGTCAGGTTTGGCGCTAAGTTCTTGGATTGCTTTCCCGGAGTATCGAATTTTCCGGATTTCAGCAGCTCCTTTATGTTCTTGCTGATGGTCGCCTTGCTTGAACCTTTCAACAGTGGCATGTTATTTAAACTCCTTATGCAGGGTCCGTAACAGAAGCAGCCACTGCGCCAATCACATAAGCATAAATTGAAATGGATTCTACAGTATCCGATTTCTTAATAGAAAAACTATAACTATCCGCAGATTTATATATCCCAAAAACTCCCGCCCCAGACGGTGTGGATGTATCGGAGCAGAATCCACTGGGGTCAGATATTTCTACAACAGTAGCAGATTTATAATCCATAGCATAAATAGCGCCTTGACCGGTAGCCTTAGAAATACTAACAAACCACGCCGCTGTACCATATCCAGAAGAATTAACAGTTACAGTAATATACTGAGAAGCTGCAAGAGATGTTGTTGCAGATGTCTGGTAATTTCCTGTAGATGCAACTTTTGCATTGCTATTGGTGGATACCACTGTAGAGTGTCTAGTTCCATGGGAAATAGTAGACGAATACGCCTGATATATAGTACCATACCCTGTATGTGTCACACCGCCAGCCGTCGGCCCCAGCGTCCATGCGCCTGCCTGTGTTGCGCTACCTATTTCTGTTCCTGCTCCACTATTTGGCCACGCGTTTCCTGCCGTTCCGGAAACTGCTGTTCTAAACAAAAATCCGCCGTTTGTGAATTTTATAAATGAACCAGGTTCGCTAGATTTATATTTATACGTATTAGCTACGGAATCACCGAGTGCATTATATCCTATATGCGAATAGTCCCCACGTGCATGACCAAATACGCCATGTGCGGATGTTTGCATTGAACCATTTAGGGAAAGATTATTAACTTCCGCGTTAGAAGTAGGACCAAGCGTCCACGCACCTGCACCACTTATGGAACCGGCCACGATTTCATTACTGGCGTCTGATTTGTAGGAAATAAATGTGATGCTTCCATTATTTGAGGTGTCATCTCCAAATGAACTAATATTCGTATTATTAGCGTTCGCCGCAATTCGTAATCTAGAACTTCCTGAGTCATAATAACAACTAAAAGCACCACGAACCGTATGTTCAACGGCACCCGCAGCCGGTCCGAGCGTCCACTCCCCTGCGTCTGTATAACTTCCTCTTTCCGCGCCGCCGTTCTCTTGGAACTTTACGCCGCTCGCAGCCTGCGCCTTGATTACGTTCGTGATCACGCCGTTGGTTCCGCTTGCTGTTACCTCCGCGTCTTTCAGTAACACACCGTCAGCCGTGACACCGCTTGCGCTGGTGTACTCGTTAATGGTGTCCGTCTGGATGCTCGTTCTAAACTTCGCAATCTCGCCTATGCTGCTCATATCATGGCCCCCATGCTGTGGCGGTACATTTTGACCGCACCGCTATGATTCCAATTGTTTTTGCCCCGCCCATTCTATTTTTCACCACTACCGCCGCACTATTTGCGCTCTTGCTGATGTAAATTCCAGTTCCGCTGTCAGCAGCAAGAAACAAATTACTGGGGTCGGATAATGCATTAATTATGGTACTTTTGTAGTCGCAGGCTATGGTCATGCCACCATCAGCATTCACGTCCACAAGGAACTCTATCGCTCCACGAGCGTCGAAGGTGAATGTAGCCGATTGATTATCTGCAGCACTTGCGAACGCACTGTAGTTGTGAAGATCAGGAGATGCTGAAGCATTTGTGGCGTTGTTTTCGGTGTAAACCGTTGGCACGAAATCCCAGTTTGCGGCGGCATCGGTGGAGAATGCGGCGGCTGCCGTATGCTGTGTCGTGCATCTCCACAGACCTTCATATCCTGCTTCTGAAACCTCTATTAGCACATCTTTGCAGTAGGTGATTCCTGTTTTCCAGAACGACATGTTCTTGCGAGCGTACTGCTTCCAAGAAGTCCCATCGCTTACGATCTGAATACGCTCGTTTCCGTCAATGGTGAAGTTTGAAACTCCACCAATGGCATACCCACCGAATGTGATATTGTTGGTGCTTGTGTTCAGGAAGGTGACAAGTTTACCGGGGACAGTTGTTGGGTCAAGAAGCGTTACGGTTTTATTTCCTCCGCTCGTATTCACACAATATAGAATGACCCCAGCGTCCTGGGCAAAATCTACATTCTGTGTGACCACATTTGCGGCACGTCCGGTGATCAGTTCGTACTGAGTGTGATCGTCATCCCCAAGACCCGAAAGGTTTCCGTGGTCACTCGGAGCAGCACCTGACAGGGCTACCTGCGAAGCTCTGGTTCCTCGCAGAGATGTGACCGCCATGATTTTGCAGCGACCCGAGACTCCCACACCTACTGCTCCGACTCCGGAAGCATTGTATTGGTAGGTGATTCGATTCACCGCTACAAATTCAGGAGACAGTGTGGTGAAGCTTCCCAGGTCGAGATTCTGCGGGAACTCCAGCTGCGCCGCAGCCAGTGAGGTGTATTCGGCCTGTCCGCTTATCCAGATGTGGGCATACTTCTGAGAATCCGAGTCACTCGCAACCGGAACCGCAAAATCATACACATTGATATAGGAGTCTTCTGTCACATCCGTGAGCTGCCACGTTACCCCAGTATTTTGGTTCCACTGAAGCCTGTTTGCCGTGACGAAGTATGGAGTGGTATCCGTCGTGTCAAAAGTCCAGGTTCCGCTGCCACCACTGCGATAGGCGGTGGTATACGTTCCCTCGGTCAGGGTATTTATGGTGGTCTGCAGGTCTTCGTCGGCGATGACACCAGAATCCACTCCCGGGGTATTGTCCGCCACCGCTGCTGGGGCAGTTGCGGCGGTGTACACCACGTAGGTGGCTGCAGTCAGCCCCAGACCACTTCTCCAGTACGTGCCCGTAGTTCTGTGGAACTCTTCGTGTGACTGCCAAGGCATGAGTCCGTGTGTCTCACGCATAGCGAAAGAGCCAGCAGCACTGCCACTTGTGTAACTCACATAAGCGACCTGGACCTCATTCAAAGCCCAAGGGGAATCTGACCAACTCTCTGCCGTGATGTCTCCGTTCAACGTAAGAAACCAAGAATCCGTGCTGTCTGTATGAGCGGCAGACGTCCAAGGGCTGGCTACGGTATGTCGAGTTCCTTCATACCACCAAGCGATTGTTCCACTCGGGTGGGTCAGTGTGATGGTTCGATCGCCGAAGCTATATGCTACTCCAACGTTATTGGGATCTTCAAAACCTGTTGGATGATCCGTAGCCGCAGCTATGCTCTCGGCCGTAGTACTTGTTTTCTGAAATCCGGCGGCGATAAGCGGGAAGAATTCTACCTTTGACGTGCTCATCTTTTGGTCCTTTCCGGATATTTAGCTTTTATTTGCAGCATCTTGGCTGAGATTTTAGCTTTTTGTGCTGCCGTGAGTGTGCTTTCTCCGACTTCTTTTTCGAGGTAAGCGACCACGTCGCTGCAGAAACCGTCATACGCTGCGCACAGAAATGCTTCGACTGTCGCCAATCTAGAGTGCAGCAATTCGTTCACTTCATCCTGCGCCAAGTCTTTTAGATGTCCCATATTGATTTCCTTTAGCTTGCGACTACGTCAACCAGAGTACCCTTGGTAGCATCGGTGTAATTGAGAGTGACTGTTTTCACTGTGGTCCCCCCAGCTCCTCCGGTTTTATACACATACACATCCGAAGTGACTCCTGAGGTGTAGGAGATATAATCGAATTTGGACGGAACTAATGAACCGCTCAGTCGGTCATTGATGGCGGTTTCTATATTGTCAACGGAAGCTTCAATATTGTTTGTGGAAGTGTCGATATTGCCTACGGAAGTTTCGATATTGTCAACGGAAGCTTCAATGTTGTTGACTGAAGTATCGATACTGGAAAGAGTAGCTTCCGTGGCCAGTCCTGCACCCGCTGCGCTGAATCTCGGCACAATAGTTCCGTCAGTATTGAACGTGCGATATGCCTTGGAGATATAGAGAGTGTCTCCTACTCCAAGCGGAGTCACCGACAGCCGCACGGAAGGAGCCACGATTCCAGAGACTTCATTCAGCCATACGCTCCAAGTACCCGTGGCGTTGATGGTTCCAGTGACTGAAGTATTTACCGTCACCCAAGAGAGCCCGCCGTCCATCGATTCCTCGAGAGACAACGTCGCCGTGGCTCCCACTGATACGGCGGAAACAACCACAGACACCTTCATGGTGGTGGTATCGTTTCCAGAGATAGCCCCAAGGCTGACATGCAGTGGGTTGGTGTCGGAGACAATCCTCTGGTAGTTTTCCAGCTTCAGGTCAATCAGTTGGTATGACATCGCAGACCTCCTTACTTCAAGCCACGAATGGTGCGGTAAACAGACGTAAACGTCGCCCCTGATGCAGCCCCGGCCACCACCTTGAAGCGCACATACGGCTTAATGGTGGATCCAACCGAAGGAGCCTGGGGAGCAATCAGATGCACCGCCGTTGGACTTCCAATGGTGCCGCTTCCGGCAGTCCCGAAGTTGACGGGCCCGTCCACGTCCGTCCAGGCAGCGTCCGGCGCATTGGGCGTAGTGGCATCCTGCAGCGTGATTTCCACGTTATTCGCCCCGTATCGGGTTCCGATAAACGTGGAGAACACTCCGTGTACCGAGTCGAGATGGGAAATAGTGTCTACACCGAAGTATTTTGTCTCTCCGGCAGCGACCACTACGATTTCGGCATCCGAACCATACGTCTTGCTGAGAATCGACTTAGACCCGAAAAACCACGACATATTAGCTTCCTTTCAATTTCTTCAACTCTTCTTCCAAAGCCTCTACCGATTTGGAAGCAAGATGTTTAGGAATGTTGGCAGTTATCTTGAGGTTCTGTTGAACCTTCTGTTCCTTCTTCCGTTCTGATTTAAGCAGCAGTTCTGCCGCCTTAAACTTGATCATCAGCGTCTTGGAATCCATATCCGGATCGCTGGGGTCAAGGTCCAGTAGGTCAATGACAGTTTCAGCAGCTTTTGTCTTCGCCTTATGCATGGCGATTATGAACGTGTCAGGAGTTAAGAGCCACTCGAAGAATCCTGGGGTAAGACACCACGCTTCTATCTCCGCCAACTTAAAGGGCGATATGTATGGAATCAGCGCAGAAAGGTCATCTTCAGTTATCCGCCCCAAGAAGTTCGGAGGGGTTCGTTCGTGCAGTGCCAGCTTGAGAGTAATCTGTCTGTCTGATGGCACAAAAGAAGCCATTTCGTTTACCGTAAGTATGTCGATTTCACGGGTCATGGTATACTGCCTATGTACTGTCTGTTGGGAATCTGGTAAGCTGCCAACTATGAGCCTACCACAGGAGGGACCGAATGACCATTCGAGACAAAGTGACAACTGAGGGAGGCAACCGGGGCTACCGCATGATGCGGTCTAAGATAGCTAAAGACAAGAACGGCTACGGCAAAGTAGTCAGTGTTGCCCGGGAAAAACTGATGCAGAAACTGGGCAAAGACCCTGGATATAATGTTGTCGCTGCCCATGACAAACCGGGTTCTCACTTTGAGAAGGATGGCGGGGAGTTCGACCCGGCTACCCGGTCGGAGAATACGGCCGAATCGAATAAGCTGCGCAAATTCAAGAAAAAACTGAAGGAGAAGAAACAATGAGCTTTTCGGACATTTGGTTCCATGATGATGAGAAGGTTGGCGGTTCTCAGACCAAGGAAGAGAACCAGAAAGTCGTTAAACGGTCACACCTTAAGAACCTCGTTGGCAAGCACACAGCACCCTTAGCCCGTCCTTCTGCATTTGAGGCTCGTAAGCTTCTGCAGAAGAAGATGGTGAAGAAGGCCGAAAAAGACGAAGAGAGCAAGAAGAATAAGAAGAATCTTAAGCAAGTAATTATGGCACAGCAGTGTGGTAAATCGACCAGAGAGTAGGATTCGTGGACGACGAAAAGCTAAGGTTAATACAAGAGTATCAAGAAGAAGTAATCAGACAACGAGGCCGACTGCTCAAGGTTTTTATCCCAGATAAACCTTCTGCAGAGCCGTTTCCAGAACAAATAGCCTTCCTCAGCGACAAGTCGAATTCCAAGTTGGCTCGCTGCGGAAACCGTGCAGCCAAGACTTTTACCACTATGCGAGACTTGGCATGGAAGATCACCCGTACTCACTGGTATAGACAGGACTGGAACGTTCTCAAGATTTCAGACAAGGCATGGAAAGACAAGCTGGAAACGCCTGAGTATGAGAAGAAATACCTCAAGGCAAAGCCAAGAACCTTCTGGGTGGTTGGTCCTACGTACGAGTTCGTTAAAGAAACCATGTGGGGAATGTATCTGGAGCAGATGATTCCTGCATGGTTTATTAAAGAAATCAAACTCACCAACCAAAAGAATATCGAAGCCGTACACTTTATCAATGGCGATGTACTCAAATGTAAAACCTATGCCCAGCAAGATACCACCAAGATGGGTTTCGCTGTGGACGAGGTTTACATCGACGAAGCTCCTCCAGAGAAGAAGACGATTACCGAACTCATAGTTCGTACTTTCGACAAGGATGGTTCCATCACCCTGGGCTTTACCCCCATTGTGCAGAACAAGGAGATCCAGGCGTACCTGGACAGCTGCTGTTCAGATGGCACCATGTCCCTGCACTCTTGGAGCGTCTTGGCGAACCCACACTACCGTGACCACCCAGAACGCCGGGAGAGGGTGCTTGCCGAATACTCCCACATGTCCGAGGAGGAGCGGAACACCCGTCTTTCCGGAGCATGGTACATTGAGAGGCCGAATCAGCCAGTCTTCGAAGGGCTCGACCCGGAGATAGTGGACGATTTCCCTGTCCCCGACCATTGGCGGCAGATTCGCTATACCGACCCGGCATCCCATGTGACAGGGCATGCCATCTTCGCCGAAGACCCCGCCACGGGGGAATGGTACGTCATCCATGCCCAAGAGATTACTTGGGGCAAGATAGCCAAAGCCGAGGACATCCTCGATGTAATCGAAGCCCTGAAGCCCACCCGGTACTTTAAGTATTACGACAGCGTCTACGACAACGCAGAAGCTTGGTTCGGTGCCTACGGTAGACAATATGGGTATCGTCCCTGTATCGTAAAGAACAGAGAAGCGGCCATCATGCAGACCCGTAACGCAGTGGGAACCAAGAGACTGAAGTTCTTCCGTCGGGCGGCTGCAGGAGCGGTGGAGCAGTTCAAGGAATACCACTACAAGCCTGATGGACAGGGAGTGGTAAAGAAGAAGGATCACATGTTGGATTGCGTCATGTATTTCTGTCGGGAAATTCCTGATCCTCTTCCTACGGCAGAGAATCAACCGACGGTAAAAGAGGAAGCTGTCCAGAATCTGATGCGCAAATACGAGGCGGGGCCGATGACTCCCCGCAGGCAATGGGCATTCAATCGGGCGGCAAGAAATTCACGGTTTCAGCAGATTGGTAGACTTAGGAGCATGAGATGATAGAGTTAATTTTGGTTTTGTGTTTTCTCAATTTCATGGCAACTGTGGCTTTGGGCATCTGGGTAGTCATTTCGGACAGGAAGCAGACCCACACCCTGGAGCTTTATTCTTCTCATTTCCTTGCGAAAGTAGGGGAGCTGGAGAAGAACAACAACACTTTGGGCAAGGTGATGAAAATCTTCGAAGACGAAACCCAAATCCTTAAACGCCGCAATGAAAACATGGCTCTCAAAGATCGATTCCAAAGAACTCCGAGGTGATAAATGCCAAAAGTTCGACTTCTATCCGATGCCGAGTTGTCCCGGCTTATCGCTGCTCAGTACCAGGAAGCGAAAGAGAAAGCGGATAAACTCAAGGTGGAATACGACATCTGCGAGATGGCGTATCAGTGCATCAACAACAAAGTCCGTGGTGCCTTGGACTCCGGTCTGGCGACTCAGTTTCTGTTCTCTCCACAAAACGAAGAGAACGTCATGCCACTTATTGAAGGACTGGACTTGGCTAAAGCCATTCTGTTCCTTCACAGCAAGCTATGTATTTCCGACCCGGTGGTAACCGCTGCTCCCCGCAAGCAGGATCATGCCACCAAGATGTCGGCAAAATATGCCCAGCAGCACATGGAATACCTCAAGAACAAGACTCGGATGCAGGAAATCTCCGAAGCCGGAGCGTTCCTGAACCTCTGTATCTACGGCACCGGAATCACTTTCTGGGGCTGGAATCCCCATGGCGGCGAGAAGCCCATGGACGATATTCCGGATAATGTGGACATCGAGAACTTTGACTTCCGTATGGAAGGAGCTCACGACGTACGAAACGTCAATCCAAAGAAGTTCTTTCCCGATGCTACGGCGGACATGTGGATCAATGCCGAACATTGCTTTGAAGAGATGGACGTCCCGGCAAAGAAGGCTTACTACGACTTCGATAAACCCGAGCAGCAAGAGATTCTGCGAGCGTCACAGAATGAAGTAAACAACTCCGAAAGTTCAGGCAATAAAGAGAAGAGCACTATCAAGCTCATCCACTACTGGGAGAAAGGACTTCCTTGGAACGGCTTCCTGGGCTCCCATGTTATCTTTATCCGGCCTGAGAATCCTCGCATTCTGTATCGGGGTCCAAATCCTTTTGCCCACAAGAAGCTCCCGTACAGTGTGCTCACAGACATCGACATCCCAGACAACGTGATGGGGATGAGCCGTATCGTGTACGCATACCAGACCCAGATGAGCATCAACAACATGCTCACCATGGTTATGGACAACATGAGCCTCTTCGGAGCGGCGAAGGCGATGCTTCCAGAGGGCGGATTCAATGAGGACATGATCGACAACGACAAGTCGCTCATCGGTACATACAACCCAGCTTCGGGAGGAAAACCTGAGTTCTTCCGTCCAGTAAATGTGACCTCCGATGTGTGGCGAGCCTACGACATCATGAAGGGATACATCAATAACCTGTACGGTATGAATGAGTTCTCCCAGGGCCAGATTCCTCGAGAGCTTTCGTCCTATGCGGTTCAGTTGGCCTTGGAGATGGACGATAAGTACCGTATCCGCCTCTTCAATAAGAAGAAGCAATACGTGAAGGACATGTACACCTTCGGTCTTGAGATGACCAAACAGTACGTTACCGAACCCATTCGGCTCAGCATTACAGGAGTCGAAGGATTTGAGAACGACGAATACTTCATGTCGTCCCAGCTCGAGGGCGAGTACGATATTTCCGTGGACTACGGAGCCTACATCCCGGTGGATCCGGCTGCTCGTAAACAGCAGATTCTGGAGTTCATCAAGTCTGGCATGTTCGAGAAGGCTGGCGGCAACATGAAGAAAGCCGCCTCGCTTCTGGTTGATGGTTCGATGTTGGACGTTAAGGATTCGATGGAAACGTCCAGAAACCTGCAGAACGCCGAAATCGCCAGACTCATCAAGGGCGAGAAGGTGAATGTGGAGCCATGGGATGACGATGGGGAACACGCCGCAGCCATTGAAGACTTTGCAAGAACCCAGACTTTCGAAACCCTTCCAAGGGACATCAAGGAAGCAATCTGGGCTCATGGAGAAGCCCACGTTAAGACTCTCGCCGAGAAGATCGCCAAATCCGGCGGACAGCCGGGGGCTCCAGGAGGTCCGATGGGAGCGGGTGGTCCTGGTGGGATGCCTCCTCCTGGCGGTCCAGCTGGCGGTCCAGGGATGCCACCGATGGGAGGAGCGGGAGCACCTCCTGCGCCGCCTCCAGGAGCAGGTCCGGGGATGCCCATGGCCACCCCCTCGCAGCCACTCGTTTGACTAAAGTGAATAAATAGTGTTTGATAGTCACTAAACCAAGGAGAATTGTATGCCAGAGATTAGTACCCCCGCACCCGTATCCGCACCAGCACCTGTATCCGCCCCTTCTGCTGCTCCTGCACCAGCACCTAGCACAGGATTCAGACAGCCAGAAGGAGCTATGTCCCCAGATGAAATCTTCCGTGAATTCGAATCGAAATTGGAAGAGCAAGCTCCAGACTTTTCGAAAGCCCGTAAGTATGACGACAGGACTCCGGACGAGATTCTGAGTGCCATGGACGAGAATGACGGAAATCTTCCTCCAGAAGAGGCGGAAGAGAATGTTGACCCGACCACAGGCGTCAGCCCTGAGATGGAAGAGGCAGCAACTCCTACTGACGAATTCAAATTCGAATTCGAAGGAGAGGTAGGCGGGAAGAATTACAAGATCAACTTCAAGAGCCAGGAACAAATCAACAACGCCATCAAGAAGGCCATTGTGGCTGACCAGCTCTATCAGAAGACCCGTACGCTCGAGTCTCAGGTTCAGGAGATGGGTCAGTACAAAGAGTTCTCCGACCAGATGGACCACTATCTTGAGAACGATCCAAAGGGGCTTATGGACCTCATTATCGAGGATCTCCCCGAGGAAGACGTGAAAGAATGGCTCATCGCTAAAGCAGAATGGTACGGACAGGATCAGGAAGTACGCAAGCAAGCCATGATTGCGAAGGAGAACGAACTCCTCCGCAGGAAGATTGCAGCCATCGAAGAGGCGGACAAGAAACTGGACGAGAAGCGGCGTATGGCGGCTGTGGAAGCCGATAAGCACGTGCTTCAGTCTTGGGGTTCTGGAGTGATGTCAAAAATGAAATCACGTATTCCAGAATCGTATCATGGTATAATCGAACGTGAACTTAATAATTCAGTATTAGAAGCCAAGTATATGCAGAGTAGTGGACAAGACGTTAATGTTAAGACTCTTGATAGGATCTTCGCTCGAAATATGAGGCCCATTCTGGAACTCATACAAGAGAAATCCAATGACAGAATCGTAAATAACCAAGTAGCAAAGATTGTGCAGGATAAGAAGAACCAGAACCTCGCAAGAGTTCAGGGGGCAGCTACTCAGGCTCAATCTAAGGTAAATCGTAGCAGTACGCTCAGTAAGGAAATCGAAGAGAATCCAGCTAAGATGTTCGACCTTCTCCTCAAAGGGATGGATGAAGGCCGCATCAGAATGAAGGCATAAGGAGGAAAAAATGCCAGTTATTGCAGAGAACAACGCATTTTCAAATGCGCAATTTAGGCAGTCGGATCTGCTTAAGTTTATCCAGGAAAAAGGCTCCAAAACCCTGTGGCGTGTTGTCTCGGGTTTGGACTCGGTCACCAAGAAGGGCGAATGGCCTGGAGGTAAGGAATTCAGTTACCACATGACCGTTGATGCCGGTGGTGGAGCGTTCAGTGGTTTGAACTCCGTTGGTGGCGTGTTTGCCAACCCTGACAAGGCATACGGAATTCAGGCGTTCATGGTTCCGAAGTATCAGACGATGACCATGTACTTCGACCGGATCATGGGCAAGTTGACTGACAGCGATGCCAAGGCTTACCTGGGCTCGATGAAGATGGAATATGAGCAGAAGACTCTGTTCCAGAAGAGCTTCACGAACCTCCAGCAGATTATGGACGGTACTGGCCGTGTTGCTACTCCTATCGGTCTTGGCGCATCCAACACCGCAACCGGAAACAGCTTCACGATGACCAGCCCTTCGACTCTTCTGAAGGTCAAGCTCTCTTCGCTCGACACCGCAACGGGATCCGCCGCCTACTGTATGGAAGGCATGGTGGTTTCGTTCCTGTATCCGAACTATGACGACGATGACAATGGAACGGTTGCCACCACGAAGGCTGACTGCGTTCCTCGTTTCGCCGTTCTCGGATTCAAGGCTTCTACGGTTCGCTCGTACTACGATGCTTTCCGTGTTGTTCGTATTAACCAGTCGGCGAATGAGATTCTTCTCGCTCCTGCTCGTAAGGCCGCTGGAGACAGCGACACCTACACTCCCTATACGACGGTAGACGCCTCGCACATGGTGCAGCAGGGTGCTTCAACCACTATGTGGTGCGGTGGAACAGGTACTGTGACTGTCACTCCGTGGCAGGGTCGTACGACTGCTCTCGGTGCTCCGACGGATACCAATGGTCTTACTGGCGGTGCCTCCCTCGGTCTTGATCACTTCTTCAGCTATGCCGGATTCACCAGCTACGTGGCTGCGGACCATCCGACAGCTACCTTCTTGGTTCTCACCGGGTACATTCCTACGGGAACGGTTGACTACGGCCTGGGCAATTCGGACTTCAGCACGTTCTCCAGCTCCACCACAACCAACGCTGCAGCGGCTCGTGCGATTCTCGGCCTCGGCTGGGATGCGAACGTGGACTCTGCCTACGGTGTTACCCAGGACGTGTCGCTTGTGAACCCGTACCTGATGACCGGTATCGAATCGTTGATTTTCAATGATACGAACCTCGTTCAGGGCGTTCCTCGCTACAGCATCCAGCAGTACCTCCCGACGAAGAAGGACTTGAACTCTCAGGCTCTGACGTTCAACGGACTCTTCGCTGGTGTGGCTGAGCACTATGTTCGTAACCGTGACAAGGATCCGAACTCGGCAGACGTGATTCAGTGGAACCTTCTCGACATGAACCCGCTGGTGTACACCTCGCTCCTGTCGCTCTCTGAGGCTGACCGCCGTATCACCGATGACAAGGGCATCCGTGGTACCTCGTGTAAGACCATTCAGGTGGGCAACAAGAAGTTCGAGCTGAACATGAACTCCTCCATGCGTCTTGACCGTATCGTCGGTATTCCGAAGGATGCGATCCAGATGAAGGGTGGAACTCTTGACCCGGTGGAAGTTGATGGCCAGCGTCAGTACATGGCTCTCAACAGTTCTGCTCGAAGAGTTAACGCGTATGAGCAGTATTACACCATACAAGGAGAACAGTATGTTGAGAATCTCCGCGACTGTCTGTTCTTCAGAAACTTTACCATAAGTATACTGTAAGTCAATTGACGAATGCGGGAGATTCGGATATTGTCCTCCGTCTAACGATTGGAGGACAATATGGCACAGATACCAGTATTCAAGGGCGGGGTTAAGGTTTTCGAGATTGAGGTGGACGACGATATGTACGAGGAACTTTCAAAAAGTGTATGGTATGCTTGCTCGGGAACGAAGCAATATGCCCAACGCAAAGTGAAAGCTCCCAATGGGATTTTCTGGAATCAAAAACTACACCAGACAATTCTCGGACTGCCGAGAAAATCCGGAGTGGTGGTGGATCATATCGACAGAAACCCATTGAATTGTCGTAAAAGCAATCTTCGAATGGTCACCTTTCAGGAGAATTCCTGGAACAGGAGCAAACGCAAACGGGAGACTACTTCCCGGTATACCGGGGTTTCCTGGGCTACGCACCAGCGATGGGTTGCAACTATCGATGGAGAGCACATCGGCTATTTTGATTCGGAGGAGAATGCTGCCAAAGCATATGACTACGAAGCAAGACAGCGCAGAGGAGCATTTGCGGTAGTCAATTTCCCAGATGTGAATGAGAAACCTGCTCCTGACAGGAAAACTTTAACCAAACGCAAGTACGTTACTGTGGTGTCTAAGAATGGCAAGCCCAAGTATCATATCCAAATAACTTGCTGCGAACCTCGAATTATCACCACAAGGACTACTCTTGAAGCAGCTATTGAGTGTCGGAATGAAAAACTGAAGGAGTTGGGTGTTCCAATTCCTGATTGACTCTTTTGAATAACAGAAAGGATACGATATGCCAGCAATTGGATTATCGAGACTTCAACAGGACACACTTGACCGGCATCTGTCTGCTGGCAAGCGGTCCAACAACGGACTCCTTCTCGCTGCTATGCAGTGTGGGATGATTGAGACTTTTCAAGGCAAGGCTCTTATGACTACCGAGGATCCCCCGGTTCTTGTCACGGGGCTTACCGGACTGGATGCGGACAAAGATCCCTATCATGTGGTTGGGGCGAATCAATATCTTGGACTTCGCAGTTCGGATGCGACTCCTACGGCTTCTACTGCAGGTATCCCGGTGGCCTCGACGACTGCGTCTACCACGGGCGTTCTTCGCCTCACGAACCGTGACCTGGGAACTGGAGCCAATGGAGCACAGGTGGCAGGAGTTTCCCAAGAAGGATCCCTCTGGATTCCGGGTTCGACTCCATGGGTTGCTCAGTTCGAGCTGACCGTTCCAAAGAATGCCTATGGCACCACCATTGCATTCCAAGAAATCGGACTCATGGGCGCAGGGGATATTGCTACCCACTTCATCGACGTGTCGAAGGAATTCGGATACGTGGATGGAACCAGCGACGCCGCTTTCGTGGCTTTGAAGTTCTACAACGGAAATGGGTACCTTCGGATTCGTCCTGCCACGGCTGGAACGATTCTCACCAGTGCGGCGTTCCCGATCCCCGCTTCCGGAAAGCACACCTACCGCATTGAGAACAACTATTCGTCGACCGGTGGAACCCCCACGGTTTCCCTGTTCATTGACGATGCGTTCGTGGTGTCGATAGCGGCTACGGTGGCCAGTGGACTTCAGTTCGCAGCTCGTGCATGTCACGGTGCGGCGTACACTGCGGCTTCCCATGTTCCGCCCGTGTTCGACATCGACACTATCGTGGTTGCGGTTAACCCATAAGGAGACTGAGTATGCCAGCAATGACACCCCCAATGGCTCCTCCTTCTCCGATGGGCGGAGAATCCGAGGACACCTCGTACATTGACGACATCATGGGTCAAGACCTTGAAGGCGGAGAAGAGGATCTGTTCGGGAAGGAATCTCCTCTCGAGGCAGCTCTGATCGACGCCGGGTTCAAGGTATCGCCGGACCAGCTGTCGCAGATTGAATCCATTCTGGCCAAGCCTGCCCCTAAACCGGGTGAGGGTCTTGCCGGGAAACCCCCTGTTGGTGCCGGTCCTGCAAAACCGATGGCTAAGCCTACCGGTGGCGCAGTTCCCGCTGGCATGGGCCCTGGCGATCTCCCCGTTCGCTAGTGGGACTCCTAGAGTGATAAGGCCCTGTCGAACTCTCGATGGGGCTTTTTCGTTTTTTGGTGTATGATGATTCGTGGAGGATGCCGTGCCAGGATTTGTTAAGACCCCCAAGGACGAGCGCAAATGGGACAAAGCCAAGGAAGCTGCCGGAAAGAAGGGCAAGGAAACCAATTGGGCTTTGGCGAATTACATCTTCCATAAAGTGAAGAAATATAAAAGCAAGAAGGAGAAGTAATATGCCACAAGGTTCCATTCTGCCGCAAGCACTGGAGGACTTGGTTAAAGGGTATCGGGAAGGAAAACCGATGTTCAATGAATCTCCTTCTGCAGCTCCCACTCCGCTTCCTGAAGAAGAGGAAGATTTTTGGAATCTGCGGAACAAGGAAATCCCAGGCGGACCTCGCCGAAATCGACTTACGAAAGAGCGAGTTGTTCGCCCCTCGTATGATGATGGAGAACCATTACCTGAGGGACCAGAAGGAATTGGCACGGTGCGGCCTTCACGGGACACTCCTCCTTCGCAGCCTCTTCCTCCGGGATTCCAGTTTCCCCCTCCTGCTCCTCGGGCTACTCCTCCCCCGCAGCAACAAATTCAACCTGGGCTTAAAGATAAGTTGAAGAGATTGTGGAGAGGAGAATAACATGGCTAAAGATACCTTCAATCCTGATTATCTCGGCATTGTGGACGAGGCAGATCCAGCTCTTTTCGATATTGAAGAATATCTGAAAGCCATGAAGTCAGGCGGCGTTAAGGGCAAACAAGACGAAGAACCAATTGCAGTGGAAGAGATGCTCAAAGCATTGGGCAGTCTCGAGAAAGAACAAAAGAGAATAAAAGGACAAAGATGGTATGACCCAGAAGGAGAATCGCCAGCAGAAAAAGAGTTCAAGTACGCCGACATCCCTACCACTTTCGATGATTCTGAGCCTCGGGGAGAATATCGAGCTCCTCCCGGAGATATTCCGTCCTATGACGAAGAAGGTGCTTCAATCGATGAACTCCTTGAAGAATTCTCTCCGACAAAAGAAGAAAAAACTGGTCCGCTCCGCAAAATTCGTGAAGATGACCTTCCTCCTGAGCCTACAGCTAAGGTGTCTGAGGTTGCTGTGGCTGAAACACCCTTCCAAAAGAAGCGAAATGGAGCGAAAACTGTTGGAAAAACTGATTCTGTTTCTAAAAAAACTGTAGAACTCAGCGGAGATGTCTTCGGAGAGAAGAAGCCTGAGAAAACTCAGACCAAAAAAGACGAAGATCCGCTTACGGGACTGAATGTTCCATGGGAAATGATGAGAGAAGAGGGAGCGGAAGAGGAAGAACTTCCTTGGCTGCTCGGTTCTCTTGCTGCTGGCCCTGCTATGGGGCTCGGAAAAGCTGCGGCGAAAGGAATCGCTGGCAAGCTGGGAAGTAAAGCTGTAAAACCTGCTGTAGAGAAACTCGGAAGTGAACTCGCCGGACCTGCTGTCGAGGAAACCACTTCCGCATTACCAAGACTGGTGGAGAAAATGGCAAGAAGTAAGGTGAAAGACGATTTGGAACCCGCAATGAAGTACACCCGGGACGTTGGAAACAAGTTCCGTGAGTATGCCAAGAAGGAAGGATTCACTCCGCAGCGGAAACTGCCTTCGAGTCTCGCTGGCCGCATGAAGGCCAACCCGGAAATCGACAGACTCCTTCGCATGGTGCGTGAAGGAAAGCTTCCTGCTGAGAAAGCCCGACAGCTTATCAACCGAATGGAGTAATCCATGGACACCAAAGAACTCGAGGCGATTGTCCGAGACAGATTGCTTGAATATCAAACAGATCCTATCGACAGCACCTACATTCTTCGGTGTCTTAACGAAGCCTATCGCTTTGCGTACAACCATTTCGTAAAAAGCAACGATACCCACTTTGGAGAGATCTACGAACTGCAGATTATCGCTGGACAGTCTGAATATACTCTCCCGGAGAACCTCTGGACGAAGAGAATTGAGCATTTTCAGATTCCTTCCCCTCCAAATGAGTCGCAGCAACCCTGGGGCTGGGTGAAAATACCTAAACACGACTGGAAACAGACGTATCGGTACCAGACCAACAGAATCCGCACGTATTATCCCAACGTGTGGAGCCAGATGAACAACAAGATCTACGTCTATCCACCTTCGCTGGTGAGCTTCACGGCGAAGATGGTTATCAGCCGCAGAATCGCACCTCTGGGGACGTATTGTGGACGGATTACGAATCTTGAGAGCAATGTAATCACTTTGGATGAGATTCTGGATGATAGACTGTCCACATATGCCTCGG
>JACCDP010907741.1_pt1 | contig 41233 bp, 38 predicted proteins | sample 7445841 | NCBI WGS metagenome assembly JACCDP01 (sample SAMN15323441, study PRJNA562643) | freshwater metagenome | isolation source: river surface water | place: USA:Blue River Watershed | collected 2017-08-17 | reverse complement strand
CCAGCGCAACGCCAGCCAATGTTTCTATATCGGCCTTCAAGCGCTGTTTAAGAAGAGCCACAATATGGCGTGGATTATGTGGTGGAATGTTTGTGCTGTAGCCTGTTCCAATACCAACGGAACCGTTAATGGCAAGAAGTGGAACGACAGGTAAGTATGTTTCAGGTTCCACCGCATCCCCATCATCTATAGTATATTTCAGGAGAGGTGCGTCGGCCTTCTTGAAGATTGCGTCTACGATTGGCTCCAGATGTGTGTGGATATAACGCGGTGATGCTGCGTCCTGACCTCCAAGAAGACGGCTGCCGAATTGTCCAATAGGACATAACATATTAATGTTATTGGCACCCACGAAGACTTGCGCCATACCTGTTATAGTCTGATTGAGTGATGCTTCACCGTGGTGATATGCCGCATTTTCAGAAACATAACCTGCGAGTTGTGCTACACGAATTTCGGAGCGCAAATTACGCTTGAAACATGAATAGAGGATTTTACGTTGTGAAGGCTTTAGACCATCCATAACATGTGGTAAGGAACGAATATTGTCCGCATTAGAGAAATGTATTAGTTCTTCATGGACAAAGGCACTATAGGGAACGGATCGTTCAGGACCCACATTGAGAGACTTGGTTGGGTCGTATGTGCCGAGCCATTCCTTACGGTCATCTGCGCGCTTCTTATTAAATGCGAGTTCCAAGGCATCATTGGTTTTGCCATCCCATTCGTATTTGATTTCCTTTAAGTCCTCAAACCATTCACGGGCTTCGGCGGGCGTGGATGTGCCGAGACCTTTATAGTATTTGCTCTTGTATTTACGGGCGACTTCTTCACCGACCTGAGTGCGCCAGGCTTCCACCTCGGCCTCATTGTAGAAACAGAGGACTTCGGCCGAGGCGCCGGTGCCTTTAGTCATTTTCACGAGAGGTGTCATAATGGTGCATATGAACCCCACTTGCATAAGTGTGGGCCATTCCGTGTGGAAGAGGTTCATGAGCAAGCCGCGAATATGGAAACCGTCCACATCCTGGTCACTCATAATCATCACACGACCATAGCGCAAGTCCGCCACGGATGTGTACTTCTTGCCCTGTTCCAGGCCCAGAATCTTCTTAATCGCCGTCAATTCCTCGTTCGCATTAAACTTCTCGCGACTAATATCCTTCACATTCAAGAGTTTTCCCTTTAGTGGAAACACACCCCAACGCTCACGACCAACGACCTTCAGACCAGCAATCGCCGAAGTTGCCGCCGAGTCTCCCTCACATAGAATCAGCGTACAATCCCCGCTCTTTGCCGTGCCGGCCCAGAGCGCATCCTCCAGCTTCGGCAGCCCACGAATCGTTTTCTTCTTCGTTCCATCCGTCTTCTTGGCATCCTTCCCCAACTTCGCCTCCATAATGGCTACCGCCTCGTCCAGGATGCCCGCCTTCACCAGTCCATTCACCAGCTTATCAGTGAACTTGGGGAGCGAGCCGAACTTTGATGCCGGCGTCGTCAGGGTCTCCTTCGTCTGCGAGTCAAAGGAAGGATTCACTATAGTGCTGTTCACGAAGAAAGTCACATGTTCCTTCAACTGACCAGGCTTGAGGGCAATCTTCTTCTTCTTTTCCGCCACAGCACAGAGCGCCTCCAGAATCTGTTTGCTCACATACTCAACATGCTTCCCACCACGACGATTGTTAATGCCGTTACAGAAAGCAATGTGGCGATATTCAGGACTACCCGCGGAGTCATCACTAAAGAGACTGCTCGTCAACACCGCCCCCACCTGCCACCGCTCACCACATTCCTCGTAGGAAATCACTGAGTCGTCATTGACAAATAGACGCATATACTTGTCGAAACCGCGAATAGGCACATCGGTTCCATTCCACTTCACCTTGACATCTTTCCCAATCGAAGCGGCCAATTCAATTACACGGGTGTGAATGAGGGCGTCAATATCAGGGTGAATTGCCCCGCCTTCTTCCATACAACTGCCCTGAAAACGGGCCAGGTCCGGTTTCAGCGTAATACGCACCATACCCTTCGCCCCAGTCATTTTCTTTAGTTCAGGCTTACCGCACTTGCTCATATTATCGCTCCAGGTCTGCTTATAGGATTTACCATGTACAGGATCCTTCACTTCCACTGTAAATTCCTTAGAGAAGATATTCGATGCCTTACTACCCACACCAAATGTGCCACCAACAATCTTCTCCTCGGTCTGATTATAGTTGGACGAAGTGAGCATATTGCCGAAAATCATTTCAGGCACATAGATTTTCTCCGTGGGGTGAATTTCAATAGGAATTCCAGCCCCGTCATTCTCGACGGCAATCGTATAAGAACCATCGACGACACCTGCCTCTACATGAATATACTTCACAGATGCCCGTTCTTCAGCTCCCCCTGTCGTGGTCGCTGAACCTGTTGTGGAAGCTGAAGCAGTAGAAGAACGCACATATTCATCACGGGCGTTTACGATGATTTCATCAATAATCTTGAGGAGGCCAGGGTTGTAAAGGCACTTACGATGAACCATCTTACCCTTTTCCACATCATATACCCACATATATTCCTCCGTGCTCTCCGTGGAGCCAATATACATACCAGAGTGGTTGAGCACATGCTCACGCTGGGTCTCCTTTTTGTATTGATGAGCCATTTTCCGCCTACACGATTTCCGAGTTATTTGTTTAAGCATGATACCCCCCACGACCAGATTCAATTTTATTATGCCGACTCAAAATTTTAAAGAAATACCCTATAGTGCCTAGCCCAATTTTTGGCTATAGTGAAGAACTATAGGGGATGATTCTGTGGGATGTGAGGGTGCTTTATCAAAGAACGCACATAGAATCATGCGTCATGTCCGGTGTGGATTTAGCCTAAAGCCTAGATAGAATTAGACTAGTAAGTGTAAAATGGCATCCGCTGTAAGTGAAGAACCGAAATACCTCTTCTATATGAAGACGACTCAGGGTTCCATTTTTCGGAACCTGATTGAGGCGCTGAAGGAGATTCTCACGGAGGCGAATCTGGAGTTTGACCCTCAGGGTGTTCGTGTGCTCGATATGGACAAGACACATACTGTGATGGTTTTCATGAGACTCCATGCTGATAAGTTCACCGAGTTTTATTGCCCTCAGAAGCATGTTGTGGGTGTGAATATGATTTATCTTTACAAGCTGATTAAGTCGATGGGAAATAATGATATTCTAACTCTTTATCTTGAGGCGTCGAATCCGAATCGTCTTGGGATTCGTCTGGAGAATGCGGAGAAGTCGACTGCGACGAATTTCTTCCTCAAGCTCTTTGACACCAATCTGGAGGAGTTTGAGCCACCGAGCCTGCGTTTCACCAGCACGATTCATATGTCGTCCGCCGAATTCCAGAAGGTATGTCGCGATATGAATGCACGCGATGACGGTGATGAAGTGGAGATTACCAGTGTGGGTTCGGACCTGATTTTCCGCAATGTGGGAGATTATTCGGAGCAGGAGACGATTCTTACAGAGTCAGCATCGATGAAGATTCAGCGTTTCGGTAAGAATGAGATTGTTCAGGGTGTGTTTCAGCTGAAGCATCTTGTTCTCTTTACGAAGTGTACGAACCTCTGTCCCGCCATTGAGATGTATATGAACAATGATTATCCTCTCATTATTCGTTACAACTTCCCATCCCTTGGAGAAGTGAAGCTCGTGCTGGCCGGTATTCCCAAGAAGAGCACCAGCTAAATGCGAGACGAACCCCGCATTTCCTATAGTGCGAATCCCACTGATATATACATAATCAAATATTATATGTATATATTGTAGACATGGAAAATTATCCACGGTATCCAATCCCAATGGATGTAAATTCCGAAATGAATAATGTCCCTGAAGTTCGGCCAGACCCCACGAAAATCTGGTGCGTTTTTGACATGGATGAAACATTGGGTTCGTTTCCAAACTTATTTGGTCTTACCGCTTTCTTGAGTCCGAGTATTTTCACGGAAGATATTTATCGTGCTGTTATAAATTCAATTGCCCTAACAATTAAAAATGGGTTTGACATCGGTGTCCTTCGTCCTGGTCTTCACATGTTTTTCTCTGTATTACAAAAACTAAAGGAAATGAATGTTCTTCAAGGAGCAGCCGTATATTCAAATAATGGGTGGCAATATACAGTTCAATTTTTAGTTGATATTATAAATGCGTGGTATCCTGGTTTATTCTGTGAAGGTATTTCGAAACAAGGAAGATATCCCAACAAACCAGACCCTGAATTTCGTAGAATAAATATTGTATTTGATGAACATGGGAGAATTGATTATAAAAAACAATGGACAACCATAAGGAATATATTTGGCCGAGAAATATGCGGTTCAAAGGAACCCATTCCTGAACAAACATTTTTTTATGACGACCTTTTACATGACGAAAGAAAGTATGATTCTGATTTGAAAAGAATACTAGGGAGCAATTATATACAAAATAGCCCTTATATTAATGTATTAAATCCTGAATTTTGGCCTATATTACAAAGTATTTTCAAGCATTATGGTATTATTGATGATAAGAATGTATTTCATCCTACAATTCAACTCAATATTCGAAGTTTTCCGAAATTCGAACAGGCTGAAAGAAATATACTGATTCGGCCTGGTTTTGATTTAACATTTGATATGTTTAAATACGGTATATACGATATTCATTTACAAGGCGAAGGTCAGCTGCCGAATTATGTGCCCAAAAATGTGGGCGATGTGTATACAAATATTATTCGCGAATACGAGCAACACTGGGTCACTCCCCTCTTTAATAAATTAACAGATGAAGAAAAAGAAGAACTTAAAAAAATCCAAAGAGGAGGATATCGTCTTACAATAAAGAATAAACGAAGACAAAGCAGAAGAAACATGCGCAAGTCTAAGAAGAAGGCACGCGTGTCAAAAAAATCATACAAGCTGCGTAATACGAAACGCCGCTAATTAATGAGAACTTTCAAATAGCAACAATCCCTATAGTGTAGCACTATATGGATTAGTCTTATTTTATTACATTATTCGACATAATTTTGTGGGAATCTTTTTTTTTGTTTTCGTGTATATATCTGCCGTTTACCCCCTCTTATTTCAGAATAAGGTATTTGTTGTCCTTCAATTGGTATAATATATTGCGGAGATGATAAATCAAAAAACATTATTTGTTGAACAAAATTTCTCATCCACGGAGATATAAAATTACAAAATTCGGCAATTCCTATTTTATTACGCAATGTTCCAAAAAAATCTTGCCATGTATTCGTATTATTATATATTGTTTCTATTTCGGCATCTTCAATGGGGTATGATGTACGAATAAATTGAGAAATTACTTCCCACGGAAGAACTTGTTTTTTTTCTTGGAATTTTCTTTTATCCCCCTCTATTTTTCGTCTATCTGCTTCTTTCTCAATATAAGCATTAAAATTCTTTTCATACCATGTTTTACCAGTGGTTAAATATGACATATTATAAAGTTCTACAACATGTCCATTGTCACATTCTTTTGAACTTGCGTCTTTGAATCGTAATTTATTAACATATGGATAATTTTCATGAATATATGCCATAGCAAGTCTGAGTATCATTGTAGTATCCGTTCCTCTGCGAAAATTTTTATCAATAGAACATTCTGTATCGTAATATATGTTATTAAGATTAGCAATAGTAATATCAAAATATTGGCGGTTTAATTCATTGTCTTTTAGAACTTGTATATCTATACAATAGATATCATCGGGTCCTCCCAAATATATCGCGTATGATGTATTAAGTTCATGAATTGTTATTATTATTTGCTTTGTTCCCGCTTGAACTATTTTTTTTGTCTCATTAACAGTTCTAAGTGATTTTACAATTTTAGGCATTCTATATAATAGATAATTTTTAAATTTTAGACTAGTATATATTTTGAATGTTTACGAATCTAATAATTAAATAATCCCTATAGTGTGGCACTATAGGGATTATCTATTTAATCATTTCGAAGAATCGCCTTGTGGAGGAACTTTACAAGTTCCGAATAACACCGCATGCGCAGTCTTATGAGCAATCTTACAGATTGCGAATAACGCTAAACTTCGTTTAGCCTTATAAGGAACTTTACAAGTTCCGAATAACATGCGGCGTATACAAAATTTCCGATGTGGTGTGAATACCATCCAGTTTCACGAGCTGAGCCGGCTTATTATACTTTGAACAGTCGCGATTCCAAATACGAATAACATTATACGATTTCGGCGTAATACTCACGCCATTCACAGTATTATCCGTCTCAGATACAATACCCCCAATCATTGCCCCAAGGGTATAGAGCATGAAATAGTGGACGGCACGAGAACGATTCACGCGCGCACTATAAGACCCCCCCTTGATATTTTCACGGTTTTCATAAAGGGGCGTAATACTACCACGCATCCAGAAGAGCATACCGTATTCCACTGACACGGTGCCGAGCGCATTCATGGCCGCAAAGAACTGCTCAAATGTTTCCACCGTGCATACCTTGGTATAGGAATCGGGCGTCCAACGGTTGTCTTTTGGACTGTGGTAATACAGGGTCCAAGACCCTGTGGGAATTTTCGCCTTGAGGTCCATCGTGCGGCCAAACGACTTTATACTATAATGAGGGTTTTCTCTTTAGACCACTGGACCGCAGTAGTAGTATTTTCTAGTTGCCCCCCTGACCTAACCGATACTCCTTGTCCTCCCCCATGTCATCAATAACCACCAAACGATACGCGCTCAAATCGGAATAGTGAATTCGATGTCCATGTGATGCCGCCCACGCCTGAAAAATCACATCGACTGTCGGCGCCACACACCCAGACCAACCCCTATAGTGTAGTTCCATGACCCAATGCGATAGATCCGCCAACTTGGTATCCCCATAATACAGCTCTGCACTCAACCAAGGAATCGTCTCCAACTTCGTTTCTACACCATCTGGTTGCGCAAGATTCCATAAAAGATTCTTGTGAGGAATGTGAATCCATGTAATAGTTGCCAGGTCAGTCGTATAATAATGTGGCTCATCTACCGACCACCAAATAGGCGTAAGAACAGATATCGACTGATTCAGCTTGTTTGTTAGTGAGTTATAATTTTCCATAAATACATTATAAACCCGCATTAATTTTTCAAGAGGAATAAGCGTGAAAAAAAAGGCAAGAGCCTGTTCACTGATGGAGGACATTTTGATTGGTTATAATATGTATGCTTTATGTTCACAAAAAGGTTATATGTTAAAATATACTGCGAAAATTATAGAATGAAAATAATAAAAGAGTATAGAGAATGTTCACATACACAGACCGTTATGGTGAAATGAAAGCAGATAAAATAAGGGAAATACTTGGATTTCACCCAGTGCCAATGACCCCTGGACAACCCATTCCTATAACTGGAAGATGGGTCATTCATGCTTATACACGTATTGTAAGTTGTGATAGCTATAGCACTGGTTGGATGAGTGGGACAGGTGCAAGAAAACAAGCAATACTCTTTGATAATTACGGTCAAAAATACATAGGGGATATTCCAGTCCCCTTACATACATCCTTCCAACTTCAGATGTGGTATCCAGGTGGCGACCTTGCGTTGAAGAAACCTCTTGCTGACCAAGTAATTGATGTTATTAAGACATCATATCCCGGTGATTCACTTGAACCGCTTATTACATTAATCGAATCATTAACTCCCATAACATCCAGCATAAATAAAAATAGTCAAACAGAATATTCTTCTACAAATACTGGTATACAAACAAATACTCAAAAACGCAATGGATTTGCGAATACATTGCGTAAGACATGCGCAGGAAAAAGTTGTAATATTGCCACAGAAGGTATTCAAACAAATAATTTCAGAAATAGAAATAATAGGGGGTTTGTTAAAACATTACGAAAATCCTGTTCTGGAAAGAATTGTAATGTAAATAGTCGTGGAATTCAAACAAATGCTGCGTATGTAGGACGTCGTCACAGTATGGTAAATACATTGCGAAAAACAGTGGAAAGTGCCCGTCCAAATGTTTCATCAAAATCATAATAAATATAAAAACTATAGGAATTAACTGATATTATTTCCTATAGTTCAGAATTTGGGGATTACTGGAAGATGATTTTCTTACCGTTTTCGTGGAGCTATGCTCCACTCTAAGGGTAGACAGATTCTATTCCTACTGGAATAGAATCTTCTTACCGTTCCAAGTCCCCACCTGAACAAGCCCTTCCTCCTGCTCTTCATAGACTTCATTGTCACTCGAGAGATAGTAGGTCTTCCCCTTGTATTCAAACTCCACAGGCTCCTCGCCCTCCTCCTCTTCGCCTTCTTCCTGCTCTTCCTCCTCCTCTTCTTCTTCAGTCTCAGGCTCAGGCTCAGGCTCAGGCTCAGGCTCAGGCGCTTTCGCTGACTCAGGCTTCACCGCCTTCTTCACCTCTTTCTTCTCTTCAATCGGCTTCTCTTCCGTAGGCTTACTAGACGCCTTGGCTGCTTCCTTACGCAACTCATTATAAGAAGCTTCGAGCAAAGAATACTTTTCAGAAAGAGCGTTAAACGCCTTCTTGTCCTGCGCCGCATACTTATCATTTAGTTCCACAGTATTCTTCAGAGCAAGATTCTCTTGGGAAAGTCCACGAATCTGACGCTGCGCTGCCTCCAGCTGTGCCTCTAGCTCATCCACATTCTTATTCTGCTTTACGAGACTCTGGAGTTCTACATTTTCCTTACGGAGCTTCTTGAGCTCGGCCTGTTTGGAAATCGATTCGCTTGTTACCTCATCAATGGATTTTTCTAGTTCAGTAATACGAGCATATAGAGAGGTAGTATCTTCCTTAGCATCAGCGGTTACGCCTGACCCAGCGGTTACACCTGACCCAGCGGTTACACCTGACCCACGCACCTGCGCAACAGCCATGGCATTTACAAGATGTTCACGGACCTCACATTCTGCCTTCGAAAGGTCGGCAAGGAATTTATCACGCAGATCACGAAAGGAGAAATCAATAAGGCTCGCCATCTTATTCATATACCACGAATGTTCCTGGATTTTACATATATAATCAATGTTTAGACCGCTCAATTTTTCAGAATGAACCCAACCAGTGTCATTCGCTCAATCATTCCTATAGTGTTCGCCTCCAGGCTCACACCAGCGTCACATGCTTCACATATTCCTATAGTGTTCGCCTCCAGGCTCACACCAGCGTCACATGCTTCACATATTCCTATAGTGTTCGCCTCCAGGCTCACACCAGCGTTATTTACCCATTCATTCCTATAGTTTAATCCCTTATGAATTACACTATAGGTATTTATCTTATTACGATGCCTTTTGGACTACACGGAATCCAAGAATATTATCCAGTGTATGCTCACGTTCCTTCAACGGTTTCGACCGCTTCAGTTTCAGTCCACCATCTGCCGCCTGATTGGAAGGGGGTGGCTGAGTTGCCGAGTGATGCATTAGCGTCGATTCATAGAAATCAATTGGCTTCGTATCCATGGATGCAAGAATGGAAACCAGCGGTGGCATATGGACATCAATCCGTAGTCGGCCACGCTCGCAAATTGTGCGAAAATCGGCGGCACTTACTGGCCCACCAAAACGCTGAAGAACAGTCCGGTCCGGTGCTGGGTAAATACGCCCACCCTTATAGCTTTCACTATAGAGATTATGGAGGAGAGCAATCCGTTCCCAACGCACATGTGTATCCATCGGCTCCGCAAGAAGGGCGGCAAGGGCGCAATTCGGATTACAATAATTTCCATAGACCTGCCAGATTCCCTCGAGGATACTAATGGGGATGACACATGGGCGGTTGGCGAACTGTTCACAACACCAGAAACAGGCGGTTTCAGTGCTTGAGGGAAGCTCATGCGTGTTTTTTGTATTTGCGTATTCAATAAGGAGCTTTGTAGGTCCATATTCCTGATTCGTCGCAGTTGGCTGTGATGCCGGTGTTTGTCCATGAGCATGTGCCTGTTCTTTTTTAAGAACAGGCTTTTCATCCTTCTCCTTTTCGACTTTTGGTGGATCATATGAATTCACAATCTGTTTTACAAGTTCCGTATTATCGAAAGTCTCACCTTCTTCAACAAAAGGGTTCGTCTCTAGTGCGTTGAATGCCTCCGTATCCTTCGGCGGATTCGGGTCATAACGAATCGCATTTTCATAGAACTGAACAGTGGAGCTTTGAATGGGAAGATGGACAATCAACGGCTTCCGTGACTGTTCTGGCATCGAAAGCGACCCCTGAATACCCGCACTCGATACAACCGCAACGGCCTGTTTTTCGGCCGCCTTCGTCGAACGGCGCGACTTCGGCTTCGATTCCGCAACAGGTTGAGCCGCAGCTTCGGTTTCAGGAATAATAACTTTCTTCTTTGCTGGCATCTTCAGTTATATTTCGGAGAATTATAATCTAATAGTTTGAATAAGAGTTTTCTTTATATTATTTTACATGTAGAGCATATAAAGACAACCTATTAGTTAGGTGTCCGCGCTGAGCCACGCAGCCCTACCTAAACAATCCCTATAGTGGAAACATAGGTATGTCCGCAGATAAATTAGAAGAAATCCCCAACCACCTGGTGCGCACATTGCTCCAGGCGGTGCGGTCCGATAAAAAACGCCTACAACATCTACTCTTTTACGGGCCCCCTGGCTCAGGAAAGACGAGCACCGCACGACTTTTTGTAGAAAGTTGGTTTCCTGGCGGCAAAGTTCCCCCAGGTGCGGCTCTTTTCCTGAATGCCTCGGATGAGCGTGGGCTCGAGAGTATTCGCGAACGGATTTTCCCTTTTCTTCGCAGTAAAATCCTCCAGCCAGAATACAAGAATTATCCTCGCTTCCTCGTATTTGATGAGGCAGAGACACTGACCGCGAGTGCACAACTTGCTCTACGCTCCGTTCTCGAGGAACCGCCCGTTGAATCATGTTGTATTATGTTTCTCGTCAACACCCTCAGCGGCATTGAGAAGGCTCTTCATCATCGCTTCATGCGAATTCGTTTTGACCCTCTTCCCAGCGAACAGCTCAGTGAACGCATCAAACTCTACGCCCCAGAAAATGATACCCCAACCCCTCTCGACGCAGTTCGTCTACGCGGTGACCTCCGTATTTTCCTTCATGCCCCCAATATGAGCCAACGACTCGCCTATGATACATGGAATCTTTTTCATAACCGTGATTCACCTCTAAAAGACTTCAGTCGCTATACCCTCGAGGACCTCTATTGGCTGGCCGCCGTCTTCGGCGTTCTCGACCTCAGCCTTGTGCGCCGCATTACCAGTCTCTCCCAGCCAGGCCTCCTTCGTAGTATGCCGCCCGCCCTCTTCAAAGAGCATGTGTATCAAGTATTTGAAATTATCATGAGTCGAATCGACGCCCCGCCGGCCTAAATATACGCAAATATAAGTAACATCCCTATAATGCTTCGCAAAGCGAATCCCTATAGTGAAAAACCGAAGGGATGTTACTTCCGCCCCCCCCATTCAAAAAATTGAGCGACTTAAAGCACTTTATATATTATCATATAAAGCATAAACTCATATAAAGAGCTTTCCGCTGAACCCTTACGAATAAAATGAAGTCTTTTCAGCCCTCGCCTCTTCGTGTAAGCACGCGCGTTATTACGGCACATGCTGGAACACCGATGAATCTCACCGCTCTCTTTAACGCCATGAATAAGGTATTTATTCCCCTATGGTGGCCTGGCGAAGGGATTCTCAAAATGGAACATGAAAGCATGATTTTCGGTCAGGCTCTGAAAGATGCGTTTAGCAAAAGACGAGTGAGCGAAAAGACATTCTTTAATCAGTCCACACTCGTTGTGCGTAAACGGATTTGTGTCGACCCAGTGAAATATAAGGGAATCACGGCTGACTCCATGGTATTCAAGGAAGTAAATGTCAAACTCTTTGCGAACGGGGGAATCCAAATGACGGGTGTTCCTGAAGAAGGTTTCGCCGAAACAGTGGGTCATTGGCTCCTTGAACAGCTCTGGGAATTCCAGAAAAAAGAGGGCGTGGAGATTTTCAATGAGAAGCCGGCTCTTCAGAAATTTAATACTCAGCTCATTAATAGTGATTATGATGTCGGCTATAATGTAAAGCGTGAAACCATTCATCAGATTCTTTCTCGTGTATATGGCCTATTCAGCACATTTGAAGGAACAATTTATCAGGGAGTGAATACAAAATATTACTATAATGAAAACAATACGGATCCTGAAAAGGAAGGTCAATGTGTGTGCTCGAACCCCCTCAAGTGTAAGGGTCAGGGATCAGGTGTAGGGGATTTCCAGTGTAAACGCATTACAATGAGTATCTTTCAGACCGGTAAGATTATTATTACCGGCGCTCGTTATTTCCATCAAATCGAAGCGGCATACCATTTCTTGAATCGCATCTTTGCGGACCACGCTGACGAGGTTCTTCGTAAACCCCTTCAGCCAGTTATCGAAAGCCAGCCACAGGAAGACGCCGCAGAAACAGGGGGTGCATCTAGCTCCCCCCCTACAGCGAATCCCAAGAAAGCGCGTAAAACGCGGGTCCGAAAAATCTGTCTTTCCCCGTAGAATGTCTGCACAAGCCATTGCTAGCGCTGTTACCGGTGGTGCCCCTCTTCCTCTTCCTAGCCCTACTTCGATGCATAGTGCCGCAAAGCTAGCCCAGGAAAATGATAAGCCTATTCTTCTTGACTATTATGCCGACTCCGTTCTGAAGAAGGCATTTATTGGTATTGACAAGGAGACCAATGATAAGATTCTCGTGAAGAGCCGCGACGAGTTTACCAGTCTGATTAAGCGGATTGTGAGAGGTGGCCAGAAAGAGGGCGAAGATTTCCTCGTGATGACTGAGAACTCCATCTACATTGTTTCTGGTGCCATTGAGAAGAAGTATATTCAGGCAACCAAGATGCTTGCCGAGGCCAGCGACGATTTTTAGGATTAATATATATCCATAAATTTTAGTTATTTTTCCAAAAATAACAGGGCACCGAACACACTCCGTCAATAAATCCCTATAGTGTAACACTATAGGGATTTAGTTTATGGTTCGCGTTGTGTTGGCCGCTTTAGTTCGCTTTGTTCGCTTTGTTCGCTTTGTTCCGCTTATTCAAACATTCTTATAAGTCGAAACTCTGGGTAAAAACGTTGATTAATATATGTAATTATTAACGCACCAATTAGCGCAATAACAATACTCGCTTTTTTCAAATAGAAAATAACATTCAATAAAATATAAAGAAAAACAAAATGAATAAGGAAATCACTCCAAAATTTTTCAAACACAATCATCGCCCTTAATAAACTCTATAGTGTAGGCCCAAAATTCGCCGCTTAGGACACGCCACTTTAGTCACACAGCTTAGGCCACGCCGCTTAGGCAGAGACCATCGCAGTCTTCTTGACTGCCTTCTCCTCAAGGAGACTACGGTCGCAGAGAATGTAGAGGAACATACTGTTTGCAATCATAAAGGCAAGGGGAAGGAGACCCATGAGGAAGAGAACAACTCGCATCCCCATGCTACCCTTCAGAACAAAGAAGCCGCTCACCATAGTGACAAGCTGAAGAACAGCAATCACCACAACGGCAATAAAGATAATGTAGAAATAGTCACAAACAGTCTCACTCTTAATGTCCTTCATCCAGGCAGGTTCCATTTTCTTTTTCTACAAGGGTGCGGTTAAAATTTTTCGGGGGAATGTAATAGGAAACAACAATGGCCAAGAAGTCAACCCGTCGTTCTATGAAGCGTTCTATGAAGCGCACTCACCGCAAGGCTTCCGCGAAGCGTTCCCAGCGCACTCGCCGTATGCGCGGTGGAGCGGATAGCGTCAGCGCCCCCACTACTACCGGTAACTTTGCCCTTCCCCAGGGACTCGCCTATTTCCCTGGTTCCCCCATGGGTATGGCCATGAAGGGCGGCATGAGCAAGGATGCGTACGGTGTCTACGGAAGTGAATTCTATGGAATGACGCCCGCTACCCGTATGCAACAGGGTGGCTCTGCCCCTTACCCGGGTTCCGTGGAAGGCGTGCGCCTCTTAACTCCTGTCCAGGAGGCCGCCGCCGGTACTGGTCGTATCGATGCGGCCCTTCAGCAGGTCGCGGGTCTCCGAGACCCCAACCAGACTGGTGGTCGCAAGCGTAAGAGCAAGAGCAAGAAGTCTACTCGCAAGGCAAAGAAGAGCCGCAAGAGCAAGAAGTCTACTCGCAAGGCAAAGAAGAGCCGTAAGAGCAACCGTAAGACTCGCAAGGATCGTAAGAGCCGCAAGGCAGGTCGTAAGGGTCGTAAGGCCCACCGTCGTGGTCGCAAGACCCAGCGCGGCGGTGAAATGGACTACGCCGAGAGCATGAGCGGTGGTATTCTCCCCTCTTCCCTCCTCGGTAAGGCCGGCCTCCACTCCAGCTGGTCCGATGTGGCCGCTGGCCGTATGGTCTAAACACCTTTTTCAAAAAAAGGTGTGCCAAAAACACTATTGATATACACTATAAACATCAACCATAAAGATACACTATAGGAATTATTCATTCAATCATTCCTATAATGCGTCGCATTCGCGTCAATTTACAAAGTGAATTCCTATAATTCTCACCCCTTAAACGCCTTCTTCTACGCCCTCCTTTACCCCCTCCACCATCCGCTCCTCTAGCCCAAAGATGCTGCGCAACATGATTCCATGTGCCGCCAACTGTTGCCGTTCCTCCGCCGTTGTCCGCACATTTACAAGGATGAAGGCATCCCCATGTTCTTGGTTAGCCTGACTGGCTTTGGTCATACCCGCACCAGGAACACGCACCACCGACCCATTCTGAACCCCCGCCGGCACACGCACAGCAAGCCCACCATCAAATCCAGGATGCCCGTCAATCACCTCTATAGTGCTACACAACGCCTGTTTCATGGTAATGCTAATCGTTGTCCGCATATCATCCCCCGTCCGTGTCCACGGCGTATCCTCCTCTGCCTCCACCAACTCCAACACCACATCCCCCGCCTCATCAAAATCCGCATCATGGCTACTCTCTCCACTATAGGTAATCTTGGTTCCAACCGGTGTTCCTGGCTTCACTTCCAAGATAATTTTCTTATGGTCCTTCTTAAAGGCCGTGCCTTCACAATCACTACAAGGGTCACCCTTTGTCTTTCCTATGCCGCGACACATCATACATGGCCCCTCTTGATGCATAATCATCGGCCCCATCTGTATAACCTTCGTCATATGTCCTGTCCCTCCACATGGTCCACATGACACAAATTGCTTCGACCCGCGACCGGCACATCCCCCACAGAAACGCTGGCGCTCAAATGAAATCTCCAGAGTCCGTCCATAATAATAATCCCGCTGCGTCAACGGCACTGTACTCACCTTTGCCGGTGCCTTTCCAGGGTTCCTCCCAGTGCCTGTATGTGGACCGTGCGCGTGGCCGCGAGCCGCAGCACTATGTCGCCCAGGACCCCCACGACCAAACATTCCAAAGAGCTCGTTAATGTCCATATTAAATCCAGGACCGTCGCCAAAAGCAGCTGATCCAAAAGGAAACGGAAACGGCATGCCCCCTCCACCTCCCTGTTCCCCATCGACCGCCCCTGGAATCTGCCCCGTCATATCATACATGCGCCGCTTGTCAGGGTCCGAAAGGACAGTATGCGCAGCCTGAATCTCCTTGAACTTCTCAGGGTCGCCCCCCTTATCAGGATGATGCTGAAGCGCCAGCCGATGATACGCCTTCTTCAGCTCAGCATCCCCAACATCCTTCCCCACACCGAGAACATTATAGAGGTTTTTAGACATCGTCTCCATGATAATACAAAAAAGCAACTTAAGCCCATTTTCCCTATAGTGTTCAGACATGGAAACATCCCTATACGGCCAAGATGAGGCCGTCGATATATGCTCCAAAGCCCTGAAAAATCCTACACATCTCTTCATCCTCGGACCCCACGGCATTGGAAAGACGACCCTTGCCATGGACTTTCTCAAATCCTACGCCAAGATGCATGGCCTCGACATAAACGATAAGGATTATTTCCTCCATCTTACCGCCGACCAGGACCGTGGCATCCACACCGTGCGTGCCAAACTCGCCGACTTCATTAAATCCTCCCTCCGTAATCCGTCCCTTCGCCGCTGGGTCTTCTTCGACGATGTGGATTCGCTGCCTGAAGTATCACAGCAGGCCCTGCGTCGCCCCATGGAACAATACGCCCACTTGACCTGCTTCATCTTCGCCTCCAAGACGAGCGAGTCCCTCATCTATGCGCTCCAGTCACGCTGCCAGCCCGTTCATGTTCAGCCTGTTGCCCTTATGCTCTATTCGGATAAGATTCTACAGGAATTCAACTATAAAATCACCAACGAACAAGTCTTTCAATGGCTAGTTGCGTCATCATTCTCCTCCGTTGTCGAGTTCAAGCGCATGGTTCAGATTCTTCAGTGGATTGCCCCTGAGAATCCAACCATTGCCGATGTCCGTAAAGTATGTTCCACTCACGACTATGAAAAGATTATCCCTTTAGTGCGAGCTCTAATTGAAGCAAAATCTGAGGATGTATATCGAAATATTGGAAATCTCTGGCAAAATGGGATGAGTTTCGAGGATATTCTTCACGCAATTAACTATACAACTGATCTTTATTTTGTCCTCAATAGTGTTCAGCAAGAACGCCTCTACTCATTCCTTGTCTCCGGTTGGTCCTTTTACTCGCAAAGTCGGTGTAGTTTCCTCGACCTTCTATGTTGTGCCCAAGATAATGGATTACTTTAGTGAAAGAATATGTTTCGCGTAAAAGGGTTCTAAAATGGAAATCTTCTCACTAAAATAGGCAGGGGGCTCTAACTACTGCGTTTCAGATAATAAATGCCTCCACGACATCCCCTTTTTAGTGTATTGCCTCCAAAGGAGATTGTATTTGGAGTGATTGAGAAGTTAGGCATACATATTCAACAAGTATTTACGCGTGACCAATTGCCGCTGGAGACAGCAATAGACATTATAGGCGTTCTTGAGAGTTACTACTTTCCCTGTAAATCAGCTGACTTATTTGCGGACTTGAATGAGAAACGCATTATTACAATACTACGGCAATGTTTAAAGGTACATAATTATACACTAAAGGGACGAGAAACAACCCGCAATGGTCGTAAAGTTGTTAATTACATCATTGCGAAGGAAGAGACTGACCAGCTTGATGAACCCATCGTTGTGTCTTTCCACTGAGCTATACCCCTTTTTTACACTATAGGAATTATTTTGTGACTAATTCTTATAGTTCTTTACTCTAGAATACCTGTAGCATATACTTGACTACCAGATCACTCTCCATAATCTGGGCCTCACTCATCTTCAGGAACCAACCATATGCCCGCCGACGAATGAGTTCTGCGTAATCCATCGGCATGAAAAGCGACTCCTTATGAATGGCGAAGGGGAGTTCTCCACCAGTTCCATGCGCCAACCAATCCTCAATTCCTATAGTTTTTCCATTCGGCTTACGGTCAAGAGAGGCACCTGGGAGAACGGTTATTGCTGTATCCTTATACTTCGCAAGAAGGGTGTCCATGTCGAGCGCATCGTCACCGCGGACCCACGACCCGCCATTCCCTTCTTCCATACGCCGCTGAAGCATGTCAGCCCATTCTGTATAAACGGCATGTCCAGGGGCAGGTGACCAGAAGACGGCATGTCCAGGCACAGCGGTGCCGCCGGCTCCACTATACATGTCGGCCTGATTGGTGCCGAAGAAAACGGCTCGGTCCGCCGGCAGAACTGGCAACGGGCGCAGGAAAATGGTGCTTAAAGGCACCCAGAGACCACCATACCGCTCAAGAATGGCGGTGCGTATGTAGGCCTCGTCGAGCGGAGTCAGCATCTTCTTCTGGCCGAAACCGAGGAGACGCTCTGGCACATGGCCTGCTCCTCCAAGGCGTGAAACGGCATCTTCCACACCGCTAATCACCTCTACACGATAATTTTCCCCTGCCGCTTTTTGGATGGTTGCGTAACATAGATTGAGGAACGGCACATTAAGGGCCCGTGACGACCGCGCACCGAAGTCCGCCCAGAACCGCGAGTTCACATCTGAGTCATCAATGTAGACCCAGAGAATCGGCCGCTTATCATATACCTTCTTCAAATCCATGTAGGACGCATAATCGGCATATCGCATATACAGCATTATAAGTGTGAGGACAATTACGAGCACGACGATAATTTGTCCCCAATCCATTTTCAAATGTATATATACCCTATAGTGTCTATACATTTTGTTTATCGGTCGGCAATTGCCTGATGTCCAGCAACCGATGTACCATTCACCAGAAGCCGGCGTTTCAATCCCTCGGCATACCGTTGCGCCGCCGCTGCCTCTTCTGCCGCTCGGATTCGCCGCTGCTGTTCCTGGGCCTCGCGCTGTCGCTGTTGCTGCTCCACATAGGCCCGCTCGGCCTCGTTGTAGGCTGCCGGCGCCGACTTCCGCTCCGCCACCATACGGTCATAGGTCCGGTCACTCACCTGAACATTCGCCACCTTCGAACTAATCGTATTTTCCCGTGTATATGCGTTCTTCAAATCCGTATAGTGTAAGCCATCGGCATTGAATGGGGCAGTATAATCGGAGGGACGGTCACGCCCCAGTTCCACACCCGCCACTGGAACAATCTCTTGTGGGTCATGATATGTGATTAAGGCCTCACTCTTGGAACGAGCTTCTTCTTCGAACATTTGGTTAAATACATTACGATTGAACTTCCCACTAAATTTCTTTGGACCAGCACCTCCATCCTCCGTCTTTAGCCAATCTCCATAACCATCTTCATCGGGCTCGGGCATCCGGTTTTCCTCGAATACCTTGTTGAAGGTCGACATATTGAGATTGTTCGGATTTAGCGCCGTGGGGGGTGCATCATAGGTATGTGCCTCTTCTGCTCTTCTAGAACGGACGGTGTCCATGGAGGGGACCGGCTGCTGTGCCGCTGCGGAACCAGAGGAACCGGCAACACGCTTCACAATGTCCGTGAGATACGCATAAGCGCGTGTTATTGCCTCGAATTCCTCCTCGGACCCGCCCTTGTCTGGATGTGCACGCACCGCCGCACGCTTATATGCCCTCTTCAAAAGGTCCTCGCTCAATGAGGCACTCTCTTCAATTCCAAGAATTTGGAGACACGACTGGAAAAAATTCAGAGCCTTTTCCGTGCTGCGCGGCTTATAGAGCTTACCGTAGGGGTTCGCCTGTTGCTGTGTCAACGCATTTGCACCATAGGATACGATCTGTTGTTGTACTGGCGGCTGGCGCTGCTGCTGAATAGGCGCAAATTGCTGACTAGGCGCAAATTGCTGACTCATGAGCCGCTGCTGTTGCTGGGCCTGTATATGTGCCGTGCTCTGCGCCTGCGCCGGCTGTTCCCCAGGCAAAAGCCCTGGATTCCGCCCCGCATTCACCGCCGCCACATACTGAAGGAGGTGCGGATACACGCCACCTCGCTTCGCACTCACGACATATTCAGGACCGGACAAGAGCATCTGAAGTGTCTCAACGCGCTTCAAAGGGTCGCGGATTTGTAAGAGTTTTTTATATATACCAATGTGATTTCCATCAATCATACTCGCTGCGGCACCCATCCGCACACCCTAAATCTAATACAATCCCTATAGTTCATTTCCCTGGGTCTGTCCGCGTTCCCTTCGTTGGCGCTTTTTGCGGAATCAGCGCCCGTAGTCGCGCAACCGTCATTAGCGGCAATAGCGGCTCACATTCCCACATCTGATGTTTTCCAACATAGAACATATTACATGATGACGGGTAAAAGTGCGGCACCAACTTCGGTAATACATGATAGCGCACATCCTTACATAGATGAAGACTTTCCGCTGGCATCACCAGTGCACATTGTTCCACTGGAGTAAGCGCCCCCAACCCCACCGGCGCAGCCTTAATCGACTCTAAAGAATCAACCCCCATACGACTTACACTATAGGAAAGATCAGAGTATAGTGGCGGCAAGTTCCATGGATAATACCAGAACGGATTCACGCTCTGTCCTGTGTAATAACGGAGGACCCAATGAAGACCCTGAATATAGGCCTCACATGGACCACGGCGCTGGACCGAGCCGAACCATGCGCGGTAATAAGTGTTTCTCCACGTCCGCTTCAGTTTCACGCTCTCCTCATAAACATCCGAAACAAGAGCATATTCATCCATCCGTAGCGCCGGCGTCTTCATCCACCGACTATAGCCCCGCGCCCAAGGCTCTGCCTCGTCGTCACCATATACGACCTTGCGCCGAACCCCCTCACGCTTATGTTGAATCTGGTCTGTAATCAGACCTTCTTCAATCGCGGCATAATAGCGAAACATATAAGCTAGACCCGCGGAATTCCACTGTAGGGATTGGGTGGATGAATCGGTCAGGATGAGTGATGGCCGGTCGTGCTGCCGCAACATGCGAAGCAGATGTTCATAGCCATCTCCCTTTAGTGCTAGCGCAAGGCCATGCGGCAGGAAATCATTGCCGAGAAGTGTCATCGCAAAGATATAGTCGGTCAATGATGCCTCTGCCGTTTCGGCGGGTCGTTTCAGAGTCGAATTTAGAGCATCACGAAGTGTATGAATGTTGAGATAGGAGAAGACTGCTTCCCCGCCCTCATCGATGGATGCCCGCTCATCTTCACGCATGAGATAGAGTGTCGATTCAGGGTGGAGGAAACGAAGATGATAGAGGGCGAGCAAAATAAGGTCAGCATCAAGGCCGTAAATCACATGGATATGTGGTTCCTTCTCTTGAAGCTGGCGAATGCGCATCATAATCTTATGTTCACCCTCCCCATTCTCCTCTACTGGACTGACGGACCACCGTCCAGGTGCCTCCTTTAGAAGAGCAGCCGACAAGGTGTCCATAAACTGGGTCCCAGGGGTGAGCGCATTACGGTCCCATACCGGCGACCCGTCCTGCTTCCCCAGACGCCGCTCCTCTTCCAGTGTCTGTAGACTGTTCCATCGGCGACGACGCTGCTGATTCACCTTTGCCGCCGGCACCGGTCCGTCGATACCCAGAAACACAGTCGACGGTCCCACCGGCTCAACACTGGCGCAGCGCACAACCTTCTTTGTATAGGCCACCGTCTCGGCGATTAGGTCCGCTTCCCACGCATCACGCTCCTCAGGCTTGAAAGGTCGCATTCGTCGAAGCACATGATATACGAGACAATTGTAATCGAACCATAGGTAATTGACCGCACTGCCGCCACCCACACTCTTTCCCGTGAGGCCTTTCACGGTTGTCACCAGTTTTTTGTAATAAGAGGGGATGCCCATATTCTCACGATTCTATTAGAGGTTCGCTTGGCCGCTATGTCTAATAATAATGCCGCAAGTTTAAGTGTAAGTGCACTTAACGCTCTGCCGAAAATTAAGGATGATACTGTCAATAGTATCACGGGACTTATTGACAATTTTTTCCGCACCGCACCCGAGGGGCTTCTCTTTGGTTCTTCCGTGTTGGCGATTTTTACTCAGAACATGGCCTTTTTTATTCTTGCTCTTGCCGTGCTCGTCTTTAAACTCGTAAACGGTGTTCTTGGGCAGTTTATTCTTCAGATTGCCCCAGAGATATACGAGGGCGAAGTATACGATGCTCGTCAATCATGTGACTTCCCATACGCAACACTGCGAAAACTGGAAGGCCTAAATTCGACTCTTCGAAACTCGGCCGTCCCGTCATCCACTACCTTTATCTTCATTGCATCTCTTTTCTATATTCTGGCGTGTGTTCATAAATTCAAGGACACTCTTGATATTCTTAAGGAAAAAAATCCTACACACGCATCCGTGCTTACAGTATCCTTTATAATGACAGTTCTCCTCACCCTCTCTTATATTATATGGCGAAAGAAGAATGGTTGTGATAGTGCTTCCGTTCTTCTTCTTACACTTGCCGCCGCCGCAGCATCCGGTCCACTTGTTGCCTGGATGTTTGAGCATATATTCGGTAAGTCCGGTGTAAATCTACTCGGCCTACCAATATTAGAACGCGACATTATTAATGTTGATGGGAACATTGCATCATGTAAGTCCAATCAATAACCAAATTTCAAATCAAAATCCCAAATTTTGAATACCGTAAAGTAGAACATACCTTATGGTATTCAATGAAATTATAAAATCCACCAAGGATGGTGTTCAAGTGGGCGTCCAATTCCTCCCCCTTTTTACTGGCTCCTCTCTTCTTACAATCGGCACCGCATCCGCCAATTACAGTTTCTTATATGTGTTTCTAGGAATGTTTGTATTAATTCCTCTTGCCATTATAATATTATCAGCAATACCATATATTACTCTCTTCAAAGGGAGTGAATCAATATTCCCTATAGTGTCCTCCTCCATGGAAGGTGCTGGAAGTGCGAGCTATGGTTATTCAATGATGATTTTCTTCTTCGCATATCTGATAACAAACGCCGCATATATTATTAAGAGTAATAACGAATCCGTCGTCCGTGGCCGTATGAGTATTAGTATATTTATTGCTGGTCTGAGTGCTCTCGCATATCTATTTTTACGGATTAAGAACTTTGGCAAAGTCCCTGAATCGGTCTTAGGGTTTGTCGTTCTTGGTCTCGTTTCTGCCGGTCTCGGTTATAGCTGGTATTATCTCCTCTATAGTTGTGATAAATCGAATGTAGCGGATATATATGGCGTTGAAAACAATATTGCCGTTTCAAAGGCGGATAATAAGGTATGTGTCTCATTTTCCAGCTAGAAAAGCCCATAAAGTCCAAGAAGTGTAGACAGTGATTTTTTCCATAACTTTACACCATCCAAAGGGATAGTGCGAAGTTCTAACCCTCGCGCCCAGGTCTTTTCCAAATCTTGCACTATAGGTGTGAGACTTTTGGGTGGATATGCGGTGTCTAGTTCCGTGTAGACTACGGGTGTTGGTGGCAAGCCCTGGTCCAAATTCGCCGAACAATGAAGGTCGAAAAGTGCGCTTCGTATATATGTGCGCAAGTCGCCATATGTAAGTAATTGTTTTGACATATTTGTCACCATGAACCATTCCATATAGTGTTTCTTACATCGGTCACACGGCATAATTTGCCCTAGAGCTCGAAGGGCGTATAACCAAGCGGAGCGTTCATCCCTTTCCAGCACCGATGGCCTCGAGGAACCCACCGATGGATGACATGACATGGTATGTAGAAGCCGCCAAATTCGGGGCCCCCAATATTTTTTCGAGAGCACATCGGCTTCAATCGTGGACATGCCTGCACTGAAAATATATCCTAATGTTCGGAAAAAATTGAGAAAGCGGCTTTTCATACGCATGGATTAAAACCGGTCTTCAAAATGGAACCTCTTCACATACCATCAATCATTATTGATACACTCTATGCGGAGTTCAAGCGAGAAGCACGCGCGCTATGTAAGGACCTGGCGCCGGTGCTCGGCGTTCCAGAAAAGGAGCTGCGGAAAAATGTCATTGACGGCGTGGCGAAGATGCCGCTTCATGTAGTCCATGTCGATGACCTGCGGCGGCAATGTCCAGTGCCGGTTCTGCGAGGTGATTCTGGGGTCGTCGAATTGTGTCGCACGACATGTATTATCGGAACTGGCCGATGCACGGAACATCGACATATTGCCGACCACCAACTGCCGGCCCTCGCCGCGGAAAAGGAACTTGTTCGCATGACCACGGCATGTGCTGACATACATACCCTATGGTTCGATGCGGAGACCGGCAATGTGTTTAACTCGCGGCTACAACATGTGGGAATCTATAAGGATGAATCGTTGATTCTCTTTGAATTTGTGAATGATTCGGCGGTCTAAGAGGGGGATGTTTCTATGTATGTAAAATGGCGAATCTACCGCCAGAGCCATCCTATGTTTTTTCGGCGGAGGGTTTCTACCATCTCGATCTTTCCTCCGCCCCCATCGAAGAACCCTATGTTTTTTCCCATGGCTTGGCCACCGGTCTACCCCTTATAATTCGGAGTTCACATATGCGGATAAATACGAAAAGGCGAAGGAAAAAGCGGCAGCGGAAGCCGAGCCCTGTCGCTACTTTCCAATCAGCCTTCGTTCCCCTCTTTACATTTGACCGCCACACACTCCTTCCCCCCACACTCTATTCACCCGCCGTATATGCGCCACTCTATACATATTCCTATCGTTCTCCCCAACGGAAATCCCTGATTGAGCACTATAGGGATGTAGCCTGGAAACTTCGTTGCGCGTTGGTCGGCTCTCCCCTGGCCGAGTTCGTCGATGCGACGGAACCGACGGTCTTTGAACGCTTTGCGGAGGATGTGGCCACCGCCGACGCCGTAGAAGGTCGTCTGCGAGCTGTTTTTCGTCGCTTCTTCCACGGCGCCCGCCTGCGCCGACTCTCCGCTCGTGCTCTGAATGTGGAGGACCCCGCGACCCTCAGCCAACCGCGCATCCCTATAGTGCTTTATGATTGGGAATCTCGCGGTGTTTGGCGTTATGAGGCGGCGTCTGTCCGTGACCAGATGAGTGCGCAGTTGACCCATGTAAGCTACGGGTTTCCATCCACACAGAGTCCACGCAACCCGCTGACAAACAAGGAATACACATATGGTCAGCTCCTTTCCGTGATTCGCCAGTTACGAGAGGCGGGAAAGACCAATAGTCTCGTGGAAGGATATGCTGATGTGGGATGTAAGAATGGGGTCTTTCAGGCCATTTACTGGCGAAAAATTCGGCTACGACATTTTGAGCGGGTCTACGCTGACGAGCGCAGCGAGGAGTTTCGTGATGACTTCGCCGGATTTATTGTAGAACTCATTTATACGCTCGTGCGACTCGAGTTTCGGCTCGAAATGGAGGACCTCTTTCGTTGGGGCGTGAAACATGCCATTGAAAACGCATATATACAAGAGTGGAAGGGACTTTATAGACAAAATCAAATAACAGAAATTCTCTATAAAGATGACCCCGCTTATGAGCGGATGCGACGCAGTATTAAGGGACTCGCCGCCGTGCTCTTTAAACAGAAAAAAGGGCTCGAGGGACTTAAAGCCCTCTGGAGATTGCGGTCCCTCGACGATTCTGACGCCGTGTATGAGACGGAGTCTTACGATGATGACGCTGATTCCGTGTTTTAGTGCGGAATTTTGACTTCAGTACATAATCCTGACCCGTAGGACTATATTTCGGTCCGAGAACATACATGCCGGCATAGCGCTGTGATACACGCGGGAGTAACCCCTTCGCACGTAGGCTGGAGCGCGCCGTAAATCCAATCGACTCCCCCCGCTTGTAACGGCGCAAGAGGGACCGATTCTTTGCATTAGGGACATATAAGCCAGACCCACCCGCTTGCGGAGGCTGAGGCGGAGGCGCAGCAGAACACATCGAAGCACTACAGAACATATACAAGTTTTTTCCTATAGTGTATTCCCCATTTTAGTTTTCATTCGACATTTTCTATGGTCTTCACTATAGAGAATGCCGCCGCGGAAGACTGGTCGTCGGCGTTCGTATAAACATGCGCCGTCATTCAAAACCCGAAGAGGTGGAGCAGTCATTGGAAAAGGCTCATATGGCTGTGTTTATAGACCGGCCCTACGCTGCCCTGGAAATTCCGCAGTAAATCGCTCCAAACAGGTTTCGAAACTCGTCAAGAATGAAAGCATTGCCGAGGAAATTAAGGGCGTTGATATTCTTAAAAAGATAAAAGATTCACATAAATATTTCATATATCCGCTCGACGATAGCTGCCCATTCAACATAAGCGCACAACCAGACCAAGGAAATGTTATTCGGAGTTTCCAAACCACATGTAAAATAAAAGATATTCATCAAAATTCCTATGTTTTATTCAACGAGGACGGAGGTGTAAATCCTGGTTCGAATGCGTTCAATAGTGATACATATTATCCTTTTTTTGAAGGGCTTCTCAATATATTTCACGGACTAGACCTTTTACATCAGAACGGAGCAGTTCATCACGACATTAAACCCGATAATATGGTGGTAAGGGTAAATGAAGCTGGAACAGGACTCGATTTCCATCTGATTGATTTCGGTCTCCTTCAAAAACTTGATGAATTAAAAGAGAAATTCTCACGTAATGAAATAATTAGCAAACGGTATGATCGCCGTTATATAATTTGGCCATATTATTCATTTATATTAAGCTATAATAAACAAAGCTTGTTATTCCCTATTCTTGTAAAAGACCAAGATACGCGAACCAAATTTACAATGGAGTTTTTATATCCACGATTCCAAGAATGGGAAGCCGCAATAAGAACTTATGTTGGGACAGTTCCTGAAAGCGTTTATTATATGGATAAGTCACATCGCGATTCTACTCTCGGAAATCCTAAAATTATAAAGGAGTCAATCCTTCGTATAGTGGAGAATGAGGATTCATTTATTAATTTTGCCAAAAATATTGATACTTATAGTCTTGGTTTCGCACTTTCTATATTTTTTACAAACTTTTTTGGCGCGAAATACCTCTTTGACGCAACTGGAGCGCAAGTCGTCCATTTTTATATAATGCGTCATTCAAAAAATGAACCCTATAATATTCATGACTGGAAAAACGCCGAATTAGAAGCATGGGTTCATAATTTTGTAAACACCGTTGCTGTTCCATTTTATAATATTATTAGTATAATGTGTAATTACAATAAATTCGAAAAACCGCGACCATTACAGGATTTGATTACTTCTTATCAAAAAGATTTCCTTGTTCCGTTACGCGACGCATTATACGAACCAGGAACATATACTGAACGAAAGGGATTTATTAAATTCCTACATTACATAAAACCCGCCGGTTTTTCGTTACCAACCGCCCCAGCATATAAATATACACCAATTCCACCCACTCCACCAACACTCCCACTAAAGCCATTACCAACATTATTCCCTATAGTTCAAGCCGCTGGTCCTGCACTACCCATTCATGGAAGTATGAATCTTGGTGTTCAGTTACCGCCAAAGGTAAAACGCGAAATACAAATTACTGGCCGTGGTGCCCCACCACCTCGAGCACAATTAAAAAGACAGGGGACACCTATTCCTTCCAAAAATTCAAAGAATATGATTAATAGCAAGAATTCGACTGCCGCCCCCATTGGTCGCCCATCGAAAAAAGTCGCTTTTTCTACACCAATGCCCGCCGCCGTTGTAGCACCAGCCCCATCAACTATAGAAAGTTCGATTGTTTCCGCACCAAGAGAAATTACACCCGCAAATCAGGGTTTTTTCTAGTATATACACTATAGGGATGTCTTTTCGGATTCGGACCCAGCGCAAGACAAAATTCTGGCCACCTAAATACTACGCTGGCCTCACGCGGAAACAGAAGGAGAAAAAATACAAAGAAATCCAGCGTGGACTCAAACTCGGCTACAAGAATCCCGCTGCGTATCGTGTATTTAAGACAAATAAGGGAGTCAAAGGTCGGTCATCCAACTATACCCGCGCTTGGAACCGCCTCTTCCCAGGTGTGAAATCTTTGAAGGACCGCGCCAAGGCAACAGGCGTCCCCCTTCGCTTTATTCAAGGCTCATATGACCGCGGACTTGCAGCCTGGAGCACGGGTCACCGCCCTGGCGCCACCGCACAACAATGGGGCTACGCCCGCGTGTCATCTTTCCTGCTCTGCGGCAAGACACACTATACCACAGACTCTGACCTCGTCCGAGAGGCAAAGGCCGCCTCCGCCTCTGCCCGCGCCTGGTGGAAACGATGCGCGCCGAGTAAACTCACTGCCTAATAATCAATAATCCCAACCCAAATAATAATTCCTATAGTGTAAGCATTTTAGGGATTATCTTAGACCGGTGAACATTGAAAATGGGCACCGGTCGCGAGCCACGAACCTTTTTTGTCCTGGTATATCGGCCCATAGGGCCGATTTAATGCCAGAATTAAATGTTCGCGGGTCTAGATGTTTTTGGCAACTACTCAAGCTCAAATCGTGTCTCCGCTTCTTGGCCCCCATAGGCCGCCGACTGATAAAAGAAGGGGCGTTTGTAGGCATAAATATTGTAATAAGGGTGAAGACGCGAGAGCACTACATCACTGAAATAATTGGACATGCCTCGAATTCCCCGCAGACGCTCCGCAACATCGGCCTTGTAGCGGGCGGAGAGATAAAGGACCGCATGAGCACTCAACATATTCTTTACGCGTACCATTGAAGCATTGTATGGCTCTGTCTTACATGGGCCGTCATCATATCCATTATAGAAACTACCACCCCGTTTCGAAATACCGAGGTAAATCGCATCGGCACCATGTGGAATATAGATGTCATATGGCGAGCGGCCATGTCCGTGACTTGGATCGTGGCAGACACATGTGCCTTCGGCATGTCCAGTCCACTGGACATCATCCTCCAGAATCAGCACCGGCGTGTCATCCGCCACCGACTCCAGAATCTCCACCGTCGCATCAATCAAATCTACATTGGCCCCACGACCCGCCGTCTTCTTATGTGTCACATCCGTAAATCCTGCGTCTTTAAGTAGCCTCTCCATATGGGTCCGCCGTTCCTGATAGCGCCCGTTATCCGGCGATATGTAATATGTCTTCACATCTTGAATCCGCATCTGAAAGCGACAAGTCAATACCTATAGTGTAGTCCCCGCGAATTGGCTTTATGTTCTACTCCTTTATATCTATCCATAGGTAGAATGTTAAAAATTATTATCCTAATTGCCCAGTTTTTCGTCTTTCTTGGCGCACTCGCACTCGGTGTTCTCGGATTCACCGGCGTCGACCCACTCAAGGCAGTCTTCGGCTCCTTTTTATCCCTAACACAATCCACTATAGGAATTGCTGCGGTGGTTCTTATTGTATTGCGTTTTCTATAATTTTTATTAGTCACCCAAAAAATTGGTCGGCGGCGCGGCCTCCCTGATGCGCTATGTATACTGTGATTCTTTCCCCGTATTAGTGTAAAAGATGGAAATCACTCTTCATGAAAATGACCAGCGCACTGTGAGCGTGAAGGCAAAGAATGCGGTCCTCGTCAGCCTGGAAGGCTCCATCGGTTCCGGCAAGAGCACCCTCATCAATGCCTTGAAGGAACGCCATCCTGACTGGCACTTCATTGATGAGCCCGTCAGCACATGGCAGGCACTGAAGAATGAGGCGGGAGAGGACCTCCTCCAGGTCTTCTATAAGGATATTAAACGCTATAGTTATACCTTTCAGAACTGCGCGCTTCTCAGTCGCGCCATTAACATTCAGAAGAAGATTGAGGCCTGGCGTGCCGGCGGCTGTGATGGATCCTGTGTCTTTGTCACGGAACGGTGCCTGGAGACCGACTACCATGTCTTCGCCCAGATGCTTAAAGACGACGGCATGATGGACTCCATGGAATGGGGGCTCTATAAGATGTGGTATGACTACATTAAGGATATGAGCACACCACTAACCGGTATTGTTTATGTTAACACGCCGCCGGATATTTGTGCCGACCGTATTAAACAGCGCGGCCGCAGCGGCGAGGAAAAGATTGGTTCCTCATATTTGGAGAACCTCGATAAATACCAGCGTGGTTGGCTCTCGAATGAAAAGGTGCCCATCCTCATGTATGACAATTACAGTTCCGCCGCAGCACGAAACTCCGTAGAAGATGTGGAACAGTTCCTCGAAGAACTCGCCACACATTAGTGTGTGGCGTGTGGCTTGTTGCTCATTGAGCGACTGGCTTCTCACTGAAACACATATATATAATAAGAATAAATCATTTAGAATTTCTTATTATTTTTATTCCAGAAGTTGTGCTATTATTAAATTAGGCGTTTATTCAGAAGCAGTAGCCGTAGCCCCAGCTGACTCAAATACACTGTAATCCAGGCCAAACTCGCGAATACGCTCACATATATCCTCCTTACGCTTCACCCGCGCCGTCTCAGCAGCCGCCTCCGCTGCCTGCGTCTTCATCCCATGAATCAATTCCCTATAGTGCTGCTCGCCGGGTCCCTCTGAATGTACCTTCACATACGCACCTATAATACGATTCAATTCCGCATCTTTTTCATAGACTCGATCATAGTCCCCTGGTGGTGCCGCAATACGACCCTCCGCGGATCCATTCAACCGTGCCTGGTCCAATAACCCATCCTCATCAAACACCGGCGCAAGCCCAGGAACACCCAGGTCTTCACCTCCATGAAAAAAATTCACAGAATCATCCTCCATCGCACGCCATAGTCTTTCTCCATTCTTACCCCATTCACGGTCCCCATTCACATCACTATAAGGATTAACTCCATCCGTCTCCTCTGGAACATACCGTTCCGCAGCCTCCGCATCAATTAGTTCCTTCACAGTTGCACGAACCCACGCTTCAAATTCTGCCTGGGGAAGAGCGAGTCGTTCCGTCAACGCAATCGACAACGGCGCGCCCCCATCGTCCACCGTCGGCACATATGCCGGCCCAGGGGCAGCCGGCTCTTCCGCATGTGCCGCAGCATAGGCAACACTCATACGTGCAAATGTCTCACTGTAATATTCAACGGCAGCAGTGGCGGCGGCACTCATCTTTACACTATAAGAAAATATCCTATAGTGTAAGCATTGGATTAGTTATTTAGGCCGAACGCAGTTAGGACATCGGTTGGATTAGGCTCTGCCTTAGACGCTGATGCTGGCTCCTTCAACTTGAAAATAGATGCGGGATCCTCTTCAGCCAATACACGAATCGCCTCGCCGCGGTCATCCATATAACGGAAAAGCACCTGTGATACCTCCGCTGGTGTCCACTTCTCATCCAGCGACGGGACCGAAAGCGCAGCAACCTCAGCCTCGGTCAAAGGAACTTCATAAAAGTCGGCCACATGCTCCTGGAGAACAGCACGGCTATGCTTCTTGAAATGAATCTGGAGGTCAAAACGGCCAGGCCGTAGCAGCGCATCATCAAGCCGCTCTGGATGATTCGTGGAGAGGATGATAATACGACCAGGGGTCTCACGCACACCGTCCAGCACATTCAGCAGTGTAGCCAGGTCCAGCTTGTCCACCTCGTCCGCCTTCAGTACCGACGCAGGCAAGAAGTTCTCCAGTTCCGCCTTCCGTGGGTCCTTCGCGACGGACGAGGAAGAAGATGCAGAGCCTGATGACGAGGCGGCGAAGCCTGACCGTTTCAACACCACAGAATCCATAGCATCAATATCCTCTATAATGTAAATCCGGTTGCGGACTGGAATGTGGAGCGTCTGCATCATTTCCCCATCGTGAACAAGCACAGTATCATTAAAGAAGAGATTCTTCAACGCCTCGCGCGTCTTCACCTCGCTCAAAAGCACATTGAAAATATGCCGCTTTGTCTCATTCGCAATCGCCTTAATCGTCGAAGTCTTTCCACACCCTGGTAAGCCCCACATCACCAGACCCAGCGTATGTGGAATTCCCTTGCGGTCATACCAATCCTTATGATGAAGGAAAAACTCTAGCCGACGGCGCAAGTAGGCACATTCCTCAAAATATACATGGGCCAGTCGCCGGTTTGTGTGGAAACGCGACTTGCGAAAACTCACCGCCTTTTGCGGAATCCCACGCTTCTGTTCCTCCACAATCATGTCGAAATAATAAATCTCATTGCCCAGCTTATTCTTTTTCTCATGTTCGTAGCGTTCAACAAGTCCCTTCACAAATTCATGAAGCACTTCTATAGTATGTCCATGTGAATAGATGTTGAATGTAATCGGTTCAATGTTATACGATGAACCTGATGTTTGTTTCCCAGTAGATGTTCCCTCAGGCTGCGGCACAAGCTGAAAGTAAATGTCATCATCTAAGGCAAGAGGGGATGTGAAATTCGGAACATATTCAAATCCGTTGAACCGAAGAGCAGAAACTGATGTCGAACCACATACAGCGGAAAGAATTGCATTTATACGTTGGTCATTTGGTGTATCAATAGAAGCTCGACTATATGTAATAATCGAACGAGGAGATTCCATGTTGACTATTGAAAAACATCGGATGTTCTTTATATATGTTGACATCGGACATCGGACATGAGACGAAAACATCCGATATTTTTACATTTGAAATAACATCAGATGTCGACATCGACATCGACATCGACATCAACATCGACATCAACATCAACATCAACATCAACATCAACATCAACATCAAAACATAATCCCTATAATGCTACACTATAGGGATTACTCTTATTATTACTCGTCAACTCCGTCCAGGACATCCTGATGTACCCGCTTCAGCTGTTTCTTCAGCCCCTCCATAACAGATGACCATGTATACTTCAGAACAGTTTCACGGGCTTTTGCCCCATGATGTTGTTTGAGAACACTATCATTGAGATAAACCTCCATACCAAGGCAAAGGTCGTGTGCATCAACAGAAGTCGCCTCACCAGATACAGGTGAATAGGCAAGAGGAATGTAATACCGGTTCTTCGGTTCAACAAGCACACTATTATTCTCACTACAGAACTCCTTGAACCCGCCGACATTGGGAACGACTTGCGGCACAGCCACGCCCATATTTTCAAAGTTACATAGACCCCATCCCTCCGCTTCGGCAGAACTCACACCCACATCAGCAGCATTATAGAAAATGTTAATCTCATCATCCTGGAATGACAACTCCTTAGCGCTCAGCACAAGACGATTCATATAACGGTCTACATCAGCCCCACGCTTCTTGAGTTCACGCATGTAAATATCAAAAATCAGAAAACCACCGCGCTCCCCCTTGTCACAAATACAGAGCATGAACACCGGCTTCGTGGGATACTTCAGCACAAGCTCCGCAAACGCCATCACTAGCAGATCATAACGCTTTCGCGGAGTGTTGCGATTTAGACACATGTAAATGAAGGCATCTTCTGGAAGACCCATCAGCTTTCGAACATCCGCACGCGGCAGGGGCTTAAAGATAGAAGAATCGAATCCGTGGTTCAGAATATCAAGAGGACGATTGACACCCTGCTCCTTTAGTGATTTCTTCCAGTAAGAGCTGAACGCGAACACACGGTCAGCGTCACGGTTCAGAATGTCGATAAATGGCTGCGGCTGCATCGTGTATACCTGATCCACATAAACCCAGATTTTAAAAGTGCGCGGAATTCCGCTCTTTCGAATCATCTCCAGAAATTGCGCAACAATAGACATGTCATTATAAATGAATACTACATGCGGCTTCTCACGCTTAATTACTTCTGGTAAAATCCCAAACCCAAATGTTGATGCCTGTTCCTTTGAACCAGGCTGAGAGGCAAGCGCCGCCTGCTCTAGCGCAACAACATCGAGCACCTTCACCTGCGGAGGATAGGGACGATATACCGGCGGAATCTGTGGGTGCTTCTGAAAGCCAAAATGCGTCACATCCAACCAGGAATCCTCCTTCGCCAGCTCACAAACCATGTTATAGGTAACCTTACTGTAACCTGTATACTGATGTGCGTGAGTACCGACAAGTAGAAACCGACATTTCTCCTTCTGAGGCTGCGCCGCAATGGGGGTCTGTCCTAGACCCACCTTGTTCGCTTCAGTTCGCAGAAAATCCGCAAACGATTCAATGGATGGGGGCTGCGGCTGCGGCTGGCCCTGAGCCTCGCCACCCTCCCCAATCGTCTCCTGAAGTGGTCGCAAAAATGAAGGTAGCATTGAACTCATATATACCCCAAAGAATATCTAATTCTATTCCCTATAGTGCTGCTTTAGACCTATATTCTTAGACATATAATAAAGTATAACCGGTCTAAAATTGAAACACGAACTTATAAGTAATATGAGCCAAAGGCCCAAATCATTTCGGATGAATCAGCTCTTTCAAAAAGTGATTCCACGGGTTACCCAGAGTGGTTCCCCCGCCAAGAAATATAAGAAGAAGCCAATACCGAAGGCCCTGCGTGAACAAGTATGGATGCAGAAGGCAGGTCACATCTTCGAAATCAAATGCTGCGTCGACTGGTGTGAAAACCGAATCAACGCCTTTAACTTTCAGGCAGGCCATAATATTCCTGAAAGTAAAGGAGGTGAAACGACCGTCGAAAATCTCATCCCCATTTGCGACCGCTGTAATTCTTCCATGGGCGACCGCTATACAATCGACGAATGGAACCGACTCGGCGCAAAAGGCGCATTTGCTCTACCAACTGTTGAAATACATCCTAATAAAATGAAAAAACCATGGTGGTGTGCCTGTGTCAAAGATACATGTTAATTCGAACCCCAACATTAAAATAATCCCTATAGTTCAAACACTATAGGGATTATTTTTGGTCTAATTTAGATAATATCGCGACACATTCTTTTTTACGCATCCAAGAACTGGTGCATCGCCGCCCGCGCATCCCTCTTCAGTGCCGACCAACCGACCAAGAGCGATAGGCGATATTTTTCCATAATATCCTTGTGCTCAAGGAAATAAGTTATGAGCGCCGCCGCATGATGCCAATTGTTTAGTTCCAGCAAGTTCATATGTTTCTTCAACATCGAAAAATAAAGGTCATCGCCCTTGTTGCGAATATAGAGTGGAATCGCCCCACATTCCAGAGCCTCGTAAAAACGGAATGTTTCAACATTATCCCCCATTGGACACGGAACAAACATCGAGTTCAGAAGTCGTCCTAAATATGCCTCCTTCCCAAGTTGCGCCGAGTCCAACCAATTGCCGTAGAAGATACACTCGTGCTCTTTTATAGAACCAAGTGGCGCTAATGCCTCCGCTCTACGCGCCCACGCAGTTCCATAAAAAGACCAGACTAGCTCACGGAACGGCAACCCAGGTGTCTGCTGCCATGGCGCATCACGCTCCCCTGACGAACGCGACCAACCTAGAGGAATGGTAACCACCTTCGACACACCGGCCAAATCCTCGCGTGGATAATTACGAATCACCGCCTTACATGCTCGTAGATGGACCCAGTCGACGGGGTCTGTTCCATGCTCATCACTCAGGTGAATCACCTTGAAACTCGCACCCGCTTCATCATACTTCATAAACAAATTCCTATAGTGCTCGGTATATGGTCTCTGCACTATAAAGATTGGTTCTTGAACATTCGGTCCCTCGTTTTCTAGTTGTACGATTTGGAAATTTAGTTTGCGTGTATATTCTCGCTCGGTCCCAATATCTTCCACCTTTCTTTCACTATCCATCAACCACTGAATCCAACTATGTTCCATAAGATTTTGCTTCGATAATTTGTGAGGGCTTACCGTGTAGAATTTAATTGTCCGAGACAATGTGGGTTCAGCCTCAGCCTCAGCCTCAGCCTCAGCCTCAGCCTCAGGCTCCGCCTCTTCTTCCGCCACAATCCGTGTCTTAACAATCGATGTTTTTTTGGGCTCAAGTGATTTCAAGGCATCATCCACAAGAGAATTCACTATAGTGTATACCCCCGTGTCAGGCACTGGAAACCGCTCATCATTGTTCCACAAGTCACTATCAAAACCATCCACTCGACTAAAGTCATTGAACTGACTCGACGCATACTTCGGGTCCGAATCCTGATAACAACCGGCCGCCAACGGTGTCAATACATAATGCTTGAACATTCCCACCTCATTACAAATCATATGGTCCGCACTCGTATGATATCCGCCCCGCGCCTCAATGGAGGCAAGCAGCTTTTGTGCCGCCGACTTCCGCATAATATAGGAATAATTACAAAAGTGGAAATAACGATTCGGCACACGCTGGCCAAAGAGCTGATGTTCCTTCACTCGAGACCAATGTTCATTCACCGGCTCTAGAATCTGCCCAAACGCATTCTTGTTCGGTGGTAGGACTCCCCCAAGATACAGGATGTCATAATCGGCAGGAATCGCAGCCGCCGCCCCCGTAAACCAACGCTCCAGAAAATCGGCACTAAATTGTACATCATCCTCCAACACAAGACAATTCTCTATAGTGCTAGATTCAGAAATCCCCTTCCAGACACCCAGATGGGACAGAGCACATCCAAGCACCGCCTTCTTCCAATGGAAATCATTCGGTTTGAATAAGGCAGCCAGCGCCGGCGTCAGTTCCAGTGCTCGCCCATCCACCGCCTCGTGAACCCGCACAAGATGCGCCCATTCTGGATGGGTCGAGCGGAATTTCTCTAAACGGTCCCCGCGCCGTTTCAGATTAATAATACAGGCATCATCCACCCCTGGAAGAATCTGTCTCGACTCCACATATCCGCCACGGTGAACATAGAACGCTGCACCCAAACGCTCAGTCAACGCACGGCTATGGTCACAATATACATTATAGAGAGGTTCAACAGGCACCGCTTGACGCAGGCGCAGGATAGAGAAAATACTCTGGTCGTGTCGATGTCCCAATACACCGTCATCACCTATATTTTCAATCCATTTCTCCCCCACAATTACTTCACGCCGTTGTGCCCAACGCCAGGCTTCGGTAAAGAACGCAGACGCCGCATGAGAACCGGCCACAAAAGACATCCCCCCTGCCCAAATCTGGTGCGCGTCCTTCTCCGCCTCTGATACGCCCAGCACACGACAGAAATCCGCGTGACACCAGCTCCGATTCCGCTGTTGAGGGTCCTCCAAGAGGCACACACCATGCGCGCGCGCCTTTGCGAGCCACGCATCTGGTTGACGGACAATCACTGAGCCACAATCGAGATAGACAATAAGCTTTCCACTATAGGATGTATCGGCATTGATTCGTTGGAGAATATACGGCTTCCACGCATAATGGGTCGGCTCCCAGAAATCGGCGAATCCGTCGATCCGCACATCATCCGCCTTAAGGGAAACATACGTATGTTCAGGATAGAATTTGCGGAATTCGTCCACAATGTATGGCAAAACATCCGGCGCAAGAAAAACAGTGGCGCGCGAATTATGTTGCTTCAGAAATTCAAGATAAGGCTGAACTAGTGGAAGATATCTTATATTACTATATGTAACATAATGTGGTGATGTCTCAAACCCAAAGAATGAAGTCTCTCCTATAGTTTTCCCCCCCGCACCCCCCTTATTATCGAGATGTGAATATTCATTTGTGCTTCCTCCTTCTTCCGTAATCCCCAGAAACCGAGGCACGCCGCTAACATCATACTTTAGTTTCTGGAGCATAAGAACCGCAATATGGGATAGGCGCCGACGAACCAGGTCTCGACGATAGGGATCGAGCGCCGGCACCGACGCAATGCGCCGCCACGCTTCTGGGTCCTCGTCCACCTTCTTCACCAGCGCAATCAACTCCTCCTCCGTTCGCACGCCATTCGCATTCAGAAAACCCGCGCCGTCAAAGTCTCGCTCAACAAGGGGGTCGCCCCAGTAAATCGGCACACAACCCGCCGCCTTTGCGTGAAGAATCTTCTCGGTCGTATATCCTTCACACATTTCATTCTCATATGTCAAACAGAACCGATACTTCTTCAAAAACTCGTGCTTCTTCAGCTCACCACCGCCGCCCCCCAGACCCGCATAAATTTCTGGACCCACATTGTTGAAAAGCCGACCCGCACTGTCCACCTTCTTATACTTACTCAGCCAATGGAAAGAATTATTACGCATCTGATTACGAGGGTTCGTTACCACAAAGGCACAGAATCGGTCCTTCACATCTAGCACCGCCTGGTCCACCGATGTGACGGCGGTCAGTGGAATCGGCTTCGGATTGCGAATCCGCTCCGCATCGGCACCGAACCAGTCAATCTCCAACATCCAAAGAGGGAGACGCACATAGCCGGCATCATCGCCGCGAATTTGCTTATAGCCCATGTTGAGGAAGACGCCATTCCCCACTACTGGCTCTGTGTTTTCCCCAGTGTAATGAGCCTTGGGAACATCCTTAAACGCCTCTGACGCCCAAAGATTCCCAAATGGGCCAAATATGAGGAGGTCAATATCCGTGTCACGCGAGGCATCAACACCTATAATGCGTGGTCGCACTGATGCCTCCATTCCAGCACATGCCGCCTCCAGAAGAAGAGTAAAGAAGTTGTATTCTGGGTTAAACTGGTCCCACATATCACTAAACCCTACACGAATACATGGCGTCGGCGGACGCGTTTCTATATGCTTCGGCTTTGAAGACAATTCCCCCTGAACCTTCGGCGCCTCGTCCGCCTTTTCTTCATATACGGAATTCGGCACATTCATCACCTTCGCAAGAACATCTCCCCATGCATACATACGCTCTTCACTATAGAAAAGTCGCGTCAATAAATTCTTGTGTCGTTGCTCGAGCGCGCCTTCGGCAAAATACCCGCGCTTCTCCTCATATGCCGCCACCATTCGCCGCACGGCATTACATGCCCCCTGAATGTCATTGTCTTCATAATAAAATTCTTCCAGACCACATCCTAGTTCACACAACCATGGGCTGTTGTGAATCAAGGGAATTCCCGCCCATACAATATCAAGTAGCACCGGCTTTACCACCTGAAAACGATTGTGCGCAAGCACAAATGACCGCGGCGACGCCCGCCAATCCGCAACACGCTGTCGCCCAATAAAATGATAAGACAAACCCTCTATAGTGCAGTGCTCAAGAGTATTTTTCTTGAAGAATTCATTGTCCTTTATTCCCAGAGAATTATGAACATAACAATTCTTAATAGGAAGGACCTTCTTTCCCGCCAATTGCGCTACAATTGTGAGCGGTAAAACCGCACTACTACTTACAGTAACATTTGTTTCCGCAATATAACAACTCCATTCCGTCCCTTCAACACCGTTCGATATAGAAAGCCAGGCTGGTATCTTCATTTCAACACTATAGGAAATGACCGCGCGATGATACCAATTGAATGGCACGAAAAAAACCGGCTTCTTATACATCGTCTCATACATTTCGCCGTTTTGAGGATGAAATATATCCCATGTCATAAGAGCATCCACGCCATTCATCGAACGAAGACTCGTCTGTGACGCAAATAAAATCTGTTCCATCTCGGTAATGAAAGGGAGACGATGGAAAAAGGTCACCACGCGCCGCGCATAAGGCCGCTTCCGCGCTGGAAGGACTGACCCCCCTATATCAATAAAAAGGTCGTAAGGTTCCACGGCGGCGATATTCTTAAATTCTGTATAAGGCATTATAGGGAAATCATTCTTAATTCCAATACAATCCTCGAACCACAGAGCCTCCGAAATTTGGAGAATTGTTACATCGTGACCAATACCCTTGAAACCGGCCGCAAGAGCATAGACTGCCTGCGATGTCCCCCCACTGAAAAAACTGTTTCCAAAAGCACATGGGATGGCAATCCGCAGTTTTTTGAAATTGGACGGTGCGGTCATTGGCGCCAATCGACTCTAGGGGTCTAGAGGCGACGACCATTTAGGTTGATTTATTAGTCGATTCACACAATAAATCACCTCTATAGTGTATAATCATAGCAATGAACTTCGAGCAAGAGTTCGTCCTCAACCGTTTTCGATATAGGCGGAACAATTCTTCCCATTCGAAACACCGCCCCACGGAGATTATTTCTGCGGAAAAGAATGAACGCACGATTCCACATTTTATCAATTATGGTTCTTATTTCGGAATTAAGAATCATACCAAATCAATTTTTTTAGCGCATTTGCTTCAGCGTATCCACCACCGCTGGCCCCACAACCGCCACGCCGGCAATCGTCGCAGCAATGAGTCCTCCCTGAAAGAGTGTCCGTTCCGCCTCCGCTCTCTCCTTTTCCTGTGCTAACTTCAACTTCGCCCGCTCTAGCTCTAGCTCACGAATCTCGCTCCGAAGGCGCTTCACCTCCGCTTGATGTGCCGCATTCATTTCATATAAGGCAGCCACTTCCGTTTTTATAATATTGGATGTAATAAATATACTCGCCGCGAAACCGACGAAAAGTCCGAAACCCATTTCCTTAGTCTCACACAAAGAGTCAATCCCTATAGTGTATACATTATAGGAAATTCGTAGGCCTTCTTGGATTCAGCCTGGATTTTTTCTTGTTCCGTTGTTACACTTCCCAGGAGTTCTATCCACGCCCGTTGAACTTCAGGATTGTACGGCGAATGACGCCAGATTAGAGTCTTTGCGTGAGATTTGTATGTTTCCAGCGATTCGGCATGTTGACGATGTGCGTAAAGTGCCTGAATGACCCCCTTCTTAATCTGGTTTTCAGGATAATAATAACCAAAATCTTTCCAGGATGTACAATTGTGAATTACAGGGAAACCGGCATAGAGATATTCCAATGTCATGTAATTAAATTCATTATTCACATGGTGCACTATAGGAATGGCATATGGGTATGTTTCCTGAATATACGCCATGTTGCGGCGACCATCAAACTGAATACGCTCTTCTTTGAACAGAGTGAGATACGGCAGGATGTTTCTTTCAAAATGAGGACTCAGGCGCAGTCGTTCACCGTTTACAATAATTACCTTCGTATTTTCCTTTGGAAAAGTATTATGGAACTTCTCGGCAATAAGAAGCGGAATTAGACTATTCTTCTGGGCACTAATATTCGGTTCCATAATTACAAATGTCAAAGGTTCACCGGCCGTTCTAGGACGCCATGTCATTATCTTTTGGTCCCCGTTTGTAAGAACGGTGGAATCCCAGACATAGGGCGCAATTCGGCAGGTGTCGAGTGGAAGACGGTTAATCGCTGCCGCATACGAGGCATGTTGCGCATAGTGGGGGCTGGTCCAAATTTCATCCATTTCACCCACTACATGATGACTGAAGTTGATTGATGGCGTAAAAATGGGGGTCTCAATGTCAATGTTCAGAATGTTCCCAAGATAGAGTTTCACTACTTTCCCACCAAGAGCATGTATATATTTTCGCACACGCGGCTCCACGCTCATACCGATTTCAATATAGAGTTTAATGCGGATTGGCTGTTTTATAAGCTCATCTATAACTGTTAACCGACAGGACTTAATTATAGATGGAACTTTTTCTAATGTGGTCGGCTTCTCTTGCGCAGTTAGAATCGGCAGCCAGCCAATCGATTCAAATAGCTTATAAATGAAATATACATTCTGATAAAGCCCATTGTTAAAAATATTATCGACACTAATGTTGGCAGTAGCAAGAAGAACAACGGGCCGATTAAGAGTCGACGGAAGGTCATCCATCTTTAGTGCTGGTGTATGGGTTACCATCGGCAATGACGCTGTTGGGCAACGGGTCATCCCTGGAAGGGCCTCCAGGGGGCTGACCTGGGGGTTGGCCTGTGGGCTGACCTGGGGGTTGGCCTGTGGGCTGACCTGGGGGTTGGCCTGTGGGCTGACCTG